>Ga0114931_10004320_pt1 | contig 17749 bp, 13 predicted proteins | sample 2SBtaG_FD_89579 | JGI IMG/M metagenome (GOLD analysis project Ga0114931, IMG submission 89579) | Deep subsurface microbial communities from Kolumbo volcano to uncover new lineages of life (NeLLi) - 2SBTROV14_V59a metaG | ecosystem: Environmental > Aquatic > Marine > Volcanic | place: Kolumbo...
AAAAATGCGACGCCGCCCATACATGGAACAAACGCCTGTTCCGGGCCGCGACGTCCATATGGGTCGCCGGATTCACCGCCGCTTATCTGTCCCTGCCGCTGCTTGAATGGTTCGGTGATGCGGCCTGAGGACAGGCTTACCCCTCTCGCAACAGCCAGCCCAGCAACAGGGCGGCACCGGCAGCGGTGATGGCAAGATTGGTCGACAGCCCCGCAGCCAGGCCCAGCAGGTCCCGGTCGGAGGGCACCAGTGCCGCCAGTTTCTGCGATTGCTGCAAAAGGGCCATGATGTCGGCCCACGGCATAAGCCCCAGCAACAGGGCCCCGCCGATTACCGATGCCGCCCCCAGGACAAGACGGCGAAGCCGCCCCTGGCGGCCAATTTCGGCCATTACCCGGGCGCTGAAGTCATCGTTTCCGGGCAATGGCGGGGGGGCCGAAAGCAGGTCATCCAGCCAGTCGCCGCGATCAGCGGTATTATCCCTTGTCATAACGCCACCTCCTTGGCCCAGGGGGCCAGCCTGAGCCGCAACTTGTCCCGCCCGCGGGCAATATGCGACTTGATGGTGCCAACCGGCAGGCCCATGACAGCCGAAGCCTCGACATGCGAAAGGCCATAGGCAAAACACAGCGTCAGCGCCGCCCGTTCGGCTGTCTTCAGGGTCGTCATCGCCCGCTCCAGATCAATCCGGGCACCAATGGCTCTGTCCGGGTGCGGGCAATCTTCGTCGGTGCCGTTCCCGAATTCAAGGTCTGGCACCAACTGCCGGCGCTTATGCGTCAGAAACTTATTATAGGCGATTCGGTAGAGCCACGACGAAAATTTCGCCTCGCCACGATAGCCGCCAAGGCTACGGAAAACCTGCAAAAATGTCTCCTGCGCCAGATCGTCGGCCAGCGACCCATTGCCACCGGTCAGGCGCAGCAGCAACCCGCGCACCATTGACTGGTGACGTTCCAGCAGGACCGCGAAGGCCCGGTTATCGCCGCCCAGAACGCTGCGGGCGATCAGGGCGGCGTCACTTTCCGCCATAGCCTGTCCTGGCGTCTGTCAGACCTTCCTGCGGTCCGGATTGATCCACCAATAGAAGATATAGCCAACAGCGAGAACAGCCGGGAACAGGCCCACCGCGACGACATCTGAATCGCCGCCGTGATCGACAAGGCTGCCCAGGGCAATGATACCCCCGGCCGCCGCCAACAACAGAATGCCGCGCCGAAGGTCGGCATGGGGGCCCCGTTCGGCCCCCTGCGGGGTTATCAGTAAAGACAGGGTTTCCGGGGTTAATTCCTGACCCCGCTCAAGCGCCATCTGCACGGTTTTCTGGGCATCGCGCCGGCTCATATGCTGAAACAGCAAATAGGCTATCACCATGGCGGCAATGGCAATGGCAAACGAAATTGGAATCATCATCGGCTGTCTTCTCCTTTTTACCGGGCCTGCCCGATTGGCCGAAAACCCGTCAAGGCACCCTCGATAGTAGGATGCAGGAAAAGGCCGTATGGATGCAAATAAATCGCCGCGACGACAAAAAGCCGGCCAAACTTGCCATTGAACCCTGGACCATAGCGGATTACCTTTCCGCACCGGGAGAAAAGACAGGGGAGATCGATCGGATGAACGGGCTGGTCAGAATAATTTCGCTATTGGCGCTGGTGGCCCTGGCGGCCAGTGGCTGCACGAAGGAGCAGGATGTGAGCGCTGAAGCCAAAATCGGTCGACTGGCCCCGGCCCCGGCGCCGGCAACCAGAACCGTCGATCAGGTCGACGATTATTTCGGGGTCAAAGTGGCCGACCCCTATCGCTGGCTGGAAGACCTCGACAGTGCCGAAACCGCCGGGTGGGTGGCCGCCGAAAACACCGTATCCCAGCCCTATCTGGAAGGCCTGCCGGGGCGCGAAAAGATCAAGGCCCGGCTGACCGAATTATGGAATTACGAACGTGTCGGCATCCCGGTGAAAGAAGGCAACCATTATTTCGTCTCACGCAATGACGGCCTGCAGGATCAGGATGTGCTTTATGTCAGCGATACGACCGACGACAAGGGCCGGGTGCTGATCGACCCCAACGGCTTTAGCGAAGACCGCACCGCCTCGCTCCATTCCTGGACGGTCAGCCCCGACGGCAGCCTGATAACTTACGCGGTATCGGAAAGCGGCTCGGACTGGACCGACCTTAAGATACGTGACGTGGCCAGCGGCAAGGACCTGCCCGATGCCCTGACCTTCATCAAGTTCGGCGGCTATAACATCGCCTGGGACCGCGATGCCTCGGGCTTTTACTACAGCCGCTATCCGCAAGGGGCCGACGGCAAGCGCGACGGTCGGGGCCGGGTGACCCTTTATCATCACCGGCTTGGCACGGCCCAGGCGGACGATGCGCTGGTCTATGAAATTCCCGATCATCCGCGTCAGGCGCCAAGCGCCGAAATGACCCTCGATGGCGCCTATCTGGTGATCAATGTCTTTGAAAGCTATCTGGCCAACGCCATCCATGTCGTCAAACTGAAAGAGCCCGATGCCCCGGTGATTAAACTGCTCGACAAATGGGACGGGCTCTATTCCTATCTCGGCAGCGACGGGGCCGAGCTTTATTTCATGACCACCAACGGCGCCCCCAAGGGGCGGGTGATCGCCGTCAATGTCGATAAACCCGACCCTGCAAACTGGCGCGAAATCATCCCGGAATCGACCAACCGGCTGGAGGCCGTCAGCATGATCGGCACGCGGCTGGTGGCTGAATATCTGGTCGATGCCCATTCGCAGATTCTGGTCTTCGGCAGGGACGGCACGCCAGCGGGTCAGGTGCCGCTGCCGGGTATCGGCTCTACCGCCATGGCCGGCGGCCAGCGGGCTGGCAACGCGCTTTTTTACAGCTATACCGGCTTTACAACCCCGGGCCGGGTCTATCGACACGACCTTGAAGGCGGCCAAAACAGCCTTTATCACGCTCCAAAGACAGGGCTTGCGCTCGACAGCTTCGAGACCGAGCAAATCTTCTATGCCAGCAAGGACGGCACCCGGGTGCCGATGTTCATCGTCCACAAAAAGGGGCTTGAGAAGAATGGCGACAACCCGACGCTTCTATACGGCTATGGCGGCTTCGATATATCGCTGACCCCGCGCTATTCCACCGCCTGGGCGGTGTGGCTGGAAATGGGCGGCGTGCTGGCCATTCCCAACCTGCGCGGCGGTGGCGAATATGGCGCCGACTGGCACAAGGCCGGCGCCAATCTGAACAAGCAGAACGTGTTCGATGACTTTATCGCCGCCGCCGAATGGCTGATCGCCAACAAATACACCGCAACCCCGCGTCTGGCGATCAACGGGGCGAGCAACGGCGGTCTGCTGGTCGGCGCCGTGCTGACCCAGCGGCCTGATCTATTCGGGGTAACCGCGCCGGCAGTCGGGGTGATGGATATCCTTCGTTATCACACTGCCTCGGTCAACGCCCGCAACTGGAAAAGCGACTATGGACTGAGCGAGAACGAAGACGAATTCCGCGCCCAGTATGCCTATTCACCGCTGCAGAATGTGCATGACGGGGTCTGTTACCCGCCCACCCTGGTGACCACCGCCGATCATGACGACCGGGTGGTCCCCTGGCACAGTTTCAAGTTCGGAGCCCGCCTTCAGGCCGCCCAGGGCTGCGCCAATCCGGTGCTGGTACGGGTCGAGACGCGGGCCGGACACGGCGCCGGCAAGCCGACCTGGATGCGGATCGAAGAGGTTGCCGACCTATGGGCTTTCCTTGCCGCCGGCACCGGCATGACGGTGGCACCGGGAAGCTAATCGCCGGTCAGGCGGTGGCGGTATAATTCGTCGTAACAGGGCTGCGCCCGGGCGGCAATCCCGGCCAATTCAGGAGGAAGACATGGTGACGTGTCGTCCGCCGGCCCGAAGCCGGTCGATTGCCACACCGCGTCGTACCAGTGGGGGGCCCAGACGCCGTCGCTGTCGCGCCGCCCCGGTGGCCAGGACAGCATGGCGGCATCGAAGGGCAGGTCAATCGCCCGGCACAGCGCGGCCAGCGCCTTGCCGGGGTCGGCCAGCACATCGCGGCGGTCGAGCACCGGAGGGATGGCTCCGGTATGTTCCCGCAGATAATGAAAAATGCCGACCTGACGGACAATGCCGATATCGTCCAGCGTAATTTCGCCCGGCGCCCTTTTGCGGGCATAGGAGGCCAGCACTTCATCGGGGCGTCGGATAAGAAAACAGTGAACCGCATGGTCCATCCATTCGGGGTCGATATCGCCCAGCATGTGCTGGGCCATATGTTTCTGATACCAGACCGCCTTGCCGCCGGGGATCGGCCCGGCCAGTCGCGCCGCCACTTTGGCCGCATCGGTCTCGCCGGCCCCGATAATCGCCACCCGCCCCGGATGCTCAAGCCCGGTCTCGGCGAGATAATGGGCGTAGAAGGGCTCGTCCCAGACCACCGTATCGGGCCGGTTTTCGAAGGCCCGCATCATGGCGGTGGAAATATTGCGCGGCCCCGACCACATGGCGATGCGCCGTGGCACGGTGACCGTCGCCGGAACCGGCAGCCTCCTAGCTGTCATCGACCGGCCCGGGCGGCGGGCAATGATCGTCGACCAGCCTCGCGTAAAGGCCCTGAAGCCGCCCGGTCAGCGGTCCCCGATTGCCGTCGCCGATAATCCGCCCGTCGATTTCACCCACCGGAACCAGGCCGGCGAAGGTGCCGGTAACAAAGGCTTCATCCGCCGCGTAACAGCGGGCCAGGCTGAAATCATCCTCGATAACCGGAATCTGGTTTTCACGACACAGCGCGATAACCCTGGCCCGGGTGATGCCGGGCATCAGATATTTCTCCCGCGCTGTCCGAACCGCACCGTCCCGGACAATAAAGAAATTGGTCGAATTACAGGTGGCGACAAAGCCGTGGGGGTCGAGCATCAGGGCCTCGTCGGCCCCCGCTTTGGCGGCCTGAATGCAGGCGGTAATGCAGTTCAGCTTGGAATGGGAATTGAGAGCCGGGTCCTGAACATCGGGGGCGCCGCGCCTGACATGAACGGTGAACAGGGTGATCCCTTTCTTCAGCACCCTGGCATCGGCTTCCTTATATTCGGCGATGATAACGATGGTCGGCCCACCCTCGGTGACGCGGGGGTCCTGATAGGGGGTGGCCCTGATGCCCCGGGTGACCATCAGCCGGACATGAACCCCGTTTTCCATGCCATTGGCGGCGAGGGTCGCATAAACGCGCCGCCGCAGGGCTTCACGATCGAGGCCGATATCGAGATCGATCGCCCTGGCGCCGTCGAACAGACGGTCGAAATGGGCATCGGCAAAGACAATCTGGCCATTGTGGATACGCAGCCCCTCCCACACCCCGTCGCCGAGCAGAAAGCCGGAATCGAATACCGATACCCTGGCCTCGGCCCGCGGCACCAGCCGCCCGTCGATATTAATCAGAATATCCGCGTTACGCCGGTCGGCCCGATGACCGTGGCTGCCCTTCCCCATTGGCCTCTCCTAGCCCGGCTCTCCGCAGTGCCAGCAGTCGGCGCCGTCATCGCTGCCGATGGGGCTGCCGATGGGGCTGCCAGGCGGTGTTGCCGGGGCGGGGGCGGGACGCTTCATGGCCGGGGACGGGCGGTTAAGGTGGCCCTCGATAAGGCGGATCAGCTCGCCCCGCTGGGCGCCCCGCGCCGCGCCCGTGCCGCGCGCCCGGCGCACCGTTTCAAGCAGCTTGCCAAGATGGGCATGGACCAGACTTCGCGCCAGGGCCGGGGTCGCCGGGTTAGCGGCCAGATCGGCCAGGGTGGCGACATAGCGCAACTGTTCCAGCCGACGAATGGCCTGCAAGCGGGGCGCTTCGCCGCGCGGTGTGGCGAAAAGCGCCGCATGCAGCGCCCCCAGCACCTCCGCCAGCCCCGGATTATCCGCCTCGCGGGCGTGAAATTCGACCAGACGGGCGATGCGGGCCGGCTGCAGGATGGCCCGCATCACCATGCCGCTGGCGACATCGGCGACGCCCAGGGCATCGAAAGCCGGATAAGTGTCGGCACCGAACATCTCGCGCCCCCGGCGGTCCTCGGGATAATTGCCGGGCCCCAGAAGGTTGAGGATATTGTCCGGCAGGGCCAGGGCCGCCGGCTCAAGGGCCCGCAACAGCATCGCAAGCGCCCGGCGCTGATAGGCACCGTCGGCAATCTTCATCGGTCGGGAATCGGCCCCGGCCAGACCGTAATTGAATGTCGCCCCGCCCAGCACCTTGGCTGCCGCCGTCACCTGATAACGGTGGAACAGATAGAGCGGCACGATCACCTTGCGCAAGCCCGCCGCCGGCTGCCCGGCGGCGATGTTGCCGGGGCCAAAATGCGCCAGCGCGATTCCCCGCACATCCAGAATATGGCCCAGTTCGGCCACCGGCTCGGCCCCGTTATCCCACAGATTTCCCAGCGGGTTCATCGACGACAGCGGTCGTGAATCGGCATCGCTGACGAAATGCAGCCCGCTGGTGTAAGTCTCGGCGATGATTTTATTCAGCCCCGCCGTTTCTTCCGTCCCGGGCGGGAACTGGCTGTAAAGATAGCGCACGGCAGCCTTGTCCCAGGCGCCAATGCCGACCGCATAGGCATCCGACAGGTCAAGCCGGCCATCGTCTGTAATGGTAATTTTCGGCGCCGGGTAATCCATTACCGAAGCCCGGCCATCGACGCTGGCCGCCATGTTATGCTGAAAGCCCAGGGCATGACCCACCTCGTGCGCAGCAAGCTGGCGAATACGGGCAAGCGCCACCCGAAGCGCATCGTCAGCGGCCCCGGTCCCCTCAGGGCCCGTCCCCACCAGGCCTTCCAGAATCATCCGGTCCTGACGCACCCGTTGCGAACCCAGCAGGACATTGCCCTTCAATACCTCGCCGGTGCGCGGGTCGGCCGCCGACCAGCCATAGGACCAGCCCCGGGTCTGACGGTGTACCCAGTTGATGACGTTATAGCGGGCATCGAGCGGATGAGCGCCGGCGGGCAGAACTTCGACCCGGTAGGCATCGATGAAGCCGGCGGCCTCGAACGCCTGTTTCCACCAGCCGGCCCCTTCGATAAGGGCCGAACGGACGGGTTCCGGCGCCCCGCTGTCGACATAAAAGATAATCGGCTTTTTGACCGTTGAGCGGGCCGCCGAGGGGTCGGTCTTCTCCAGCCTGAAACGGCGCGCCAGATGGGTGTGCAGCGGCGCCGCCAGCGGTTTCGAATAATCGAGAAAACCAATATCGATCACCCCGGCCCGGGGGTCGGAAAGCCGCTTTTTATAGCCATCGTCGGGCAGCCGGATCAATGAATGATGGGCGACCAGACTGAGCGAGGCGGGCAAGGGCGTGGTCGCCCGCACTTCCGGCCCCGGCGCCTCGGCGGCGAAGGTTTCGACCGCCTCAAGTTCGATATTATCGGGAAAGACCAGGGTTGCCCCGGGGTCGGCGAAGCTGCGCCCCCTGTCGAGACGGAAGCTGCCCTGACCGGCGGCCTTGAGACGGCGGGCAACGCCAATAACATCGCCCAGCAGAAGGCCGCTGACCTCGACCAGAATTTGCCCGCTGGCTTTATCCTCGGTGGCGATTTTTCCGGCCCACAGGATCGAGCCGGCAAAGGAATCGTGAACTGCCCGGTTTTCCGCCGCATTGTTGCCGCTGGCGCGAAAGCCCAGGTTTTCAATCTCCGCCACCACCCGGGGTCCAACCCGGCGAAAGCGCAGAATCTGCGACAGACCCGGCAGGCTGCGGTCAAGCCCGACCGGGTTGGAGCCAAGCCCCCGGCGCAAATAGGCGGCATAGACAAAGCGCCCCAGCTCGCCGTCTTTGCCCGCGCCCTGAAAGCGCAGATAGATTTTGCCGGCGGCCCGGTCCTGATAGACTGTCAGCAGGCCCTCATGGACCTCCAGCGCTTTGCTGAAGGTTTTGAAATCCGGCACATCCTCCGCCCGGACCGAAGCCGCGGTCATGACCAGAAAGATGGCCAGAATAGTGGCAAAAAAAGCACGCATCGTCATAACGCCTCCCTGTTTTTCTCGATTATTCCCGCATCAAAGACAGCGCTGCAAGGAAGAAATACTCTCAGGCCCGATCCCGCCCGAGGACAATCGGCTGACCATGGGGGGTGGCCCTGGCCGCCCGCTCCCAGGCATCGCGACGGTCAACCAGATCGGTCGCATCCAGCAGTCCTTTTTTTGCGACTATCGTCTCAAGCGCCGCCAGCCAGCAACGGTAATAATCCTCGGGCGCGCCGCTGCCGGCCTTTAGTTCGCGGGAAAACACCGCCGTCCATTCGGGCCAGGTGAAACAGCCCTGTTCGTGCAGCCGCAGGGTCATGGCGAAGGCCTGGGCCTGCCACGGTTCGGCGAAGACCGGGGCCTCGCCTTCCCCACCCATGCCGGGAATAGCCCCGGTCATGCCACCGGCTCCAGATAGGGGTCCCACAGGTCAATGATCACCGCGTCGCCGGGGCCCGCATCGTCGCCCCATAATTCGCGGGCGGCGAAAGATACCGCATAGCAGTTCTGTGCCTCCCGGCGGCTTTCCATGGCGTGGATATCGGGAAACAGGAAAACCCCGTGATGGCGCATAATCCGCCCCGTCTTCCCCCGCGCATAGCGGGGCAGACGGGTATGGCCACGCGGGTGGATATTACGCGCCCGTACCGTATCGCCGACCTTGAAGCGGACCGGAATATCGTCATCCATGCGGGCCGAAGCCCCCCGCGACAGGGCCGGTTTCACATCCGCCGCAAGCAGGGCGGGGCGGTGCTTTTCGCTGCCCGGAGCGGCTTTCCCGGAGGCCAGTTCCGCCGCCGTCAGCAGACCTTTTTCGACCAGCAGGGTATCGAGGGCGTAAAGCCAGCGCTGATAATAGCTGGCGGCGAAATACTGGCCGGCCGGAACATTTTCGACCGCGTAGCGTTTCTGGTCGAGATTCCAGGCGCCAATTGCCCCCAGGGCCAGATTGATCGCCAGCACCCGGCGTTCCCAGTCGGCATGAAAGAGCGGCCCGTCGGGATCGGGATCGACCGCGCCGAAGCCATGCATGCCGCCCAGATCATGGGCGCCGTTCACTGGCCGCCCCCCTGAGCGCCCGGCGCCAGCGCCAGACCGGTGCCGATCATCGAATCGCGGGTTACCAGTTCCGCCAGCCGATTTTCATCCCAGCCGTCGGTCCCGCCCGGGCGCATGGGCAGCACCAGATAACGCATTTCCGAGGTGCTGTCCCAGACCCGAATGGCCATATTTTCGGGCAGATTAACGCCGAAATCCTTCAACACGCCGCGCGGATCGCGCACCGAACGGGCGCGGTAGCTTTCCGACTTGTACCAGGCCGGCGGCAAACCCAGCACCGGCCACGGGTAACAGGAACACAGGGTGCAGACCACCATGTTGTGGGTATCGGGGGTGTTTTCGACGACCATCATGTCTTCGCCCTGACGGCCCGGATAGCCCATCGAATGAATGGCCGCCGCGCCATCCCGCAACAGCCAGTCATGAAAGTTGGCATCGACCCAGGCCCGGGCCACCACCCGCGCCCCGTTGCGCGGGCCGATCCGCTGTTCGTAAGTTTCGATCAGTTCATCAAGCGCCGCCGCGTCGACCAGCCCTTTTTCCAGCAGCAGCGATTCAAGCGCCCGCACCCGCAGCACCGTCGGGCTCAGTTCAGACATTTCCCCGCTGTGCCCGTGGCCGTGGCCGTGGCCGTTATCGTGATCGCTCATCCGAATATGTTAGGGGCAACGACCCTGAATGTCATCCGTCATTACTCACAGCGCAAGGCATGGACCGGGTTGGCCCGGGCGACCCACCAGGCGTGCCAGGAAACCGTCGCCCAGGCGATCAGCAGGGCCAGCCCCCCGGCGCCGAGGAAGAACCACGGGCTGAGATCGATCCGGTAGACAAAGCCGGCCAGCCAGCCGTCCATAACAACCCAGGCGATAGGCCAGGCGATGATGTTGGCAAGCAGCACCGGACGCGAAAACTGCCAGACCAGCAGCCCGACGATATCCCGCGCCCGCGCCCCCAGCACCTTGCGGATACCGATTTCCCGGGTCCGCCGCTGGGCGGAAAAGGCGGCCAGACCGAACAGCCCCAGGCAGGCCACGGCAATCGCCAGAAACGCGAAGGCAATGATCAGGCTGGTCGCTTTCCGTTCGGCGCCATATTGCGATGCAATGGCCGCGTCGAGGAAAGTACGGCGGATCGGCACTTCGGGGTGAAGGCCCTTCCAGGTGGCGTCAATGGCCCCCAGCAGGGCCGCAACATTCCCCGTCCGGTAATGGACGGTGAGAAAATTGAAGCGATCTGCCCGGCTAAGCAGAACCTTCGGGCGGACGGCGATGTGCAGCGAACGGAAATGCATGTCGGGGATCACCCCGATAACCGTCGCCTGGGCGCTGCGCTGCTGGGCGACCAGAATACTGAAGTGCCGACCGATGGCCTCGTCAACCGTCCCCAGGCCAAGCCGCCGCACCGCACTTTCGTTGATAATCACATTAACCGCCAGAGGGATCGCCTGATCGGCGGGGATGACCAGCTTGTCCCGGGCCCGGTCCTCGGCGAATACCCGCCCGGCAAGCGGGCTGACGCTGTAGGTATCGAAAAAGTCATGATCGACCGATAACGTCGTCACCACCACCGGGTCGGCGGTATCGGGCAGGAAGACCGGAAAATTGTCTTCCTGCGGGCTGGTTGGTACATAGGCCGTCTGGCTGGCTCCCAGAACCCCCGGAATCCTGAGAATCTCGTCCTTCAGCGTGCGGGCGCCGGCCTGATTGCCGGCCAGACGGGTGCCGCTGATCACCAGCATATTGTCGCGGTTATAGCCCAGCGCCCGCTCGCGGGCGAACCTGGTCTGGCTGAAAATGATGGCGGTCGCCGCCAGCAGGGCGATGGAAATCGAAAACTGGACAAATACCAGGCTGGCCCGCAGCCTGGCGCTCCCCCCGCCGGTCGATTTTTCGTTGGCCTTGAGAATCTTCGCCGGCCTGAAAGAGGAAAGGTAAAGCGCCGGATACAGGCCGGCTATCAGGCCAACCAGTATGGTCAGGCCGCCAATCGCCAGCATGAAGCCATAATCCTGGCCCAGGTCAAACCCGAGATTTTTGTCGATAAGCCGGTTATACCAGGGCAGGCTTACTTCGACCAGCATCGCCCCCAGCAGCAACGCCGCGCCGGCGGTGACCACGGCCTCGCCCAGAAACTGGACAATCAGGTCGCTGCGCCGGGCCCCCAGCACCTTGCGCAAGCTTACCTCACGCGCCCTGAGGGCCGAACGGGCGGTCGACAGGTTCATGAAATTGATAATTACCACCGCCAGAATCAGCAGGGCAATGGCGATCGAGGCATAAACCGTCAGCGCGTTGCCGGCGGCCCGGAAATTGGCATTGCTCGCCGAATGCAGGTGGATATCGGTCAGCGGCACCAGACCGTAATGCATGATGCTCGATGCCTTGAACTTTTCCATGCCGCGAAAATCGAGAACCACATTCCGGTCGGTGAATTCGGGCAGGCGGGCCCGCACGGCCTCGATATCGGCCCCCGCCCGAAGCTTGATATAGGTATGGACGAACAGCCATGTCCAGCTTTCGGCGATCCGCGGGTCGGCGGCAAAGCGGGCGGTATCGAACCAGGCCAGGAAGTCGACCTTAAGGTGGGTTCGCCGCGGCAGGTTCTCCAGCACACCGACAACATGGAATGATTCCGCATCGTCGAACGTCAGGGTCTGGCCGATGGCTTCGCCGTCGCCAAAATATTTGCGGGCCATGTCGCGGCTGATCAGAATGGCGTGATTGTCGGTAAAGATGGCATCGCGCTGGCCGCTGGCCATTGGCAGGTCAAAAAGCGAAAAGAATTCAGGGTCGATATAGGCCACGTTTTCGTTGAAGCGGGAATCGCCACGACGCACGGCAGCCGGCTGGAAGTAAATCCGGGCCGCCGCCTCGACCTCGGGAATTTGGGTCACGAACCCCTCCTTCGAACGCCCGGCCGAGGCAATCGAGGTCTGCGGCGTCCGCCCCGGCGGGGTCATCGTCATTTCGATGCGATAAATGCGCCCGGCATCCCGGTAAAACCCGTCGAAGCCCAGTTCCTCGCGAACGAACAGCAGAATCAGGATACAGGCGGCAAGGCCAACCGACAGGCCGGCAATATTGATCCCGGAATAAAAGCGGTCGCTCCACAGACTGCGCAATGCGGCGCGCATATAACTGACTAACATAGGTCTTTCCTTCCCTTCGGCAGCATAAGCGGGCCGATTATTCGTATCGTAACGCGGTAATGGGGTTGCTTCGGGCAACCCGCCAGGCGTGCCAGGCAACAGTCGCCCAGGCAATGACGAGAGTGACCAGCACGGTGCCGCCTGAAATCGTCAGGAAATAGCCGGGCAAGGAAATTCTGTAATTAAACGTGTTCAGCCATTCGGACATGGCGTACCAGCCGACCGGCCAGGCGAGGATGTTGGCGACCATCACCGGCAGCGAAAGCTGACCCAGCAGCAGCCGCATGATGCGGGCCGACGATGCCCCCATCACCTTGCGCAGACCGATCTCGCGGGTCCGCCGGATAACGGCAAACGATGAAAGGGCGAACAGGCCGATGCAGGCGACGAATATGGCAAGCCCCGAAAAGATGGCGACCAGCCGGCCCTGGATTTCCTCGGCCTGGAACTGGCGGGCAATGTTTTCGTCGAGGAAAGTCCGGTTGACCGGCAGGCCGGGAAACATTTCCTTCCAGACCGCGTCGATGCGTTGTCCGAGGGCTTCGGGATCGTCGGTCTGGTAATGGATGTTGAGGGCGGAGAAAATAGCCGGCTCGAACAGGTATATTTCCGGGTTGATCGTCTGCCGCGGCGATGAAAACAGGATGTCGGGAATGACCCCGACGACCTCGACCTCCATGATATCGTTTCCACCGCGATAAAACCGCTTGCCGAGAGCATCGTCGGGCGAGGCAAAGCCCATCCGCCGCACCGCCAGTTGATTGATGACGGCGCCGGAATGCTGGGGTGCGTCGGCGGCTTCGCCGGAAACCCTGGCCACATCGTTCCGATGGGCCCGGTCGAAGACACGACCGGCAATTGGCGAAACCCCGAAAACATCGAAGAAGTCCCAGTCGACACTGCGATAGAAAATCACCAGTCGATCCTCCATGCCGGGGAGCTTGAGCGAAAGCCCGGCGCCCGAGCGGTCGCCGGGGGCAAAGGAAGCGAGGCTGACACCGCTTACCCCGGGAAGCCGGCGTACCCGCTCGCGGAAGGTCTCCCGGGCGGCGCCGATTTGCGGGTTACCAAGACCGCGAACCACCATCTGGTTGTCGCGCAGGTAACCGAAATCCATGCTGCGGACGTAATTATTCTGCACGTAAATGATCGCCGCGCCGATGATCAGAATGGCCGATACGGCAAACTGGAAAATCACCAGCCCGGTGCGCAGCCGCGATGTGGCGGGAAAGGACAGGCCGCCGGCGGCAAGCACGCGGGACGGCCTGAGGCCGGAGAGAACCAGCGCCGGATGCAGCCCGGCCAGCAGACCGACAACCAGGCCAAGCAGGATGGACCCGGCCAGGACAACCGGCTCGGCGAGTAGCGACATGGACAGGGTAATCTGGGTAAATCCGTTAAAATAGGGCAAAATCATTTCGACCAGACTGACCCCCAGCAGCAGCGAGACGAAGGAAAGGAAAAGCGATTCACCCTCGAACTGGAAAAACAGTTGCCGCCGACTGGCGCCCATTACCTTGCGCACTGCCACTTCCCGGCTGCGCAAGGTGCCCCGCGCGGTCGCCAGATTCATGAAATTTATGCTGGCGATCAGCAGGATCAGCAGCGCGATACTGGCGAAGGTTATCATTCTGCCGATACTGCCCCGTGGCTTGAAGCCGCCCTGGGCCGGGCTGAACAGGTGAATATCGGCCACCGCTATGAAGCGCGGCGTGAACAGTTCGCTGCCCTTGATGTTAACCAGGGTACTGATAATGGCGGGGAAATACCGGTCGACCCAATCGTTGATCGTCGCCTTCATTGGCTCGATAGAGGCGCCGGGCCTGAGCTTGACATAAACATAGAACGGGAGGCCGTTCCACCGTTCGAGATCGCTTGCACCGCCTGGGTTAGAGGCGGCGAAAACCCTGGGCTCGATAGGCAGAAGAATATCGAGATCGAGATGGGAATTGTCGGGCAGGTCCCTCATGATGCCGGAGACCTTGTGCACCCGCTCAAAGTTATCGTTGATCGTCAGGGTCCGCCCGAGATAGGGCCCGTCTCCCAGATATTTGCGGGCCATGGTCTCGCTAAGTACGATATTCGATGGCTCGGCAAACGCCGTCGCCGCGTTTCCTTCAACCAGCGGCAGTTTGAAGACATGGTAAAAATTCGCATCGACATATGCCAGGCTTTCGGCGAAAACTTCGCTATCCTTGACGATTGATCCGGAGCGCACCTGAATGCGCAAAACCTCTTCGACTTCCGGGTAATCCTTGGGCAGCAGGTCCTTGGTCGGCCCGACATAGGTCGAAACATCGATCGCTTCGCGCCCCGGAATATTGGCCACCGCTTCCAGCCGGTACAGCCGCTCAAGATCGGGCAGGAAGCGGTCGTAGCCGGTCTCGTGATCGACGAACATGATAATCAGCAGACACGACGCCAGACCAATCGACAGGCCGAGCATGTTGATAACCGTGTAAAGCTTGTTCCGCCATAAATTGCGAAGCGTGGTGGTGATATAACTCTGGATCATGGTGCTGTCCCCCTAAGCATCGCCTTTATTCATACCTCAAGGCATTTACGGGATTTCCCCGGGCAACCTTGAGGGCATGACCGGCGACGGTCAGCCCGGCGATTGCCAAAGCCACCAACGCGGCAAGGATGAAGGTCCCCAGCCCAAGGTCGATATGGAAGCGGAACCCCTTCAGCCAGTCGTCGGCGAAATACCAGGCAACCGGCCAGGCGATGACATTGGCGATCAGCACCGGCTTGGAGAACTGCCACAAAAGCAGCCCGACGATATCCCGCGCCCGCGCCCCCATGACCTTTCGCAGGCCAATCTCACGGGTCCGGCGGGCGGCGGTAAACGAGGCCAGACCGAACAGACCGAGGCACGAAATCAGCACCGCCAGAATGGAGAAGGCGGCCAGCATTTGTCCCCTTGTCTGTTCGGAAAGGTAAAGGTCGGCCAGATGTTCGTCGAGAAACAGCCGGCGAATCTCGCGATCCGGAAAAATGTCCGACCACAGCGCATCGATGCGCGACAGGAAAGCCGGCAGGTCGGCGGTCCTGTAATGGACGACGACACTGCCGGAATTACCGTTCAGGTTATAAAATTCCGGCCTGAGTGCATCGCGGGCCGAACGAAACTGGACATCGGGAACAACACCGACAACCGTCGTCATCACCTTGATATTGACCCCGTTAACAAAGGTCTTGCCAATCGCCTCTTCAGGCGTCCCGAACCCCAGGCTCTTGACCGCTGAAACATTGATGATCGCCGACGCCTCGGTGTTCGGCTGCCGGCTGCCGGCGGCAATGATGGCGTCCTTGCCGAATTCCTTTGAGAACAGCCGACCGGCGAGGGGCTTTACGCCTATGGTTTCGAAAAACCCGAGACCGACGCTGATCGTCGAAATCAGGATCGGGTCCGGCGCATCGGGCAGGGTAATACTGGAGTTGCTTTCCGGCTGATCCCCCGGGACAACGCTTGTCAGGCCAATATCAACGACATCCGGGTCCCGGCGCAGCCGCTCGACGAACGTCTGCCGGCTGAGCGTCTGCCCAGCACCACCCAGCCCCCTCAGGACCAGAATATTGTCCTTCAGGAAACCCGTATCGAGATTGTTGGCGAAACGGGTCTGGTTATAGATGACCAGGGTGCCGACAGTAAGAACGATGGATATCGCGAACTGGGCGATCACCAGGAAAGCCCGCAATCCTCTGGAGCCAACGGACGAGGACTGGTTGGCCCGCAATTCCCGTGCCGGGCGAAATGAAGACAGCAGCATGGCCGGGTACAGGCCGGCGCCTAGTCCAATGACCAGCACCAGCGACATCAGGCCGAGGATTGTTGCCGGATCACCGAAGATATCGAAGGTGACGACTTTCGATATAAAGCTGTTATAGGAATCGAGCGACAATTCGACGATGACGCCGGCCAGGAACAGGGCGATCAGCACCAGCACCACGGTCTCGCCCAGAAACTGGCCGATCAGGTTGGCCCGCCGCGCGCCAAGCGTCTTGCGTAGGGCGACCTCGCGGGCCCGCAAGGTCGACCGGGCGGTTGCAAGATTGATGAAATTGATGCTGGCGATGGCCAGAATGAGCGCCGCAATCAGGGAAAAAACGGCCAGTGTCCGCACGTCACCCCGGGGCTTCAGCACCCCGACCGGCGCCCCGTGGAGGTGGATATCGCGCAGGCGAACGAGATTATATTCAAAAAATTCATGGGGCTTCATATTGACCGCCTTGCTCACCCGGTCGGGAAGATGCTGGTCAATAAATTGGGGGAAATTCGCCTCAAGGGCACCCACATCCACCGCCGGAGCCAGACGAAGATATGTGAGGAACCCAAGGGAGCCCCAGCTTTCCAGAAATGACGGAAAGTTGGCGCCACGACTGGGGAAATAGCCGGCATCCAGCATGATCACAATATCGGGATCGATGTGGGAGGTTGCCGGAACATCCCTGATAACCGCCGACACTACATATTCCCGCTGCTGGTTGATCACCAGTATACTCATGGTCTGACCCAGCGGATTGTCGGTACCGAAATACTTCCGGGCTATTCTTTCGCTTATCGCAATAGCCGTAGTGCCCGCCAGCGCGGTTTTCGGGTCTCCCGCTAACAACGGAAATTTCAGAACCTCGAAAAGATTTGGATCGGCCATCAGAACAGGTTCGTCGAACTTTGTATCGCCCCGGCTGACGGTTCCCTGCGCTGACAATATCCGGGTTGCCACTTCAATCCGCTCCGGAAAGTCCGCCAGCAAAGTATCTCCTGCCGGTCCCTGAGCGCCGGTTGCCCTGACCTGAGGACGCCCCGGCACGTTGGCGGCACCCTCGAAACGGTAAACGCGCCCGCTGTCGGGAAGATAGGTATCGAAGCTCAGCTCATCCTTGACATAAAGCAGAATAAGGATAGCGGCGGCGAGACCGACCGCCAGGCCAACAATGTTGATCAGGGTATAAAGCCTGTGCCGCGCCAGATTGCGGAATGTCGTCAGAACTGTGTTGGCAAACATGCTATACCCCTTTCTTCTGCCCCGCCGACGATCCACGCAAAACAGGGCCTATGCGGCTTGCAGATTTTCCGAAATAACCCGGCCATCGAACAGGTTGATGGTGCGGGTTGCATATTCGGCGTGGGACGGGGAATGGGTGACCATGACAATGGTCGAGCCTTCGGCGTTAAGCGCCGTCAGCATATCCATGACCTCGCCGCCATGGGCCGAATCGAGGTTGCCGGTCGGCTCGTCGGCCAATATCAGCGCCGGCTCGGCAACCAGCGCCCGGGCCACCGCCACCCGCTGCTGCTGACCCCCCGAAAGCTGGGCCGGCATGTGGCCCGCCCGGTGGGCGATGTTCATCCGCTCCATCACCGCCGCCACCCGTTCCTTGCGCGCCCGTGACGAAACATCGCGGTGATACAAAAGCGCCAGCCCGATGTTCTCCGCCACCGTCAGCTCGTCAATCAGGTTGAAGCTCTGGAAAATAAAGCCGATGTTCGACTTGCGAAGACCGGCGAGGCGGGCCTCCGAATAGC
>Ga0114931_10004321_pt1 | contig 17749 bp, 15 predicted proteins | sample 2SBtaG_FD_89579 | JGI IMG/M metagenome (GOLD analysis project Ga0114931, IMG submission 89579) | Deep subsurface microbial communities from Kolumbo volcano to uncover new lineages of life (NeLLi) - 2SBTROV14_V59a metaG | ecosystem: Environmental > Aquatic > Marine > Volcanic | place: Kolumbo...
GGATCCATGAAGGTTCGGAAGCCCTGGGCGCCGGCGTCGAGAGCGTCTCCCTCGAATCGGGCCACTCGGGCCCGGAAGAGATCCGGATTCTCGGCATCGCTCTGCAGGCGCTTCACATTGAGGGCTGCCAGCAGGATCCCACCGAACTCGTTCTCGCCGAGCTTGCGCTTGGACCCCTGGGGCAGGTCGGCCCGGAGATCGCTGAAGACCAGCATCACGCGGCTGCCGCTATGGATTTCGTCGAGGTATTCCGCTGCCAGCATCATCGCGCCGGAAATGTCGGTGTAGTCCGAGCGCACCGGGGAGGCCGCGAAGGCATCCAGTTGGCGCGCCACCGCGAGCTTCTGGGCATTGGCCTTCGAGGGACGATTGTCCAAGGTGACGAGTGTCTCGAGGTTCTCATTCTGGTAGCTCTCGCTGTCGATACGCAGCACGATCAAAGTGTCGCCCGGCAGCAGGCCGGGCAGAATCTCGCGCTTCAGGATGCGCACCACCTCGGGCTTCTCGTCCGCATAGGTGCCCGAGACGTCGATCAATGCCGCTACTGCCTGGTCGTAGCGCCGGCCATCGGTACAGCCCATCGCCAGCAGACAGGTCGTGACGATGGCAGCCCCGGAAATCCATCGACTCGCCATCACGCCACTCCCTCCTGCGGCGCTTCAGCCGCCTGGGGTCGTACGGCGCCCCGTCCCCCGCCTCCAGCCGATCCGCCACCCCGCAATGACCGTTCGATCCGCAGGGGAATCGCGACGTAGGCGTCGTAGAGCTGGACAAGCGCTCGCGTAAGCATCTGCATGGCATGCGCCAATACCAAAGCCAGTTGCTCGACACCGTGAAGCACGAGCACAGCCGCAGCCGCCAGCACGTGGCGGGCGCTGTCAAAGAGCAGCTCCAGGGGGATGGCCACCATCGCCAGCACCCAGGGTAGGACGAAGCCCAGCACGGCTTGACCCACCACGGGGATCGAGGAGTTGCTGGCTTCGACCACGGCCGCCACCTCGGAGCCTGCCAGGGAGAGCTTCAGGGCCGCGTCCGCCTCCACGATCTGCTCGCGCAGTACGGCCAACGAACTCTCCACCGCAGCCAGGAAGAAGAGCCCACCCAGCGCGAGACCCAGGATCAGCCTGCGCCGAGAGTGCGGGATGCCCTGGAGCTTGGGGAAGAGGTCCGTGATCCCCAACATGTCCATCAGGAAGATGCCGAGCGCTGTCTCCATCAGCACGATGACCAGCGCCGAGACTGCGGCCACGGGGATGCCGCCCACCCGGGCCCCTGCGGGCACCAGCTCCGCCATGGGGAGCGAGATGAGCTGAAAGTTGATGAAGGCTCCTCCAAATGCCACAGCCAACACCAGCGCGGAGACCGCAAAGAGCTTCACCGCGGAGTAGCTGAGGGCCCGCGCCTCCTCCTCTTGTCCCGTTCGTATGCGTTCGTATTGCTCCACGTACCCGTGGATACGCGTCGTGCTGTCCTGGGCCTTCCCGACCGCATCGTGCATGCGCGCCATCAGACCACGTACGGACTTCCAGGAGGCCGTCATACCCGCAAGCGCCTTGTGTCGGCGTGCCGTGTCGTCGCGATAGGCGTCGAGGGCCTTCTTCTCGGCCTCCTTCGACGACTTGCGAATGCTGTCCAACACCTTCTGCACGTGCGCGTCTCCCGGCGACGGGATCTGCGCCACGGCTTCCACGGCGGAGCTCCAGCCGGGGACCTCGGGCGGCGTGTTTCCGCAGCTCTGATAGTCCGCGTCGAGGCGTGCCAGCAGGTCGTCGAGGTGCCGGTGCAGACGGTCGTAGCGACCCAGCTGGTCGGAGAAGGCCCCGTCCACCCGGCCGAGCTCCCTCTCGATTTTTGCCTGGGCCTCGAGGCGACCGGTGGCAAGAAGCAGCGCCCGGGTCCGCGCGCCAAGCGCCCTCGCGGCGGAGCCAGCGCGCCGGGCCAGCGCACGCAGGGCTTCCTCCAGGGAGGTGCCCAGACTGCTCAGCAGGCCCTGCATGGGCTCGCGTGCTGCCCAGAGGAAGATACTGCTCGCGAGCCAGAGCAAGAGCCAGGAGAGCGCGGGCTGACCCGGCCACAGGATGAATCGATCCATGAAGCGTTCCTCTTGGCGTGCAACCCCAATGCGGAGATGCGTTTCCGGTGGCAGAGGCTTCGGTTCCCCTGGAGACACCCCGCGTGAGGCGCATTACCGCAGGCAAGCGGAACCAAGAGCGCAGCCCGTACTCGAGCCTCTGGAACGCAGCGCGGCGGCAGCTCGGACGCAGAGGTCGGTGACAGATTTCCCTTTCGTGGGAAGCGAGCTTCCGTCCCTCCTGCGGGGATCGCTGTTCTGTACGCAGAACCTCGCATGAGACACAGAACAGTGGCACTTGCTTTGCATTTACTTCCCCTTGCAAAACAGCAAAACGCGGAGGAAGGCAGAGAAGAAAAGGATCGCAGGAGGAGGGGATCGGGAGGTTTCGGGAAATGCGTAGACGAAGGAGACGCCGAGGTTCCCTTGCCGGCTGCAGGCTATTCCCGCTTCGGGGAGCCCTGCTCGGAGTCCTCCTGCTCACGCCTGCCGTAGCCCGTGCCGGAAGCGACACCCCCAAGACCCCCAGCCGTCTCGACACCGACATCCTCATGGGCCTCGGAGCAGAGTCCGACTGGCTGGCCCAACACATCGAGCTCTCGGTCAAGGATGGGGTCTCCTACCGCCGGGCCTTCCGTTGGCGGGGCCAGAACCTGAAGCTCAAGGTCTGGGGCCCGGTACTGGGCTCGAAGCCGGGCGTCGGGTTGCGGCTTCGGGGCATGCGCATCGGCGAGCTGCCCGTGGAGGTGCGCGCCTACGGCACGCAGCGCAGGCAGGGCTTCCGCGTGGATCTCCACTTCTGATGTCGCGCGAAAACCAGCGGCCAGGGGTTTTCCTGGCGGGTTGCCTGACGGCGCTGCTGGCCGTCGTCGCACCTGCAGCCTACGGCACCGGCGGGCTCCCGCGCCAGGCGGGCCGTCTTTCGGTGCTCAGCTACAACGTCGCCGGCCTTCCCCTTGGCCTTTCGGGCGCGCGGCCGGCACGCGACTCGCGGCTCATTTCGCCCCTGTTGAACGAAGTGGACCTGGTGCTCGTCCAGGAGGATTTCGGCTACCACGAGGCCCTCGTGTCGCAGGACACACACCCCTACCGCAGCCCGAAGGACCGGCGGCGCTCGCCTCTCCTGCTTCCCCTCGGCAGTGGCCTCCAACGCCTTTCGAGCCTGGCCTTCGAGAAACTCCAGCATGTCCGTTGGCAGAAGTGTGCGGGCATATTCTGGGGCGGTAGTGACTGCCTGGCTCCCAAGGGTTTTTCGGTCGCGCGACACGCGCTGCCCAGCGGGCACGTCATCGACGTCTACAACCTGCACGCAGATGCCAAGGACGAGGCGCCGGACAAGGCCGCCCGACGCATCCAGTTGCGCCAGCTCGCCGGCTTCATCGAGTCGTACTCGAGAGATCGGGCTGTCCTGGTGGTAGGGGATACCAACAGCCGCTACACACGGCGCGGCGACATCCTGCCCGAGCTATTGCGCCGGGCGCAGCTGCGCGACGTGTGGCTGGAGCTGGAGCGCAGTGGAGAGCTTCCGAAACTCGGCCGCAAGCTGGACGGCTGCCGCCTCGACCCGAGTGAAGGCAGCTGCGAGCAGGTGGACAAGATTTTCTTCCGAGACGGCGGCGGTGTGACCTTGACGCCCCTGGCGTACCGGGTCGAGAGCCAGCGCTTCCGCGCGGCCGATGGCCAGCCGCTCTCGGACCACGAGCCGGTCTTCGCTCTCTTTGGCTATCGCCTCACGGGCGAACCGAGCCTCCAGACCGTCTCCCATGGGGCCGTCACGATGCGCTGACCCCGAGGCCTCCTCCCGGACTATGCTAGGAATGAAGTCGGGAGGTTTGCATGGCAATCCGCAAGCTGCAGAGCGATGCCCCGTCGCGGGCTCCCCTCGAAGGCATCCGCGTCCTGGACTGGACGATCTGGCAGCAGGGCCCGGTGGCCTCGACGATGCTCGGGGACCTCGGCGCCGAGGTCATCAAGATCGAATCCCGCGAGGGCGGGGACCCGGGCCGCGGCATCCTCTCCATGTCCGGCGTTCGGCTGGACGACCGTCCGAACTTCTACTTCGAGTGCTGCAACCGCAACAAGAAGAGCATCACCCTGGACCTCGCGAAGCCCGAGGGCCTGGAGGTGGCCCGCGCCCTCGCGGAGAAGTCCGACGTCTTCGTGCAGAATTTCCGCAAGGGCGTGGCCGAGCGTCTCGGCCTGGGCTATGAGGACCTGCGCGCGCGCAACCCACAGCTGATCTACGCCAATGCCACGGGCTACGGCCCAGAAGGCCCGGAGAGCGGCGAACCCTCCTTCGACTACCTCGGCCTGGCACGCTCGGGCATCATGCAGGCCGCGGGTGAGCCGGACATGCCGCCGCAGGCGGTAGCCGGCGCCATCGCGGACCAGATGGGTGCCATCATGCTGGCCTACGGGGTGGTCACCGCCCTGCTGGCCCGGGAGCGTTTTGGCATCGCCCAGCAGGTGCACTCCTCCCACCTGGGGAGCATGGCCATGCTCCAGGGCCTGTCGCTCTCGATGCGGCTGATGATGGGTGCGGCCATGCCACGCAGCTTCCGAGCCCAGGCCAGCAATCCGCTCTGGAACCACTACCGCTGCTCCGACGACCAGTGGCTGGCGCTCTCTATGCTGCAGTCGGACCGCTACTGGCCAGACTTCTGCCGCGCCATCGGGAGGGAGACCCTGGCCGGAGACGAGCGCTTCAAGGACCTGCTGTCCCGCGCCCGGAATGCAGCTGCATGTGTCGCGGAGTTGGACGCGGTCTTCGCGACGAAGCCGCGGGAAGAATGGCTCACAATCCTGCGCGACCGCCCGGGCGACTTCATCTTTACCGTCGTGAATTCCGTAGCCGACCTGCCGGACGACCCGCAGGTGCGCGCCAACGACTATGTCGTGGACTTCCAGCATCCACACTACGGCCCGATGCAGATGCTGGGGCACCCGGTGGGCTTCTCCGAGACTCCCGCCCGCGTGCAGAGCGGCGCCCCAGAGCTGGGCCAGCACACCGAGGAGGTGCTGCTGGATGTCCTAGGCTACGACTGGGATCAGATCACGGCGCTGCGCAAGGCCGAGGTCCTCTAGCAGAGGGCAGGAGAGAAGCACATGGGAGGGTTGAGAGGGCTTGCCGGCCGCGCGGTCCTGGTGACTGGCGCGGGCAGCGGCATCGGGAGGGCTATTGCCCGACGCCTGGGAGAGGAGGAGGTCCGGGTGGGGATCCTCGACCAGAACGCCGCCGGCGCCCGGGAGACTGCCGCCCTGGTGGACCAGGAGGGCGGCACCGCCTACCCCTATACCGCCGACATCACCGACCCGACGGCAGTGGAGCGGGCCGTCGCGCACTTCGAGCGCGACGCCGGCGCGATCCACGGGCTGGTGAACAACGCGGGCTGGGACCGGGCCGCTCCCTTTCTGGAGACCGATCCCGAGCTATGGCGGAAGCTCGTCGAGATCAACTTGCTGGGCCCCATCCAGGTGACGAAGACAGTGCTCGGAGGAATGAGCAAGCGCGGGGCCGGGCGCATCGTCAGCATCGCCTCGGACGCCGGGCGGGTGGGCTCTTCCGGAGAAGCGGTCTACGCGGCGTGCAAGGGTGGCATCATCGCCTTCAGCAAATCCGTAGCGCGGGAGCTGGCCCGCGCGGGAATCACACTCAACGTCGTCTCCCCTGGGCCCAGCCACACACCGCTCTTCGCCAGCTTCGATCCCACCGGCAAGCTTGCGGCCGCTTTGGAGCGCGCCATCCCCATGCGCCGCCTGGGTCAGCCCGAAGACTACCCCGGCCTCGTCGCCTTTCTGCTCTCCGACGACGCCGCCTTCATTACGGGCCAGACCGTGAGCGTCTCCGGTGGGCTCACGATGCATGGCTGACGCCTCGGGACGGAAAGCCGGTCAGGCAGCAGCAGCGGGAGCCTGTTGCGGACCACGCACCAGCTTTCCGGGCAGGGCGCCTGTGGGCTTGCCGCCCTCGAAGATGACCTCGCCACTGCAGACGGTGTACTCGTAGCCCTGCACGTGCTGGATCAGCCGGCGACCGCCGGCCGGCAGGTCATAGACCATCTCCGGAGCGCCGATCGCCAGCTGCTCGAGATCGATGACGTTCACATCCGCCTTCATGCCGCGGGCGAGCACGCCGCGGTCGTACATGCCATAGAACTCCGCGGTGCGTTGCGTCTGGCACGCCACGACCTGCTCGAGAGAAAGCCGCTCCCCGCGCGTCCGGTCCCGCACCCAGTGCGTGAGCAGGAAGGTGGGCATGCTGGCGTCGCAGATGAGGCCGCAGTGGGCGCCTCCATCCGAGAGCCCGAACACTGCACGCGGGTGCTGCATCATCTCGCGAATCGCCTCGAGGCTACCCTCGGCGTAGCCGAGCAACGGGAGGTAGAGCAGGCCCTTGCCGCCCCGCTCCAGCATCAAGTCGTAGGCGGTCTCGCGCGGGTCGCATCCCTCGCGTGCGGCCAGGGCGGCGAGGCTCTTCTCGGGGCCGGGCTCGTAGTCCGGCGGGTCGCCCAAGGGGAAGATCATCTGGAAGGCGCTGACCATCATCGCGGCCACCCCGGGTAAACCGTGGGGATCCGGCACGCCCTCGATCAGGGCAGTCCGTACCGCGGGGTCGCGCAGCTTCGCGAGACGCGCCGTGGGCTCCATCTGCGCCAGCGGCTGCCAGGCGGGGCACAACATGAAGGGGTGGAAGCTGCTCTCCCAGCCCAGCAGCAGCCCGGCGGGACGCTGGGCCACCTGCGGCGTCAGGTGCCCGCCCTCCGCCATGTCCTTGTCCACAGCCTCCAGCAGGCGCTTGTATTGCTGCGGTTGCACCGGGTTCTGGAGGCAAGCGAAAGTGACGGGGCGGCCGGTCTCCTTGCCGAGGCGACTCATCCAGGCCAGCTCGTCGCCTTCCGGCGCCAGGTCGCTGGCCACTTCGAAGACACCGTGGCCGACCTCGCCAAGCATGCGCCCGATGCCGAGCACCTCCTCGTCCTCGGCATAGGTGCCGGGCACCACCTCACCATCCTTGGCACGGTGAAGCAGCGTTCGGGATGTGGAGAAACCCAGGGCGCCCGCCAGCAGGCCCTCCTTGACGATCTTGGCCATGCCGTCGATGTCCCGAGGCGTAGCCTTCTCGTTCTTCGCTCCGCGCTCCCCCATCACATAGGCGCGAACGGCGCCGTGGGGAACCTGCGCGCCCACGTCGATGGCGCGCGGCATCTTTTCCAGGGAATCCAGGTACTCGGGGAAACTCTCCCAATTCCACGTCATGCCTTCGGCGAGGGCGGTCCCAGGGATGTCCTCCACCCCTTCCATCAGCTGGATCAAGAATTCCTGCTTCCCAGGCCGTACCGGGGCGAAGCCCACCCCGCAGTTCCCCATCACCACGGTGGTCACGCCATTCCAACCCGAGGGCGTGAGGTAGGGGTCCCAAGTGACCTGACCGTCGTAGTGGGTATGGATGTCCACCCAGCCCGGCGTCACGAGGCGGCCCCCGGCGTCGATCTCTCGCCGGCCGGGGCCCACTTCGGGACCGACGGCTGTAATCCGGTCGCCATCGATGGCGATGTCGGCCCGGCGGGCCGGAGCGCCAGTGCCATCGACGACGCGGCCACCGCGAATCACGAGATCGTGCATGGGGGTCTCCTTGGGCATCTTGAAGCAGGACGGAACAGCGTGGGGCATGGGGCAGGAAACCCCAGGTTGACGGGCGGGTCAACCGAGCTGGAGTCGCCCGGGAGTCAGTCCCGGAACTCGGGCTTTCGCCCCTCCTTGCGCGCCTTCACGGCCTCTTCGAAGTTCTGTGTCGTCATCCGTACCAGCAGCTGGGTATTGCCCTCCATCTCCACGGCCGCATCCAGGCTGGCGGTCTCGAGGCCGGCCCACATCATGCGCTTGGTCAGCGAGACGCCCTGGGTGCTCCAGCCGTTGATCTGCTCTGCCAGATCCAGGCAGGTGTCCAGCAGTACCTCGTCCGCAACGGTGCGCGACACCAGGCCGATCTGCGCCGCCTCCAGGGCGTCCACGTCGCGGCCGGAGAGCATGATCTCGAAGGCCCTCGACGTGCCGATGGCCCGGGGCAGCAAGAAGCTCAGGCCCAGCTCGGTGGCCGTCAGTCCGTTGTTGATGCCCGCCGCCCGAAAGTACGCCGCCTCCCCGGCGATGCGGATATCCGCACCCAGGGTGAGGCACAAGCCCCCTCCGACGGCGGCGCCGTTCACGGCACAGATCACGGGCTGGGGCATGCGCCGCAGCGCCGGGACCAGGTCGGAGAGGATGGACATGGCGCGGGTGGCGATGCGCGAGACCGGGAGCCCTTCGATGTTGGGCGGCGGCTCGCTTTGCTGGGTGTCCGCGCCGGAGCAGAAGGCCCGGCCCGTCCCCGTCAAGACCACGCTCCAGGTATCATTGTCCGCCGCCACCTCCAGGATGGCCTGGTGCAGCGGGATCATCATCTCGAAGGCCATGGAGTTCATGCGCTCGGGGCGGTCCATGACGATCACGCTGGTATGGGGCCGCGGCTTCTCGATGCGGATGAAGCTCATGCGCTGCAGCCGCTACGCGGACGCCTGCGCGTCCTGGATGGCCTTCTCGAGCACCCCGATCAGCCCCGCCGCACGCGGGTAGCCCACATAGTGCACGATGAAGACAAGCACCTCACGCAGCTGCTCGGGGGTGAGCTCACCCTTCTTGAGCGCCGCCTTCGCCTGGATGCCGAAGGTCATCCCCTCCCCCAGGGCGGCGATGGCGCCCAGCAGCAGCAGTCGACGGTCCCGCATGGAGAGCACGTCTCGGCTCCAGACCTCCGCGAAGAGCTGGGCCAGCATGTTGTCTGCAAAATCGTTGGCGCCCGCCGGAGGGACGACCACGTCCCCGGCATACACCTCCTGGATGACCTCTTCGCCCTTCTTGCGCCGTTCTGCATCTGCCATATCGACCTCCCTCAGGCTGGCTGCCGTGGACGGGAGAGCATACCCGGTCCCTGCTACCTTCCCCTCCTTCCGGGGGGATCAAGGAGGAACGGCATGGATCTCAAAGGCCTCCACTTCGGACCGCGCCGCTTCCTGCGGGAGCAGAGCGAACGCCTGGCCGCCAAGCGCTACGACAGCTTCGAGCTCCGACAGCTCTCCCCGGTGCTCGGGGCGGAGGTTCAGGGGCTGGACCTCCGAGAGCTGAATGACGACAGCTTCGCCGAGCTCCAGGATGCCTTCACGGCGTTCAAGGTGCTCTTCTTCCGGGACCAGGACTGGAGCATCCAACAGCACCTCGACTTCGCCAACCGCTTCGGCGAGCTGGAGGACCACCCCTTCCTGCCCTCCAAGGACGGCAACCCCGAGGTGATCCGCTTTGCCAAGGACGAGGAGACCGTAGGCGTCGAGAACCAGTGGCACAGCGACGTGAGCTGGCGCCAGACCCCCTCCCTGGGCTCCGTGCTGCGCTCGGTGGAGGTGCCGCCGGTGGGCGGGGACACGCTCTTTGCCGACATGTGTGCGGCCTACGACGGGCTGTCAGACGAGTTTAAGCAACGCATCGACGGACGCACCGCCATCCACGATTTCACGCACTCCTTCGGCCTGATGATGGACGACGCCACCCGCAAGGAGCGGCAGAAGGAGTTCCCGCCGGCGGAGCACCCGGTGGTGCGGACCCACCCCGTGAGCGGCCGCAAGATCCTCTACGTGAACCGCATCTTTACCAGCCACATCGTGGGAATCCCGCGCGAGGAGAGCGACTCGCTGCTCGAGCAGCTCTATGCGCAGGCAGCGGTACCCGAGTACCAGTGCCGCTTCCGCTGGGAGAAGAACAGCGTGGCCTTCTGGGACAACCGCGCCGTCCAGCACTACGCGGCCAGCGACTACTGGCCGCAGACCCGCATCATGGAGCGCGTGACCATCATCGGCGACCGGCCGGTCTGAGCCCGGGGGTACGGCTATCGGCCTTCGCCCGGCTTCAGGCGATACCGGATCGGCATGCGCTTGGCGCCGACGAGAAAGCTCGAACGCATACGTTCGACGGGACGCGCGAGCTCTACCTGTTCGAGTCGCAGGGCGAGATCGCGAAAGATGATGCGCAGCTCCAGCCGTGCCAGGTTCGCGCCCAGGCAGAAGTGTTCCCCAATTCCGAATCCGACATGGGGATTCGGGCGTCGGTCGACCCGGAAACACTCAGGCTCCTCGAATACCTCCTCGTCCCGGTTCGCCGATCCGTAGAGCAGGCAGAAGGCATCGCCCGCTCGAATCTGTTCACCGTGTAGCTCGACATCCTCCGTGGCCGTCCGGCAGAACTGGTTGACTGGAGATGTCCAGCGCACGATTTCCTCTACGGCAGATTCGATGAGCTCGGGGTTCTCGCGAAGTTTTTCCAGCTGATCCGGATTCTCGACGAGCGCTAGGAGCCCACCGCTCGCGGCGTTTCTCGTTGTCTCGTTGCCCGCAACCACGAGCAGGAAGTAGTAGGAGAGAAGTTCGAGAGGGGGCATCGGACGGCCCCCTACTTCCGCATGGACGAGCACACTCACCATGTCGTCGCGTGGATCCTTGCGTCGCTCGGCCGCCAGCTCGGCGAAATAGGCGAAGAGCTCGTCGCGCGCATTCTCGACCGAGGAGATTCCGTCTTGGCCATCTGAGAACTCTGGATCGGCCGACCCCGCCACCTGGTTGGTCCAGTGAAACATCCGTTCCCAGTCCGCTCGAGGTACACCCAACATATCCGCGAGCACACTCAGCGTGAGTGGAGCCGCAAAATCCGCCACGAAATCCGCCTCGCGCTCTTCACCATCTCCCGCCATCTCATCGAGCAGGTCCTTCGCGATCCGCTCGATCCCGGGGCGCCGTCGCCTGATTGCGCGCGGTGTAAACCACGGTGCGGCGGGCTTGCGAACTTCGCCGTGGTGCGGAGGGTCCATATTGAGCAGCTGTCGCACGAACGTACGCTCTCCCTCGACCGGCGCCCCCTCCTCGAAAATCGCCAGACGCGGTGCATTGATGAATCGCGCCGGTTGCTTCGAGAGCCATACGATGTCGGCCCTGCGTGTCACAGCCCAAAAGCCGACTCCACCCGGAAGATCGAACCAGTGGATCGGCGATTCGCGCCGAAGGCGCCGCCAGGCCTCGAGGGGTTGACCCGTCGCGGCGTAGACATCGGGCCCAACCACGTCGAGGGCAGTCAAGGGGGCGGAAGCGGAGGTCCTCTGCAAAATCGGCTTCCTCGTCATCCAGAAACAGTACGGGTTTCGGCTGCCGGGCGCCCCGGGCACGGCTGGACGGCGCCACTCTCGTGTTGCAGGTTTAAAACATCTGTATTAACTTTTCGACTCATCCAAGGAGCCCGCCGTGCCCCACTTCCCGCGCCGCATGCGCCCCTTTTTCCTTGTCCTGTTGATCCTCGTGATCGGTGTGGGCCTCACCCTCGCCGTCTCCGACAGCGCCCGGCGAAGCCTGCGGCTGCGCGTCGCGGAGCTAGCAGGGGATGTCGCGACCCGTGTGGTCACGCGCACCGCCGGCCACGCGGGCAGCACCGATGCCGCCGATTTCATCCAGATCCCCGTGGAGGTTCGCCGGCTCGATGACAGCATCTACCAGGCCACCGGAGTCGCAAACACCCAGGTCATCATCACCCGGGAAGGCAACGTCGTGTTCGATACCGGTTTGGCGACACAGGCCGCAAAGCAGATGCGACTGCTTCGCGAGGCCATCCCGGACCGCCCCATCACCTACATCATTCTGAGTCATTCGCACCAGGACCACATCGGAGGCACTCAGTTCTGGCGTGAGGCTGGAACCCGGGTCGTCGCATCCCGCCACTTCCCGGAAGAAGAGCGTTACCAGAAGGAGCTCCAGGACTATTTCTGGTTCCGCAATCGCACGTTCTTCCCATTCATCCCGAAGAGTCCACAGAAGTCTGGACGCTTCGCCTATGGAAATGTGGTACCGGATGTGCTCGTCGGCGAGCCGCAGGTGTTTCGTTTCGAAGAGGGGGGGGTCCGCTTCGAAGTCATCCCGACTCCGGGTGCGGAAGGCGACGACAACATCTGTCTCTGGCTACCCGAACGGAAGATCCTCTTCTCGGGGGATTTCTTCGGACCGAACTTCCCACAGTTTCCCAACATCTTCACCATGCGCGGAGGAAAGGTCCGGAAACCGATCGAGTACATCCATTCTCTCGACCGGATCCTCGCGCTCGGTCCGGAGACGATCATCCCGAGCCACCTGGATCCGATCCGGGGAGCCGACCGGATCCGGACGGACATGACGCGAATCCGCGATGCCGTGCGCTACGTCCACGATGCAACGGTCGCGGGCATGAATGCCGGCAAGACGATGGAGCAGCTGATGGCCGAGATCCACCTGCCTCCGGAGCTCGCCCTGACGCAGATCCATGGCAAGGTGTCGTGGGCGGTCAAGAGCATCTGGGAGTACTACGCCACCTGGTTCCACTTCGACTCGACGACGGAACTCTACGCGGTTCCCCCTTCCGCAGTGCAACCGGAGATCGCGGAGCTTGCCGGCGTCGAAGCGCTCATCGAACACGCACGGAAGCACGTCGAAGCATCCGAGCCCCTGCGAGCGCTTCAGCTGCTCCAAGTGGCACTTGCGGGCGACCCGGCGAACCGGGCGGGTCTGGAGGTCCGCCGGGAGGCCCTCGAAGAGCTCCTGCACCGCGCGCAGGCAGAAACGCGAAACAGCTACGAGCTCTACTGGCTCCGCTATCGGATTCGCGCCACGAATGCCGCCCTCGCTCCCGCGCTGTGACGCAGGGGGCCCCCACGAAACGCCCGGCGCGGCCGAAGGCGCAACGGCTCTCCACCCGTGAGAAGATCCTGCGGGTCGCCGAAAAGCTGTTCGCGCGGGAAGGATTCGATCGGGTGACCCTGCGGCAGATCGCGCGCGCCGCCCGGCAGCGCAATATCGCAGCGGTCCAGTACCACTTCGGAAGCAAAGAGGCCCTGCTTCGGGAGATCATCGATCGCCACCGTCAGGAGATCGACTCACGGCGAGAGGCCCTGCTTGCGGCCCTCGACGCACCCGCAGCCAAGGAAGACCTCCGGTCCCTGCTCCGAGTGCTCGTAGGCCCGCTGGCAGAGTTGCTCGATCATCCGGCTGGCCGAGACTATCTGCAAATCCAGGCGCGCTGCCTCTCCCTCGATTCATTGCGGCCGGCCACGCGAAGGCTCGTCGAGCGGATCGCCCGCGCGCTCGGCGCACACCCACCCAAAGCCGGGCGCACCCGCCTGGTGGTCTTGCTGCTGTTCCACGCCCTGGCTGATCGGGCCGCATCCGAAGTGCGAGACCCTTCGACGAGCAGCACCCGAGAAGCGTTCGTCGAGGAGTTGATCGACGCTCTCGGCAGGCTCTACGGACCACCCGAAACGAGCTGAACCCAGGTATCCCGCGCCTCCCCCATTTGCTTGCCTCGGCCGGGGAGTCGGCAAAGCGCTTCTATTTTCCGGATTCGAAGCCGCGGCTTGCATCTCCGCCCGTGCAGGCCCCCGCGAGCCACCAGCGGGGCCGACAATCGTAGATGAGGCGCCCGCGTGCGCCATGGAGCCAGTCGAGGGCCCGCAGGATGCGCGGCGTCGGTGCCATCCCGCGAGCGGGGTGGTCCTGCAAGCGAGCCAGGGGGATCGGATACGAAGCCCAATCCCGCGGCGCGCGCCAGCCCGGGGGAGGCACGAGCTTCGAGCGCGTCCCGCTGATCGGGTAGAGCGCCCGCCAGTCGTGGATCTTCTCGGCCATTCTCGCCACGACATCGGGATGGCTCTCGGCGAGGTTGTCATACTCGTAGGGGTCCTCGCGGATCTTGAAGAGGTAGCGGATCACATCGGCCGAAGTCTGCTCCTGCTCGACCTGCTCCACCAGCTTCCACTCGTCGTTGAAGGCGGTCAGGCTGAACGAGCCGTAGATGGGGGTCTCGGAGCCGAAGAAGACGTAGTCCCTGCGAGGATGCGCAGCGCCCTCGGCGATCGACGGCCACAGGGAGCGGCCGTCCAGCGGGAAGCGATTGCCCGGGGTGACCCCCGCTGCCTCCGCGAGGGTTGGAAAGACATCCATCACCGTCATGATCTGGTCCATTTTGTGGCCGGCGGAAACCTTCCCGGGCCATCGGATCAGTGCGTCGACGCGAATGCCTCCTTCAAAGGTGTCTCCCTTGCCGCCTCTCAGAGGGTCGTTCGAGGCGCCGCCTGTGCCGTAGACCGCGCCGCCGTTGTCGCTGAAGAAGAGCACGATCGTATCCCCTTCGATCCCCTCGGTGGTCAGCGTGTGCAGGACCTGACCGATCGCCTGGTCCATTCCGTCCACGACGGCCGCAAAGATCGGGCGCGCACTGGGTTGCATCAAGAGCTTGCCAATACGCCGCGTGCTGTCCGAGTTCTTGCTGCGGGGCATCTTCCGATCGTCCTTCAGGTGCGCGTACTTGCTCTTCAGATTCTCGGGGGCATCCAGGGGAGTGTGCGGAGCAAGAAAGGGCAGGTAGAGGAAGAAGGGGCGGTTCTTGTCGCGCTCCCGGATCCAACGGCTGGCGTCCTTGGCGAGCAGGAAGGTCTCGTAACCCTTCTCGTGCACGGTGCGTCCGTTGCGCTGGAAGTCCGTGCCCCCCTGGACCTCGAAGGGCGGGAAGTAGCCGACTTCGGTGTGCAGGTGGCCATAGAAGTAGTCGAAGCCACGCTCATTCGGATGATAGGTCTGCTGCGCATGGCCGAGGTGCCACTTGCCGACGACCGCCGTCTGGTAGCCTGCCGCGTGGAAGCTCTGGGACATGAAATGCTCATCGGGGTTGACCCCGTTGTTGTCCCAGGGCAGGAACACCGCGTACGCCACGCCGAGACGGATCGGGTCCCGGCCCGTCATCAATGCAGCACGGGTGGGAGAGCAGATGGGTGTCGCGTAGAAGCGATCGAGCTGCATTCCCTCGCGAGCCAGCCGGTCGATCGAAGGCGTCTCGATGGGGCCTCCGTGGTAGCCGACGTCATCCCAGCCCAGGTCGTCCGCCACGATCACGACGACGTTGGGTTGCACCGCGGGCGCCGCCGCTTCGGCTGGAGTCGAAAGCCAGACCACACCCAGGAGAAGACACCACGTTCGCATGCGGGTCGGGAGCTGGGGCATCGGGGGACCTCCTTGTGCAATGCCTCGGCCGAGGGGAAAGGCGTACCCTTCCCCGAAAGTCATCCGGAGCTCTCAACGGAGCGAGCGCGCCGGCGTTCTGGAATATCAGCGGAGCTTCGGCGCCAGGCGGACCCGGCCCCAGGGCGTCCCATAATGGATCCGTCCATCTTCGTCGAGCAGCGTGCCGGAAAAGAGCGGGTTGTAGCGTTGACCGCCAATGCGATCATGGAAGACCGCTCGGCCGGTCGCCCAGTCGATGCCCTCCAGCACCCAGCGATTGTCGCGGGCGCCGATGAGATACACCCGGTTCGAGCCGGCGCTCACGATGGGCACGCAGCTCGGCGAGCTGATCTTCCGGTTGACCCAGGCCTCTTCCAGCCGACGGTCCTGCGGATTCCAGACGAACTTCTGGACGCCAAAGGGTTGGTAGCGGGGGTTGCTCCCCAGCAGACTGATCAGCAGGCTCGAGGCGCGTCGAGGCAGGTACCAGGGAAGGTTGCGTGGAATGTTGTCGACGACCAACGCGCCGTAGCCTAGAACGACGACGGATTGTTCGGACTGGATCGCCTGGAGGTCGGGATCTCCCATAGTGACCGGCTGCATGCCGGCGATCCTCCGGTCTGGAGCGCCCGGCAGCTGCTTCCAATCGGCGGGGATCCCGTCTCGCCAGAAGAGCACGAGGTTCATCAAAGTATCGCCGTCGGTGATGACGACGAAGCGATCTTCCCCACCGAACCCCATCAGCGAAGGTGTCGCGCCCGTCCCCTCTCCTCCGCGGTTCGAGTAGCGCGCCGTCCAGGCACCATCCGCTGCATCGGTGCTGAGACGGGCACCGGTCCACACGACCTTGTGCATATGCTCCTGGGAAGCGATGTAGATCCCGCCCTCTCGGTCGACCGCGAACCCGTTGCGAATCCAGCCCCGGCCGGTCGGGCCGGTCGCCTTGGTCTCCGCCCCTGTGCTGTGGGTCAGGCGGATCTTCCGAAACTCGCTGAAATCCCTCTTGATCGCCGCCACGTAGCCGTGTTCCGTCACGACGATCAGCCAGCCGTCGAAGGTCAGGTTGAGGCCCATGACAGGCCCCGTGAGGTCCTTTGGGAGCTGAAACTCGGCCTTCTTCACGATCGGCGATCGGGAGTCCGCAGGGTTCTTGTCGGTATAGGCGGTGATCCGGCCCGATTTGCTGCCGACGTAGTAGACAGGGTCGCGGTCGAGCAGGGTGTAGATATTGGCCAGGTTCTTGAACTTGGCCATCTCGGCGTAGGAGCGATAGATCGCGCGCCAACCGTGGTTGCTCGCATCGAAGCCCGCGATCGAGGCATCGGCCTGCCCCGGCGTGTAGCGCTCCGCGCCCGGGAAGAAAACCTCGTCCAAGACGTCGAAGCTGTCGTAATCCAGCTTGACGATCCGATCGATTCCGTTGCCCCAGAAGACCCGGTGCCCGTCCGGGTAGAGACCGGAGGTCTCTGCACCGAAATGGCCGGGCCCCACATGCCGGTACTGGATCTCGTCAGGGCGGAGTGCGCGACTCGGCCCATTGGGACCCTTCTGCGGAACGGAATCCTGCTGGGCCGACGTTCCATGTCCAATTGGGTAGCTGGAAGCAGCGAGGAAGGGATTGCGCGGGGGAAGCTCCGCCGTGAAGGCCCCGACAGCCGGCACCGCAAGGGCGACCACCGCTACCCGCAAGATTCGCGAAAGCATCCAGATCGTCTTCACCGCATCCCCCCGTATTCGAAGCGACCTTCCTGGCCGCTCCTCACGATTGTGAGCCAAGCATGCGGACGATCCCAGCACTCAGGGCCTCGAGGTCGGCAGAGACATCGGGAGGAGCCCGCATCAGGGTCGCCTCGACGGCGAGGCCGTTCAAGGTCGTGAAAAGCATGCGTTGTGCACGGACATGCTGGTGGCGGGAGGCGCCCTCCTCCCAGAAGTATCCCATCCACATGCGATCGATCGCGCCGCGCGTGCCGGCAAGGTAGCGCTGGGCGGTGGCGCGAAAGTCCGGCTCGGCACGCATCTGGACGACGATTTCGAGAGCGGCGCGGGACTCCGGCAATGCGTATTGTTGCCAGAGCGCACGAACGAGCCGCTCGACGCGCAGGAAAGTCGCGTCCGATTCGACCGGCAGCCGGGGCACGACCTGGACCAGGCGCTCGAAGCCGCGCTCCACGACCGCGGCGAGTACCCCCGCCTTGCCTCCGAAGTGGTGTTGGATTGCGCCCAGGGAGAGACCCGCTCTCGCCGCGATCCGGGCCAGGTTCGTGCGCTGGAACCCCTCCTCCACCACGCAGCGGACGGTGGCGTCGAGGATCCTGGCGCGCGTCTCGCCACTGCGCTGAGCCTGGCTTCGACGAGAAACTTTACGGGTACTGTCACTCGCAACATTCGCCGCCATGATCCTAGAAAACCCTCAACCTATTGAATTCATATTCTCGAATTCCTATTCTTAACCATTAAATTTATATTGTAAATGAATTCGGGGGAAGCCATCGGCATCCCGGGGAGAAGCACGCGTGACGGAGCGCGTCCAGCTAGAGATCCATGCGGGCATCGCCCACGTCCGCATGAACCGGCCGGAGAAGAA
>Ga0114931_10004322_pt1 | contig 17748 bp, 11 predicted proteins | sample 2SBtaG_FD_89579 | JGI IMG/M metagenome (GOLD analysis project Ga0114931, IMG submission 89579) | Deep subsurface microbial communities from Kolumbo volcano to uncover new lineages of life (NeLLi) - 2SBTROV14_V59a metaG | ecosystem: Environmental > Aquatic > Marine > Volcanic | place: Kolumbo...
CGCACGACCCCACCGAGGAAGGACAGGGTCATCGCGTCCTCGGCCGCCGGGTCGAAGGCGATGAACATCACGCCCGCGTTGTTGTGGGCGGTCGAGAGCATCGCCTGGCCGGTGATCCGGTCGACGACTTTGGCGACGTGCGGCAGGGCGAGGGCCTTCTTGCGGATGTCGGCGGTGCCCTTCACGCTGTGGGTGAGGTTGGGCTCGTCGAGGTACTCGTCGTTCTGCACCACGACGTGTCCGGCGCCGAGCTTGGCGGCCACGTCGATCATGTCGGCGAAGCTGCGGTCCTGCAGCGCGGTCATCAACACGGCGAGCAAGCCGCCGAAGCCGATCGCGAGCAGCGTGAGGAGCGTGCGGCGGCGATTGCGCCACAGGTTCCGCCACGCCAACGAGTAGAGGGTCGGTCCGCGCATCGGCGTGCTCCTCAGTGGTAGTGGATGGCGTCGAGCGGCTGGATCCGAGCCGCCTTGAGCGCGGGGTACAGGGCCGACACGGCCACGATGAACAGCTCGATGGCCACGGGAGCCACGACGGTGCTCGCGTCGAAGTGGGCGGTCCACACCGGTGGCATGGCCATGCCCATCATCGACACGCCGGCGAGCGCGCCCACGTTCAGCCCCTGGTGCGCGAGGTACAGGCCCGCCGGCCAGGCGAGGAGCAGCGCGATCGTCACCGCGATCAGGGTCTCGAGGGCCGTCTCGTAGATCAGCAGTCGGAACACCAGGCCCGGTCCGGTACCGATCGCCTTCATCACGCCGAACTCGCGGATGCGCTCGAAGACGGCCATCAGCATCGCGTTGAGGATCAGGATGCCGATGGCGAAGTACACGATGAGGTACACTATGTAGATGATCGAGCGGGTGGAGTCGAGCATCTGCGAGACGATGGGCATGATCTGCCGCCAGGTCTGCACGTCGTCCTTGCCGTCGATCGACTCGATCTCGGCCTTCGCCGCGGCGAGGTCCATGCCCTCGGGGACGCGGACGATGAGCTGGTGGACCCCGGTGGGCACCACCATGAGCTGGCGGAAGGCGTCCTGGGTCATGAGGAACCCGGAGCGGTCGGTCATGTCGCCGACGGTCGTGAGCACGCCGCGCACGGTGTACAGGTCGTTGGCGGGGGAGCCGTCAGCCGCCTGGCTCAAGACGATCACCTCGTCTCCGGCGTGCACCCCGAGGTTTCGAGCGATGCGGGTGCCCAGGACGACGCCCTTCGGGTCGGACGGGTCGAGCCACTCGCCGTCCTTGATGCGCTCGTGGATCCGCAGGGCCTTCTCGTCGCGCGCGACGTCGATGCCGATGATCTGCACGCCGGCCGAGGCATCTCCGGCGGCAGCGAGTCCGCCGGCGATCAGGCGCGGGTCGACGGTGAAGCCCGCCTGTTCGAGCTTGGGGACGAGGGTGTCGGCATCTTCGATGCGGGTGTACAGCGACGGAGCGTCCCGGTAGCCTTGCGCGTAGATCTGGATGTCGCCGACCTCGAAGTCGAGGACGTCGCCGGCCATGTTCACCAGGACCCCGGCGACGAGGCCGCTGTACAGCACCATCACCCACAGCGCGAGGCCCATTGCCGCCATCGTCACGACGGTTCGGCGACTGTTTCGCCACAGGTTGCGCCAGGCCATCCGCCAAGCGGACATTGCACTCTCCCACGCGGCTGGGATCCGCGTGCTCTCAGGGGGATCGGCCGTTCGGAGGCACGGCGGATGTCGCGGTCATCTTAGGGGTAATTCGCCTCCGGAGGGGTGGCCCCTCCGTCGGATGGGGGAACGCTGCCCGTTCAGCGGGCGAGCGCCGCCGCGGGCCCCGGGTCGTCGGACAGGGCGCGTCGGACGAAGAGCCCGATCCCGGCGGTGGCGACGAGCGTGGCGGCGATGACCACCCAGCGCGCGCCGCCGAAGCTCGCCTCGCCCGAGGTGAGGGCCGCCAGATCGCCGATGGAGGTGCCCACCAGGGTCCACGCGGTGGCGGGCACCAGGCTGCCCAGCGCCGTGCCGAGCCAGAAGGTGCCGCGAGGCACGGCGGTGGCGCCCAGCGCGTAGCTGATCACGTTGTAGGGCGCGAAGGGCGACAGGCGCAGGAGGATCACCGCGATCAGCCCGCGCCGCGCCAGGGCCCGGTCGAGCGCGCCGAGGTAGCCCATGCTCTCCAGGCGCGGGGCTACGAGCCCACGCAACCACCCGCGCGCCAACTCGTAGGACACGGCGCCGAACAGGGTGGACAGCGCCCAGGACACGGCGACCCCGAGCAGCGGTCCGTAGAGGAACCCGGAGGCGCCCTGCAGCCAGGACGCCGGGAGCATCAGCCAGCTCCCCGCCGCGTAGATTCCCGCGAAGATTGCATCCCCCGCCGGCCCCGCCTCGCCGAGCCGCGTCACCGCGTCCATCAGCGCCGGAAACCACCGCCCGGCCGTCAGCGCGACGGGCAGCACCACGGCGGCGGCGAGGAGGAGGCGTAGGAACAGGCGCTTGCGCATGACTCTCGGTCGTCTGGCGGACCAGGCCAACCTACCCGACCATCATTCGATTGGAAAGAGCGGAGGTGGGGTCAGGAAGTAAGTGCTTACCTCGATCTCGTTGATGGAATGGGACTGATCGATGGGGTCAGGCAGTAAGATCTTACCGGCGCGTCCCGTGGTGCGAAGGTCGTGCGCCGGTAAGATCTTACTGCCTGACCCCGCCTAAGGTGCCCTCGTGAAGCCGAGAGCGGCGTAAGCTCTTACTTCCTGACCCCACCCGCGCCACCTGCGCCACCTGCGGCCGGGGCGTCGAGGAGGAAGAGGAGACGACCGTGGTTCGGCTGGACTCGCTGGGCTGGGTACACGCCCTCCGGCCCGTCGAGGACGGCGTGGACAATGGACGCCTTGCCGGCCCCCTCGACCAGGAACGCGACCCGCGCGGCGGCGTCGAGGACCGGCCACGTCAGGGTGATCCGCGTGCCCTTGCCGGGGACCTCGTTCGCGACGACGAGGCGCTCGTGCTCCTCGAGGGCGGCGGTGCCCGGGAACAGCGACGCGGTGTGCCCGTCGGGGCCGAGGCCGAGGAGCACGAGGTCGAAGCGCGGCACCTCGCTCGGGCCGGTGCCGAAGGCGGTGCGGATCTCGGCCTCGTAGCGCTCGGCGGCCTCCTCGGGCGGGCGCTCGGCCTCGATCCGGTGCACCTGCTCCGTGGGGATCCGGGCCGGGTCGAGCAGGGCCTCCTTCGCGGCGCGGTAGTTGCTGTCGGGGTGGTCGGGGGGGACGCCCCGCTCGTCGCCCCAGAACAGGTGGATCCGTGACCAGTCGAGGCCCGCGGCGGCGAGCTGCCGGTAGGCGGGCAGGGGAGTGTGTCCGCCGGACAGGGCGACCCGGGCCACGCCGCGCTCGGTGACGCCGGCACGCACGGCCTCCTCGAACAGGGCCACGGTCGCCTCGGCGAGCGCCTCGGCGTCGGGGACCACCTTCACCTCACGCATGGGCACCTCGCGCGGCGACCACCGCAGCGCCGTGCAGGCCGACGTCGCCGGTGGTGACCACCCGGATGGGGATCTGCTCCAGCACCTTCTGCAGCCGGCCCTTGCCCTGCAGGGCGGCCACGAAGGCGCCGGTGCGAAGGTGCGGCAGCATCTTCGGCGCGATGCCCCCGGCGATGTACACGCCGCCGGTGGCGAGGAAGGTGAGCGCCATGTTCCCCGCGACCGCGCCGTAGTACGTGGCGAATCGCTCGATCGCCTCCGTGCACACCGCGCACCGCCCGGCGTCCGCCGCCTCGGCGATGGCACCCGCGTGCCCCTGGGAGGCCGCCTGCGCCACGTCGGGCGGCGGGGTCGTCTTGCGGTAGGCCACGAGGAAATCGAAGACGTCGATCAGCCCGGGGCCGGAGACCACCCGCTCCCAGCTCACGTGCCCGAAACGGGCTCGCAGAGCGCGCATCAGCGCCACGTCGAGGTCGTCGGCGGGGGCGAAGTCGGTGTGCCCCGCCTCGGTGGCGATCGGGCGGTGCTCGTCGCCGGTCCGGATCAGCCCCGCCACCCCGAGCCCGGTGCCCGCCGCGACGAGCACGCCGTTCCCGGGCCGCTTGGTGCCCTCCTGCAGGGTCACGAGGTCGTCGGCGTCCAGGGTAGGCAGGCCCCAGCCGATGGCCTCGAGGTCGTTGAGCAGGGTAGCGCGCGGCAGGTGCAGCGCCTCGGCGAGCGAGGTCGCGCGCACCGTCCACGGCAGGTTGGTGGTGGTGACCACCCCGTCCCGCACCGGCCCGGCGATCCCGAAGGCCGCCGCCTCGAAGTCGACGTCGTGGGACTGCACGAAGGCCAGCAGGATCGGCTCGAGGCTGTTGTAGTCGCCGCTCGGGTAGGTCTGCTCGGCGAGGGAGCGCACCTCGGTGCCCTGGACCTCGAACAAGGCGAGCCGCGCATGGGTGCCGCCGACGTCGCCCGCCAGCACCCTCATTCGGCCACCCGCCAGGAGCGCCCGTCCTGCCGCAGCAAATCGTTGGCGGCGTCCGGGCCCATGGAGCCCGACGCATAGTTCGGGAAGTCCCGCGGCGGCAGGGCGCCCCACACGTCGAGCATCGGGGCCACCTTCTGCCAGGCCAGCTCCACGTTGTCAGCCCGCTGGAACAGGGTGCTGGCGCCGGTCATCGCGTCGTAGAGCAGCGTCTCGTAGCCGGTGGACGGCTCGACCCCGAAGTTCTCGGCGTAGGAGAAGTCCATGTCGACGGTGCCGAGCTGCACGTCGGGGCCCGGGATCTTGGCGCCGAAGCGGAGCGAGATCCCCTCGTCGGGCTGGATGCGCAGGATGAGCTGGTTGCTGGGCAGGCTGTCGATGCCCGCGTGCCGGAACAGGGTCATCGGGGCCCGCTTGAACTCGATCATCACCTCGCTGTACCGCTTGGACAGGCGCTTGCCGGTGCGCAGGTAGAAGGGGACGTCGGCCCAGCGCCAGTTGTCGATGTCCAGGCGCATGGCCACGAAGGTCTCGGTGCGCGAGTCCGGGGCGACCCCGGGCTCCTCGCGGTAGGCGGCGACGTGCTCCTTGCCGCGGGTGCCGCGTCCGTACTGCCCGCGCACCGCACGCGTGAGCACGGCGTCGGGGGCCATGGGCTGGATCGCGTGGAGGACCTTCGACTTCTCGCTGCGCACGGCGTCGGCGTCGAAGGAGGTCGGAGGTTCCATCGCGATGAAGGAGAGCACCTGGAACAGGTGGCTCGGGACCATGTCGCGCAGGGCGCCGGCATGCTCGTAGTACCCGGCGCGGCGCTCCACCCCGAGGTCTTCGCTCACGGTGATCTGCACGTGGTCGACGTGGCCGCGGTTCCAGATCGGCTCGAACATGCTGCTCGTGAACCGGAAGGCGAGGATGTTCTGGACCGTCTCCTTGCCGAGGTAGTGGTCGATCCGGAAGATCTGGTGCTCGGCCAGCGACTGGTGGATCTGCGCGTTGAGCGCCACCGCCGAGTCGAAGTCGTGGCCGAAGGGCTTCTCGATCACCACGCGGCGCCAGTGCCCGTCGGGCTCGTGCACGAGCTTCGACTTGCCGAGGTGGTCGATGATCCCGCCGATGAACCGCGGCGGGACGGCCAGGTAGAACAGGTAGTCGCCGCGCGTGCCCTGGTTCTCGTCGGCCTCGGCCAGCCGACCCTTCAGGCGTTCGAACAGCCCGTCGTCGCGGAAGTCGCCCTGCACGTAGGTCATCCTGTCGCACAGGCCCTTCCACAGGTCGGCGTCGGGCGCCTCGCCCAGGAAGTCGGCGATCTGCTCGGTCTGCTTCTCGCGGAAGGTGTTGTCGTCGAGCTCCGCAATGTCGACGCCGACGATCGCGAGGTCTTCGGGCAGCAGGCCCTCGTCGGCGAGGTGCACCAGCGACGGGAACAGCTTGCGCTTGGCGAGGTCGCCGGCGGCGCCGAAGAAAACCAGCGCGCAGGGCGCCGCGGGAGGCGGGAGGGTTCGCTCGACCATGTCGTTCTCCTCAGCCCTTCTTCTCGACGTGGCCACCGAAGCCGTAGCGCATCGCCGAGAGCAGCTTCTCGCCGAAGGTGTGCTGCTGGCGGGAGCGGAACCGGGCGTACAGCGCGCTCGTGATCACCGGTGCGGGGGTGGCCGACTTGATCGCGATCTCGGCGGTCCACCGCCCCTCGCCCGAGTCGCTGACGAAGCCGTCGAAGCTCTCGAGCTGCGGGTCCTTCAGGAGCGCCTGCGCCGACAGGTCGAGGAGCCAGGAGCGGATCACGCTGCCGCGCCGCCACACCTCGGCGACCTCGTCGAGCTTCAGGTGGTAGGGCATGTCGCCGCCGAGGTCGAGGTTCTCGGCGTTGCGCAGGATGTCGAAGCCCTCGGCGTAGGCCTGCATGATCCCGTACTCGATGCCGTTGTGGACCATCTTCACGAAGTGGCCCGACCCCACGGGACCGCAGTGGACGTACCCCTTCTCGCAGGGGACCGGATCCCCTTCGCGGCCCTCGGTGCGCGGCGTGTCGCCGACCCCGGGGGCGAGGGTCGAGAAGATCGGTTCGAGGTGGCCGACGATGTCGTCCTCGCCGCCGATCATCAGGCTGTAGCCCTCCTCGCGCCCCCACACGCCGCCCGAGGTACCGGCGTCGACGAAGTGGATCCCGTGCTCCTTCAGGTCGTCGGCGTGGCGCAGGTCGTCCTCGAAGTAGTAGTTGCCGCCGTCGATGACGATGTCGCCCTCCTCGAAGTGCTCGGCGAGCTTGCCGACCACCGCGTCGGTGGGCTTGCCGCAGGGCACCATCACCCACGCGGCGCGGGGCTTCGCCAGCTTGCTCGCGAAGTCCTCCAGGGAGGTGGATCCGGTGGCGCCGTCGCCGACCATCTCCTGCACCGCGTCCTGCGACAGGTCGAAGACCACGCACTCGTGGCCGGCGCGCATCAGCCGGCGCACCATGTTCGCGCCCATCTTTCCGAGTCCCACCATCCCGAGCTGCATCGAAGCCTCCGTCGTGTCCCGCACCGTGCGGGCGTCAAGGGGGGCATCCTACGCCCTTCGACCGACGGGATCGAAGCTCGCGACGCTTCGAGACGCTCCGGGGGAACTCTCGACGGCTCAGCGCACCCACAGCTCGTAGGGCACGTTCGAGCCGTCGGCATGGACGTTGGTGCTGTTGTTCACGTAGGCGCCGTCGGGGTACGCGCCGCGCCAGTTGCCGATGTGCAGGCCCGCGGCGCCCTCGCCCGTCGATCCGTCGCTGTTCAGGCACCTCTGCGGGCGGGTGCCCGTCGTACAAGGGTGCAGCCTTCACGATTCCCTCCGCTCGGAGATCCTCCCATCCGGCGAACCGCGGCGCAATGCGGTCGTAGGGCGAATCCGCGCGCTCCGAGCGGAAGCGTCGCCGGAAGGGCGGGGAGATCGTCGGATCGCGCCCACTACTCCTCGTCCTCCTGCTCGCCGCTGGCGAAGCGATCCCGGATCCCGGCGCGATTGCCGACCCGGAGCGTCTGCTCGGCCTCCGCCGGATCGTGCACCACGTGCTCGGCCCACCGCTCGCGCTCCTCGCCCTGCAGCTCGCTCGCGTCCGAGTTCTCCCAGGTGTGGTCGAGGTGATGCAGGCGCTGCTGCAGGTGGTTGCGCACGAGCAGCGGCCCGCCCTCGATGCCGTCCTGGCGCAGGGAGTGGGTGATCCAGGCGCGGCGGCGTTCCTCGTCCTCGGGGAACCACTCGGGCCACTCCAGGCGCGAGGTCGCCTCCTCGTACTCGGGGGTCTGCCGGTAGTAGTCGACGCGCCGCGACTCGATCTGCCGGGCCCGCTCGTCGCCGAGGCCCTCGATCCCGTGGCGGATCCCCCACCGGGCCTCCTCGTCCCAGGAGAGCTGGTGGTCGTCGCGTCCGGTCAGGCGGTCGGCGCCCTCCTCGCTGGCGTGCTCGACGAGGCGCTCGCCCACGGGGTGCTCGAGGAACTCGTGCACCTGCTCCCAGGGCAGGGCGTGGGCGCCGACCTCGAAGCTGTGCTGGAGCACCGAGCTGATCACCTCGTGCTGCAGCTCCCCGTTCAGGGCGTTGTCGAAGCGGGTCAGGGAGCGCCGCAGCCCGCGCTGGGTGCCGTGGGTCAGCACGTCGGTGCCGATGTGCTCGAGCATGTCGAGGGCAAACTCGCCCGTGGGCTCGGTGGCGGTCTGGATCAGCCCGTTGGCGATCTGCCACCGGACCGGGCGGGCGCGGGCGACGGCCTGCCGCCACAGGATCATCCGTCGCGCGAAGCTCCCCTCGGGTGCGAAGGCGCCTTCGGCCTGGGCGAGCCACGGGCCCATGCCCGCCTGCACCCCGGCGAGGACGGTCTGCTTGACCACGTCGCGGAGCCCGGTCTGCACGAACTCGTAGTTGTGGCCGTTGACCGCCTCCTCGATGGTTGCGTTCACCGTCGCGGTGCCGGCGGCGCTCATCATCGCGACGAGTGCGGGCGCGGTGCCGGTGCCGGCGGTGGCGACGGAGATCAGCGCGGTCACCACGGCGTCGCCGACGAGCTCGCTCCACTGGACGACCTCCCGGCGGACCTCGCGGTACTCGGCGCGGGCGCGGCTGTTGTCGGTGCGGAGCTGCTCGATCTCGGACAGCTCGGCCTCGTCGAGGGTGCCGTCGTCCTCCAGACCCTCGTTCTGCGCCTGGAGCAGGTTGAGCGCCGTGTCATCGGCCTCCTCGTCGTGAGAGGAGAACTGGCGCGCCATCCCGCCCTCGTCCATGTCCAGGTGGTGGGACTCCATGGTCTCGGTGAGCTGGGTGCCCGCCTGGCGCGTCTCGTCGTTGAGCAGGGCCTCGTCCTCGTGGGTGAGGCCCTGCACGCGCGGGCGGAGGGTCCGGGCGATGGTCGCGCCGTCCAGGCCGCGGATCTGCGTGCGGACGTCGTTGACCCACTGCACCTCCTCGGCGTCGGTGCTGCCGAGGAGGCCGTCGTCGGCGAGCGTTTCGCGCAGGTCGCCGGCGACGTCGAGGCGGAAGCTGCGGAAGCGCTGCCAGGCCACGCCCTCTCGCGGGCGCCCGGCCTCGATCCACGCCGAGACGACGGGGGCGAAGGACTCGGCGTACTCGCCGGGCTTCGCGATGTTCGACCACTCGTTCGCCACGTGCTGGGCCGGGGCGTGCTGCAGCGAGGCGCGCAGGGTCGAGGTGTCGGTCAGCGCGCGCATGGACCACTCGCGCATGTCCTCGACCGAGCCCTCCTCGCGCTTGACCAGGGCGGCCGCGATGTTCACCACGTCGAAGTGTTCGTGGTTGAAGATGCCGAGGAGATCGCCGCGGATCCGTGCGGAGAGCCCGTCGCGCACGCGCTGGGTGAAGTGCTCGTCGGTCTCGTTGTAGGTGTCGAGGGCCTTCTGGAGCACCTGGCCGCCCACGTTCTCGCCGTCGCCGTGGGCCGCCGCGAGGATCTGGCACCGGTGCCGCAGCGCGACCCGCTGGCCTGCGCGCTGGTCGGGGTAGCGCTGGATGTCGGCCATCTCGCTGCGGATCTCGGCGGGGCCGACGCCTGCCTCCACCGCCTGCCGCATCTCGGCGTCGTTCATCTCGGCCATCGCGCCGTAGGCGCTGCCGCGGTCGTGCTCGCTGTCGGCGGCCAGGAGCTGGGCGAAGTGGTCGCCGCGGAGGATCGCGAGCGCCTCGGTGCGGCCGGGCTCCTCGGCTTCGTGGACCCGGTGCATGAACTCCCGGTCGTGGGCCAGCGTCTCGCGGTCGTGCTCGGACAGGCCCTCGAGGTCCTCGGTGAGCGACTCGCTGTCGACGTGGGAGCGGGCGAGATCGAGCGCGCTCTCTTCGCCGTTGCCCGTGAGCTGGCGGTCGAGGTCCTCGAGGTTGTCCGAGGCGAAGTTGTCGACCATCGCGTCCACAACGTTCGGGTCGGCGCTCTGCTCGGAGGCCCACTCCCGCATGCGCACACGGATCCGCCGGTCGCGCTCGGCGTCGGTCAGGGTCTCGCGCGCCTCGGTGGCCTCGTGGACGACCTCGTGCCGGACCTGGTGCCAGTGGGCGCGCGCCATCTCCTGCAGGTCGCTGCGGACCTCGTCGCGGTCGCCGTCCCGAGCCGCCACGACGTCGTCCACCCCGGCCTCGCCCCGAAGGATCTCGCGCAGGGCGCTGAACTGGTCGGTGCTGAAGTGCGCCCGCAGGCTCGCGGTGAGGGGGCCGTCGGTGCGCAGGCGATCGCGGTCGGTCTGGCGCAGCATCAGGCGCTGGACCTCGTCGTACTCGCTGCGCTCGGAGGCGACGAAGATCCGGTCGCGGTCGGACAGCGGGCCGGTGATCCCGCAGGCCGAACGCAGGCGCATGAGCTGCCCGGGCTGGTCGGCGTAGTACTGCTGCAGGGCGAAGGCGAGGGGCTCGTCGGGGAACAGCCGGTCGTAGACCTCGCGGATCGCGCGGCGCTCCTCGGAGGTGCGCAGGCGGCCGACGTGGTCGTCGCCGGCCTCGGCGTTGGCCGCGCCCTCTTGCATGATCGCGACGACCCGCGCCGGCGCGCCGATGGCCTGGTGCAGGGAGCGCGCAGCCTGCTCGGCGTCACGGACGGTGAACCCGTGCTCGCCCTCGGTGGTGTAGACGTGGGACGGATCGACCTCGACGTCGCGGGTGTCGCGGGCCGCGGAGGCCGTTCGCACGAGCTCCATGCCGAGGCGGGTCTGCAGGCGGCTGGCGACGTCGTCGTGCCGGCCCACCGCCTGGCCGAGGTGCCGGGCCAGCGGCACGCCGAAGGCCTGCTCGTAGACGGCGAGGGCGACCACGCGACGGGACCCGGGCGCGACCGCCTGATCGTCCCAGCGGAGCACGGCGTCCCAGCCCTGGTCGACGGCGTTCACCGCCTGGTCCACGCCCTCCTGGGTGTGCCCGAGGTCGAGCAGGCCGCTGCCCTGGGCGCGCTGCTGCACCGCGTAGCGCAGGCGCTCGACCCGGGCGAACAGGTCGTCGACGCGGGCGCGGGCGGCGGCGCGGTAGCGGTCCTCGGCGGTGTGCCCGGTGGCCGCGTCCGAGCCCTCGCGACGCAGGGTCTCCTGACCCGCCTCCTCGTCGAGGTGCCACAGCTCGAGGTCGCGACGGGCGGGCCGGGCGTTGGCGCCCACGGCGCGCAGGTCGCCGTGCAGGTCGCCGCCGAGGGCGGCGTACTGGCGCTCGAGGATCCGACGGGCCGCCGCGACGTTCGGCACGAGGTCCCCCAGGGCGTCCGCGTGGCCGTCGTAGTGCGCGCGATACTCGTGGCACTGGGTGTTCCATCGATCGGCGTCGCGGGTGGCGCCGCGCAGCGTCCGGGCCGCTTGCTCTGCGCGCTCGGTGAGCGCCCGCAGGGCGGCGCGCGCATCATGGTCGCCGCCGATGGCGTCGTCGAGGATCTCGGTGGTGACGCTCTCGCTGGCGCCGATGAGCTGCAGCGCCTGGCGTTCCGTCCCCGCGTCGCTGATCCGCGCGCGGATCTGCCCGGCGAGGCCGTGGTGGTACTCGCCCTCGTAGCGGTCGACCATCGCCGCCACCGTGCTCCCGGAGGCCCGGGCGGCGTCGCAGGCGTGCTGGACCGCGTCGAGCACTCGCTGGTCGCCCACCACCGTCTCGGCGAACAGGTCGTTCAGCTCCTGCAGGCGCAGGGTGAGGCGGTCCTCCGTGTCGGGGGCCTGGGTACCGGTCTGGGCCGGGCCGAGGTGGATCCCGAGGCGATCGTTCAGCGCGCCGAGGAGCATGCCGTTGCCCTCGCACGCCTGTCGGAGCTGCCCGATGAAGGGCACGTGGTTCGTCTGCCGGTAGACGTGCTCGAAGTGCGGCTGCCACTCGCTCTGACGGCGGAAGCCGTTCTGATCGGCCGCCTCCCACACTTCGTGCCAGATCCCGTCGATGTCGTCCACCTGTGCCATGGCGCTGAGACTCGACTCACGGAGCTCCACGACCTGGTCGTACATCCGGTGGGCGAGGGGAACCAGGGCGCGGTGGAGCTGTCCGAGCGCTTCGGCGGAGCCCACCCGGGCTGCCTCGAGTCGGTAGTGCATGCGGGTGTAGACCGCGGTCCGCAGCTCGTCGTCGCCGTGGATGGCGAGGCGGAGCTGCGCCACGAGCTCGTGGCCGGTCTCGCGCTGGTAGGCCTCCTCGACGATGGCGCTGGCGTTGCCGCCGGCCCCCTGGCGCTGGGCGGCGCGCACGAGGAGCTCGTGCTGGTGGTCGACCTCGTTCAGGGCGCTGCGGCGCGCCTCGGCGTCGCCGTTGATCATCCGCTCCAGGGCGAGGTGTAGGGGCGAGGTCTGCCCGCGCAGCTCGGCGACGATCTCGTCGCGGCTGGCGTGGGTCTCGGGCTGGACGGCCGTGGCGTGCTCGATGCCGCAGATCTCGAACAGGCGCGCCTCGAGGTGGGGGCGGTCCTGGGTGGCGTTTCGGATCGCCGCCTCGAGGGACATGTGGTGCACCTGCCGGAAGTGCGCGAGCAGGTTGCGGCGGGCGGCGGGCGGGGGCGGGTCGGGGACGCGGCCCCGGTTTCGGTCGAATCCCGGGAGCTGTCGCGCCTCGGCGTGCAGCGCGCGGGGGTATATGAAGGCGACGGGCTGCTCGCTGCGCGAGTCGATCGCGGTGCCGAGAGACGAGATCGGCGCCCGGACCGACCGGTCGAGCTGGCCGTCGTCCGCTTCGTTGGGCGCCTCGGGAGGGCCGCCGGAGCGGCGGATCCGGGGCCCGCTGGGCGCACCGGCCTCGACGCCGATCTGCTCGAGGGCCTGCGTCTCCTGCTGGCCCCAGATGTTCGACCGGATCTCGCCGGCGAGGTTGTGGTTGGTGTCGTGCCCGAACTGGTGGCGGAGGCGCCCGAGCTCCTGGTTGAAGGCCGCCCCGTCGCCCAAGTTGGCGGCGGCCAGCGCGCTGCCCACCTGACCGCGGTAGTTGCGGAGGACGCCGAGCACCTCGTCGCCGGTGTCGAAGGTGCTCTCGAGGGCCCGCTGGAGGCCCTGGACGGCTTCCTGGCGGTAGTTGGCGAGGGTGCGCTCGAGGGCCTGGCGTTCGGCCTCGGAGGGCTCGTGCCCCTCGCCATGCTCGCCGCCTTCGCCGCCTTCGCCGCCTTCGCCGCCTTCGCCGCCTTCGCCGCTCGCGTGCTCGCCGTCCTCGCCGTCCTCGCCGTGCGCGGGGCTCGGCCCGGCGCTCGGTCGTGGGTAGCCCTGCACGACGAGGCGGGTCCGGGCCCGGGTGAGGTCCTCGCCCTCCAGCGCGTGGGCGAGGTCGTCGGAGAGCGGGGTGCCCTCCTGGTCGTCGTAGTGGCCCTGGAGGATCGCCTTGGCCTGATCGAGGAGGTAGTGCCAGGCGGCGCCCGTGCCGTCGAGGCGCCGACGGGCCCGCATGAAGTAGTCGTGCAGGTCCTCCTTCACCGCGTCGTCGTCCCGGCCGACCAAGGCGAGGCCGGTCGAGTGGATGTGGCTGTGCAGCTCGGGCACGGTGGCCGCGGCGTAGCTGCGCAGGGTCGAGAGGATCGCCTCGATCTCCCGGTCGGTGCTGCGCATCTTGCGCGCGGTCGCGGCCTGGCCGGGGGCGCCGGGGTTTTCGCCGCGGGCGAGACGCTCGGCCATCACCTGGGCCTCGGCTTCGGCCGGGTCGCGGGGATTGCTGACTGCCGATCCGCCCACGCCGAGCTTGCGCTGGGCCGCGTGGATCAGCTCCTCGGCGATGACGATCGGGTCGGGCCGCCGACTGCGGAACCGGATCAGCCCGTCCTCCACCGAGGCGTTCTCGGAGATGTCCGCGCCGAGCTCGAAGCGCCACTCGGAGAGATCGAGGCCGAGCTTGGACGCCATGGCCGGGGCCTCGGGGGGCGGCGGGTCGCCCGCGCCGCCGGTGGACGCCGCGCCGCCGCCGCCACTCGCGCCACCGCCGCCACTCGCGCCACCTCCTCCGGGCTCGGCGGCGGCGATGCCTCCGCCGTTCGCTCCCTGGGCGGCGAGGTCCAGGGTCGGGGTCTCCGGCTCGACCTCGGCCGCTGCGGGCAGGGAGACCGACGGCGCAGCGGGGGTGACGGAGGGTGTGGCCCGATCGGGGCTCCGAACGGGTCCCTGGCGCTGGGGTGCGCGTACGGGGTGGCGTCGATGCTGAGCCAAGCAGAAACCTCCTTCGCCGCGAGAAGAGCGGCGGGAGCGGGAATCGGGATCAGACGTCAATCCGCCGTTTGATCCTAGACGATCCTAGAGAGAAGCGCACCTGATTCGTCGGATATTTCCTGATCTGTCGGTTGCGTTTCGAGCGTGTTCGTGTAAAGTGACAGTATCGTCAGTTTTGGAGGATCGCCAGATGGAACGGGCGGGACATGCGTGGCTCGGGCTATGGCTTCGCCACCAGGGGGTCGAGGCACCGGCGCCGCTGGTGCGGGTGGCGCTCGCGCGGGTGCACCGGTTCCCGGGGCCGGTGGCGCGGGCCTGGGACGGGCTCGCGTCGGTGGCGGATCACGTAGGGCCGCCCCTGCTGCTGCACACGCTGCGGCGGGCCTCCCGGCTGGGCGACGCCGAGTTCGAGGCGCTGGAGCGGGCGCTCCAGTCCCACCCGAGCGCCCTCGTACGCGCCGCACACCTGCTGCTGCGGGCTCCCGCCCTGGAGGCGCTGTACCAGGACCGGGCGCCGGCTCACGCGCCCCATCCGCTACGGGCGCTGGAGGAACGGATCCGCCAGGGCGCCTCGCTGGACCGCACCCACTTCGACGTGGTCGTGGTCGGAAGCGGGGCTGGCGGCGCGCCGCTCGCCTGGCGGCTGGCCCGAGCGGGCTGGTCGGTGGCCGTCGTCGAGGCGGGCGGGCTCTTCGAGGCCATGGGCGCCAACCAGGCCATCGAGCAGGCCTACCTCGACCAGGCGATGGTCGCCGGGGTGAAGGGCGGTGGCTCGGTGATGGTGATGGCCGGCCGCGCGCTGGGCGGGACCACGGCGATCAACTCGGGCACCTCGCTCCGGCCGCTCCCCGAGCGCCTCGCCGCCTGGGACGCCGTCCTCGGCACCCGGTTCGCCCAGGGCGCGCTGGACCCGTGGCTCGCCGAGGCCGAGGAGCGGGTCGGGGTCACGACGGGTCCGCGCGAGCGCCTCGACGCCTCGGCTACCGTGGTCGAGCGGGGCCTGGCCGCGCTGGGCCGGGACGGCGCCTTCGTGCTCCCGCGCAACGCGCCGGAGTGCACCGGGGAGGGGCGGTGCTGCTTCGGGTGCCCCGCCGGAGCCAAGCTCTCCACCGACCGGTCCTTCCTCCCGGGCGCGGTGGAGGCCGGGGCGGTGCTCCTGGCGAACACCACCGCCACCGGGGTCCGCGAGGAGCCCGACGGCGTCGAGGTGATGGTGCGCACGCCGCTGGGCCCCCGCCGCCTTCGCGCACGCCACCTCGTGCTCGCCGCCGGCGCCCTGTCGACGCCGCTGATCCTGCGGCACGACCGCCTCGGGCCCCGCTGGCGCCAGGCGGGCCGCGGCCTGCGCGTGCACCCCGCCACCAAGGTCTTCGGGCTGATGCCCGAGCCGCTGCCTCACGGTGGCGTCCCACAGGGGCTCGGCTACCACGCGCCGGAGCTTCCCCGGGTCACCTTCGAGGGCGTGCACACCCCGCCTGGGGCCACCGCGCCGATCCTCCCCGCGGCGGGCCACCGGCACCGGTGGTGGATGGAGCGCCACGACCGTCTCGCGAGCTACGGGATGATGGTCCGCGACCGGTCCACCGGTGCGATCCGCGGGTCCTGGCCCCTGCGCCGCATCGACTACGGCCTGCACCCGGCGGACGCGCGGGACCTCGGGGCCGGAGTGCTGCTCGTCGCCGAGGTGCTCTTCGCCGCCGGGGCCGAGCGGGTGCTCCTGCCGGTGGTCGGGCTCGACGAGGGGGTCGACGCCGACGGGCTGCGCCACCTCCGCCCCGAGCACTTCACCCCCGACCGCCTGCTCACGAGCGGGTTCCACCCCCAGGGCACCGCCGGCATGGGCCGCCTCGTCGACACGGAGCTCGGGCTGACCGAGCGGATCTCGGTGTGCGACGCCTCGGTGCTGCCCGACTCTCCCGGGGTCAACCCGCAGATCACGCTGTTCGCGCTCTCCCTGCGCCTCGCCGACCACCTCGACGCGCGCCTGAAGGAGGTCTGAGATGGGGTTCCGAACCACCGAGCGCATGACCGGCCACCACGAGTTCCGCAACGGCTTAGGCTCGCCGGGGCGCCATCCCTTCGCCTTCAGGGTCACCTGGGGCCCCGAGCGCCTGCGCGACTGGCTCGACCCCCGCAGCGACCGGTTCCTGTGGCAAGAGCTCTCGGGCGAGGTCGAGGCGGGCGGCCTGTGCGGCCCGACGCCCTGCGAAGGCACCCTGCACCTGCAGTATGGGCAGGGGCGCATCCGCTACGTCTTCGACTTCGACGTGCGCGGCACGACCCACCGCTTCGTCGGCGACAAGGTGTGGTTGAGGTGGCACAACCTCGCGGTCACCCACCGCCTGTGTACCGGCACCGTCGTCGAGCTGGGCTCCGGCCGCCTCGTGAGCACCGCGGTCACCACCTTCAAGTGGCGCGATCTGCCCGGGCTGCTGCTCGGCGGGGTCCGGCCGAGACACCTGCGGGCCGCCGGTTAAGCGAGCCGGACAGGAGGCGTCCGATGGTCGAGGTGGTGTTCGAGGGTCCGGCGAAGAACGCACTCGGGAGCGAGCTGATGCGCGAGGCGCTCGGCCGGGTGCAGGCCGCGGAGGGGGCGCCGCTGTTGATCCGGGGTGCGGGCGACAGCTTCTCGGCGGGGCTGAACCTGAAGGAGATCCTCGCCCTGGATCGCGACGGGATGCGCGGGTTCCTCGACCTGCTCGGGGGCCTGCTCGACGCCCTGTGGCGCTACCCGGGGCCGACGGTGGCCGCGGTGAACGGCCACGCGATCGCGGGCGGGTGCCTGGTGGCGCTCGTGTGCGACCACCGCGTCGGCACCACCGAGCCCACCGCGCGGATCGGCCTGAACGAGGTCGCGCTCGGCCTGCGGTTCCCGCCCTTCGTGTTGCGGATGATCCAGGCGCGGATCGGCGACCTGCACCTGCCCGAAGTGGTCCTCGGCGCCGGGCTGCACGACCCGGAGAACGCGCTTCGGCTCGGGTTCCTCGACGAGATCACGCCGGATCCGGTCGCCGTCGCGCGGGAGCGGGTCGCGCTGCTCGGGTCCTACTCGGCCGAGGTCTACGCGGCGACCAAGGCGAGCCTCCGCCCCGCGATCACGCCCACCGAGGCGGAGCAGGCGGCCTTCGCCGCCGAGGTCGTGCCCCTGTGGGCCTCGGACGCGCTCAAGGAGCGGATCCGGGCGGTGCTGAACCGAAAGCGCTGAGGCGGTCGGCGTCGGGGCGTCGCGCCCGCCTTCCGAGATGTCAGACTCCCGTCAGGCAGCAGTCAGGACGAAACAGCATCCTCTCGGAGCCTCGACCGCGAGGCACCGCGCAATCTCGCGCGGCCTACTCCTGGAGGACCCATGCTCCGCTCTCTTCTCCCGTTCGACCCGGCGGCGACCCGCAACCGGAGGAAGCCACGCAGGCGCCCCTTCGCTCGAGTCCTCGTGACCTCGCTCCTCGTGCTGTGCGGCGCCGGCTCGGCCTGGGCCGCCCCCAATCCCGGACCGCCACCGGTGAGAGCCTTCTGCGCTCCGAACCCGTGCACTGCGGAGGCGGGGTACAAGCACGCGTTCTGTGACGAGGTGCAGAGGCGGTGCATCGAGTGTGACGGGGACCTCGACACCTACTGTACGCAAGCGTGAGCCCCTCGTAAAAAGGCTGTGATCCGGTTCTCCGGCTCGTGGCGTAGGGTGGCTCGGCAGTCGACGGCGGGTGATCTTGTCTTGCTCACAGCC
>Ga0114931_10004323_pt1 | contig 17748 bp, 16 predicted proteins | sample 2SBtaG_FD_89579 | JGI IMG/M metagenome (GOLD analysis project Ga0114931, IMG submission 89579) | Deep subsurface microbial communities from Kolumbo volcano to uncover new lineages of life (NeLLi) - 2SBTROV14_V59a metaG | ecosystem: Environmental > Aquatic > Marine > Volcanic | place: Kolumbo...
CCAGCAACTCTGCCGCCACAATTGGCCCGGCAACCTGCGCGAGCTTCGAAACGTCATTTCCTATTCCCATACGGTGCATTCTGGAGTCAGGATTCTGCTGCCGGAGCATCTCCCCGACCATCTTCAAAGCGAGCCGGGCCTGCCCTGCTCGAATCCCTCCCGAGTGCTCAACCAGGCGATCGACGACTGGCTCAAAGAAAGCGACGAAGGTGCTTCCTACAAAGATCTGTCACGCACTCTGGAACGTTGCCTGATACAACAATTGTTGAAGCGCTTCAATGGAAAACTCGCGCCGATGGCAAAAGCTCTGAGGGCCAACCGAACGACTCTCCGAAAGAAACTGAACCCCTGTGAAAGCCGGGCCTGGGAATGACTGGGGGAATGAATCGCTAATCGAGTCAACAGGGTCACGAGTCAACAGGGTCAGGTCACCGACCCAACCCTCTTTGATGAGAAGCCCTTCCGGACACTTCACTAACACTGTTCAAACTGGCCGGGCCGTGATCGAGACCTTTCTGATGTTGATTTCACGATCTCCGATCATTCGCTTCATTCCCGGAATTCTGGTTCGAACCACTTCGATAGGTCCCGCCATTCGACCGCCTTTTTCCACATCCCCTGAAGGGTCGAAAATTGGGACTTTTTCCGGGCAAACTCAGTGCGCCGTTCTCGAATCGTTTCATCCCTATTCCAGATGACCTTTCTCAGAGACGAAACTTCCTCCTGCAATCCCCGGATCAATGATAGGCCCTTCATCCAATTGTGCCAATCAAAAATGGGTTTCGGCAAACGGCGCCACTTTCATGACTGACGGATAAGGTGGAATCTCAAAGGAAACGGAAATCATCCTGCCCGGATTCGATGAAAATAATCGAAGTTTCAATTCCTGAATATTTCCTGTAACTACCCCTCAGAGGTAAACAACGGGCATCCTGAAACGAAGTCGCCCAAGGCGAACAGAGGTTTTTTAGATTCGGCACGTGCTTTTCCCGCCGGTGCGACCTAGACTGCCGGGCATGAGATTGTTGGGCTGCCAGTGGAACATTGTGTGGGAGAATCGCGATGCCAATTATTCCCGCGTTCGGGGACTTGTCAAACAGGGCGAAAAATCTGACCTGATTGTGTTGCCGGAAATGTTCAGCACGGGATTCAGTATGAACGTGGCGGAGGTGGCGGAGGATCAGCCTTCCACAACGGAAACGTTTCTGAAGGAAATGGCCCGGGATGAAGGCGCCGCGGTTATGGGGGGTCTGGCGCGCTCCGGAGATGGTGAAAAGGGGCACAATGAGTTGCTTGGAATTTCGCCCAACGGAGAGGTGCTGACCCGGTATTGTAAGAACCGGACCTTTCGCTATACAGGAGAGTCGGAGCACTATGAGAGCGGAACGGAAATCGCGCTGTGTGAATGGCGGGACTGGAAAATCTGCCCGCTCATTTGTTATGACTTGCGGTTTCCAGAATTGTTTCGAAAAGGCGTGGCCCAGGGCGCCGAACTGTTCGTCGTCGTGGCCAGTTGGCCAAAAGTAAGAGTAGAACATTGGCTGGCTCTGTTGCGGGCGCGGGCCATTGAAAATCTGGCCTATGTCATCGGGGTAAACCGTTGTGGCAGGGATCCAAGCTATGATTATCCGGGGCGCAGCGTGGTATTTGATCCCTGGGGAGAGATGATCGGCGACGCAGGTGAGGATGAGGGCGTCGTCCAAGCGGAGATTGATCATAAAAAAGTGCGAGAGTGGCGAAAAGAATTCCCAGCACTACTGGACTTGGAAATCTGAAACAGACCCGGGATCAAATATTAAGAAATCTTTATTTTTCAGTTAAATGTAGTAAATTGGATCCTTTCTCTCATGCTACGTTTTCGCTTGGCCCGCTCTGTCAATCTTCAACTGTCGCTCCGTGTGATGGCGGCGTTGCCGTGTGTCCTGTTGCTTACTCAGTGCCAGACAACCCCCAAAAAAAGTTACAAAAGCGCCGAATATTCTCCTGATAAACTGGCCACTCCACCCGGCCATGGTATGACGAAAAAACATTATCCCTTCGATGATCAGGGACATTATCGAAAGGACTGGGTGAGGAACCAGTCGAATTCCAGAGCCAAATCCTCTTACAAAGGATTTGCCTCGTCTTCATCAAGCGAGACGGCCCAAACCACTTCGGACACCCGCCCCAGGACAGAACCGCGCTCTTCCTCTCCTTATCCAGATTACGTGGGGAATTCTTCCTCTCCCCCGCCGGTTTCCCAGCCTGATCCGAAACCGTCAGCCAGATATCACAAGGTCGTTTCCGGGGATACCCTTTACTCTTTGAGTCGGAGATACGGGGTTTCCGTCAGTTCGTTGAAGCAGACCAACGGATTGAGCGGAGATTTGATCCGCCAGGGCCAGAGCCTCAGAATTCCCTGACGGTTTGCTCTGGGATGAGGCAGAGGGAAACGGTTGAATTCGCCGGAAAGATCGCTTAGGAGACAGTGGAAAAACTCTGGAATGAAAAACTGCGAGTCATTTTATTTGCTGACTAGGCGCGATGAGGGAGGGTAGCCTGCTACCTGACCGAGTCGGAACGAAGTCCGTAAATAAAAGGGCCGCAGCCCGGAGGGGCGGTGCAGAAATGGCTTCCGGCGAAGCCGCTGATTCAAGGCCCAAAGTGTCATCGCTTTTTCGCTTCAGAGTTTTTCCACAGTCTCTTAGGAGACAGTGGATCCACAGGTTTTTATTCGAGTGCTGCAATTCTTCCCTTCATGAAACGGCCCTTTATTTCCGATGACTTCATGCTGCGAACCACCGCGGCCAGAGAACTGTATGATCAGTTTGCCAGAGACGAACCGATTCTGGATTTTCACAATCATTTACCGCCAGACGAAATAGCCGAAGACCGCTCTTTTGCCAACCTGTTTGAAATCTGGCTGGCGGGGGATCACTACAAATGGCGGGCCATGCGGGCCAACGGGATTCCGGAGAATCGCATCACTGGCAAGGCCGATCCGCGCGATAAATTTGATGCCTGGGCGGAGACGGTACCACACTGCCTTCGTAACGCGCTCTATCACTGGACGCATCTGGAATTGACTCGTTATTTTCAATTTGAAAAATTGTTTTCCACCGAAACGGCGGACGAAGTGTGGGAATTGGGAAGGGCCAAACTGGCGCGGCCCGAATTTTCCTGCCGCGGTCTGTTGAACCGAAGCAAGGTCAAGGCATTGTGCACCACTGATGATCCGACGGATTCTCTGGAACATCACCAGAGCATCGCGGCCGACCCCTCGATTGAGGCGCGGGTTTATCCAACCTTTCGACCTGATCGGGCTTTGGGGGTTCATGATGCGGAAGGGTTCAACCGTTACGCCGACAAATTGAGCGATGTCAGCGGGCTAGATTGCTCCCGTCTAAAAGGATTCTGTGATGCCATCCGGTCGCGGCATGATTTTTTCCATGAAATGGGCGGGCGGATTTCTGATCATGGTTTGCATCATGTCTACCATGCGGAATGCAGCGAGACAAAGGCTTCGGCAATCTTTGACAAGGTGCGCTCCGGCGTATCCGCCGACGAGGCCGCCAGCGAGGCTTTCGGGAATTTTCTGATGCTTTTCTTTGCCGAACTGGATGCCTCGCGTGGTTGGACCAAGCAATTGCACATCGGGGCCGAGCGAAACAACAACACCCGGATTTTTCAAACCATCGGGCCCGATGCGGGTGGTGACTCCATGGCGGACATCGAACATGCCGCTGCGCTTGGGAACTATCTCGACACACTGGAGCAGCGGGGGCATCTGCCCAAAATCATTCTCTACAACCTGAACCCCGCCGACAACTACGCATTGGCGACTATGTTAGGGAATTTCCAGTCGGGAAAAGAGGGGGAACCGCCCTGCCGAATTCAATGGGGAACGGCCTGGTGGTTTGCAGACACCAAGGAGGGAATGGAATGGCAGATCAATGCATTTTCCAACACCTCGCTGCTCTCCAGATTCGTCGGAATGCTGACCGACTCCCGGAGTTTTCTTTCCTTCACTCGTCATGAGTATTTCCGGCGAATCCTCTGCAATGTGATTGGGCAGGACATGGAAAACGGCGAGATTCCGAGAGACATGGAATTGGCTGGAAACATGGTTCGGCGAATCTGTTTTCAAAATGCCTCTGAATTTTTTGGACTGGAGTTGCCGTGAAAAGGAGAGCAACGCGGGAAGTTAAGGTCGATATTGTGGTGATCGGGGGCGGGATTGCCGCTCTCTGGACGGCAGACGCCCTGGTGGCAGACGGACATCAAGTGGTGATCCTGACAAACTCACCTCTGGGCGAGGGGCAGACCCTGGCCGCACAGGGTGTCATTTACGGTGGATTGAAATATGCGGTGGGCGGAAAGCTGAACGACTCTTCCGAAGCACTGGCCGCCATGCTTCATCGCTGGGCCGAAGCGCTGCGCGGAGAAGGGAACATTGATTTGCAGAAAGTGGAAATCCTGAGTGATCACCAGATTCTGTGGAGTCAGCCCGGCTTGCTGAGCAGGGCAGTCAGCTTTTTCGGCGCCAAAGCGTTGCGTGGTCGTGTCGAAGCAGTGCGGCGCGGGAACTACCCGGCAGTTTTTGATACGCCACAGTATCACGGGAAACTGTTTCGAGTGGAGGAGCAGGTGATCAATCCTGTTTCCCTGGTGAAAGAATTGGCGGCCCCTCTGGCCCGATCCATTTATCAAATCAAGTGGGGGAGAAATGCCAAGATGGTAAAAGGCGGCGGAGGGATTTCCCATCTATTGATCCAGGACCAGAGCGGCGACACCATTTCTTTATCGGCGGAGAATTATGTGTTTGCGGCGGGCAAGGGAAATGCTGACCTGCTGAGATGGTTGGATTTGCAAGAGCCGGAGATGCAGTTGCGCCCCTTGCATCAGTTGGTGATCAGGAAACCCGGGTTGCCGGATTTTTTCTCGGTCTGCATAGGAAACTCTCCCAAACCTCCGCTGGTTTCGACCACGCACCTCGATTCCAAAGGACGAACCGTCTGGTATATCGGCGGAGATATTGCCGAGACTGAGGGTGTCGCCCGCAATGAAACGGAACAGATCCGGGCGGGAAAAGAACTGTTCCAGAAAGTGATGCCCTGGATCGATTTGACCGGTGCAGAGTGGTTTGGTGTCAGGGTGGATCGGGCCGAACCTTTTACAGGATCGGGAAACCGTCCTCCTGGAGCGTTTTGCCAGGTCGTTGGGAATGTGCTGGTGACCTGGCCGACGAAACTGGCTCTGGCGCCGGAGCTGGCGGATCAAGTTTTGAATCAGGTGACAAAGCCCCACTCAGCCGAGATCATTCAACTCGACCTGCCCCATCCCGGATTGGGGAAAGCTCCCTGGGATTTGGATTGAACCGATATGAAAAGACGCCGCATTCATTCCAGTGACATCGAAGTCTCCAGCCTTGGTCTGGGCACGGTCAAGTTTGGACGCAACGAACAGGTCAAATACCCGAATTCATTCAATCTTCCATCGGATCGGGAGATTCTGGCGCTGCTGGATACCGCTCAGGAGGAAGGCATCAACCTGCTGGACACCGCGCCCGCCTACGGCACGGCCGAGGAGCGATTGGGGATTTTACTGGAAGGCAGTCGGGATGACTGGGCCTTGATTACCAAGGCGGGAGAAGAATTCATCGATGGTCAATCGCATTTCGACTTTTCCGAACAGGCCATTATAGCCAGCGTAGAAAGATCCCTCCAACGGCTGAAAACCGACCGAGTCGAAGCTGTGCTATTGCACTCGGACGGTCATGATGCCGATATCCTGGAACATTCGGGCGCCCTTTCCGCATTGCAGCGTTTGAAGGATGCCGGGAAGATTCTGGCGATGGGTATTTCCACCAAGTCCGTGTCGGGAGGAAAGCGCGCCATATCCCTGGGCATGGACATCGTAATGGCGACCTACAACCCATGGCACAGAGAAGAAGAGCCCGTGCTTGACGCCGCGCAACAAACAGGATGCTCGGTTTTTTTGAAAAAAGCATTCGGCAGCGGGTGGTTTGGAAAACAGCATTCGGACGGGGCAGAGGAAGAATGCCCGGTAGATGCCGCGTTCCGATTTATCTTTGAGCACCCGGCATCGACCTCGGTGATCGCCGGGACGATTAACCGGGATCATCTCCGGGAAAATTGCCGGGTGATGCGGCAGATCGAGCAAGCATCCTGACATCACCCAAAACAGGCATCCGGTTCTTCAGGCGGGGCACTGCGGGGGTATGGATTGCGGATCCGACATGACTGCCTGATCGGATCGAAATGAATCCATCAAAACCAAGTGATCCGCTGCGTCTGATTCGATACTTGATCCACCATCTCCTGAGCTTACAGTCAGGTCCTCCGTATTCCATGAGTTCAGATCCCGATCCGCTGTTTTTCGACAGCCACATGCACACGCCTCTTTGCAAACATGCGGAGGGGCACCCGAATGAGTATGTGTGGGAGGGCGTTGATCGCAACCTGAAGGGAGTCATTTTTACCTGTCACAGTCCAATGCCGAATCATTTCTCGGAGCGGGTGCGAATGGCGCCGGAACAATTTTCTGACTACGTGCAGCTCATCAAGGAGGCCGAAGAGGCTGCGCCGGAGGGATTCGAGGTGAGGCTCGGACTGGAGAGCGATTATTTTCCCGGTATGGAAGATTGGCTGACCGAGTTGCATCAACGAGCCGACTTCCATTACATTCTGGGATCGGTTCACTGGCACATATCGGAATACATCGACGCCTTTTGGACCGGGGATCCGGTGAAATTTCAGAGACAATATTTCGAACACCTGGCGGACTCCGCTGAGAGCGGCCTTTTCGATTGTCTGTCCCACCCGTACCTGGTGAAAAATTCGACGCCTGTGGAATGGAATTTTGAAAGACAACGTTCCACTATTGAGACCACTCTGGACCGCATTGCGGCGACGGGTGTGGCAATGGAACTGAACACATCAGGGTTGAACAAATCATTTCCGGAGATGAATCCGGGCCCGGAAATGCTGGCTTTGATGGCGGCCAGAAAAATTCCGGTGGTGATCGGCTCGGATTCTCATTGCCCCTCACGGGTGACGGACAATTTTGACATGGCATTGCAAAACCTGCGGAGAGCCGGATATGAAGATGTCAGTGTTTTCAAAAATCGCCGCCGACAGGATCTGATGATCGACAAAGTTCGTGCCTCGTTGAACACGGAGAATTAACCCAAATATCTCATGAAGTTTCCTGCTGCGACTTGCTGCGCCCCATTCTAACTGCCTTCCGCCCGGATTTTTGTTTGGTCGGCACATTCCCATACAGTCCCGCGCAAAAGTCCTGGCACACCTCGGCGGAACGGCGCTCGGGACGGCTCAGGACGAAAGGTTCATGAAATATCCGGGCTAATCAGTGACTTCAAGCTCTCCGATTTTCCGAACCAGCGCCGTCATTTTTTCCACTTCCTGCCGATAACCTTCCTCATTATTCTGGAGGTAATATTCGTCACGACAGATCCGACAGGCCGCCAGTTTCTCGCGCATCAGCCTGATCTGAGTCGCCTTTCCCGCGACCGCAATGGAGTCCACCCTGACTGGCTGTGGTTTTCTCTCCACCCGCACCGCAGCACTGTTGGACACCTCAGCCTTCCCTCTATCATTTTCCAGAAAAATTTCGACGAAATCGTGACGGGCTCTTGCAAAAGCAGGCTCAAAGGCCGGAGCAATCACCCAGGCCAAACGAGTGACTCCCAGCAGGATCAAGATGCAGCAGGCGAGTTGAAAAATCCGGTCTTTTTCCCAGGCAGACCACCGGAATGATTTCCCTGGCGCTTCAGCGCTCGGCGCCCTTTCCAATTTGTCGGATTCGTCTTCCGTCCCTTCCAGTACAATTTCAAATAGAGACTCCTGCGCCAGGGGAATCCGCGGTATAACGGAAACCAGCTCTTCCTCATACAACCAGGAATAGAACGAGCTGAGCGAAGTGGCTATCGTCGGATCGTCTGTTGACAGCCCCGCTTCTTTCACCAGACAATCAAGACTCGTCTCTCCGTCCATTCCCATTAGAATTCGGGCCTGCCATTCCGCAAGCGGGAGCCGTCTTTTGGTGTCTCCGCACTCCGCGTATAATGCGTCCCCCTCGCTACCGAACCTCAAAGCATGTCTCAATTTGAGGTGCAGTGGAAGGATTCTCTCCAGGCTTTCTGAAATGTTGGCGCTCAAAGGATCACTGAATTCTAAATTTTATTAAAATTATGCTCATATGAAGTAATTGTCCACTGATTTTCGTCCGTCATTTTCATCCCTTCACTCCCGGGTTCCAGAGATCGGACGGATCAGAGTTTACTTCCTGTCCCAGGGTGTTGCCAGCCTGGCCAACAACGGTTTTACAAGAGTGGCATCCAGCTCGGGCATCACGGACAGGATTCGTGCAATTTTTCCAGTGACTACCGGCGTCGCAAAACTGCTCCCTGTTTCAATTTTGATCTTTCCATCTATCCACGGCACTTCGACCCGCTCCCCTTTCGCGAGGAAAGAGATCATGCTGTCGTTCCGATGAAAAAATTCACTTTTCCCGCAATCCGTCGAGTGAACACTGATCACGCTGGGAAAGTAGGCGGGCCACTCGCGAATGCCCGCATCCACATTGGAACACGCCGCCACAACGTGAACACCCGCCAGGTAGGCGGAGTCGACCCACTCCTTGTATTCCATGACGTAACGCGGGAGGCCCCGACATCCAAAGCTGCAGTTGATGATGTGATATCCCCGCGCAATTGCCTGGTTGACACATTCCGCAATCACAAAATTTCGTGAATGGTTGCTGCTGTCCAAAGCGCGGAAGCTGCCGATTTCCACATGGGGCGCTTCCTGTAAAAGGATACTGGCTACCGCAGTCCCATGCCCATAAACATCCACTCCCCCGCCCTCTTCCACCCGGATGTTGATCCGACCGCTGGAAACAGCGATGTCATCTGAAAGAGAAAGCCCCTTGAGAGCCGGATGCCCGATCTCGATTCCCGAGTCAATAATGGCCACCTTGACTGCCTTGCCGTCGCCTTCCTGTAATGCAATTCGGGCCGTCTTGAGGTCCGGCCAGTGATCGTCGGATATCGGTGGCTCATCCATTGTCCAATCCCAGTGCAGCAGAAAGCAGGGTCGCATTGATGAAGTGTTCTGCTCCGCTGGCCGCTTTCACCAACTGTGACACATGGTCAGAATCAAATCCAGCCAGCCTGTCGTTTCCCGATTGATCCGCCAACTGCACACAGGAAATCACGCCGCGAAGTTGAAATGCAAAGTAGAACGGCACCGCAATCATGGCCGTTGTGTGCTGGTGCATTTTTTTATCCACGGTGTCGTCGTGCCCGTCGCTTCCTTCAATTTCGTTTTCGCAGTATGGCTGCTGCTGGGCGTAAACAAGTGAAATGATACCGCTGCCAATCGGTTGCCTGAAACCCACCAGGTTGGAAGCTTCCCGCCCCGAATTGTAAACGGCGACCAGGAATTCCTCACCCGAGTCCTTCAGCCACACGGTTCCCTCCGTTCCGCCGACAGCCTGAAAGGCAATCCGGAGAAGTTCTCTACAGGAATCATCCAGTATCTCGATCAGTTCGACGGGATCGCTCGACTGGATCCATGAATCGATGTAATTCTCCACGTCGGCGCCGAGCTGTGAAAAAACCGGGCGACTGCGAAGTCTGCTGCGAATCGGGGAGCGGGTCATTGATCGTTGTGCGCCCGAATCGCCTCTACCAGCACCTGCAATGCCTTCTCGTTCTCCAGAAGCGTCGGCAAGAGAGACTCCCTCTCCTCCTCTCCCAACTCCCCGCTGGCAAATTTACCAATCAACTGGGTCTGATCGTTCGTCAACGCCTCGGCAGTGGATCGACCGGATACCTCGGGTCCCAGGTTTTCCAGAAATTGAAACAAGAGCGAAAAATCATTATTCATCGTTTAAAAAGGATAAAAGCAGGAAAATGTCAAGGGATCGACGAACAAGGGGCGACTCTCATGCAGGGAAGATGCACTCTTTTTCAGAAAAAACCAAGCGGACACTTGACTCTGTCGTGCAACTGCATGTTCACTTGGAGGGACCATCCAGCTTTGATTCTTATTTGAAGACCTCTTTCAACAACTATACCCGTCTGGCCAAAAGTTTTCTGGGAATGTCCAGCCTTTGGATGGGGCCGGATCATCTGGTTTATGTCCGGGGCAGAGGATTTCTCCAGGCATTTTCCGAGGAATATCTGCGTTTCCGTTTCAAGGATATCCAAGCCATCGTGCTGACTCATACCAGCCGGGCGGGCCTTGCCATTCTCTATCTGCTCGGGGCCCTTTTGTTTGCGGGAATTATCGCTCTGATTCTCGTCCTGCGCGGCGAGGAACCCATGGGCCTGATGGCAATCGTCTCGTTGTCCGCAATGGCGCTACCCTTTTTGATTTTCTCCCTGCTGCTGTTGCGGCACCTCATTCTGGGACCAACCTGCCGCTGTTTCGTTCAGACCAGTCTGAAAAAGAACCGAATCCGGCCTCTCAACCGGATTCATGCCACCCGCCAATGTATTGAATCTATTTCAAAAACCCTGAATCAAGCGCAACAAGACCTTTCCTTCCCCCACCCTTCACCTTCCGAACCGATAAAACCGGCCTCTCCTCCCAAAGACCTTGCCGGACTGAAGGTTCCTTTTCTGGTCCTTCCCACTTTTACACTTTTTGCGCTGTTCTCCGTTTCCGTGCTGGGAGCCTTGCATCTGGGAGGCGCCGTCTTTTCCGCCATCTCCCTGTTACTGGCCGCGCTGGGCGCCCTTGGGCTGATCGCGGCACTGGTGAGTTGCATTCGCTTCGCAACGCCGGAATCGATCCGCACTTCCATGTGGGTTCTATTGGCTGAGGTGCTTTTCCTCCTGGGAGGCGGGGTCGTCTATTACGTCTATGTCTCCTCCATTGATCCCGTTTATACTCTGGAATTAACCGGCCCGATTGAAGCCTTCGCGGGAGCCGGATCGGTTGGGGGTCTGGGGTTTTATTTGTATTTCACCGTTCTTTCAGTCGGTGTTTTCTGCGTTTCTCTTCTTGGCGCCTTTCAGGTCCAGATGTGGAAGGGGAGAATCAACAAAATCAATCCTCAGATCTAACAAACTCTTTCGATGAATCTGGCTCAGGCAACATGCAATCTACACCCGAAACGGGCTGCCTCAGCACGGTGCCCCTCGTGCCGACTTTTTTTCTGTTCGGAATGCATCACCGAGCACGACGGAAAACTCACCTGCGCGGCCTGCCTGAGAAAACCGGCGCAACCTTCCGCCGTCACGGTCGGAAAACTGGATATTTTCCAGATCATGCCTATCGTTCACCTGCTGATTGCAGTGCTCGTTTGCTGGTTCCTGTTTTACTTCATCGCCCAGGTGTTGATGGAGATTCCAGACGCGTTCCATGACGGAACCATCTGGAAGTGACAGAACCCGGCACGCATGGTGACTCAGGACAACGCAGATGGCCATCCCGGAACCCAAACGAGCTTCCCGAAGAAGAAACCGCCGACGGCGGGAGCGGAGTTCTCTGCAGATTCTGGAAGAGGCATTTCATCTGCTGAGAACCACCCCCATTGGGAATCTCTGGATTTTTTATGTGGGAGCGGTTCCTTTCGCCGCGGCATTTCTTTACTTCGTTGCGGACATGAGCCGAAGCACCTTTGCCGCACGGGATGCCCTTCCGGCGGCGCTGATGATGGTTGGCCTCTACTTCTGGCTGACCTATTTTCAGGCAAAATTCTGTGCCGCACTGTGGAACACAATCAATCCGGGGCAGGCCATGGGAAAGCACGGTTGGCAGAAATTTCGTTACACCGCGGCGCTCTGGTGCCTTCAGGCCTTTGCCGCACCGGCCTTCATTCTCGGGCTTTTTTTCCTGATACCGATTGCCTGGATTGTGGCGGCACTGCAAAACATCAAGGTGTTGGCGTTTACCCAAGATTATGACCGCCAACCCCTCGGAAAACTCTTCCACCAGAGCCTTCGCTGTTCGCATGATGAATGGGCGCAAAATCACGGTATTCTGATTATTGTAAGCTTTATCGGGCTCTTCATGTGGGTGAATATCCTGAGCACCTGCATCATCGTTCCCCTTTTTGCCAAATCCTTTCTTGGAGTGGACAGCATGTTTACAGAGAATCCGGAGGCAGTGATTCAGAATTCCACTTTTCTTTTTGCCACTCTGCTGATCAACTGGCTGGTCCTTTCCCCGGTATTGAAAGCGGTGTATGTCATCAGGTGTTTCTATGCTGAATCGAGGACAAGCGGCGCCGATTTACTCAGTCGACTTGAGTCCTGCAGGAAAACCCGAAAAAAGGAGCAGCACCGCGAGCGTACCAGAAAAAGCAATCGGGCCGCGGCAATCGCTATCGGGCTCGGCTTGTTGTTTTGCGGACAGCAATCCAACACAATCTTCGCGGCGGGAACCCGGGCAAAAAGCGCGGAACCCGCGCGTTCTGTTTCCCCGCCTCCCTCGGCGGAACAGCTTGAAAAAGCCATTTCTGAGATCATGGAGCAAAAGAAATACCAGTGGAAAATCCCACGACATTCCCTGCAAAATGGCCCGGAAGATCAAAGCTGGCTCTCCCGAAAAGTGCAGGAATTGTCAGATTCCATCGAAGCCTGGGGAACGATTATCATGAAAAAGATCGATGACTTTTTTAAGAGAAAAACGTCTCCTCCCAAATCCGGGAAGGGTCTTGAGTTCGATTTCCGGGGGCTCAATTCGAGTCTGTCGATCATTCTGATGCTGGTGGTCGCCGGGCTTGTCACCTGGTTGGCGTTTGTCATGGTAAAGCGCTACAAGGGCCGGAAGGTGGAGGATCAGGAGGAGTCGGGTTTTTCCGGCATTATTGATCTGGAGAGTGAAGACATCGTAGCCTCACAGTTGCCGGAAGATGAATGGATGCGATTGGCTCAGGAACAGATTTCCAAAGGTCAAACCCGGCTCGCCATCCGGGCCCTGTTTCTCGCCGGCCTGGCTCGTCTGGGAGAAAGAGGCCTGCTGAAAATTGCCCGTTTCAAGTCGAACCGGGCCTACCGAACCGAACTGGAACTCCGAGTCCGACACCGAACCAGACTGCGCGAAGCGTTTGAAGAAAATACCAGCCTGTTTGAGAGGGTATGGTATGGCCTGCATGAAATCGGCGACGACGCGGTGAAACATTTCATGGAAAACTATGAAAAAATTTCCCGCGCCAGTCAGAGTCAGTCCGAGGCCCTGATTTCATCGAAGCATTGACACAGACAGCGAAATGATCAGTCGGCACGCACTTTCATGGATCGGTTTGGCCCTGTTGTCACTCGCCTTTGCCTCGATTTTTATCAAAGTCATTGAGATGCGTGTATCGGGAGGCGACATCTATCCTCACTACGCCACGCTCCGCGGCGATCCACTTGGCTGCAGCGCTCTGTTCGACTCTTTCAAGGCTCTTGATGCCTATACGGTGCGGCAAAATCTTACCCCGCTCACCGCCGTAAAAAACCTCGATGGAGACACCGCGCTTTTTCTTCTCGGTCTGCCCTGGGACAGTTTTGAAAGCTTGCGGGCACGCGACGATTCCCCGGTCATTCGGGCCGTAAAGGACGAGGGCGCCCGCCTGGTTATCACTCTAAACCCAAAAATAGTCCCGGACACTTACCGAAAAAAGAACTCCGAGGAGGAAGATGATTGGCTGGATCGGCGACGGAAACTACGTGAAAAAATCCGACGCGAAAGGGCAAAAAAAAGGGGAAAGGGAGAAAAAGATGTCAAATCAGACAATCCCGATCAGGATGACCAGAAAGGTGACGACGATGAGGACGACGAGGACAAACTGTCCAAAGAGGAAAAGAAACTGGAGGAAGAGGCCAATGCCACTTTCGGCGTTAAACTGGCCGAGCAGATCGGGGTGGATCTTCCCGATGTAGCAGACTTTGATCGTCCTGAGACAGGTTGGAAGACAAGACCGGGAAAATCGTTCGACCCCAAAGGTGTCCCAACCAACCTGCCATACTGGCATTCGCAATACCGTCTAAAGGCAAAGGATCCGGCATGGAAAAAGGCGGTTCTCATTGGCAAAGCTCCGGCTGTTCTGGAGCGCCGTTTGGGGAAGGGAACAGTGGTGATTGCCACCGACACTTACTTTGCCAGCAACGAAGCTCTGCACGACGGAGGATACCCCGCCTTTCTTCTCTGGCTGACCGGCGGAAAAAAACATCTGGTTTTTGACGAGACGATTCACGGGTCTATTGCATCAGGCGGCGCCATGAAATTGATCCGCCACTATCGTCTGCACGGATTTTTTCTGGGGATGTTTATTTTCATCGGGCTATGGGCCTGGCGCAGTGCCGTCTCACTCACTCCCGGCGACGAATCCATCGATCGCGGTCTGGCGGAGGGAGCCGCCGTTTCCGGAGAACAAAGCAACGCGGGATTCGTTCAACTGCTGAAAAGGAGCATCCCAGGGAAAGACCTTCCGTCAAAGTGTGTGGAGGTATGGAAAAGTAACCAAGTCAGGCATATCACCAAGGATCAGGAAGCCCGGATTGCCTCCATCATCGCTGAGCAAAAAGCAAATCCCCGCGGCCACGGCATCGCCGAAACCTATCGGAGCATCTCACGCGAACTGAGGAAGCGGATCTGAGAAAAAGACTCTGAAACGAAGCAACCCCTCTATTCTGCGCCCATGAATTTCTGGTATTGGATTGGACAAACTCTCTCCCGCATGATTGCCAAAGTTTTCTGTTCCTATCGAATCGTCAACCGCGAGGCCATGACATCAGCAAAAGACGGTCTCATCGTGGCATCAAACCATGTCAGTTTTCTCGACCCGCCGCTGGTGGGCATCGGCTTCCACCAGGCAGTTTATTATTTCGCCCGAAAGACTCTTTTTGATCACCCGCTGGCAAACTGGATCCTGACCCGGGTAAATGCCCTTCCCGTCGATCAGGAAAAACCGGAATTATCTGTCTTGCGAAAGACCATCAACCTGCTCAAGAAGGGGGAAAAAGTCGTGCTCTTTCCCGAAGGCGAGCGGTCCTGGGACGGAAATATGAAGGAAGAGGGCGAACCCGGAATCGGCATGATCGTGGCGAAATCCAAAGTGCCCGTGTTACCAGTCCGCTTCTTCGGAGCGGAAAAAGCGCTGCCTCGGGGATCAAAAATTTTGCGCTGCCACCCCGTGACACTGGTCGTCGGAGAACCTCTCGATTTTTCCGACACGCTGGCTGACAAAAGCCTGGGCACAAAAGAACGCTACCAATTGATCACCGACCGGATCATGGAAGGCATCCGAGCCCTGCGATTACCGGAGGAATCCTGATCAATCACTGCCCGAACAAGAGTGGATTCAACAGATCCATCACTTTTTTCCCCTGATCAATCACCTCGCCCGCAGCGCCTCCAGCTCCCATTTGGCTGTCCAGAAGTTGTCCCGCCCGTTCCAGTGTCTCCGCGGGCAATTCCTTCAGAATGGATTCTCCCGCCGCGATAATGAGTCTTCCGCTCAAGTCTTCCTGCGGCTGACTGGTGGTGCCGGTGAGCTTCATTCCCGTCCACAAAAACCCCTCCCTGGATTCCGTGAAAACACTGCGCTCCGCTCCCGGTATCCACCGAAGGGTTCCCGGAACAACCCCCACCTGCAAATCCCCCCGCAATTGATCACCGTCGATATCAACCGCACCTTCCATGCGCAGTAAACCGTCTGATTGCACCACCAGATTTCGCAGCTCAATCCGCTCGCCCTGCCGGACGAAGTCTGAATGAGCTTCGTTCAAAGCCAATCTCTTAAATCGTGGGGATCGCGTGTAAGCAGAAATCGTCTCCAGAATGGGAAGGGACTTCAACAGGCCGTCTTCCAGGTGAATCGTCCCTTCCTTCCGCGAATGATCCGGTGAACCAGTCACTCGAACCGTCCCTCGCAATGTGCCGGAAAATCGGGTTTTCCATGCCTCATCTTTCATCAGGTCATGGACGTCAATTCGCGAAAATTTCAGGTCCAGATCGAGCTGCGGCGGGCTGCTTTCAAAACCAACCTCACCCAGTCCTTCCACATGACCGTCCTGAAAAATTCCCAATGTAAATTGATTCAGGAACAAGTTCCTTCCCTGCCAGCGCAAAGCCATGCTTTTCAGTCTCAATTTCGCTTGTCCTTCGATGAACAGTTCCCCCCCCTGGCCCTGAATCCTCCATGTTCCGGATTCCAGATCCGGATTCACCACCGTCCTCACCGATTTCAACCCAATCTGTTCCTCATCATTTGCATCGTGGACTTCCAGATTCCCTGCATCAATTCGGATCTCTTTTATTTCCACCCTTTGTGGCAACCATGCCAGTAACCAGCCGGGAACGGGAGCACCCCCTTCATCCGCCCCGGTCGGCAGAGGATATCGACGCTTCTTCCGATGAGGTGAGAAATCCAGGTTCATCCGGTTGATCTTCACCTCAGGAATAAAATAGGCCCCGTTTTTTGCGCCATCATAGGTGGCTCGAACACTGTCCAGATTTAATCTGGCAAATGCCGCATCCGGATACCCGGCCGCGGAAAACCCCTGCGCATACAACTGCGATCCCTCCCAACTGGTGGCTCCCAGAGAGACTTCGGATTTCAGAATTTTTGCCGTTTTTTCAGTCAAAAAATTTCGGAAGCCCTCTCCTCTCAACCACGACTCGACTCCTGATCTGCCCGCCAGCAGAACAATACCCAACACCGCCAGAAGAATTCCCCCGGTGACCAGGACGATTTTCAGGGGATTTACTTTCTTGGAGGATGAGGATGTCCCGCGGCGGCGTTTGCGTTTACTCATGGGATTTCACGGATCGGAAGCTGAAGATGAAATTGATTTGCGAACAATAACGGTAACCGCTTAGATTAGCAACGTGCTGGAACTACAAGACATCAATTTTACCATACAGAAGGGCGAGGAAGACATTCACCTTCTGGAGGGGATCAATATCAAAATTCCCACCAGTCATTTCATTGCCATCGTGGGACCGTCCGGATGCGGCAAGTCGACGTTGTTGAAACTGATTACCGGGATCAACCAGGAAACAGAGGGTTCGATTTTTTGGAACGGACGAAATCTTTCCGAAGAAGGTGATCTGGAGTTTTCTGAAATCGGTTACGTCCCGCAGTTCAGCATTGCCTATGAAGCTCTCACGATTGAAGAGAGCATCAAGAGTTCGATTCGGCTGCGCGCCAAGACCACAGGCAGAAGCGATTTTCAAAACCTGGTCAACCGCATTCTCGATTCCACAGGCTTGGAAGCGATACGAAACCTACCTGTCAGCGTTTTATCCGGGGGACAAAAACGCAGACTGGCCCTGGCAATGGAACTGGTCACGGATCCCGTCCTGCTCCTTTGTGATGAAGTCACCAGCGGACTCGATCCCAAGAGCGAACAGGAGATTGTTGAGCTGATGCACCGACTCAGCCAGAGCGAAAACCGCATCGTGGTGAATGTCACTCATTCTCTCGCCAATCTGGATCTCTACGATTCTGTCTTGGTCCTGCACGAGGGCAGGGTTGTCTACCACGGTCAGCCCAGGGCTCTGGAACATTATTTCAGTGTCGATGAGGCCGAGGATGTCTATCCTCAACTGGTCAGACGCAGCGCTGATGACTGGGAAAAGAGCTGGAGAAAACATCGCGATGATTACTACGCCTCTTTCCGTCCGTCGCCTCCGGTCGATCCCGACATGTCATTTTCCGCTGTCACTCCGGGCCCGGTAGCTCAGTTTTTTGCTTTGCTTTTGCGCCGCTGGAAAATTTTTATCC
>Ga0114931_10004324_pt1 | contig 17747 bp, 11 predicted proteins | sample 2SBtaG_FD_89579 | JGI IMG/M metagenome (GOLD analysis project Ga0114931, IMG submission 89579) | Deep subsurface microbial communities from Kolumbo volcano to uncover new lineages of life (NeLLi) - 2SBTROV14_V59a metaG | ecosystem: Environmental > Aquatic > Marine > Volcanic | place: Kolumbo...
GATCGATGTCGGCATCGAGATTCTGCCCATGAAATCCTTGCAAGCTCAGATGAGTTCCGGCGTGGCCTATTATGAGGGCGAACTCTACAACGTGATCCGCCAAGGGCGCGGCGTCCCCTCGGTGCCCTTGGTGCTGATCGGCCTTGAGGCCTGAACGGATTAAATCGCTCCAACCCAATCTCCAATCTTTTTGATCTCTACACCTTCTCTCAAAATTCAATCTCCATCACATCGTCCAACGTAAACTCCAGCGCCTCACTCGCGCCCACCACAAAGAAGTCCTCCGGATCATCCAGCTCGTCCAGGTCGCCGGCCACGTCGCCCCGGTTGCAGCGGCTGCGGTAGACGCAGTAGTTGCAGAAACGTCGCCGGTTGAGCTCGCTATCGGGCACTTTGGGATAGTCGGCCTCGTCCGCGCCGGCGAGGATGCTGGCCAGCATGGCCTGAAGCCGGCTGCGGTTGGCCGCATGCTGGGCCGCGTCGTAGCGGAAGACCAGGGGCTGGCTGGGCGCGGCCGTGAACCAGTAGCGCATCTCCACCTGCTCCGGGCGCACGGGCCCCCAGGGCAGGCTGCGGCTGGCTTCCACAGTACGTAGGGGTAGACCATGCTCTGAAGACGACGGCGCAGCGTGGCCGGATCGGCCCGGCGACGGGTGGTTTTCCAGTCCATGATCACCATCGGACCATCGGTCTCTGCCGCGATGAGATCGTACTTGGCCGCCAGCCGGTAGGCCCGGGGCGGAGAGTCGCCCTTACCCTCCACGCCGAAGGGCATGCTCAACACTTTTTCGATTTCCACAACTTCTATGGGCAGATCTGCCGGACGGAAGCGGCGATAAGCATCGAACCAGTCGGAGAGGGGCGGCGTCAACCCGGCTGCGATCAGATCGGGATCCATGCCGCTTTCGGTCCGCTCCACCAGACGGTGGAAGATAGCGCCCTGGCGCATGTGCTCTTCGTACTCGCTCACAGGCGAGGCCTGGATGGCGGGCCAGGGTAGTTGCTCCACATAGGCCAGCCAGAAGCGGCGCGGACAGTTTTCATAGGCCTGCAAGCTGGACTGACTGAAGGCGAAGGTCTCCGGCAGGCGAGCAACGACAGTGGATTTGGGGCGGGCGGCTTCCTGCTTCGGCATCATGACTGGATGATAGCATGGGCGCGGGGCTGGATGCAATTGTACGCGCCCGCCTTCGTTTGTGTGCGTCGTATGATTGACACAAATTAAAAAACGTGTATAATCTTTTTAGCATAAGCTAAGTTTTTGTTTCTGGACGTAAAACGTGGAGATGTGAGACGTGATGAGTGACGAATGAAAAGCGACGGTGCGATACCAAGAGTTTCGCGACAATTTCACGTTTTACACTTCAACGTCTTTACTATCGAGGTGAACGCTCATGCCAAACCCGTTGATTGCTCTTTTATCTGCAACCTTTGTTATCGCTCTTCTGGTGATTTTCTTTTGGCCTCAGCGGGGGATCGTTCCGCGCTGGCAGCAGGCCCGTAGCGCCACCGAGCGCGTATTGACCGAAGACGCGCTCAAGCATCTCTACTTTTGCGAGATGAACAACGAGCGGGTGACGATCCAGAGTACGGCCGGCAAACTTCAGATCTCTGAGAATAAGGCCGCCTCGTTGCTGGAGAGCATGCAAGCGCGCGATCTGGTCGAGTTGAGCGGCGGCGCGCTTCGCCTGACCCCGACTGGACACGAATATGCGCTTCATATCATCCGCGCCCACCGGCTATGGGAGCGGTATCTAGCCGATGAGACCGGCTATGGCGAGACCCAGTGGCATGACCAGGCCGAACAGGTGGAACATGAACTGACCCAGGCCGAAATTGACCAGTTAGCCGCGCAGTTGGGCAACCCGACCTATGACCCACACGGCGACCCCATCCCCACATCTGACGGCTGGGTCGTCAGTCAGCATGGCCTGCCATTGACGATTATGGAGGCGGGACAGGTGGCGCGCATCACCCATCTGGAAGATGAGCCGGACGCTGTCTATGCTCAACTGGTGGCCGAAGGGCTTTATCCGGGGATGGAGGTTCACATTTTGGAGGTTTCGCCCCAGCGGGTGCGCTTCTGGGCCGATGGTGATGAACATGTGTTGGCCCCTATTGTGGCCGCCAATATCTCTGTACAACTTCTGCCTAAAGAAATTCCCATGGAGCCGGGATGGACGCTGGCGGATCTGAAACCGGGGGAGAAAGGTAAAGTGACCGCGCTTTCGCCCCGATGCCGCGGGGCGGAACGTCGTCGCTTGCTTGACTTGGGCATTGTCCCCGGCACGGTAATCGAGGCTGACATGATCAGCCCTAGCGGCGACCCGACCGCGTATCTGGTGCGCGATACGTTGATCGCGTTACGAAAGGAGCAGGCGGAATTGATCAATATCGAACCTGTGAAGGAAGCAATGCAGGAGGTTCTCGCATGAGCGATAGAACGCAAAGAAATGGATTTCAACCCGATGCGGCATCGACCGGCATTGTGGAAAAGATGAAAAAGGACAAGGTGACGATACAGCCTCTCCCGGCCGTTTCCGCCGGTTGCAGCACCTGCGCCGTCCATAATGCGGCCAACCTGCTCAAGCTGGGCGTGGACATGACTGAGTGGGACTATGTGATCGCACTGGCCGGCAACCCCAACGTGGGCAAGAGCACAGTCTTCAACGCCCTCACCGGTCTTCATCAGCATACAGGCAACTGGCCAGGCAAAACGGTCTCACGGGCCGAAGGGGGCTACGAATACGGCGGCGCGCGCTATAAGATCGTCGATTTGCCCGGCACCTATTCCCTGCTGGCCACCAGCCTGGATGAAGAGGTGGCCCGGGATTTCATCCTCTTTGGCCAGCCGGACGTGACCGTAGTGGTGGTGGACGCCAGCCGTTTGGAGCGCAATCTCAACCTGGTCCTGCAGATTCTGGAAATCACGGACCGGGTGGTGGTGGCCCTCAACCTGATGGACGAGGCCAAAAGACACGGGTTACAGGTAGACGAGCGTCAATTGGCTCGTAAGCTGGGCGTGCCGGTGGCCCCCACAGTGGCCCGCTATAATGAAGGCATGGATGGGTTGCTCCAAGCCATTGACGACGTGGCCACCGGGAAGACTGTCTGCAAGCCTCACCGTTTCCAGAGCGAGCCGTCGGATTTGAGATACGCCGTCGATCAGCTTGAACGCGAGGTCCGGATTCTCTATCCCGATCTGCCCAACGCACGTTGGGTCGCCCTCCGCCTGCTGGACGGTGATGAGCGCATCATGCAGGCCCTGCGCAAGGGAGAATTGGGCGATCTGAGCCGGACCGGCGCCGATGAAACCGCGACCAATATCGGTCTGCGTCTGGAAGGAGCCGCGGCATGAACAATATAGGAGCGCTTGCACAGCAGCCGCCCAGCCAGCCGTTGACGCCCCAGGGGATCATCAACCACGCCCAGGCTCTGCGCTGGCAGATCGGTGATGACTTTCACGACAAACTCATGGAGGCCACCTACGCCGAAGCCGCCAGCATCGCCGACAGCGTTGTGACCCGACCCAACGAAAAGCCCCGCTACGATTTAGACCAGACCATCGACCGCCTGGTGACCAGCCGCATCTGGGGGTTTCCCATCATGCTGGCCCTCTTCGCCCTGGTTTTTTGGCTCACCATCGTGGGGGCTAACTACCCGTCGCAGATGCTCGCCGACGTGCTGATCGGATGGCTCTATCCCCTCTTGCACACGGCGGCCGACACCATCCATCTTCCCTGGTGGCTGAGCGGTCTGTTGATCGACGGCGCGTATCTGGCTACGGCCTGGGTGGTGAGCGTCATGTTGCCGCCCATGGCCATCTTCTTCCCTCTCTTCACGTTGTTGGAAGATTTCGGCTACCTGCCCCGGGTGGCGTTTAACCTGGACAACGCCTTCAAGAAGGCGGGCGCGCATGGAAAACAATCCCTGAGTATGATGATGGGTTTCGGCTGCAACGCCGCCGGCATTATCGCCACCCGCATCATCGACAGCCCCCGCGAACGGCTGATCGCCATGATCACCAACAACTTCGCCCTCTGCAATGGCCGCTGGCCCACCCAGATCCTGCTGGCCACCATTTTCGTGGGCCTTTTGGTACCCGCCTACCTGGCCGGCGTCATTTCGGCGTTGACGGTAATGGCCGTGGCCCTGTTGGGCGTCCTCCTGACCTTCGTAGTTTCCTGGTCGTTGTCGCGAACGGTGCTCAAGGGGGAGGTGTCCACCTTTAGCCTGGAATTGCCGCCTTACCGGCCGCCGCGTATTTTGCAAACGCTATACACGTCCCTGATCGACCGCACCATCTACGTACTGTGGCGGGCCATCGTCTTCGCCTTGCCGGCTGGCGTGGTCATCTGGCTGATTGCTAACATCCAGATCGGCGGAGTCAGTCTGGCCCAGTATATCATCAATTTCCTGGATCCCCTGGGCGTGCTCATCGGCCTCAACGGCGTGATCCTGCTGGCCTTTGTGGTCGCCATTCCAGCCAACGAGATCGTGATCCCGACCATCCTCATGCTCACCGTACTGGTTACTGGCCTCAATGGCGTGGGAGATGGCGCCGGCGTCATGTTCCAGACCAATTCAGACATGGCCACGCTGGCGGTGCTGACCGCCGGTGGCTGGACCCTGTTGACCGCCGTCAACACCATGCTCTTCAGTTTGATCCACAATCCGTGCAGCACCACCATCTACACCATGTACAGAGAGTCTGGCAGCCGCAAATGGACCGCGGTCGCGGCCCTGCTCCCCGTGGCCATGGGCTTGACGGTCACCTTTTTCGTGGCCCAGGTCTGGCGGCTCTTCGCCGGCTGATTTTCTGACAAGATGGCAGGGTGGCAAGATGACAAGGTGATAGGATGATAGGATGATAGGATGATAGGATGACTCCCGTTACCAGGTTATCTTGTCACCCTCTCACCCTCTCACCCTCTCATCCTGTCAAAATCTTGTCGTTCCCAGTCGGGCGGCGTTATAATTGGGAAACTTCGATGGCCGGACAGACAAAGGAGTCTTCCCATGAACCCGTTTGCAGTGTTTGAAGAGCGTCAGACCCAGGAGGGTTGGTTCCTCAAAAATTTGGATCCCACGCCGGAGGAGGAGTGGGAGCGGATGCTCGACTTCCTGGGCTTTGGCGACGCTGACCAGGAGGCTATGCTCGCCACCGTGGAGCCGCTTTTTCGGCGCGGTCCCGAACTGGTGGTGGGGTCTTATGATTACCTGCTCCAGAAAGAGGAGACCGCGGCTATTCTGGGCTGGGAAAACGGCGCCGATCCCGCGCACCTGGCCGAACGCCGTCGCTTCTTCACTGTTTGGCTGGCGCGTCTGTTGGGTATGGATTTCAGCCATGACTTCGCCGACTATCTTTTCCACGCCGGTCGCCTGCACGCCGGCCACGGTCCCCGTCAGACCCACGTGCCCCCCGTCTATATCACCGGAACCATCAGCCTGGTCAATGCCACCTTCGCCCGTTTTTTGATGGAGGAGACGCCCGGCGACCCCATCGTCCCCGCGGCTCTGGCCGGCTGGAACAAGGTTCTTAGCCTGCATCTACACCTCATGCTCATGGGCTATAACGCGGCTCGCGCCCTGGACACGGGCGATTTCCCGCTGCAAGTCCTCTTTTTTGGCACGTTGCGCCCGATTGTCGGGCGCCATGATCTGGTGGTTCATCTCAACGAAGGCGATCGGGTCCGGCACGCCCTGGAAAAGATCTTCAACTATTTCCCCAACGCGCGTCGCGACGTCTTCGATCTGGAGTGGGAGGCGGGGGAGCGGCTGGACGCTAACGGCACGCCATGGATGACGACCAAGCCCGTCTATCGCATCAAACCCATGTGGCGAGTGCTGCTCAACGGCAAGGATATCAGCTATGCAGGCGGCACGGATATACGGGTGGCTCCGGGGGATGAATTGCATATTTTCCCGCCGGGCCGGTAGTGCAGTCGAGTGGAAGTCCATGGCCTGTTTGTAGGGTGCGCTTTAGCGCGATTGGCGGCGAGACCCGCACTAAAGCGCGTACTACGAATTGTGCGGTTATTTACGCCCAACTGTAATAGTTTTTCAAAAAGTGGGCCGTGTAATTTGTAGAATAGTTCACAATCCGCTATGCTGCCTCAGCAGCAGTCGAAGGGCCATGATTTAGAACGTCCCCTCGAAACCACAGCGCATTCTCTTGAAACCGTGTAATTTGTCTGAACGAGATCTGGCCGTGTTAGGTGGGGCCGTTTTTTGTTTTGTTGCATTTACTGATCATTCGCTCCCCTAGACTCTCGAGACTCTCGTTGATTCCACCATTCGGTTAGCAAAAGCGTCGAACGCGTATCATTATCCGCAAGTGGACCGATTTCGTTTATCAATCATTGGGTTTACGTTATTTTGCACCAAATTTTTTTGTTCTGTGTAGTGCGTTTACTGGCGGTCAGTAGACGTTTTTCCATCACAACCCACACAAGAAAAGGAGTGGCTATATGGAGGAGAATCGACCGGGTCGTCTGTCCCTCATCTACGCCATCTTCGGCGCCCTGCTCGGCGTGCTTCTCGTCGGGATCCTTGCCGTTACGTTCATGCAACTCTTTCAGACGCGCATGGCGAATGTGCAAGCTCAGGATGCGACTGTCGTAGCTTCCGTGGAGAAGAACTCGGAAGCGGCAGTCACCGAAGAGGAATCCACGAATGGGCAGAGTGCTGAAGTCGCTTCGGAGGCCGCGGCCCCGGAGACTGAATCTGCAACGACGGAAGCCGAATCCACTGCGAACGCGGAGGAGGCGTCGCCCGTCGCCCAGGCGTCTTCGCCAGAGGATGCAATCGCCGCCTTCAACAAGGCGGGCTGCGGCGGCTGTCACACCATCGCTGGGGTTCCAGGTGCAAATGGACAAGTTGGCCCCAATCTTTCGAACATTGGCGTCGATGGCGCCACCCGCATTGACGGCTATTCGGCCGAGGAGTACATCACCGAGTCCATCCTCGACCCGAACGCCTTCATTGCACCTAAATGCCCCAGCGGCCCCTGTCCCGCCGGCGTTATGCTGCAATCGTTCGCACAGACCCTCTCCGAGGATGATCTGAACGCGATCGTCGGCTATCTCTCCGCCCTTGGCACAGAGGCTGCACCCGCTAGTGAGACTGCCGCCGCGCCGGCTATGCTGGACGCCAGCATGCCGCCGGAAGCGGTGTTGGAACCCTTCATGCCGTTGCCCGGCGATGCGCCGGACGCGGCCAAGGCGGCCTTGGGCAAGTATCTCTTCTTTGACCAGCGGCTGTCCAACAACAATTCTCGTAGTTGCGCCACCTGTCACCAGCCCGACTTGGCCTTCACCGACGGTGAAGCGCTCAACGAGGGCTACCCGTCCGTCAAGTATTTCCGCAACGCCCCCACTGTGCTCAACACCGTCTTCGCCGACTACCGCTATTGGGACGGGCGCATGGACGGCAGCGATCTGCCCACCCTGGTGCGCGATCACATCACCGAGGCCCACTTCATGTCCAATGATGGTCGCTTGATGGTGGAGCGCATGCGTCAGGTTCCCGAATACGACGCCCTCTTCCAGGAGGCCTTCGGCGGCGAACCCAGCTTCGGCAAGGTGCTCAACGCGGTCACGGCCTATGTGAGCACGCTGAATTCACCCCCGGTGGCCTATGATCAGGCGCTGGAAGGCGACACGTCCGGTTTCTCGGAAGATGAACTGGCTGGCTACGAGCTGTTCACGGGCAAGGCCGGCTGCACCACCTGTCACGCCGGGCCGTACATGAGCGACGGCAAGTTCTATAACACGGGCGTGGGCACGGACACCGCTGAACTCTTTAGCGATCCGGAACGACAGCTTACTTTCCGCCGTTTCTTCCGCACCCTTGGCACGCCTGATTTCCGCAACCTGACCGAGGATGTAGGCCGCTACGCTTTGACGCTGGATGAGGCCGACTGGGCCGCTTTCCGCACGCCTACCCTGCGTGAAGTGGGGCGCACCGCTCCCTATATGCACGACGGCAGTCTGGCTACGCTGGAAGATGTGGTCAACTTCTACAACGCCGGCGGCGGCGAAGGTCAGACCGCCGGGCTGGAGCCGTTGAACCTGAGTGATGAGGAAGTCGCCCAACTCGTGGCCTTCCTGGAGAGCCTGAGTAGCGACCTGCCTGCGGTCGAGGCGCCGACGCTGCCCGACTACGGCATCCTTCCTCTGGGCAATAGCGAAGCTCCGGCTGAAGTGACGGCCACTGCCGAAGTGACCGCTACGGCTGAATCGACTGCTACAACGACTGAAGAAGCCCCGGCGGCTGAAGCGGCCCCGGCTGGTCCCAGCGACGAAGTGATCGCCGCCATCGGCAAGGGCGGCTGCATCGCCTGCCATACGATCCCGGATGTGCCGGGTGCAGTAGGCGTCGTCGGTCCTGATCTGTCCGATATCGGCGTGGTCGCAGCGAATGCAAAAGAAGGCATGAGCGCCGAAGAGTTCATTCACGAATCGATCGTCGATCCCAATGCGTTCATCGCAGAGGAATGTCCGACCGGCCCCTGCCCGGCAGGCGTCATGACGCCAAACCTGGCTGACATTCTGAGTCCTGATGAGATCGACGCCATCGTCGGTTATCTGGTCACATTGAAAGGCGGGGAGTAAGCTATGGATAACAAGATAACGAACTTCGCACGCCATCATCGCTGGGTCTGGTTGGTGGCGGGCGCTGCACTGGTCATCGTCGCCGCAGCTTTCGTGCTGCCCATGATGACCAACCAGGGCGTTGCGTCCGCACAGGACGCGTATCCGCCCCTGGCGCCGTTGCCGGACGTGCCGGTCCCGGCCGATAATCTCATCACGCCGGAGAAGGTGGAGTTGGGGAAGTTGCTCTATTTCGACCCGCGCATGTCCGCTGATGGCTCCATGAGTTGTAACAGTTGCCACCCGGCTGCGGCTGGCTGGGGCGTGCCCACGGCCATCTCCTTTGGCCCGGCGGGCACCAGTCACTGGCGCAACGCTTCCACCACCCTCAACGTTGGCTTCTACACCAAGTTGAACTGGGACGGCAGTAAGAAGAGCATCGAGAAGCAGAATTCGGGCGCCTGGGGCGGCGCGGTCGCCGGCAACCTGGATAAGGCGTTGGGCGAGGAGCGACTGGCCCAGATCCCCGAATATGTGGAGCGCTTCCAGGATGTGTTCGGCACTGAATATCCCACATGGGAGGAAGCGTTGATGGCTGTCGCCACCTATCAGCGCACCCTGGTCAGTCAGAACGCGCCGGCCGACGCCTTCTTCGAGGGCGACGACAGCGCCATCTCTGAAGAGGCCAAGCGGGGCTATGAACTGTTCATGAACAAGGCTAACTGCATCGCCTGTCATAACGGCCCTCTGGCCAGCGACGGCTCCTATTACGATCTGGGCGTGCCCACCCATCCTGATTTCTATGACAGTCCGCTGAAACAGATATCCTTCCGTTTCGAGAATGCTGCTAAGGGCGTCCCGGAGGAAGTCTATCGCACGACTGATAAAGACCTGGGCCTTTATTACGTCACTAAGCAGGACATCGACAAGGGCAAGTTCCGCACGTCCAGCCTGCGCGATCTCTGCTATACCGCACCCTACATGCACAACGGCGTCTTCAATACGCTGGAGGAAGTCGTGGCCTTCTACAACGGCGGCGGTGGCGATTCCCCCAACAAGTCCGATAAGATCTATCCGCTGGGGTTGAGTGCGGAAGAGCAGAGCGATCTCGTGGCCTTCCTGGAAAGCATGTGTGGCGATAAGATCACGGATGAAGCGCCAGAGCTTCCGCCTTACGGCGTCTATTCTCCATCAGAAGGAGGCAACTAGTATGAGCGAACATGATTTGAAGACGCCGCAAACGGAAGAGAGTTGTGGCGCCACCGACACGGGCTCCAGGTCTCCCGCCGTCAGTTCCTGTTTGGGACAGGCGCGGCCATCACCTTGCTCTCCATGCCCGGTTGGATGCGGGGCCGGGGGATGCCGGCCAAGGTCTACGCCCAGACCGCAGAGTTCGAACGCAAGCGCATCGCCAGCGTCAGCGAGTTGGAGACCGGCGAAACCGTGGCCTTCAACTACCCGTGGGATCATCCCAACGCCGCCAACTTCCTGATCAAGTTGGGCAAGCCCGCTGGCGGTGGGGTGGGGCCAGACAGCGACATCGTCGCTTTCAACAGCTTCTGCACCCACCAGGGCGGCCCGTTGGCTGGCAAGTTTCAGGCCGATCCCGGCGTGGCCGGCCCCTGCCCGCTTCACTGGACCACCTTCGATCTCACCCGCCACGGCATGGTCGTGAGCGGTCACGCGACCTTGGGACTGCCCCAGATCACGTTAGAGGTCGACGGCGACGACATCTACGCCACCGGCGTCATGGGGCTGATCTTCGGTTACTATGACAATAGCGTGGATCCCACGGCCTAAGGAGGAGAAGACTATGCCATTAGAATACACACCTCAGAATTCCGTACCGCTGCCGCCGAAGGACGCCACGGTGAAGACCGCGGGTTGCGCCTACTGCATCGTCGGCTGCGGATACAAAATTTACACCTGGCCGACCGCCGCCGAGAACGGCGGCCCGACCCCGGAGGAGAACGCCCTGGGCGCCAATATGCCAGGAACGGTCTTCCAGCCCTGGGTCAGCCCCAACCAGCACAATATCGTACAAGTGGACGGCGAAGAGCACCATGTGGTGATCGTGCCTGACTTCGAAACCCAGGTGGGCAACCGCGGCGGCAACCACTCCATCCGCGGCGGCACCCTGGCTCAGAAGGTCTACAACCCCAACAATCCCACCAAGGATCGCCTCCTGCACCCGCAGATCCGGGTCAACGGCGAACTGACGGATGTGGACTGGGACACGGCGCTGGAAGTCATGGCGGAGGTCTCCAAGCACGTGCTGGAGAACTACGGCGAGTCGGCCTGGGCCATGAAGACCTACTCGTACGAGTTCTTCGAGAACACCTTCGCCATCACTAAGCTGGCCTTTGGCGCCATCAAGACGCCGGCTTTCTCCCAGCATGACAAGCCTGCCATGGGCAACGACACGGCCGGCCTGGATGACAGCGGCCTGATCAACTTCAACAGCAGCTATGAAGATTGGGAAACGGCGGATGTGATCTTCATCTCCGGCACGGATCCCTTCGAGACGAAGACCATTGTTTTTACCGAATATATGATGAAGGGTCCCAAACTCATCATCGCACTGCCGCGCAAGACCGCCGGCGTCGCTTTCGCCGAAGAGCGGGGCGGCCTCTTCCTCCAGGTTACGCCCGGCACCGATACGCTGCTCCACCTGGCCATCAGCCGTTACATCCTGGAGCAGGGCTGGGAAGACAAAGAGTTCATCGACGAGTGGATCGCCAACTCCTGGGAGATCAACTCCGGCATGGGCCACGGCACCCGCAACACGCCGTGGCAGTGGCGCACCACCTGGGGCAAGCTGGGCACGGATTTCGAAGGCTACAAGGATTGGCTACTCAACTATGAGTGGGCCGAGATGGACAAGGCCGCCGAGGTCACGGGCGTGCCCAAGGAGAAGATGATCCAGGCTGCCGAAATGATCACGGGTGCGGGCGGCGAACGCCCCAAGGCCAGCTTCGGCTTCGAGAAGGGCAACTACTGGAGCAACAACTATCTGAACACGGCGAGCTACACAGCCATGGGCCTGCTCTGCGGCGCAGGCAACCGCCCCGGCCAGCGCATCGCCCGCCTGGGCGGCCATCAGCGCGGCTGGATGAAGTTCGCTGGCTATCCTCGCGATAAGTCGCCGGAGAAACTCCCCGGCCGTCGCAAGCTAGAGATGGACCTGGACCGTTGGGTGGATCAGGGCCATGTTCGCTTCGCCTGGGTCATCGGCACCACCTGGACCGGGGCCATGGCTGCCAGCCAGGAACTGGCGCGGCGCTTTATCGAGTTGACGCGTGAGAACGAGCATCAGATCACCAGCACAGACAAGCAGGAGATCATTGATACGTTGATCAAACGCGTGGACAGTGGCGGCATGGTGGTGGTGGACTCGGATATCTATCCTGTGAAACCCATCAACACCGAGATCGCCGACATCGTGTTGCCGGCGACGCCCTGGGGCGAGCACAACGGAACCCGCTGCAACGCCGAGCGTCGGCTGCGCCTGTATAGCAAGTTCTACGATGCGCCGGGCGAGGCCAAGCCCGACTGGTGGGCCATCAGCCGCTTCGCCCAGAAGATGGGCTTCGAGGGCTTCGATTGGGAAGATGACAACGATGTCTTCGAGGAAGCCGCCCGCTTCAGCCGCGGCGGTCTGCTGGACTACAACGCGGTCGTCTGGAAGGCCAAGCAGGAAGGCAAGACCGGCCATGAATTCCTGGCCGAGATGGGCACCACCGGCATTCAGGCGCCTGTTCGCATCGAGAACGGCGAACTGGTGGGCACCAAGCGCATCCATGATCCATCCCTGGTCCTGGGTCCGCCCGAAGGTCCGTCCATTCATCCCAAGTGGCTGACCCACTTCCGCAGCCAGACCGGCAAGGCCATGTTCAACAAGAGCCCGTGGGAACTGTTCGCGGACTTCTACGAGTACATCAAGCCAGACCGGGAGGCGGGCGAGTTCTGGATCACCAACGGTCGTATCAACGAGGTGTGGCAGTCTCACTTCGATGACTTCCGCAAGCCGTACATGGAAAACCGCTGGCCGGAGTCGTTCATCGAGATCAACCCGGAGGACGCGGAGGCGTTGGGCATCGAGAGTGGTGACTACGTGCGCATGTACAATGACAATGTACTGATCCAGACCGGCGGATTCAACCGCATCAAGGGCGAAGAGATCCAGTTCACCTGGCTGTTGGAGAATGGGTTCATCCGCACAGGCACAGCCGAAGTCAAGGCCGTGGCTATCGTCACCGAATCGGTCAAGCCGGGGGTGATATTCAGCGACTTCCTGGAACCGGGCAATGCTTCTAACTCCCTGGTGCACCGGGTGCCGGACCCCATCACCAATCGCTATCGCTTCAAGCTGGGCACGGGCAAGGTGGAACTCATCGGACCGTCACCCTACAAGGATGACTTCCGCTACATGAGCTTCATGCCTCGCTATGTGACCTGATCCCGGATATAAGAGATTGGAGATTGGAAGCTCGCAGGTTGAGTCCCAATCTCCAATCTCTCCAACTTTCAATTTTCAATCCTCAATCCTCAATTTTCACCCCTACCTCTGCCCATACCGGTTGCGAGCAAAGTCCTGCATCTCGAGGATGTGCTCCATGCTGATCAGTTGGGGTTCGCCGATGCTGCGAGCCATGATATAGATATGCGCGGTCTTTTCGGTGACTTCCACCACGGTCAGCGCATACTTCATATCCGTCCCTACGCAGAGGGCGCCGTGGTTGGGCAGCAGCACTGCATTACGTTCGGGCCCCAGGGCCTTGGCTACATTCGTGGCCAGTTCGGATGTGCCCGGCAGCGCGTATTCTGAACAGATGGCCTTGTCACCCACGATCTGTACGAAATCCTCGCTGATGCCCGGCAGTTCCATGCGGTTGACGCCCAGCACCGTGGAGTAGAGCGGGTGGGTGTGGATCACCGCGTTAACGTCCGGCCGGCTGTTGTAGGCGGCCACGTGCATCTCCCGCTCCACCGACGGCACCCGGAATCCGTCCACGATCTCCAGACGGTCGGTCAGGACCACGATGTCTTCCGGTTGGATCGTTTCGTAGTCCATGCCGCTGGGCGTAATGTAGATCAGACCGGTTTCCGGATCCCGGGCGCTGCAATTCCCCCAGGTCCCCACCGTCAGGTGCTGGCGGATCATGGTGCGCCCGGTGTCGACGACCAGTTGTTTGAATGACTCTTTGATCTCGAGGTCGGTTTCGATCTTCGGTAACTTCTTGACAATCATCATGATCGGTAAAGTCCTTGGGTAGCCGTTCGTAAAATTAGATTATAAGCTGGCGGCGCGCTTGAACGTCCCCTCCAGACGTTCGTATATCTCCAGGAAAATTTCGTATTGCCTGTCGTAGACTTCCGCCGGGCGTCCAAAGTTCATGCTCTGATCGGTGGTCACCATCTCCGCTACTGCGGCGTCTAGGTCTGTGAACCGGCCTAGCGCACGGCCGCAAAGCAGCGCATTGCCCAGGTTGGCCGTGTCAGGCGCGCTGACGGTGACGATGGGCTTGCCCAGGACCTTGCCCAGGATGTTCAGCCACGCCTGGCTGCGCAGCCCACCGCCCACAGCCCGCACCTGATCCACGGTTATCCCCAGGGACTCTACAGTTTCGATATTATGCCGCAGCGCAAAGGAGACGCCCTCCATGATGGCCTTGATGAAGTGGGCTTTCTGCGTAGAGAGATTGACGCCGTAGAAGACGCCGCGTGCGAAGGGATCCCAGTAAGGCGTGCGCTCGCCGTTCAGATAGGGCAGAAAGATCAGTCCGTCCGAACCGTCGGCCACCCCGGCGATGGCCTCGTTGTACTGCTCGAAGATGTCTCCGCCCTCTTCCGGCGCGCCGGCGTCGGCGCGGTCGAACGCGTTCCTGAACCAGTTTAGCGACTCGCCGGCCGTCTGAGTGATCCCCAGCGTGATCCACTTGTCGCGCAAGCAATAGTCCCAGTAGAGGGTGCGCCCCTGGGAATCGGGCAGGGGGCGGTCGGAGCAGACGGAGATGACGCCGGCCGTGCCGATGATCAGCGTCACCTGTCCGGCGTGGATCATGCCCGCGCCCAGGGCCGAGGCCGAGTTGTCGGTGCTGCCGTTGGCCACCGGGACGCCAGCGCGCAGGCCGGTCACGCGTGCTGCCTCCGCGCTTACATGGCCGATGATTTCGTCGGCCGGCGCCACTGCGGGGAAACGCTGCTGGGAGATGTCGAAAAAGTCGAACATGGCGTCTGACCAGGCCCGCTTGCGCGTGTCGAAGAGGAGCGTGCCGCTGGCCTCCGAATCGTCGGTGACCAACTGGCCGGTGAGCTTGTACTTGATGTAGTCCTTGGCGATGAGGACGTAGGCCGTCTTCTCCCACACCTCCGGCTGGTTTTCTTTGACCCACTGAACCTGGGGCGCGGTGTAGGTGGTGGTGGCGAAGTTGGCCGTTTCCTGGAAGACCAGGGCGCGGGCCGCGCTGTCTTTATTGATGGCCTCGACGATCGCTGTGGCCCGCTGGTCCATCCAGGTGATGGCCGGCCGCAGGACCTCTCCCCGGTCATCCAGATAGACCTGGGTGTGCATCTGTCCGCAGAGACCGATGCCGACGATCTCTGCGAACTCGGCCGGGTGTTGCTCCGCCAGTGCGCGGCAGCAATAGACGAAGCCGCCCCACCAGGCGTGGGCATCCTGCTCTGCATAGCCGGGTTGGGGCGAATGGATGGGGTAGTCGTAGTGTTGGGAGCCGATGAGGCGACCGTTGTCGTCCAGCAGGCTCACCTTCAAGCCGGTGGTGCCTAAGTCGAATCCCAGGAAGATGGTTTTATGGGCGCTCATCTCGTTTATTCCCCTCTTTGCGCTGGAATTCGTTGAAGAGATTAGAGATTGGAAGATTGACGTTCAATCAGCCTACCCTCAATTTCTCAATCTCCAATTTCCTCTATCTCCCGCTCCCAGCTAGCCGGGCCTCATTCGTCTTCGTCCTCGTCCTTCTTCAGCAGCACCTTCCGTCCCTGGCCGCCGCCCATGTCCGGTCCGACCACGCCCTGGGCCTCCAACTGCTCCATGATGCGCGCGGCCTTAGGGTAGCCGACCCGGAGTTTGCGTTGCAACATGCTGGTGCTGCATGCATCCATGTCGCGCAGGATGTCGATGGCATCCAGGAGGAGTTCGTCCTGGTCGTCCATACGGTCCATGAGGCTGTTCCACGGCGGAACCACAGCGCCGCCACCGGGACCTTCCTGCTCCTTCCAGAAGCGGACAACCCCATCGATCTCATCGTCGCCCACAAAGCAGCCCTGAACCCGGAAGAGCTTAGGGGCGTCGGGCCGCATGAGCAGCATGTCGCCCCGACCCAGGAGCCGTTCGGCCCCCGGCTGGTCCAGGATCACCCGGCTGTCGATCTGGCTGGTGACGGAGAAGGCGATGCGTGTGGGGAAGTTGGCCTTGATCAGGCCGGTGACCACATCGGTGCTGGGACGCTGGGTGGCCAGGATCAGGTGGACGCCGGTGGCGCGGGCCAGCTGGGCCAGGCGGGTGATCTGGCGCTCCACATCGTCGGCCGCGGTCATCATCAGGTCGGCCAGCTCGTCCACGATCAGCACGATGTAGGGCAGCGACTCCATGTTCTTGCGCCGCCGGGCCAGCGCGTTGTAGGCGTCGATGTTGCGCACGCCCGCGGCCCGGAAAAGCTGGTAGCGATCATCCATCTGCAAGAGCAGCCAGGTGAGCGCGCCCATGACCTGGTCCATGTCGGTGATCACCTTGCCGATCAGGTGGGGGATGCCGTTGTAACCGGGCAATTCCACCATCTTGGGATCGACCATGACGAAGCGCAGGCTCTCCGGCCCGTGGCGCATGAGCAGGCCGGTGATGATGGTGTTGATGCAGACCGATTTTCCGGAGCCGGTCTGGCCGGCGATGAGGATGTGGGGCGCCCGGTCCAATTCTGTGATAATGGGGCGGCCGGCTGTGTCGCGTCCCAGGGGCAGTAGCAGGTCGCCACTGGTCTTGCGCATTTCCGGGCTTTCCATGATGCCGCGCAGGCTGACCAGGGTCTTCTTGGGGTTGGGGACTTCGATGCCTACATAGGGCTGGCCGGGCACGGGCGCTTCGATGCGCACCGAGGGTGCGGCCAGGGCCAGGGCCAGGTCATCGGCCAGGCTGACGATGCGGTTGACCCGCACTTTGCGTTTCTTGCCCGCCCGCTCCAAATAAAGGGGTTCCAGGCCGAACTGGGTGACGGTGGGGCCGCTTTCCACGTGCACCACCTTGGCGGGCGTGTTGAAGTCGTAGAGAGTCGACTCGATCAGCTGGCTCAAGGCGCGCACGTCCGTCTCGGCATAGGTCCCGGAGTCCGCTGTCAGCAGGTCCATGGGTGGCAGATCGTCGGCTGTGCGCAGAGGCCGTGATGTCTTCTTGCGCCCACTAGTTTTCGTCGCCGGTGGCTTGCGTTTTTTCTGCTTGCCGGTCGGGGGCGGGGCGGGGGCGTCTGACCCCACCGGATCAACGTAGCGAATGGGGGTGGCCTCCGTATCCCTTTTTTCGAACGCGGGGCCTTCCATGGCCGGGACGAAGTTGGCAGTCATGGGTAGGGCGTCGTCCAGCGCCATCTCCTCATCTCGTCTCCACGGCAGGCTCGCGCGTAGATCAGCCCAGAGCGCGGGCAGGAGGGGGATCATACGCCCGATCCAGTGGACCGCGTAGATGGCGGGCGTGTAGAGGAGCAGCAGCGCCAGCCCGACCCCGCCCATGATCAGGAGGAGCAGGGCCGTGGGCCAACGTCCCAGGGATGACATCATCAGGCTGCCTACGGCCCAGCCAATGACGCCTCCGTCCACACCGTCAATGGGGAGTTGCCAGTCCACTGTGGCGTTGTTGGCTATGAATGATCCCGCTTGCAGGCTCAGCAGGAGTAACTCCGCGCCCAGCAACGCTTCCACGCTCCAGTAGCCGGCCCGCTCGCGCAGCATCAACACCGCACCGAAGATCATGATAGCCAGAGTGAACCAGGGCGCGGTCCAGCCCATCATGTGGGTAAGCCAGGGCGTCTCACTCCCTGCAAAAAGCGAGAAGAGCGCGCCCGTCCCCAGCACGAGAACGACCATGCCGACGAGTTCGCGGTTGAACGACTCGCGCAATTCGTCGAGTATGTCAGAGAAATC
>Ga0114931_10004325_pt1 | contig 17744 bp, 17 predicted proteins | sample 2SBtaG_FD_89579 | JGI IMG/M metagenome (GOLD analysis project Ga0114931, IMG submission 89579) | Deep subsurface microbial communities from Kolumbo volcano to uncover new lineages of life (NeLLi) - 2SBTROV14_V59a metaG | ecosystem: Environmental > Aquatic > Marine > Volcanic | place: Kolumbo...
GATCAGTGCCTGTGACTGCGCGGAGATTCCGACAAGGATCTTCACCACACCCAGCACCAGGTCGACCACTGAACCCACCAGCGTCACCTTGCGTAACTCGCGGTAACGCAGGTTCAGCGTATTCCGTGCAAGTACGTCGCTCATGGTCTGTGATTAACTCCCGTAACCGGTTCAGTGGCTGCCGACACGAATGGTAATGGTAATCGTGTCTTCCTGCTCGTCGATTGCACACACCTCGTGACCGTGCACCCGGCACCAGGCCGGAATATCGTGGACCACGCCGGGATCGGTACACAGAACCTTGAGTAAATCACCCGGGTGCAGGGTAGCAACGGCATCCTGGGTGCGGATCACCGGCAGCGGACACAGCAGACGCCGGGCATCGACGGACTTCATAGATACCAGTCAGCCGGCACTTGCCCGGCCGGGTACGGCTGCACCGTCAGCGTTCGGGACGCACCGTCCTTCCCGGTCACCTCGACAGTCACACATGCGGCATCCCGGCCCTGGCTGAAGCGTGCCGTCAGGCGTGCCGCCAGTTCGATATCAGCAGCCTCCGGCTCCCCGTCGAGCAGTACCAGCGGACCGCTGTGACTGGTGGGCAGCAGATGCACAAAGCGCTTGCGATAACCTTCCATAAACCGGTTTTCGCCTTCCTCCCGGCCCACGATCAGCTTGTAGTTGGGAGCCGGCCGGAGGTGGCGCCCGACCTTCAGCAACATGATGTCATCGAGGTCATACTCACGCTTGCCACGCGTTGCCCACAGGTCCGCCAGCTTGACAGAATATTGCCTGTCCGTCAGGAAGCAGCACCCGCCCGCCGGCTGGGCATAATCCTCATAACCGTAATGCGCCGCCAGCAGCATCTGCGGCTTGCGCGAGCGGCCACTGAAGCCATGCAACCTGTCGCGGTCCAGCCAACCTTCCTGTTCCGGGCGTGTCGGTGGCAGGTTTCTTGCGCACAACGGGCGCACCAGCCGGTCACCGGCGCCGGATTCACGCGCCACCACCGGCATGGTATCGCGACGTTGCGACATCGGGCGCTGGCCAATCACTTCACCGGTGATAATGCAGTCAAAACCGTTGGCATCGATCCATTCGCGCGCCTTGTTGACCATGAAGACCTTGCAGTCCAGGCACGGATTCAGATTGGCGCCGTAGCCATGTTTCGGATTGATCACGACTTCCTTGTATTCGTCGATGATATCGAGAATATGCAGCTTGATGCCGAGCTGCTCGGCAACCCACAGGGCATTGTTGCGCTTCGGACGATCACGGTCCTTTTTGCGTATCGCATGGGTGTGGCCTTCCACGCAAAAACCGGTATAGAAGTTGATACCTTCTACATGGACGCCCTGGTCTATCATCACCCGCGCCGCCAGCAGCGAATCGAGTCCGCCGGAAATCAGAGCAACCGCTTTGCGTGGTTCAGTCATGGCATGTGTCAGCGTAGTTTTAAACCGTATTGACTCGCGCAAAGGCGCAAAGTATGCAAGGAATCACTGCGAAAACCCTCAACGACAAACCGGTGAATCAGGTGTTGGCACAAAGCCCGAGGCAACCTCCGTGGAAGCTGTAGTCAGATCGGACGGCACTGTTATACACATGTTTTATGCAGTCAATCTTTGCGTACTTTGCGCCTTTGCGCGAGTCAATACAGGGCAAATAATGGCAATATTCTACCCCAGACAGGGAGCAGAAAGATAAAAAGCACAGGGACTCAGTGTTTTTCGGTGGTGGCGGCGAGCGGGATGGCGCCGCTGGCGGTGACCTGCCGGTAACAGCGTCGGCTACCCGTGTCCTGCCACAGGTCTATCGCCTGGAACGGCGTCAGGATCGAATCACCCCCCAGCTCGCGCATGGCATGCAGGATATCCATGAGGATAACGAAGGCGTGTGACAGGTGTTCGTAGACCACGGACCAGCTGTGGTCCATGATACCGGAGAGTTGCCGGTAGGATGACCGGCCCAGGTTGACGAAATAGCTGACCCGGACAAGACGGCGTTCGGCGAGGTGCGGAAACATGCCGGAGAACAGCAGGCAGTGATCGCCGACATCACGCAGGCGCTCAATGCGCAACTCACCGGAACACGCCTGGGAGTTAAGGTAATCTTCGGCAATGATGCGGGAAATGCACTGTGGCCGGTTACAAAAGCGCATCAGCAGAAAGACCAGGTAGCTTTCCAGTGATTCATCCAGCCTTTGGTCACAGCTGGCCTGTGCTTCCTGTAGCAGCGTCTGCCACTGGGACTGGGTCGTGGGTTCGAGAACAAGCGACCGCATGCTTTTCCTCCGCCGGGTGATGTCAGGTGGATCGGCCGCTGAACAGGAATGCTTTAGGGTAAACCCTGCACGCCGGCACCTGCCGCTACCGCCCTTCAGTTCAACATTTACCATATTGACAGGTAAAATGTCACACAAGTGCCCTTAAATGGTGTATCACACCCGCCCATGTAGGGAAATTTCCGGTGCTGCACGCTATACTCGCCGGTCGGCAAGGAACTTTACAAATACAAACAACCACACACTTTCAATTGTGTCCGAGATGCCCAGAACATTCCAGGATCTGATACTCACGCTCCAGCACTACTGGGCAAGCAAGGGTTGCGCCCTGCTGCAGCCCTATGACATGGAGGTGGGCGCGGGCACCTTCCACCCGGCCACTTTCCTGCGCGCAATCGGTCCGGAACCCTGGCGTGCAGCTTATGTACAGCCGTCACGGCGACCCACCGACGGACGTTACGGTGAAAATCCGAACCGGCTGCAACACTATTACCAGTACCAGGTAGTACTGAAACCAGCGCCGCTGGAAATCCAGGACCTGTATCTTGAATCATTGCGCGTACTCGGAATCGACATGCTGGTACATGACGTCCGCTTCGTGGAAGACAACTGGGAATCACCCACACTTGGCGCCTGGGGGCTTGGCTGGGAAGTCTGGCTGAACGGCATGGAGATCACCCAGTTCACCTATTTCCAGCAGGTCGGTGGTCTCGAATGCCGACCGGTAACCGGAGAGATTACCTACGGGCTGGAGCGCATTGCGATGTATCTGCAGGAAGTCGAGAGTGTCTTCGATCTGGTCTGGACCGAAGGGCCTGACGGTCCGGTCAGCTACCGCGACGTTTTCCACCAGAACGAGGTGGAGATGTCAGCCTACAATTTCGAGCAGGCAGATATCGAGTCATTGCACCACTGGTTTGATGTCTGTGAGCAAGAGAGTTCACGTCTGAATGATACCGGTCTGCCACTCCCGGCCTATGAAATGGCACTGAAGGCATCACACACCTTTAACCTGCTCGATGCACGCAACGCGATCTCGGTCACCGAGCGCCAGCGCTTTATCCTGCGGATCCGCACCCTGACCCGCGGGGTGGCCGAGGCCTATTACGCACGGCGTGAAGCGCTGGGCTTCCCGATGCTGGCCGCGACGGATAACAGGCCATGAGCAATACCAGTGATCTGCTGGTCGAAATCGGTACGGAAGAACTGCCGCCGGCTGCCTTGCGCCGCCTGTGTGCGGCGTTTGCGCAATCACTGGGCAAACTTCTTGAGGAAAACCACCTGGCACACAGCGGCAGCACGGGCTACGCGGCAGCGCGGCGCCTGGCAGTCATTATTACCGCTGTGCCACTGAACCAGCCGGACCGCGAAGTGGTCAGGCGCGGACCGGCCCTGCGGGCCGCCTTCGATGAAGACGGCAACCCGACCAAACCTGCAGAGGGCTTTGCACACTCCTGCGGCGTCGGCGTCGCTGAACTCGATCAGCTGGAAACCGCCAAGGGCAGCTTGCTGGCATGGCGTTCGATCAAAACCGGGAAACCCGCGACCGAGGTGATCCCGAAGCTTGTGGAACAGGCCCTGAAGGGTCTGCCGATCCCGCGACGCATGCGCTGGGGCGCCGGTGACGAGGAATTCGTACGCCCGGTTCATTGGATCCTGCTGCTGCTCGGAGAGTCCGTGGTGGAAGCGGACATCCTCGGCATCCGCAGCGGTAACACGACACGCGGCCACCGCTTCCACTGCGATGAAGCACTCGCGATCAGGCACCCGTCTGACTATTTGAAAACACTGGAGCAACCCGGCCATGTACTGGTCGATATGGATCGCCGACGCGATGCGATTCGCACCCAGATCACCGAGGCAGGCGCAGCCCTGGGTGGCGTCACTCGCATCGATACCGAGCTGCTGGACGAAGTCACTGCACTGGTAGAATGGCCGGTGGCGATTACCGGCGCCTTTGATGAACGCTTTCTCGCAGTGCCAGCCGAGGTACTGGTCTCGAGCATGCAGGATCACCAGAAATTCTTTCCTGTCGTCGACGACAACGGCGCACTGCTGCCGCAATTCATTACCGTTGCCAACATCGCCAGCACCGACCCGCGGCAGGTACAGGCCGGCAACGAACGCGTCATCCGGCCACGCCTGGAGGATGCCGCATTTTTCTGGAACCAGGACCGCAAGATGACGCTGGATAGCCGTGCAGACAAACTGGCTGGCGTTATCTTTCAGCAACAACTCGGCTCGCTCGCCGACAAGCAGCAGCGGATTACGCGGATTGCAACCAGCATTGCAGAAGCCGCCGGATTCAATACCGAACACGTACAGCGCGCAGCAGCGTTGTGCAAGTGCGACCTGCTGACCAGCATGGTCTGTGAATTTCCGGAACTGCAGGGCATCATGGGCCGTTACTATGCCGCACATGATGGTGAACCGATCGAGGTCACGACCGCGCTGGATGAACAGTACCAGCCCCGCCATGCCGGTGACGACCTGCCATCCACTGCAATCGGGCAGGCCCTCGCCATTGCCGACCGTCTCGATACTCTCGCCGGAATTTTTGCCATCGGCAAGCCCCCCACCGGCGACAAGGACCCGTTCGGCCTGCGCCGTGCCGCGCTCGGTGTACTGCGTATCCTGGTCGAGAAACGACTCGACCTGGACCTGTGCGCACTGATCAGGACTGCCGTACAGGGGCTGCCGGACGGGCTGGGTAATGACCGTGTCAGGAGCGATGTATTCACCTTCATGATGGAGCGCCTGCGCGGTTACTACCTCGACAACGATTATGATATCGATGTGTTCGAGGCGGTGCTGGCGCGGCAACCGGCGCAGCCGCTGGATTTTGATCAGCGCATGGCGGCCGTGAAAGCCTTCCGCAACCTGCCGGAATCCAAAAGCCTGGCTGCCGCCAACAAGCGCATCGGCAATATCCTGCGCAAGGCAGACAGCAGGATTCCCACCGGCTATACCAGTGACCTGCTGAAGGAAACCGCGGAACAGGCATTGGCCAGCGCCGTCAATGAAATCGGCACCGCGGTTGTCCCGCTGTTTAAAAAACGCGACTATGCGAATGCGCTGTGCCAACTGGCTGCACTGCAGGCACCGGTGGACCGGTTCTTCGATGACGTGATGGTCATGGATGAGGATACGGCCCTGCGCGATAATCGGCTGGCCCTGTTACAGGCACTGTCAGAACTGTTTCTGCAGGTTGCAGATATTTCACGGTTACAGAATTAACGGCATATAGGTTTTTGGCTCTTCAGAAATATTTGTGGGTGAATCTGATCTGGATAGATGCCCGTGAACCTGCAGGAGCGAGCTTGCTCGCTCCTGCAATCATCGACACGCATCCCGATACTGGCCATTATTTTCCCGTGAAACTGGCCACGAGGAAATTCGGCGCTGAAAGGCATGAACATACATTCTGAAGAACCAGACTTTTTAACCATAAATAATTTTGCGATGATATCGATATGAATACCGATTCCTACCGGGCCATGTACACCGCCGTGCAGGCCTTCCATGACAAGCACGATTTCAAGCACACCGGCGGCGAGGATCTCGCCTACCGCATAGCACTGATGGCGGAAGAGCTCGGCGAAATATCTGCCTGTGTGACCAAGGGCAAATCAACGGAACAGCTTGCCGAGGAATGTGCCGACCTGTTCATACTGCTGATCGGTACCGCAATCGCGGCCGACTTTGCTCTGGATCAATCTTTCTGGGACAAGATGGAAAAACTCCAGCAACGCTCATCGCGCATGATCAATGGCCGCATCCGGGTCTCGGAATTCCGGGACACCTGACACAGCAAATGCAGCTCATCATTCTCGATCGCGACGGCGTCATCAATGAGGATTCCGATGACTACATCAAATCACCCGACGAATGGCAGCCGATTCCCGGTAGTCTACAGGCCATTGCGAGACTGCATCGCGCCGACTGGCGTGTCGTGGTCGCCACCAACCAGGCCGGTGTAGCGCGCGGCCTGCTGGATCTGGACACCCTGATGCGCATTCATGAAAAAATGCACCGTGCCGTGCGCGAGTCCGGCGGCCTGATTGACGCTGTATTTTTTTGCCCGCACGGCCCCGATGACCGCTGTGCATGCCGCAAACCAAAACCCGGCTTGTTGCACGACATTGCACGCCGCTTGCGTATGGATCTGAAGGGTGTGCCGGCCATCGGGGATTCCCTGCGTGACCTGCAGGCAGCACGCGCCGCCGGTGCCCGGCCGTTACTGGTCAAGACCGGCAAGGGGTCACAGACGCTGGGACACCCCGAGCTTGATGCTGATGTCCCGGTATTCAACGACCTTGCCAGCGCGGTAGATGCCTTGCTCATGCCGGATGCCGGCTAAACCACGGACGGGCCGGTGCAAACAATTGCCGACGTCGCCCCGTCCTACCCGGTGCTCTGGTTACGCTCGCTGGCATTCTGGATCGTATTCCCGGTATCAATAGTCATTATGTTCATCCTGCTACTGTTTACGCTCCCGCTTTCACTCGCTAAGCGCTGGGCGATGTTGCAGGTCTGGGTGCACTTTATACTCTGGTGGTTGAAACTGACCTGCAAGCTCGATCACGCGGTCCAGGGCACCGAACACATTACCGCTAAACCCGCTATCGTCTTTGCCAAGCACCAATCCACCTGGGAGACCATTGCCTTGCAGGAGATCTTTCCGCTGCAGGTCTGGGTGGCCAAGCGCGAGTTGATGTGGGTGCCGTTCTTTGGCTGGGGACTGGCCCTGATGAAATGCATCCATATCAAGCGCGGTACCGGCAAGGCGGCCGTGAAACAGCTGGTCAACCAGGGTCGTGCACGGCTCGAGGATGGCAACTGGATCGTGATCTTCCCGGAAGGCACCCGCATCCCGGCCGGCCACAAGGGGCGTTACCGGGTCGGTGGCGCCGTACTCGCCGAACAGACCGGCTATCCAATCGTACCCGTCGCACACAATGCCGGGGAATACTGGCCGCGGCGCAGCTTCATCAAACGCCCCGGCACCATCCAGGTCCGCATTGGCAAACCCATCTCACCCGTGGGCAAAACCGCCCAGCAGATACTCAACGAGGCGGCCGGCTGGATCGAGGAACGGATGGCGGAGATCACGACGTTGAAGTGATGATTGTTGCCGTGGAGGGCGCAGAAATCACCGAGAAAAAATCTTTCTCGCACAAAGCTGCAAAGGCGCCAAGAAAGAAAATGCTTCTGTGCTATAAAATAATTATCAGTAATTATAATAAGATAGGAAACTAAATATAGTTATAACTATATTTAGTTATAACTATAAATTTAGTGTTAACAAGGACCACAGCAAACATATCTGTAGGATCGGCACCCTCGCCGGGAATGGAGGGTATACCCCGCGAGGCGCGTGTCCTGCTGCCGCTATTGGATGCAAAGGGTATCTTTAGCCGGTTCGTTCCTTTCGTTGATTTTGCCTTCCTGGCGCCTTTGCAGCTTTGTGCGAGAAAGATTTTTCCTCGGTGTCTTCCGGGGCTCCCGGATCAGATATCGAGGTTGGAAACAGCCAGCGCGTTCTGCTCAATGAAGTCGCGGCGCGGCTCCACCTGGTCGCCCATCAAGGTCGTGAAGATCTGATCGGAACCGACGGCGTCCTCGATCTGCACCTGCAACAGCCGCCGGGAATCCGGGTCCATAGTCGTCTCCCAGAGTTGGTCCGGGTTCATCTCACCGAGCCCCTTGTAGCGCTGGATATGCTGGCCGCGCCGGGCCTCATCCAGCAACCAGTTCAGGGCCTGTTTGAAAGAACTCACAGCCTGCCGGCGCTCGCCACGCTGTACGTAAGCCCCCTCGCTCAGGAGGCCGTCAAGTTGCTCGCCCAATGCCGCAATGCGCTGGTATTCAGCCGAGGCGAAAAAATCGCCGGTGAAGACCTGCTCCGTCGCTACAATCCCGTGGGTCCACTTGCTGAGCGTGGCCGCAAAGCCCTGATTATCCGGTAACTGTACCGTATCCGCCTGGTAGCGCTGGCCAGCCGTCTGCTCTGCGTTCATGCGCGCTTCCAGCTCAGTGAACCACGCCGCCACGACGGTATGGTCATGCAGGGCGGCCTCATTCAGTGCCGGCAGGTAGATCATCTTCTCCAGCAAACTGCTGTCATAACGGCGCGACAACCGGCGGATATCGGCCAGCACCGCCATGAACCAGGTGGCCAGGTTTTCCAGTCCCGCGCCGCCCAGTGCCGGTGCATCCGGGTTGACAAACAGCTGTGCCTTGTCGACTGCGCCTTGCAAGAGCATGGCATTTAACTCTGAATCATCTTTAACGTATTGTTCTTGTTTACCTTTCTTAATTTTATAGAGTGGCGGCTGGGCAATATAAATATGGCCGCGCTCGATCAGCTCGGGCATCTGGCGATAGAAGAAGGTCAACAGTAAGGTGCGGATATGCGAGCCATCCACGTCGGCGTCGGTCATGATAATAATGCGGTGATAACGCAGCTTGTCCGGATTGAATTCCTCGCGGCCGATGCCGCAACCCATGGCGGTAATCAGCGTACCCACCTCCGCAGAAGACAGCATCTTGTCAAAGCGCGCCTTTTCGACATTCAGGATCTTGCCCTTCAGAGGCAGAATCGCCTGGTTCTTGCGATTACGCCCCTGTTTCGCGGATCCGCCGGCGGAGTCACCCTCGACCAGGAACAGCTCCGACAATGCCGGATCACGCTCCTGGCAGTCGGCCAGTTTGCCCGGCAGCCCGGCGATATCCAGCGCCCCCTTGCGGCGTGTCATTTCGCGGGCCTTGCGGGCTGCCTCGCGCGCCCGCGCGGCATCCAGAATCTTGCCGGTGATGGCCTTCGCCTCGGCCGGGCTCTCCATCAGGTAGTTCTGGAACTGTTCACCCATGGTGGATTCGACGATGCCCTTGATTTCCGAGGACACCAGCTTGTCCTTGGTCTGGGATGAAAACTTGGGGTCCGGCACCTTCACGGACAGTACCGCCGTGAGGCCCTCACGGGCATCATCACCGGTCGCGGACATCTTCGCCTTGCGCAGCACACCCTCTTTCTCCATGTACTGGTTCAGGGTACGTGTCAACGCCCCGCGAAACCCTGACAGGTGGGTGCCGCCGTCCCGCTGGGGAATATTGTTGGTAAAACAGAAGATGTTTTCCTGGTAGGAATCATTCCACTGCATGGCCACTTCCACACCCACCCCATCACGCGCGGAGGAAAAATAAAACACGGTCGGATGCAACGGCGTCTTGTTGCGATTGAGGTGTTCGATAAACGCCCGGATACCCCCCTGGTATTCGAACACGTCCTCTTTATCGACGCGTTCATCAACCAGTCTGATACGTACCCCGGAATTCAAAAAAGATAACTCTCTCAATCGCTTGGCGAGAACATCATAATGGTATTCGGTATCGGTAAAGATCTCGGTGCTGGGCTTGAAACGTACCTCGGTACCGGTGTGCTCGGTAGTGCCAATAATCTCGAGTGGCGCCTGCGGCTCCCCCAGCCGGTACTCCTGTGCATGAATATTGCCATCACGGCAAATGGTGAGGCGCAGGGTTTCTGACAGGGCGTTGACCACCGACACACCAACCCCGTGCAGGCCACCGGACACCTTGTAGGAGTTGTCATCGAACTTGCCGCCGGCGTGCAGTACCGTCATGATGACCTCAGCCGCAGAACGTCCCTCCTCGGGATGAATATCGACCGGGATACCGCGCCCGTCATCGGTAATAGTGACTGACTGGTCGCTGTGCAGGATGACAGAAATTTCCTTGCAATATCCGGCCAGGGCTTCATCAATGGCGTTGTCAACGACCTCGAATACCAGATGATGCAAGCCGGTCCCGTCATCGGTATCCCCGATGTACATTCCAGGGCGTTTGCGCACGGCATCCAGCCCCTTCAAAACCTTGATATTTGACGAGGTATAACTTTTTTTCTGGGTCATCACACCTTCCTTATAGTAAGCCGCTCATTGTACCACTTCCTGTATAACGCCATGTTCCACGTGGAACCTTTTATGCACCGGCCAACCGGCGCTATGAAGCGCCTCTGGATCAATCGCCGTGACGAATACCTGGGCCTGACATTCAGCCAGCGCCGCCACAGTACGGGCCTGATGATCAACATCCAGTTCACTGGTAAGGTCATCCAGCAAAAAGGCCCCCGGCGGGGCTGCCAGGGCACATTGCTGCTTCATCTGGGCCAGCAGGAAGCCCAGTATCGTGGCTTTCTGCTGGCCACGGGACAACCTGGCCATCACCGGGTTCTCGCCCGTACACAGCGTAAAGTCGGCGCGGTGCGGGCCGGGGTGGGTATATCCCTGGGCCCGGTCCCGGTCGAGGGACTGTTGCAATGCCACCGTCAGCGTTTTATCCCGGGGCCAGCCGGAACGATAGCGCAGTATGAGCTCGACCCCAGGCAACAGGATATTCAGCTCCGTGTGCAACCGGGGTAGTAATCCATTGAGGTAATTGCGCCGCAATCGATCCACTATCCCGGCGGCATCAATTAATTCTGTGTCCCAGGCGGACACCTGTCCTGCCGTAACCTGTGCGCGCAACGCCGCGTTGCGCTGGCGCAGTGCGCGGGCATAGCGTTGCCACGCCTCACGGTAACCCTGTTCCACGTGGAACAATGCCCAATCCAGGGTCTGACGGCGAAAACGTGGCCCGCCAGATAATATATTCACGGTGTCCCCGCTCATGACATGCACCGGCAAACGACCGGCGAGATCAGACAGGCGGCTGATCGAACGGCCTTCCAGATGAATACGGTATTTACCCGGCCGGCGCTCGATGCCAACCGGTATCTCCCGACCCTCAGCCAAGCCAATGCGGCCCACCAGGCGCCAGCCTGGCTGGCCTTCACGAATCAACCGATCGGCATCATGTGCACGGAATGAGTGCGCCCGGCCAAGGCAATAGATGGCCTCCAGCAGACTGGTCTTGCCGGCGGCATTCGCACCGGTAATCAGATTGAGGCCGGAAGAGAACTTCAGGCGGGCGGTTTCGATATTGCGAAATTCATCAATATCGAGAGACTGGAGCCCGGTCGCAGGCCGTGGTTCTGGCGAACAGCTACCGGAAACCCGGGCGACCAAAATAATTACAGGCGCATCGGCATGACGACATAGCGGCAATCATCAATGCCCGGTTTGTGTATCAGCGCACTGCTGTTAGCATCGTTCAACAGAAACTCGACGGCATCTGAATCCACAGCCGACAACACGTCCAGCAGGTAAGTGACATTGAAGCCAATTTCCAGTGGATCGTTGTCATAGATCACCTCAATCTCGTCAATGGCCTCTTCCTTTTCTGGGTTATGTGCTTGTATTTTAAGGTTATTTTTTGATAAATCCAGACGGATACCACGATACTTTTCATTCGAAAGGATCGAGGTCCGGGTGAGCGCCTGACGCAAGATCTCGCGGTCAATGACCAGGCTCTTGTTGGCATCTTTGGGAATAACCCGATTGTAGTCCGGAAATCGCCCATCGATCAGCTTGGAGGTAAACCGCAGTTCCTGTGTCGTGATACGGATATGGTTGCTGCCAATTTCTACCTTAACCGTTGCCATATCCTCTGCCAGCAGCCGGTGTAGTTCCTGGATGCCCTTGCGCGGCACAATGACCTGTTTCCCGGTAGTGTCGCCCACATCCATAGGGAATTCACAGATTGCCAGTCGATGACCATCTGTTGCCACGGCACGTAGCACACCGTTATCCGGTTCCAGCATGAGGCCGTTCAGGTAATAGCGCACATCCTGCTGCGCCATCGAAAAAGCGGTACGATCTATCACCTGGCGCAATTCATCTTGCGGGGCGCTGAAGGTATGCGCACTCTTGATCTTGTCCACCACCGGAAATTCGCTTGCCGGCAAGGTGGCCAGGGTGAAACGGCTCTTGCCGGAACGTACCGTAGCACGTTCGTGCTTGACGGAGATGTCGATATCGACCCCTTCCGGCAAGGTCCGGCAAATATCAAGCAGTTTACGGGCCGGCAGGGTGATATCACCGGGTTCGTCCACGCTCAGTTTCACCTTTGCCTGTAATTCGACCTCGAGGTCAGTCGCTGTCAGTTTCAGTTCCCTGGTCGTCGCATTCAGTAACACATTAGCCAGTATCGGAAGGGTCTGACGTCGTTCCACGACTCCGGCTACCTGCTGCAGTGGTTTGAGTAACGCATCTCGCTGTATGGTCAGTTTCATAATTTATTTAAGTAATCTTTTAAGAACTATTTGTTGTATTAATAAGGGGGGCGACTATCGATGGATAACCCCTATTAAGTGCTTTGATTCATTGGGTTATATGAATAGTAACTACCCTGAAAACACCGTAATTACCTGTTGGCAAGCTGTGGAAAAGCCGGGATAAATCACAGCGGACTTTTTGTTCACAGCTTATCCACATTATGTCGTCAGGGTTCTCAACAGGTTATTACAATCCTCGTTGATGCGTGCATCGCTGTCTTTCAGCTCCACCACCTTACGGCAGGCATGCAGCACCGTGGTGTGATCACGGCCGCCAAAGGCATTGCCGATTTCCGGCAGGCTGTGCGAGGTCAGTTCCTTCGCCAGAGACATGGCAATCTGGCGGGGCCGGGTAATGGAACGGCTGCGGCGCGGCGACAGCAGGTCGGATACCCGGATCTTGTAATACTCGGCCACGACCTTCTGGATGTTCTCGATGGTGACCAGTTTGTCCTGCAAGGCCAGCAGGTCCCGCAGGGCCTCCTTGGTGAACTCCAGGGTGATGGGTCGGCCGGTAAAACGGGCGCTGGCCATCACGCGGCGCAGTGCGCCTTCGAGTTCGCGAATATTTGACTGGATGCGTTTGGCAATAAAGAACGCCACATCGTCCGGTAACTCAACATGATTCCGGGCGGCCTTGCTCATCAGGATCGCGACCCGGGTCTCCAGCTCCGCGGGCTCAATGGCCGCAGTCAGTCCCCAGCCAAAGCGGGACTTGAGGCGCTCCTCGAGTCCGTTTACCTCCTTGGGGTAGCGGTCGCAGGTCAGGATCACCTGTTGTTGGCCTTCCAATAAAGTATTGAATGTATGGAAGAATTCTTCCTGTGAGCGCTCCTTTCCGGCAAAAAACTGGATGTCGTCGATGAGCAGTGCATCCACGCTGCGATAGAAACGCTGGAATTCATTGATGGCATTGTGCTGCAGGGCCCTGACCATGTCGGCGACAAAGCGCTCGGAATGCAGATAGATCACCCGTGCATCCGGATTGTGCTCCAGAATCAGGTTGCCGACGGCATGCATCAGGTGCGTTTTTCCGAGGCCAACACCGCCATAGACAAACAGCGGGTTGTAGGCCCCGCCCGGATTTTCTCCGACCTGGATGGAGGCGGCGCGCGCCAGCTGGTTGGATTTACCACCAATGAACGACTCGAAGGTAAAAGTTTTGTTCAGGTTGCTCTTGTGCTGCGCCGGCACCGGTTGTTTCGGTACCGGGTTGCCGGGATCCATCATCATCGCGGCCGGTGGCCTGTTGGTGCTGCCGATGTCGAGCTGGATGTGGGTGGTGGTGTGCTGACCCATGGCATTCAGGGCCCGGGAAATGGTCTCGAAATGATGCTTTTTTACTCAGTCGAGGACGAACTGGTTGGGCGCCAGCAGCCGCAGGCTGTCAGGTGATTCCACCGCATGCAGCGGCCTTATCCAGGTGTTGAATTGTTGCTCGGGTAGTTCATTTTCCAGGCGAACCAGACACTTTTGCCAAAGCGACACTTCCACCAGACAAGCCCCCTTGTTGTTGTTGAGTGTGTATTGCAGAGGGAGAGCAGTCTATACCTGTCAGTGACAGTTATCCACACCCCGTTTCTGCCCTCCGGGTGCATTTCAGGTTGACAGTTAAGCCGTGAAACGCGTAACCTTTGCGCCCTTTTTCACGCCGCGAGACGTGGGTGATTTTATTTGATAAACAGGACTTTGGTGTGTCATGAAGAGAACCTTTCAACCCAGTAACCTGAAGCGCAAGCGGACGCATGGTTTTCGTGCGCGCATAAGCACCAAAAACGGCAGAGCCGTCATCAAGGCGCGCCGTGCGAAGGGCCGGGCGCGACTGTCCGTCTGACCCGGCACGCGGTCGTAACGGACTGGCGCGCTATCCACGACAGGCCCGGCTCACGGCGCCTGCCGAATTCAAGCGGGTGTTTGACCAGTGTCGTTGCAAGGCGAGTAATCGCTGGATGACGTTGCTGGCAATTTCCAATGAACAGGGCAACCCGCGCCTTGGGTTGGTGATTTCCCGCAAGGCGGCACGTACGGCCGTGGCGCGTAATCGTATCAAGCGCCAGGTACGGGAAAGTTTTCGACACCTTCAGCAACAACTTGGTGGTCTTGACATTGTGGCCATCGGGCGCCCCGGTATTGCGTTGCAGGCGAACCGGGATTTTGCAGAATCACTGGAGTCACTCTGGAACAAACTGATCAAGTCATGCGCTGGTTGTTAATACTGTTGATCAAGGCCTATCGGTTACTGTTGAGCCCCTTGCTGGGGGCCCATTGCCGGTTTCATCCCACCTGTTCCTGTTATGCCATCACCGCTATTGAACGTTTTGGTGCGCTGCGCGGATCCGTTATGATGCTGCGCCGGCTGGCGCGTTGTCATCCCTGGCATCCTGGCGGTATTGACCCGGTACCCGACCCGGCACCCGGTCAGGATCTACGAGCACCGCATGGATAACCAGCGCCTGTTTCTGTTTGTTGCACTGTCTTTCGTGCTGTTGCTGCTGTGGCAGGCCTGGATGAAAGACTATGGACCGGCGCCTCAGGCCACGCCGCCTGCAGTGACGACGGAGTCCACAAGCCCGGCAGCGGCCGGTGCCGACCTGCCGGCCGCGCCCGCTGAAGCACTGCCACCTGCGGCCGCGGTACCCGAGGAGATCACGCTGCAGGGCGCGCAGCAGGTCGTCGTGGAAACCGATGTGTTGCGTGTAGTCATTAACACCTATGGTGGTGATTTGCGCCAGGCGGACCTGCTGGCCTACCCGGTCAGTACCAAGCCCGGCGCCGAACCGTTCCGCTTGCTGAATGACAGCCTGCCGAACCTGTTTGTGCTGCAGTCCGGCCTGCGTACGCCGGATGGAGAAGAGCCCACCCACCATGCGATCTACCATGCGGAACAGGCGCACTACCGGCTGGCCGACGGCGCGGAAAGTTTGCAGGTTCCGTTACACTGGAGTAACGGGTCCGGCGTCGAGGTCACCAAGTTGTATACCTTTCACCGCAACAGTTACGAAATAGACCTCGAGCATCGAGTCAACAATGGCGGCAGCAAGGACTGGCATGCCCGTGAGTATCGCCAGCTGCAGCGCTCCCAGCCCCCGAAAGCCGGGAAGACCACGTTTATCAGGACCTACACGGGTGGTGTGCTGTACAGCCCGGAAGAAAAATATGAAAAAATAAAATTCAAGGCGATGGCAGAGCAAGACCTCGACCGCGAGGTCACGGATGGCTGGGTGGCGATGATCCAGCATTACTTTCTGGGCGCAATTATTCCGGAAACCGGTGTGGCCAACCGCTATTACACCAAGACACTCAGTGATGCACGTTACGTGATGGGTATGGTTTCTCCACAACGCGTCATTGCGCCCGGTGCAAGCACCCGTTTCAGTGAACACCTGTTTATCGGACCAAAGCTGCAGGACAGGATGGCCAAGGTGGCTCCCGGTCTGGAACTGACGGTGGATTACGGCATTCTCACGGTACTGGCCCGGCCGCTGCATATCAGTCTCGACTGGATACACTCGGTCACGGGTAACTGGGGCTGGGCCATTATTATCCTGACGGTTCTCATCAAACTGGCATTTTTCAAGCTGTCGGAAACCAGCTATCGATCCATGGCGAATATGCGCAAGCTGGGGCCGCGCATGAAGTCACTCAAGGAGCGCTATAGCGACGACCGGCAAAAGCTCAACCAGGCGATGATGGAGATGTACAAGAAGGAAAAGATCAACCCGCTTGGCGGCTGTCTGCCGATCGTGGTGCAGATACCGGTGTTCATCTCGTTGTACTGGGTGCTGCTGGGCAGCGTGGAGATGCGCCAGGCACCGTTCATCCTGTGGCTGAATGACCTGTCTTCCCCTGACCCCTACTACGTGTTGCCGTTGCTGATGGGGGCGACCATGCTGATCCAGCAGAGACTCAACCCGGCGCCTGTGGACCCGATACAGGCGAAGGTGATGATGGCGCTACCCGTCGTGTTCACTGTGTTCTTTGCCTTCTTCCCGTCCGGTCTGGTGCTCTACTGGGTCGTTAACAATACCCTGTCCATCGCACAGCAATGGGCCATCACCCGGCGCGTGGAAGCCGCCAGGAAATAATCCATTCTGATTACTGTGTCCGGGTGCTCAGTGCGCGCAATACGATTGGCGCTGTTACCATGAGCCATGGATACTACCGCCGACACCATCGCCGCTATCGCCACGCCTGCCGGACAGGGCGGCGTCGGTATGGTGCGCCTGTCGGGACCGGATGCGCCACACATTGCGCGCACCCTGCTCGGTGTATTGCCGCCCGCACGGCATGCCGGATTACATGACTTTCGTGCGGCCAACGGCGCACTCATTGACAGCGGACTTGCCCTGTATTTTCCGGCGCCGGCTTCGTTTACCGGCGAGCACGTGCTTGAATTACACGGCCACGGTGGTCCCGTGGTCATGGATCTGTTGTTGCAACGGGTGCTGGAACTGGGCGCGCGTCACGCTCGCGCGGGCGAATTTTCAGAGCGCGCTTTTCTTAACAACAAACTGGACCTGGTGCAGGCAGAGGCCATTGCCGATCTTATCGGCAGCGGTACGGCGCAGGCTGCCCGCGCTGCGGTGCGCTCCCTGCATGGTGAATTTTCCCGACAGGTGCAGGTATTGCTGGAGCAGTTGATCGTGTTGCGCGGTTATGTTGAGGCGGCGCTGGATTTCCCGGATGAGGATGTTGACTTTCTGGCCGAGCGCCAGCTTGCCGACCGCTTGCAGGCGCTATTGCAACAATTGGAAACCGTGCGCGCCGCGGCGTCCCAGGGCCGGTTACTGCATGATGGCGTGACACTGGTGATCTGCGGGCGGCCGAATGCCGGCAAGTCCAGCCTGATGAACGCACTGGCCGGTTATGATGCCGCCATTGTGACCGCAGTGCCCGGCACCACGCGCGATGTCCTGCGCGAACATATCCAGGTCGGTGGTCTGCCACTGCACCTCATCGACACGGCCGGTCTGCATGACAGCCCGGACCCGGTGGAACGGCATGGCATGCAGCGGGCCCGGCGTGAACTCGGCAATGCCGACCAGGCCTTGCTGGTTATCGATGACCAGGCCGGTTTTACCGATGCCGATGCCGCCATACTTGATGGTTTGCCGGCAGGTGTTCCGTACACGCACATCTTCAACAAGATTGACCTGAGCGGGCGTCGCCCCGGTATTGCCAAAGGTGCTGATGCCGTGGCGATCTCGGCACGTACCGGATCCGGTA
>Ga0114931_10004326_pt1 | contig 17741 bp, 12 predicted proteins | sample 2SBtaG_FD_89579 | JGI IMG/M metagenome (GOLD analysis project Ga0114931, IMG submission 89579) | Deep subsurface microbial communities from Kolumbo volcano to uncover new lineages of life (NeLLi) - 2SBTROV14_V59a metaG | ecosystem: Environmental > Aquatic > Marine > Volcanic | place: Kolumbo...
ACGACCACCGGATCCTTTCTCGAAACCATGCGTGCTAGCGCTGCACAGTGGGGATATAGACGCGCACGTTGCCCTCGGCGAAGGTCAAAAAGCCCACATAGTAGGAATCGCCATAGCCAGCGGCGGAATCGAAATCGGTTCCATCGATGGCCCAGACAAACCAGCCGTACTCCACGCCTGGCGCGACCCCGACACAGTTGGCGTCAAAGAAGGCTTTGTCCAGCACAAAGCTGGCAGACGTAGCCGGCGTGCTCTCACAGATCGTGTTGCCACTATCCAGATCGAGGAGCGTCCAGGCGTAGTTCTCATTCGTCACCGCAGACCGCGCCGTCCACGTGAAGGTGACAGGCAGAGTAGCGGTAATGTCATCGCTGGGGGCCAGCAACTGAACTTCGCCGATGTCAAAGCTGCCGCCGTTGGCGCTGTCTCCCCCTGTATAGCTGGTGAGCGACTGGCCGAACCAACGGTAGAGCAGCGTATCGTCGGCCGGATTGCCGCCGGTTTCGTCGTTCAGATAGAAGACGAAATACTCCTGGCCGGCGGGCAGAGAGGCCACCCCGGTGAAGTTATAGGAGCCGCCGGCCACGGTTTTCGTCGTTACCACCGCAGCCTGCACCTCAGGGTCGCAAACGCCGCTGCCATCGCTGGCGCACGCGAAGAGGCCCACCTGGATGCCCGCCACCCCTGCGCCTTTGTTCAGCACCTGGCCGTTGATGCCGCTCACGCTGGGCGGTGTGGCCGTGGGCGTAGGCGTGGGCGGAACCGGCGTGGCCGTGGGATCCGGCGCCGAAGCAGACCAGTTGGCAGTCCAGTTGTACGTGCCATTGATTGGGGCGCCGCACTTGGATGTGCTCGGGGCGACATTGTTGAACGTGATTGTTCCGTTCGCGCTCTGGTTTGCAAGCTGCCCCGTCACGCTCCAACTGCTGCTGCGGTTGTTGACCGTGAAAGTGAAGTTGCCGTTGCCGTCAATGGCTGCAGGGCCAGTGAATTCCAATATCTCCGTACAGTTGTCGAAACCCGGATCCACCCGGAAGTTGAAGAGACGGGCTTGGTCGCTGGCAACCTGAAAACTCACGTCGCCTGTCCACGCACCCGGCGCGATGCCGGTGTTGGGCGGCGGCGGCGTAATGGTGGGCGTCGGCGTATGCGTGGGTGTACTTGTCGGCGTGGCCGTGGCGCCGGCGGTTGCCGTGGGCGTTGCCGTGGGTGGCCCCGAAGCCAAGGATGTGCGGTAGATGCTGCGTCCGTAGGTGGACACCCACAACAGCTTGGCGGCTCGCTGATATTTCAGGTCCGTCACTGGCACAGGAGGCAAGCCCTGGCTGAATGTGGCCCAGGATGCGCCGCCGTCGGTGGAGCGGAAGACACCGATATCAGTACCCACATAAACGTGCGACGGGTTGTCAGGATCGACGAAAATCGTCAAGGCGGGCACATCCGGAAACGCGCCTGCGCCCGCACCATCGGAGAGCGTCCAGGTGGTCCCGCCGTCAGTGCTCTTGAAGATATGGCCGGCTGTGTCCGGCGTGTTGGCGCTGAACCCATTGTAGGCCAGATAGACGGTCTGGGTATTCGTCGGATCGAAGGCGATGTCCGACAGAAAACGCTGGGGCAACGGGGCCTTTGTCAGGTTGGTCCAGGTCCATTGACCATTCCTGCCCCGGGTCGCCTTGTGAATCTGGCCGCCGGTCGTGCCGGCATAGAGCGTGTTCGCATCGCCGGGCACGACACCAATGGAGCGGATGTTGGCCCCGGCTTCCAGCACCTGGCTGATGGCCGTCCAGTTCTGTCCGCGGTCGGTGGTGCGATAGACTCGGTTTGTGCCCAAATAGAGCACGCCAGCCGTATTTGGATCAGTCTCGAAGGGCAGATAGAATTCCACGCTATCATTGACATCAATGCCGTTCGTCCGATCAACATCGTTCTGGCGCATCTCGCCAACCGTAGCGCCCTTATTGGCGTTGAAGGAAAGGTTCTGATCCCCGTGATAGACGATGGACGGGTCAAAGGGATCAAACTCGGCCTTGTTGCCGTCGGCGAAGGAGAAGCCTTTCCAATCGGCGCCGTCGTAAAAGGCGTGAGAGTTGTCCTGCATCCCGCCCGCGGCCAGATTGGCAGTCGGGTGCACGCCTACTCCGGTAAACTGGAGCGATGTAATGCCCGTATTGAAGGCTGTCCAGGCGTCGTTCTTGTAGCGGAAAAGACCGCCATCATTGCCCACCCAGAGAACGCCCGCATCGGCAGGGTCAAAGACGGCGACGTGCTGATCCACATGCACACCCTGGCGGATATTCGTCCAATTGCCGCCGCCATTGGTCGAACGATAGATGTCCACGCCACCCAGATAGACGTCATTGGGATTGGCCGGATTGATGGCAATGGCATTGTCATACCAGCATTGACTTCCGCAGTAATCCGGGGTTGTATTGGGGTCCAGGCGTTGCCAGGTCTGGCCACCGTCCGTACTCCTGAAAACGTATCCCCAAGCAACTACGTTGCCGCCCAAGTTGCGACTGCCGTCGATGCCGGCATAGAGAGTGTTGGAACCGGCGCCGGCGCCAATCGCCATCTCCAGACGCTGATAGTTCTGGCGGCCCACTTTGGCGGCAAAATCGGGCAACGCGTTCCAGTTGTCGCCGCCATCGGTGCTCTTGAAGATTCCTACGCCCGCGTTGGCGGCATAGAGTGTCTGCGGGCTGCCGGGGGCCATCAACAGATCGGTGAAGCCATTGCCACAGGGATTGCAGGCCAGCACCTCCTGCCAGGTCACGCCCGCGTCATTCGAGCGAAAGACGCCTTTCGCCGGCGGATCATTTTTGGCCGAGCGCTGGGCCGACCATGCCGTGGCGGCAAAAAGCCGGTTGCTGTTGCTGGGATCAACGACGATCTGTGTCACTGCGTTGGCGCCAAACTCTGCTGTGCCCAACAGTGTCCAGGTGCTTCCCCCATCGGTCGATTTGAGGATGCCGTTGCCGTAATAGCCGGTCAGATCGCCTGTGCCGGCGTAGACAACGTTGGAATTGTTCGGGTCCACCGCCACCGAAGCATAGGCAAACTCGGCCCGGCCCGATGTAATCGACGTAAAGTTGGCCCCCTTGTTGGTGCTCTTCCAGACGCCGCCGCCCGCGGTCGCCACATAGATTGTATTGGCATTGTTCGGATCGAAAGTGATCGCGGTCATGCGCCCACTGGCGGTGGTGCGCACCGCCTGTCCCGTGTTGGGATCGTTGTTCTGATATTCCTCCAACAGCGGCGCCGGGCCAATGCTCTGCCAGGCATTCACTTGGCCGCCCGAGCGCATGGCTCTGGCCCGGTCCAGAGCCCGATTGTTGGCCATAAAAGGCACGCTATTCAACGGAAAGGCCCGCTGCCGCCAAAACCATTCGAAACGCGCCTGGCGAATTTGGGGGCTGCCATCCGGATCGTCAGAGGCAGCGGCGCCGAAGGCCATTCCCTGGTGTTCGCCAGGCAACAGCGCCAGATCAGACTCCTGCAGCACAGTCACAGAGCGCAACAATGATGAATCCGTTTGCGCCGGCTGCGCCGGACGATCGGTGCGACAGGCCGTCAGAGCCAGAAAAAGGGTGACCAATGCCAATGGCACGGTTCGGGCCAGTCGTTCCATGATGCACTTCTCCTCAAATTGGGTAATCTATGCGGTTGTTTCCCAGACGGACCCAGCCATTATACTGTAAATAGGCTTTCTGTCAAACTGATTTGGGTGCGTCCCGATCCAGTTGAGAGGTTTCACGCCCACGTGCGGCCTGGAACGACGCGTAGGCGCGCCTGACTCCTCCAACTCATTCAGAACGCGCCCAACTGATTTTTGGGGGCGCGCAGTGGGGCAATCGCCAGCCAATGTTCCAAAAGGACGCGCCATTCTTTTCTCACAGCGGGCTACGGGGTAGAATGGGGAACGGTGGAACCATGATTCCACCAGAGCAATCCATTTGGGAGAAAACCATGCGCCCTGTTGCCGTCGTCGGTTTCGGCCAGATTCCTGTGCAAAAACAGCAGCGCGCCACCCTGCGCCAGATGGGAGCAGCCGTTGTCCAGACAGCTCTGTCCAGCGCCGGCGCCGACCCTGCCCGCGTGGACGCACTCTATGCCTGCTCCATGCTCAGCGACGAGCTACAGGGGCAGAAACACGTGGCCGCGCTGATCGCCGACGAAGCCGGTCTGGCCGGCGTGGAAGCGCTGGAAGCGCGGGCCGCCACCGCGGGCGGCGCGGCGGCCTTGCGCATGGCCTGGCTGTCGGTGGCCTGTGGCGCGGCCGATCTGGCCGTGGCCGTGGGTGTGGAAAAGATGAGCGACGGCATCGCCACGCCCGTGCTGGCCAAGGCCCTGGACGCCCAGCGGGAAGTGCCCGACGGCGCGACCCTGATCAGCCAAAATGCGCTGCTCATGGCGCTCTACCGGGAACAGTACGCGGTCCCGGTGGACGGGCTGGCCCATTTCGCCGTCAACGCCCACGCCAACGCCCGCCACAACCCCAACGCCCTCTTCCAGACGAAGGTCATCACCCCGGCTGACGTTCTGGCCTCACGGCTGATCAGCCCGCCCATCCGCCTCTTGGACTGTTCGCCCATCTGCGACGGCGCTGCAGCCGTGCTGCTGGCGCCGCTGGATGCTGCATCTCGCTACACGAACCATGTCGTGCCCGTACACGCCTCGACCGTGGCCACGGACCGCTTCCGTATCGCCGATCGCGCCGATCCCCTGGCGCTGCAGGCCGCGCGTCGATCGGCGCAGGCTGCCCTCGTCCAGGCCCACCTGACGCTGCAGGATATCGACCTCTTCGAGGTCCACGACGCCTTCTCGATCATGGCCTGTCTACTGCTGGAGGCGGTGGGATTCGCCGCACCCGGCGCCGGCTGGCGGCTGGCCGCAGAGGGCGGAATCCGGCCGGACGGGCGCATCCCCATCGCCACCCGGGGCGGGCTGAAAGCCCGCGGCCATCCCATCGGCGCCACGGCTCTCTACCAGGTGTGCGAGATCGTGCAGCAGTTGACCGGCCAGGCCGGCGGCAATCAACTGCACAACCCACACGTCGGCATGATGCAGAGCGTGGGTGGCGCCGGCGTGACAGTCCTAACGCATATTTTCGGCGTCTAGCGATCTGTTTTCAACGCAGCGGCGCAAAGAAGGACGTAAACCATTCCACCGTATTGCTCACGCCATGAAAGGAACCATCCAATGGCCCAGCCCTCTTCCCCCCCTCTCCCCACCCTGGCCTATGTCCTGGCCGCGCGACGGGTGATCAGCCGCTATCTGCGCCCCACGCCCCTGCACAACTACCCCCTGCTGGACGAACTGGTGGGCGCGCAGGTGTGGGTAAAACACGAAAACTATCAGCCCATCGGCGCCTTCAAGGTGCGCGGCGGCATCACTTTTATAGCCCAACTGCCGGCAGACCAGCGCGAGTTGGGCGTCGCCACCGCCTCCACGGGCAACCACGGCCAATCCGTGGCCTACGCGGCCCGGCTCTTTGACGTCAAGGCGGTGATCGTGGCGCCGGAAGGGGCCAACCCGGTCAAAGTGGCGGCCATGCGCGGCTACGGGGCTGACGTGCGCCTGATGGGCGAAGATTTCGAGGCCGCCAAGAAACACTGCGCGGCCGTGGCCGAAGCGGAAGGTCTGCGCTTCGTCTCCTCCGGCGACGAGCCTTCGCTGATCGCTGGCGTCGCCACCCACACACTGGAAATCCTGGAAGAAGAGCCGGACATCGAGGTTGTGATCGTTCCCGTGGGCGGGGGCAGCGGCGCGGCCGGCGCCTCGCTGGTGGCCAAGTCGATCAACCCAGAGATTCGCACCATCGCCGTCTCGGCCAGCGCCTCGCCCGCGGCCTACCTGACCTGGAAGGCGCGGGCCTGGCGGGAGGCGCCCAACCGCTCAGCCGCGGAGGGGCTGGCCACGGGCGCGCCCTTTATGCTGCCCCAGCAAATGCTGTGGCAATACCTGGACGACTACCGGCTGGTCAGCGACGAGGAGATGATGGTGGCCGTGCGGCACTATTTGGAGAAGGCAAAGACCCTGGCCGAGCCGGCGGGCGCGGCGTCCCTGGCCGCGGCCTTGCAACTGAAGGACGAACTGGCAGGCAAGAAGGTGGCCCTGATCCTGAGCGGGGGCAACATCTCGCCGGGGCAGTTGCGGGCGTGTCTGGAATAGACGGTCGAGAGGACGCGATGGCCCTGCTCCCAACAGACAAAGGCGAGGATCTGCTCTGAAAAATAGACCGCCGCCGGCGGACCACCGCTGGTCAAGCGTTCTCGATTATCGCCCTTCGACCCACGCTCGTTCGTCTTTCGTCCTTGTTTTCATCCCCTGTGGCGCAAAACCATGCATGGGGAACTGCTGTGAAAATAGCCGTGCTTTAAACAGTGCCCCATGCGCCATCGTGCGCCACAGAGGATGAAAGATCCAGCCGTCCACGAAGATGAAAAGCCACAACCCAACACCCGACAAAACACAGATATAAGCCACGAAAAAACCGCCAGGGACAGCCGGTTTTCGGCTGTCCCTGGCGTGGGAGTGAATGGTGAGTGTTCTCCTGTCCGCGCCCATCCGCCCGATCCGCGACATCCGCGTTCCACGCTTCAGACGGACATGCCCTTGCTCTAGCGCACCCCCGCCATCTCCTGCAGCATGTGCCAGTTGGCCAGACGGTCGGCCCGGGAGCGCAGCAGCGTCTCGGAAGGGTTGCCCTCTTTGTCGAACTGCTTGGCAAAGCGCCCCTCGGAGCGGGCAAAGGTGATGAAGTCGATGGTTTCGCCCGTCTTCTTGATCGTGTACCAGTCCTCTTTGGCCGCCGGATTGCCCTGCAAACTCAGCCGCTGGCGAATGGTGTCGCCCTTGCGCGGGTCGTAGATGAAGATCGGGAAGGACCGGCTGTCCACAGCCAGCTTGGACTGGTGACGGGACTTGTTGTCGGCCACCCCGTGTTCGGGCTGGCAGGTGGTATAGGTGCTGACGATGGCCGGCCCGTCAAATGAAGCCGCGTCCAGAATCGCCTTGTAAAAGTGATTGGGCACAGCCGCCGCCGTCTGGGCCACGAAGGTATTGGGATGCATCATGGCGATGCGTCCGATCTCTTTACGCAACTCCTGTTTGCCGGGCTTGGCCGCGCCAAAGGCGTACATCTTGGCTTCCTGGCCCATAAATGTGCCGGTGCTGGTCTGGCCGCCGGTGTTGGAGTAGACCTGGGTGTCCAGAACCAATACTTTGATGTTCATGCCGCTGGCCATCATGCGGCTGAGAGACTGGAAGCCGATGTCGAGCATGGCGCCGTCGCCGCCCATCACCCACAACTGCTTGTCCTGCCAGCCAAGCTGGTCCCAGCGCATGCGAATACCCATGGCAAAGGCCGGGCCATTCTCGAAGAGGCTGTTGCTCCAGGGCACGATGTAGGGGTTGTAGGGATAGGTGCTGCCATAGACCGTGTTGCAGCCCGTGCTGGCGGCGATGCCGATGTTCTCGGCGCCATATTTGTAGCCCAGCGCCGCCAACCACATGCGGATGACCGTGGCCTCGCCGCAGCCGGCGCAGGAACCGGCGCCGCCCACATAAAGCATACTCTGCTCGGCCAGCATCATGTCCACCGCCACCCGGTCGTTGATGAATTCCTGGGGGGTGGGGGGCAGAGAACGGAAGAAATTAATACTCTTCTGGTACAGCGGCACGGTCTTCTCTTCTTTGGAAATCATCTTCAGCGCGTGGTATCCCAGGTCGTCACAGACTTCCACACACTCGGCGCAGCCTTTGCACTTGGTGGGATCGATGAAGATGCCAAACTTGCCCGGCGTCTTCTTCTGCCGTTCCGGCACCTTGTAGAATTTGTTGGTGACGGCGAACTGATCGGCCATATAATCGCGCTCTGCTGCGTCGTCGATGGCGGCCAGGTGCTGGTCTAACTCCTCAACCGTGACCGCCTTGGCCAGGATGGCCGTATCCGGGCACTGGGTGACACAGGTCATACAGCCCGTGCAGTTTTCTTGAACAAACTCGGGGATCTCCGGCGCGATGTAGCTAAAATCCCGGTAGGCGCCTGTGCCGGCGGGAATGATCGAGCGGGCGGTTCCCATGTCAGCGGGCAATTCGTCGGGGCCAGAGCCGTCATGGTAGCCGGTCAGTATCCGGTCGAAGAAATCCTGCACGTCGATGATCGACGAATCATAGCCGCCCTGACCGTCACCGTTGGCGGTCTTGCTCAGCTTGGTAATATCGATGGTGTTGGTTGTTACAGCCACGTGTGGTGCTCCTTAGGGTATTGGATATTTAGATATTGGGTATTGGCTCGCATCGGCGAAATATCAAACACCCAATATCTAATATCTTAATTTCAGTTATGCAAACAGTTCAATCTTGACACCCGGTGTATAGATCGGCGCGTTGATATCCTGGGCGATCACGTCGGTGGGAACCTCGAAGCATTCATCATAGCCGCGCTGCACCGCCCGCAGATTGGCCTGCACAACCTTTTCACCGCGTTTGCCAAAGTATTTGCGCAAGGCCTTCTCCGAACGCGCCAAGACCTCGGAATCATCCAGACCGGCTTCGGCGGCAAACGGTGTCACACGCAGGAAGATGCCCAGCAGCACAATGCCCTGCATACGCACCTCCAGGTCCGCCACAGGCGCTTCCTCGCGCGCGATCTTGGCGCCGTCCGCGGCCACCACGCGCAGGTTTTTCTCCCGGATCACCCTTTTAGCATAAGGCGGAATATTGGCCCACACTTCTTGCGGCGTGGTCTTGGGCGTCTGCACAAAGACCGTGCCGCCCTCTTGCAGACCGGCCAGAGGGGAGCTGGTCATAAAGGCGTTGATGTCGTTCAGGGGCACAAACTCCACCTGATTTAGCTCACAATGGGTCAAGATCGGCTCGTCGGCCACAGTGAGGTAGTAGGTCGTGGGCAGGCCCTTCTTTTCCGAGCCATACTTGGGATAGGCCTGCACCTTCTTGCCGAAGACGTCGCCGGCAATGGTGGCGATCACCTTGTTGGTGGTCACAGAACCGTAGCCGCCCACCGAATGGCCGCGCATGGAGAAACCGCCCGCGGGCCGCACATCCGGGTCCTCCGGCATGGGCAGGGCCACCTCGTGGTCGATGCCCACGACGAAGAAACGGCGACCGCCCTCGGAGGCCATGTTGCGGGCCATGGAAACGAAATGGCCGGGGCGCACGTCGCGGCTGCCCAGCCCCGCGGCGCCGCTGTAGATGGTGGGAATGTGATCGATGGTTGGATAGCCGTCGGCGCCGATGTAGGCGTCGGTGAAGGCGGCTTTGATGTCGTTTGTCAACGGGTTGTTGGCCGCCAGAGGATCGTCCATACGTTCGACGACGGTAAAGCCCTTGAGATTCTTGAGCATTTCGACAACCTGTGCGCCGGGGAAGGGACGGAAGCAGGTGATGTGTACAACGCCCAGCTTGATGCCTGTATTCTGTCGAATCCAGTCTGTTGTGGCCCTGGCTGTCTCGATCATGCTGCCCATGCCCACGATGGCGTACTCGGCGTCATCCATGCGGTAGGTGTCCACCATATTGTAGCGGCGACCTGTCAAGGCGTAGAATTCATCCATGGCGTTCTGGATAGCGGCGGGAACCTGATCGTAGTAGTAGCGCTGGGCGATCTTGCCCTTCATGTAGCTGTCCTGGTTCTGGACGCTGCCCGTCATCACCGGGTTGAAGGGGTCAAAAAGGTTCACCAGCTTGTTCGTAGGGGGGCCGACGAACTGTTGCATCAGTTCAGGCTCACAGAGAAGGACATCCTCCACGGTGTGGGTGGTCAAAAAACCATCCTGGATATTCATAAACGGCGTCTTGCTGTCCTCGGCGGCCCGGCGGGAGATCAGGGCCAGATCGCCCGTCTCCTGGGCCGTACGCGCAAAGAGCATGGCCCAGCCCGACTCGCGCACAGCCATCACGTCGTCGTGCCCGGCGTGGACGTTGAGGCTTTGGCTGGTCAGGGCGCGGGAACCGATATGAAAGACGATGGGCAGCCGCTTGCCGGAAATAGTATACAACACCTCATGCATCAGGACCAGCCCCTGGCCGGAGGTGAAATTGCTCACACGCCCGCCGGCCACGGCGAAACCTTCGCAGGCCGTGGCCGCGCTGTGTTCCGATTCCGGCTCCAGAAACATGAGTGTCTCGCCCCACAGATTCTGTTTGCCATTGGCCACCGCCGCGCCGTAGCCGCCGCCCATATTGGTGGACGATGTGATTGGATAGGCGCATGCGCCCTGTGTGATATTTGTCTCGACCCAGACAATTGTGTTTGAGCCATCGGCCGTGGTGGGAATGCCGGGAAAAGGGAAGCTCTCGGCGCGTCCATTCGGGCTTCCTACCTTTGTAGACTGATGTTGCACTTGTTTCATGGATTGTCTCCTGGTGTTAAATGCCTCTGTGTTGCCGTACAGGGGCAACCGATCCAGCAAAATATATGAACTTGCACGTCGCTGTGCAGCGTCGCATTCCTGTTTCACCCATTCTGAGGACATTCACGATTCTAACACGCGGCGGCGGAAAACTCAATCTGTGGGATCGCCCCGCACCAACCGATTATGATTGCTTTCACATCAGGCCACATGCCTGAGGGCGCCGATAGCGACGAAAATAGGGACGACGGACGACAGACCGCAACTCGCAATTCGCTATTTTCACATTAGCAAGGCCTGTGATATGATAGCCACGACAACTTAATCGACCAGTTGCTCTTATCCAGAGAGGTGGAGGGAACGGCCCTACGAAGCCTCGGCAACCGGCAGTGCGAACCGGCAACGGTTCTGTCTGTGTCAGGTGCCAATTCCGTCGGTGTGATGCACCGAAAGATGAGATGCGCGCCCAACGACGCCCGCACCCCTCTTGCCTGTATCCACCGGCAGAGGGGTTTTTTGTGTTGATGGATACGCATAGAGCCTCTACGGGGATCGTTCCGACACAAAAAAACAGACTCGACCCGCCCATGATGCGCGCCATCCTCCCCATTCGTTGTCATACTCATCACCGGAGACTCTCCCATGACCACCAACGACACCCACGGCATCACTCCCCAGACCGCGGCCGTCCATGCCGGTGAAGCGCCTTTCGTGGCCCACCACAGCCTGACCGTGCCCATTGTGCAGACATCCGCCTATACCTTCGCAAACACCGACGCGCTCATCGCCTACCAGGAAGATCGGATGTTCTGGGACGTGCCGGAACGGGTGGAATACGGGCGCTACGGCAATCCGACGCTCTACGCGGCCCAGGCCAAGCTGGCCGCGTTGGAAGACGCCGACGACGCCCTGCTCGTCTCCAGCGGCATGGCCGCCATCACCACCACACTCCTGATCTTGCTCTCCCAGGGCGATCACTTCATCATTACCGAAGACTGCTACCGGCGCACACGCATCTTCTGCCACTCCTTTCTGGCCCGCTACGGCATCGCCTGCACCACTGTCAAGCCCGGCGACTATGCCAGCATGGAAGCCGCTATCCGCCCCCACACAAAGCTCATCTTCTCCGAATCCCCCACCAATCCCTTGTTGCGCTGTCTCGACTATCCCCGTCTGGTACAGATTGCCAGAGATCATGGCCTGAAGACTGTCATCGACGGCACATTTGGCACACCGTACAACATTCGTCCCCTGGACTACGGCGTCGATCTGGTCATCCACAGCGTGACCAAGTACCTGGCCGGCCACAACGACCTGCTGGCGGGCTGTGTCGTGGGCAGCTTTGACACCATCGCGCCCCTGCGCCAGGCCCAGGGCGTCATGGGCGCGGTGGTGGACCCACACACCGCCTTTCTCATCCTGCGCGGGCTGAAGACGTTTGGCCCGCGCATGGCCCAGCACAACGCCAACGGCATGGCTGTGGCCCAATTTCTAGAAGACCACCCCAAGGTGCGCCGGGTCTGGTATCCCGGCCTGGCAAGCCACCCGGACCACGCCCTGGCCCTGGACTCCATGCGCGGCTACGGCGGCGTGGTCAGCTTCGAGGTGGAGAGCGACGGCGCCGGCGCCAGCCGCTTCATCGACGCCCTGCGCATCCCCCAGATCGCGCCCAGCCTGGGCGGGGTGGAAAGCCTCGTCGAGCAGCCCTACATCATCAGCTACTACGACATGGCCCCCGAAGACCGGCTGGCCCTGGGCATCCGCGACGAACTGGTGCGCCTGGCCCTGGGCGTGGAGGATACGGGCGATCTGATTGCGGATTTGGCCCAGGCACTGGACAAGGTATAAGGTACTGTCTCAACTATCCCTGCGGAGCACCCAATGCGCCTACGCACTCTTTTTATGCGTCACGCCTTTCTCCTCGGCTTCCTCCTCTCCGCCTGCTCTGCCCCCCCGCCCCCGGCCTCGGCCAATGTGGTGGACGCGCTCGGCGGAGCCGCGGACGCATCCTTTGCCCGCGCATATTCACCCCGGACCTTTGTCTTTCCCCGGGACCACGGCCCCCACGACGGGTACGCCACCGAGTGGTGGTACTACACGGGCAATCTGCGCGCAGAAGACGGCGGTGAATACGGCTACCAGCTCACCTTTTTTCGCCGCGCGCTGGCCCCCGGCCAACCGCAACGCGCCTCTGACCTGGCCGCCACCCAGCTCTACATGGCCCACTTCGCCGTGACCAGCGGACCCGCGCGCCAACATCGCAGCTTCGACCGCTTCAGCCGGGGCGCGGGCGGTCTGGCCGGGGCCACGGGCCTCCCTTCCTTTGCCGTCTGGCTGGAAGATTGGCGGGCCGAGCAGACCGGGCCAGGCCAGTATCGGCTGACAGCGCAGACAGAAACAGAGAGCGGCCGCATGGCCATCGATCTCATCCTGACCGAGAGCCGCCCGCCTCTTCTGCATGGCGACCGGGGATTGAGCCAGAAAGGGCCGGAGGCAGGCAACGCCAGTTACTACTACAGCCTGGTGCGGCTGCAAAGCCGGGGCCGCGTCACCTTCGACGACGCGACGACAACGGTCAGCGGCCTGAGCTGGATGGGCCACGAGCTCGGCACCAGCGCGCTCAGCGCTGACGCCACAGGTTGGGACTGGTTCGCGGTTACGCTGGACAACGGCGTCGTGCTGATGTTTGCCCAGGTGCGCTCGGCCAGCGGCCGGCCCCAGGACATCTTCGAGGGCACGTTGAGCTATGCCGACGGACGCCAGGTCGCCATCCGCCCGGATGATTTCACCCTCACCCCGACCGGCCAGTGGACCAGCCCCACCACCGGCATCGAATACCCGTCGGGCTGGCAGGTGGCCTTCCCCGCCTACGCCATCGACCTCACCATCGAGCCGCTGATCCCGGACCAGGAGATGACGGTTGCCTTTGTCTATTACGAGGGCGCCACGACGATTCGTGGTACAATGGAGGGCAAACCGGTCAACGGGCGGGGCTACGTGGAGTTGACCGGGTATGGGGATGCGCAAGGCGGATTCCAGCGATAGGAGAAAAACCATGCCGCACAGATATTCCAACGGATGGCGTTGAGTACGTCAATCAGATTCGCAGAGGAATTCGGTTTGACGAGATAAAGGCGCAGCTACATGAAACTGCTTGATACAGATGTCCTGATCGACCTCTTCCATGGGAATGCCGCGGCCAGATCGTACATTCGTCAGCGGTCTACAGAGCACGAACAGATGGCCATCTCTGCGATCACTCTTGCCGAGATGTTGGGCGGTATGCGGCCAGACGAAGAGATTGCGACAACCCGTCTTCTCAACCAGTTTACTATCGTCGACATCAACGCTGGCGTGGCCAGGCAAGCAGCCCGATTCATGCGAGCTTATCACGATGATCATCACGTCGACCTGAGCGATGCGCTGATTGCAGCCAGCGCATTTCTGCTTGGCGCCGACATCGTAGCCCGTAACGTCCGTCACAATCCTATGCCCGAAGTGTTGGTCATCGAACCCTACCGGCGCGGCGCGGTCGCCCGCGCCGCTTTGAATTGACCCCCAAGGGGCAGGTATGAACCACTGGCAGAGCGGCTACACAGATGCGAACGGCATCCGCATCCACTATCACCGCACGGGCGGGGACAAGCCCCCACTGGTGCTTTTGCACGGCATCACCGACAACGGGCTGTGTTGGGGACGATTGGCCCGCGTCTTGGAAGCCGATTACGATGTGGTGATGGTGGACGCCCGCGGCCACGGTCTCTCCGATAAGCCGGAGAGCGGCTATACATCGGACGATTACGCAGCCGACATTGCCGGGCTGATCGAGAGCCTGGACCTGGGGCCGGCGATCGTGATGGGCCATTCCCTGGGCGCGGTGACCGCAGCCACAGTGGCCGCTGGCCATCCCCACCGCGTGACCGGCGCGGTGCTCGAAGACCCACCCTGGTACGACGAGAGCGATCCACAGACCATGATGTCGCCAGAGCAAGTAGCAGAATGGATGGCCGGATGGCGCGCCGACCTGATCGCGCAGCAACAGTTGTCAGAGGATGAGATCATCGCCGCGGGCCGTGAACAATCGCCCCGCTGGCGCGCAGATGAATTTCCCGCCTGGGCGCAGGCCAAGTTGCAGGTCTCGCCGGACGTCCTCAGCCTGAACCAGATGCGCACGTGGCGTGAGCTGACGCCCCGGTTTCAGCGCCCGGTGCTACTCATCACCGGCGACAGAGAGCAAGGAGCCATCGTCACCCCTGGCCTGGCCGCAAAAATTCTGGCGGCGAACGCCCGCGTCGAGCATGTTCACATTCCTAACGTCGGCCACAACATCCATCGCCAAGAATTCGATGCCTATGTCAACGCCGTGCGCGCCTTCCTGGCGGAGATATGAGAACAGTTTCCCATGCGTTGCGCCACAGGGGATGAAAACAAGGACGAAAGACGAACGACCGTGGGTCGAGGGGCCACAATCGAAAACGCGTGATCAGCGGTGGCCCGTCGTCGGTGGTCGGCGGTCTTCTTTTCAGGGCATATTCCTCCTATGAGCGGCGAACGTATTTTGATTGTTGAAGATGAACGGGCGGTGGCCCGAGGATTGGAATACAGCCTGCAGGCCGACGGCTACCAGGTGCTGTGGGCGCGCACGGGCCAGGAAGCGTTGCAACTCCTGCGCGCCGAGAACCCCGCCCTCATCACCCTGGACATTCGTCTGCCCGACATCAGCGGCTATGATGTGTGCCGCCGCCTGCGCGCCGAGGGCTTTCGCCAGCCTGTGCTGATGCTCACGGCCCGGGACGAAGAGGTGGACAAGGTGCTGGGGCTGGAACTGGGCGCGGACGATTATGTGGTCAAACCCTACAGCCTGCGCGAGGTGACCTCGCGCATCCGCGCCCTGTTGCGCCGCGCCTACGGCGAATTGGCCGCTGGCAACGATGGCAGTCCGCTGCGTGTCGGCGACCTGGAGATCGATCCCGCGCGGCTGGCCGTGCGCAAAGCCGGGGCCAGCGTCGAACTGACGCCCACGGAATTCCGCCTGCTCCACCACCTGGCGGCCCACGCCGAACGGCCCGTCAGTCGCGCCGCGCTCATCGAAGCTGTCTGGGGCTATGACAGCGATATCGGCGGCGAACGGGCCGTCGATGTCCACATCCACCACCTGCGCACGAAGCTGGAAGACGACCCCGCCCATCCCCGCTATCTGGTGACCGTGCGCGGGGTGGGGTACAAGTTTCGGGGCAGAGAAAAACAGTGAATGGTGAATTTCGAATAGGTTCGTCATGCACCGGCGTGCGCCACGGGGGATGAAAAGCGGGACGCGGAGCGATGGGAGCGCACTGATGACTGCTCACTGTTCACTGATGACTGTTTTTTCAGGGCAGTTCTCCATGCGCTCTCGTGCGCCACGGGGGATGAAAAACGGGACGCGGAGCGATGGGAGCGCACTGATGACTGCTCACTGTTCACTGCTGACTGTTTTTTCAGGGCAGTTCCCCATGCGCTACCATACGCCACGGGGGATGGAAATGTGGAAGATATGATTGATTTGGTCCGTATTCTTCGTGTCATTCGTGCAATTCGTGGCTATTTTTCAAGGCAGGGTGTATGAACACAATGGATAGCATGGAAGAAGCGCCGCGCTGCTTCTGGGCGGGAAATGACGAACTGATGCAGGCCTATCACGATGAGGAATGGGGCGTGCCGGTTTACGACGACCGGGAACTGTTCGAACGGCTGCTGCTGGAGGGCTTCCAGGCGGGGCTGTCCTGGCGCACAATCCTGCACAAACGGGAGAATTTTCGTCGTGCTTTCGATCATTTCGCTGTGGAGAAGATCGCAGCCTATGACGAAGAGAAGATCGCCAGCCTCCTGGCCGACGCCGGCATTGTGCGCAACCGGCTCAAAGTGCGGGGCGCCGTACGCAATGCCCAGGCATTTTTGCGCCTGGTGGAGGCAGAAGGCCCATTTTCTGACTGGCTGTGGCGTTTTGTGGGCGGCGAACCGCAGATACCGGCCACACCTCTGCTGCCGGAGCATATCCCCACGCAGACTGACATCGCCCGCCACCTCTCCCGTTCACTGCGCCAGGCCGGCTTCACCTTTGTCGGTCCCACCATCTGCTACGCCTTTATGCAGAGCGTGGGCATGGTGGACGATCATATGGTGGGCTGCTACAAATACCGGGGACCATAAGCCCCGCGCCATCCGCGTTCTATGTTCGGGTCCAAGTTCTAGCCGGCCGTCTCGGGGATGGTTGCCTGCATCAGCTCACGCACCACGTCGTCAATCCGCCGCTTGTAGCGCAGAAGCTCCCGGCGACATTCCACCTCGGCCGGGTTCTGTGGTTTGAAGGCCCGCAACGTCTCCTCCAATTCTCGGTCGATCCGCACACGGGCCGGATCAACCGTGCGCCCACGCACGTACTCTCGCATCTCTTCAGCGATCATCATATCGTAGTAGGCAAGATCGTCATGCAGGTCGACAAGCCGATCCGATGCGATCGCGGGGACAGGCAGAGCACGTAATGTTTCCCAGGCTCGATTTAACTTTCGTCGATTCACACTCATTTGCAAAGAGAGACCAGTGTTGGGGATTACTCCATTGGGACTGCTCTGGCGCGATTCTTCCTATGGCTTGAGCAGCATAAAGAACATCGGCATTTCTGGTGAGTCGTGTCGATTGAGTACAACAATTCTGGAGACCAAGCTCCGGGAGACAATCGCCTGCACCAAGTATCAGGCTATGGGCAAACGAACTGGAGAGGGGTGTTGATGTTGACGGGATTATAGCAGTAGGAATCATGAAAACAAAAAACAGAGGGGGATGAGATTTCCCCATCATTCGTCTTGAACCGGGATTGACAGATTGAAACAAATGTTCTACAATCAATCCTATCGACTCCGCACCCCAGCGTTGCTCGTCACCGGCGGACTGGCGACCGGGATGTTTCGTTCATTCCGGCCACCTGCTTGACAGCTACTTACAGAGGAGAAATGCTCTATGGCTCGCCACAAATCCACAGCGCCCCCCACCAAAACCAACGGGAAACGCCAGGCGCTGGACACAACCATTGCCAATTTGAACCGGCGTTTTGGCGATGGGATCATCATGAAACTGGGTGAGACAACTCGTCTCAACATCGAGGCCATCCCTTCGGGCAGCCTGAGCCTGGACCTCGCCCTGGGTGTGGGCGGCATCCCCCGCGGCCGCATCGTGGAAATCTATGGCCCGGAGAGTTCCGGCAAGACGACAGTCTGTCTGCACGTCATCGCCGAAGCCCAGCGGACCGGCGGCTATTGCGGTTTCGTCGATGTAGAACACGCCCTGGAACCGGCCTACGCACGCACAATCGGCGTCGATGTGGACAAC
>Ga0114931_10004327_pt1 | contig 17738 bp, 14 predicted proteins | sample 2SBtaG_FD_89579 | JGI IMG/M metagenome (GOLD analysis project Ga0114931, IMG submission 89579) | Deep subsurface microbial communities from Kolumbo volcano to uncover new lineages of life (NeLLi) - 2SBTROV14_V59a metaG | ecosystem: Environmental > Aquatic > Marine > Volcanic | place: Kolumbo...
CATCTGCTCCCTCGACCTCACCGGCAATGCGGTGCATCAGGCCATAGGGCCAACCGAAGATCTCGGGGGAAGGCTCGATGTAGTAGGGCCACGGCGCTTCGAGCTCGGTCCGCTCATGGATGAGGCGCGAGACAAAGCGCTCCCGCTGCAGCTGCCCGTCATGGGGTGCACCCCGAAAGACCCACTCGCCACTGCTGGCCGTGAGGAACAGGATCTGCCCGAAGAGGCCCTGGGCCGCCGGCGCTGCGGCGATTAATCGGCCGAGGTCGAAGCGCGCCAAGGCTGCCTGAAGCTGCTCGGCACTCAGCACGCCGAGCCGCTCCGAGTACCGGCGCCGGAGCCGGAGCGCAGCGGATTTGCTTGACCCCACGGAGTCAAGTTAGTCGACTACGCCCCGGCTCTGACAGGGGGGGCCTGGCCCTGCCTCTCTACTTGGTACCTTGTACCGAGTTTCCACAAAGCACCTGGACTTCGAACACAGTACCTACCACGAGGTATTGGGCACGGAGTCGCTCCCGCTGCTGCAAGAGGCCGTAGCTAGGTAGGGGAGTGGGCACCTCCGGAACCGTCGCTCTACCCGCAGGGCCTTCCCCCAGAGCAGCATGAACCCAGGGCCCCTCAGTGCAATGCGAGCTCCCACCAGCCGTGAACGAAGTAACGGAAGGCATCACTCGAAACCAAGCGTGCCGCCGGGGCACCCGCCAGGTGCGCCACGATGTCCTCTTCGCTCAGGATGTCGCGCGCGTCGATATAGCCTTCTTCACGTAGAGTCGCCTCAAAAGCCCGGGCCTTCTTCTCCAGGAATCCCTTGAATCGTTCATCGCTGCGTTCGAGCAATGCCCCGATGAGCTTCTCGCCATCTCCACCCAGCTCGCGATTGACCTCCAGGACGACATCCCGGTATCCCTTGCTGATCGCGTCCGAGCGCTCGATGACGTCACGATCGACCGGTCGCCCGCGGCCCTGACGCCATGCCGCCAGGAAACGCCCGAGCAGTTCCGCCCGGGCGGTCAACGCTCGTACCGTTTCTCGTTGCCCCTCGATCGCTTCGGCAATTTGAGGGTCGTTCTTCGTGAGCACCAGCCACTGTCCTACGGTCTTGATGCCTCTACCGAGGAGGCTCGCGAGGAGCGGTAGGTCGTCGGAGAGCAGATGAAATAGGTGCTGACCCTCCGCGTCGCGGCGCGGATCGAGCGCGGTGGCGCCAATCAGGAGGCCGTACTCCTCCGGAGATTTTCCCGTTGGCGATGGGACCTGGGGCATCTTCCGCACCACGAGCTCTCCTGGGCCCTTTGCGATGCTCGCCTTCCCTCGCACCGCGGCGAGATCGATCTCGTGCAGCGAGGTGCAGCCCTCGGCTTCGAAGGCCAAGCGAAAGCGCTCCAAGTCGCTCGGCGCGCTGGTCAGATAGATCACCTGTCGCTCCCCGTCCGCCACCATGCGCGCAAGGCTCCGAGCGATGGCATCAAACCGAGCGGGATCGGCATGGGCCAACGCCTCATCGAGAACGACCGGTAGACGTTCCCCCCGTTCCGCCTCCTCTGCGAACGCGAGCCGGACGGCCAGGATGAGCTGGGCACGCGTGCCATCCGACAGTTCTTCCAGGTGGAGACCTCTACCGCTCGTGGCCTCGAGTGCAACGAATGCTGCTTCTCCGTCTGCGGGGACCCGTAGTCGGTAGCTCTGGTGGGTGAAATTTCCGAAGAGGGAGCGTGCCCGCTCGAAGACCGCGGGCACCTGGACGGATTCGTGCTCGGCAATGACGCGGTGAAGCAGGAAGGCTCCCGCCTTCGCCTGAAGCGCCTCGTCGCGTCGTTCGGCCAGCGCGAGGAGTGCCTCCTGCCGCTTCGCGATTGCATCCTCGACACCGTGAGCCTGTTCGGCGCCTCGAACCTCGGCACGAATTTCCGCGATCTGCTCACGGATTGGGTTCGCCTGGCTCGCCAGAGCCTCGAGCGCCTCGCGTTCACTTTCGAGCGTTACGCGCTCCCACTCTCGCAGGTCAGCCTCTCCCGCGCGCGCGAGCGCCTCCTCCGCTACGGTGACTTTCGTCAACAGCTCGGCGCGTTTCGAGCAGAGCTCTCGGTAGGGTTCGCGACGCTCGAGTAATTGGACGAGGGAACTCCGCTCGCCCACTTCGAGGTCGAGCTGTGAATAGAGCTCGGCCGCCCTCCGGGCGAGCGTCTCGGCTTCTTTGCGGAGCGCGTCGATCCGTTCGTTGAGCTCTCGGATCTCGTTCTCGGCAACGCGAAGATTCCGGTCTCGCTCCTCCAGGGTTTCGCTAGCGCTACGAGCGCTGGCAGCGTCCTGGGGCCTGCCTCGGCCCAGCACGGTGAGCTCTGAGGGGAGACTCTCACAACAGTCCGTAAACTGCCGGTCCAGCTCGCGGAGCCTCGCCTCAGCCGCGGCGTCTTCGAGGCGCGCCAATCGCAGCTCGTCCACCGCTCTCGCAAGGTCGACGAGCTCGGCATCGGCGGGGATCGAGACGAGTCCAAGCGCACGAGCGAGTTCTCGTCGCGTGCCCTCGAGTTCCGCGGCCTTCGTCTTCGCATCGGTGAGCTCTACCATCAGTGCCGCGCGATCTACGTCGCGGTCACGGCTCCGTTGCTCTGCAGCATCTGCTCGGGCAACGACGTTCTGGAGCTCGTTCAACCGCTCACGAACCTCAGCCACGGACCACGCGGACGGGCTCTCGAGCCCGGCTGGGAAATCCCGCTCCGCCTGCCTCCTGGCGGTGCCATCTGTCGCGGCCTCTCGAAGCCGGGTCAATAGCCCCGCTACCGCCAGCCCGACGGCTACGGCACTCAGCGTGTAGAAGCCAACATCCACCTGGGCTCCCAGAAATGCGCCGACGAGACCCATGGATGCGGCGACGAGCAGCAGCCAGCGGCGCGAGGGCCAGAGCGTGGGTCGGAGATGATCCGCCGTGGGATCCGGGGCACGCAACCAAGCCGAGAGGGCCGAAGCTCCCTCTCGCTGGAGATCGACTTCATGGGCGGGACGGGGATTGACCGCGAGGCCGGAGAGGAGTTGAATGCGTTGCTCCAGCGCTGCGATCCCGCTTCGATTCTGCTCGGCCTTGCGCAGAAAGGCAAAGAGCCTGGAAGCCTGCGGCAGCGCCAGCTCGGCCGCCGGTTCGGCACGGCTCCCCAACTGCTCGCTGGCGACCGCCAGCTTCTCTCGTGCTGCTTGACGTGCGATCCGACCTTCGTCGCGCAGGCGCTCCAGCTCCCGCAAGTTGTCGACCCGCTTCCGACATTCGCGGAGAAGGGCGGGGTCCACGGGTTCCGCCAGACCCACAGCGGTTGCCCTTTTCCGCGCAGAGCGCAGCAGCGCTTCTGCTTTGTCGATCGATGCGAGCCTGTCGGCCCGTCGCGCTTCGAGGGCGTCCACCTGGTTGAGCTCTTGTCCGGTCACGCGTTCGAGAGCCGGCGCTGACGCTTCGAGCTGGAGCAGGATGGGAGCGAGCTCCTCGCGTCGAGCGACGAGCTCGAGCGCTTCGTCGAAATGCGGCAATCGCCTCCGCGCCAGCTCCGCCGCCTCCGCGTCAGACACGAGGCTCTCGAGGTGGGCCTGGCGTTGAGCCAGCTCTGCCTGCTTGCCTTCCGCGCGTCGGATCTGCGTGTCCGCCGCGTTCAGTGCGGCGCGCTCCTTCTTTCCATGCTCACGGCGCGCGTTCTTGCCGATCTCCCTGGCGAGGGTCTCCGGGTCGTAGCCGCCCGCCATCTGGCGGCGAATCTCTACAGCAAGGTCCCTTCCCGAGGCATCGGAAGCGTCCAGAAGCGCCCGCAGCCCCAGAAAGAAGCAGCCGCGGAGATGAACCGGGGGCAGATCGGGCGGGTTGCGCTCTACTCCCCCGCGCCGCCAGCAGTACCACGCCCCGTCCCGCTCGATCCGCCACTCCTGCCCGTCCGCGTCGCAAACGAGCTCCGCCTCGACTGCCGTTCGGGGGGTGGCTTCTCCCCAGAAGAGATCACCGATCGCACGGCTCAGGCTCGACTTCCCGATTCCATTGGGCCCATGGATGACGGACAGGCCGGCTCCGATTTCGTCGAGCTCGAAGGGCTGCTGGATCCCGGGCAGGTGCTGTACGAAGATCCGCAGCAGCCTCATGGGTGCTTCTCTTCGGCGCTTGGATCCTGGGACCGTTGATCCAGGAGCTGCTGCAGGGCCCGCATGCCCGATTGGCGGAGACAGGTGACGAGCGCATCATCCGAAAGCGGATCCGTCGCTCCCCGCATTTCGCTCACCGGCGACCAGCGAGGGTCCCGAGCCAGATCGCCAAGGGCTTCCCGAGCCGCACCGAGCAGCTCCCGACGACCTTCGCCAGGTACTTCCAGCGTCAGAAGGGTACGGGCCAACAGCCCCGGTGGATCCTGCCCCTTGGCAAGCGCCTGCAGATCGGCCGCCACCTCGAGCTGATCCTGGACCTTGTCGATGAAGACCACGGTTCCCGAGACCGAGCGAAGGATGTTCCGCCAAGGTTCGCGCGCCACGCTGTCTCGAAGGGCCTGGGCGCTTCGCGTCGAACCCACCAGACGGATGCGAAGCCCGAGGACGCGGTGCTTGGAGCCATCCTCGACGAGCTTGGCAGCAAACCGCTCTGCCTCTTCGCCCAGTCGGTCCGCGAGATCCTCTGGATCCTGGTCCTCGGCTACCTCGAGGTCGAATCGCTCCCAGCGGAGTGGCGCGAGTGGCAGCTGGTCCGGAACGATCTTCCCTGAACCATCGACGTGGACCATCCACGGCCCGTGTGCTCCCGTTTCGCTTGGATCGAGTCCGACGAGGGAGCCCAGGTAACCGTGCGGCATCATCCCAGACGTGAGGGAGGGGATGTGAATGTGACCGAGCAGCCATGCATCCAGACCCGCATCCTCGAGTTCCCGCCGGCTGAACGGCGCATAGCTTCCTCCGGACGCGTCGAGGTCTCCGTGCAGCAGGCCAATGCGGGGAACTCGGGGCGCCGCGGATATGAGCGGAGCGTCCAGGAGCGCCCGGATCGGACTCACCGTGACTCTCTGGTCCGGAAACGACCAGCCCACGATCTCGACCGCGGGTTCTCCAGAGGGGGGCAGGAGGCTCGATTCCCAGCGCCCACCCCGTCCGAGCAGCTTGAAGCCCGCAATCATGTCTGCAAGGCGCGGCAGCGCCTCCACGTCGTGGTTCCCGGCAACCCCGAGCACCGGAATCCCGGCCTCGACCAATCGGCGCACCGACGACTCCAACGCGGGAAGTGCCTCGAACCGGGCGTTCGCGCTCTCGACGACGTCGCCGGCAAATAGCACGGCGTCGACGGCCTCCTCGAGGGCCAGATCTACCGTAAGCTTCAGGGCGGCCGCGGGCGTCAGGGACTCGAGGCCCCCCGCGACCTGGTCGCCCAGGATGGCAGGGATACGGCTCGGACGGGTCCCCAGGTGGACGTCACCGATCGCGAGAAGCCGCACACCCCGCCCGGCCAACGTTCCCCCAGCCACCATGTTTCCCCATTGTTCCCCCGTTGTTCCCCCGTTGATTCCCGGCACTCCTATCCCATCCCAGATCTGGATGAGGTAGAAACCTCGACTCTGTAGTCTACACCGAAAGCAAAACCGGGACCGGATCCTCGGGAACGTCGCGCAGGCAGCGCGACCCTTTCGGTGAGGCGGGTGGGTCCGGCATGACGGATGAGGCCGGCGAGAGCAAAGGTCATCTGGGCGGCTGCGTTCTGCACCTCCGGGGTCCCAGCCAGCGGCCGACATGCGATCGGTACTCTTCGTATTGGCTCCCAAACTCGGCGGCAAGATGGCGCTCTTCGTAGAGCACGATGAAGAGCTGGAAGCACGCGGCGACTACGAGCGCGTAGAGGAGCAGAGGCAGGGCCGGAAACAACACGACCCAGCCCAGGATCACTGTCAGTACGCCGACGTACATCGGATTGCGCGTGTATCGATAGAGCCCACGCACGACGAGCTGCTTCGGCGCATCGATCGGTGCCGGCGTACCCTTGCCGAATGTGGCGAAGTCCCAAACGCACCAGGCGTAGATTGCAGCGCCCAGGACGAGCAGGGCGAGGGCGAGTGAATGCGCAATCCCCGAAGCCTGAGAGAGGCCTTGTGCAATCACCAGGGGGAGATAGACGGCAACCGTACCCGGCACGAGGACGGTGAACAGAAGATTCTTGAGAAGCAGCCTCATCGCCTTGCCCTCCGAATCGCCCATCGCACGCGGGCTCCGCCTTCGATCCAGTGTCGCACCTAGCTTCGCAGTCGCTCCACCGCAGGATGTACATGGTGCTCATAGAGGCGCAGCATCTCCCAGCTTCGCTCGGGGTCGACTCCCGCCAGCAGCGGGTTCAGGTAGAGTACGCTGTGGGTGCCCAGCGCTTCCACCATTGCGATGGCCGCCTCCGGGTCCAGCACCTGGTAGGCGTGGCTCTCTCGTACCGTCTTTTCCGTGATCCCCGCCGCGTAGGGTCCCGCCGGCCGGCCGAAGCTCTCTGCCGTCCACGCGGCGTAGGAGCGCAGCTGGTGCAGCACGTGGGGCATCAGGGCTTGCCACGACGCTTCCGGGCGCTCGGAGACCCACAGGAAGATGGGGCCCTGCAGGGGGTAGGGGCCCGGGTCGGCCGAGCCGCGCTTCACGCGCTCCTCCCGGTACGGCTCCCAGAGCTTCGGGTCCAGGGGCGGAAACCAGCCGTCTGCAATGCGGGCGGCGCGCCGAGCCGAGGCGGCACTGGAGCCACCCAGCAGGATGGGGGGCGGCGGCTCCGGACGGGGTGTCACGCGACAGCGTCGCCCATGCCACTCGAAGGGCTCGCCCGTCCAAGCCTGGAGCAGCAGCGCGACCACCTCGCCCAGCGTTTCCCAGCGGTCCTCGAGGCGCCGGCCGAAGCTCTCGAACTCCGCCGGGCGGTATCCGGCGCCGATGCCGAGCACGAGCCGTCCCCCCGTGGCGAGCTGCGCCACGGCGGCGTCCTCCGCCAGCTTGATGGGGTCGTAGAAGGGCGCCAGCAGCACCGAGGTGCGCAGGCGAATTCGCCGGCTGCGGCCAGCCATGGTGCAGGCCAGGACGAGAGGCGAGGGGTTGTAGCCGTCTTCCGCTGTGTGGTGCTCGCCCAGGCCCACGGTGTCGAAGCCCAGCTCGTCGGCCCAGGCCACCTGGTCCAAGGCCGCGGCGTAGAGCGCGCCAGCGGGAGCACCGAAGGCGGGCGCGCGCATGTCGTAGGAGATCACCAGCTCCACAACGCGGGCTCAGGGCCTGGCGGCGTAGCTTCGCGGGCCGATGCAGCCGGGCAGCTCGTGGCGGATTTCTTCCAGCCAGGCGCAGAGCACCGGGCGGCTGCGGCGGGGGTCGATCAGGTCGTGAACTCCAAAGTCCTCGGCGCGCGGGAAGACGGACTGGGCAGCCAGCATCTCTGCTTCCAGCTGTGCCCGTCGTGCGGTCGGGTCTGCGGCCTCTGCGATTTCCTTGCCAAAGGCCAGCGCAACACCCCCCTCGACGGGTAACGCGCCGCTCTGCATGGATGGCCACGCCACCACGGTGGCGCCCGACCCATAATGGATGCCCTGGGCCACACCGAAGGAGCGCCGCAGCACGAAAGAAAGCCACGGGACGCGGCTCTGCAGCACGGCGAAGAGCGTCTCCATGCCGAAGCGGATGGTGGCGGCATGCTCGGCCTCCGCGCCGATTCCAAAGCCCGGCTCGTCCACGAAGGAGACGATGGGCAGGTTGAAGGCATCGCACAGCTCCACGAAGCGGCGCACCTTGCGTGCACCCGCCGCGGTCATGCTGCCTCCGTCGTGGACGCAGTCGTTGGCCAGCACTCCCACCGGGTGTCCCTGCACCCGGGCGAGGCCGGTTACCTGCGAGCGCCCGTAGAGGGGGGCCAGCTCGAAGAAGCTGCCGCGGTCCAGCACCCAACCGAGTATCCGCCGCACCTTGTAGGCGCGCCGGGGATTTTCGGGCACGATCTCGAGGAGCCCCTCCTCCTGCCGATCTGCCGGATCCTCGCAGGCTTCGATGGGCGGGAGCTCGAAGACATTCGCTGGTAGGTAGGAGAGGAAGCGCTGGATCTGGGCGAACGCGTCGGTCTCGTCCTCGGCGCCGTTGTCCACGACGCCGCTGCGCAGATGGACCTGGGCCCCACCAAGCTCCTCCTTGGAGAGCTTCTGGCCAGAGGCGCGCTCCACAAGGGCGGGGCCGCCGGTCAGTACCACGGCCGTCTGCTTCGTCATCACCGAAAAATGCGAGGCCACCAGGCGGCCCGCGGGAAATCCCGCGCAGGGTCCGAGGGCGGCGCACACCACGGGTACCGTGGCCAGGGCGTCCATGGCGAGGAGGTTCATGTGCGGCGGCGCGGTGAGATCGTAGCCGGAGCGGCCGCGGGCCGTGTAGGAGCCCGAGATGCTGGCGCCGCCCCCCTCCAACAGGCGTACCAGCGGGATGCGCCGGCGCACAGCCAGCTGCTCGGCGTACTGACCCTTCTTGAGGCCCGCCTGCGAGTAGGCACCGCCGCGGATCGTAAAATCGTCACCGGCCAGGGCCACTGGCCTGCCGGCGATGCGTGCGGTACCGGCGACGACGTTGGTGGGCGTGAAGGCGCCACTTTCGGACTCACCGCCGGCGGTCTCCCCGTACTCCCGGAAGCTTTCGGCATCCACCAGGGCTTCGATGCGCTCGCGCACGCTCTGCCGACCGCGTGCGTGTTGGCGTTCCACCGCCCCCGGCCCACCCATTTCTCGGGCGGCCTTGCGGCGCGCCTCGATGCGCTCGATGTCGTCCTGGCGCGACATGGCGGACACGATAGCGGATGCCTCACCCCTCTGAGGCCCGCTTCCGGTAGACTCGGTCGATGGCCACCACCGAGCAGCTCGCACGCCGAATCGAAGCCCTGGAACACCGCGTAGACGCAGCGGAGTCCGTCCAGGCCATCCACAACCTGAAGGCGCGCTACGCCACGCTCGTGGACCAGCGCTACACCCGGGGAGATGTGGTGGCGGAGGAACGGCTGGCCGAGGTGGCCCACGCCATCGCGCAGCTCTTTACGGAGGATGGCGTCTGGGATGGCGGCAGGGCGCTCGGCGTAGCGACGGGGCGCACCGAGATCGCCCAGAAGATGCGGGCACCCACGCTGCGCTTCTCCTGGCACTACTTCCTCAAGCCCCAGATTCAGGTAGAGGGCGAACGCGCCACGGCGCGCTGGGACATCCTCTCCCCCTGCACTACGAGAGACGGCAGGCCCCACTGGATGGCGGGCTTCGAGGACGATACCTACGCGCGCGTGGACGGCGTGTGGCTGCACCGCTCCATGAAGCTTGGTGTGGTCTTTCTATCGCCCCACGAGACCGGCTGGGAGAAGGTCTACGTCTAGGCGCCAGCGGAGCGCGTATCGCCCGGACGGCTCACCAGCTCCTGCCGCAACGAGAAGGCGCAGCGCCAGAAGAAGATCGCTGCACCGACACCCAGGGCGGCCATCGCCAGCAGCGAGTAGCGCACCGCATCGTCGCCGTAGCGTGGAGCGAGAGCATCGTTCAGGACGCCGACCAGCTGCGGGCCAACGACCAGGCCCGCGACATTCAGGATGGCGAGCATCACCGCAGAGGCCGTTGCGCGCATGCGCACCTTCACCAGATTCTGCGCGACGGACCAGAGGGGGCCTACATAGATGTTGTTGATCAGGTAGTAGGTGCCGAAGCTGGCCAGGGCGAGTGTGCGATTTTCGGCCAGGTAGAAAGGGATGGCAAAGGGCGCCGCCAGCAGCGAGATGAGGGCGGGGAGCCAGACGTACCAGCGCTCGTCGCGCCGGCCCAGACGGTCCGCCAGGCGCCCTCCCAGGGTAGCGCCCGCCGCACCGGTCAGAGCCGCGACGGTTCCGAAGGTGAGGCCCATCTCGGTGGCGCTCATTGCGTGGACGCGCATCAGGAAGATGGGTGCCCAGCTGAGCACGGCGTAGCCCGCGATGGACTGGAAGCAGGCTCCCAGCGTCAGCAACACGAAGCTCCGGCGGGCGAAGAGGATACGCAGCACCAGGCCCAGCCGAGGCAGCTCGGTATCCACGGGGCCGGGCTCCGCGGCGCCACGGCGTGGCTCCCGCACCGTGGTCCGCAGCAAGAGGGCGAGCGGCAGGCCCAGCAAGCCGGCGAGCAGGAAGGCGGCGTGCCAGCCCACCTGGTCGAGGAGGAGCCCGCCCCCGATGAAGCCGAAGCCCACGCCCAGGTAGATGCCGTTTGCGTAGATGGACAAAGCCGTGGCGCGCCGCTCGGGCGGGAAGTAGTCGGAGATCAGCGAGTGGGCCGGCGGCGTGCCTGCTGCTTCGCCCACACCTACCGCGAAGCGACAAGCCGCGATCTGGGCGAAGTGTTGCGCCAGACCCGTGGCCGCGGTCATGAGACTCCAGAGGGTCAAGCCGACGGCCATGACATTGCGTCGGGACGTGCGGTCCGCAAGGCGCGCGATGGGGACGCCCGCGAAGGTGTAGAAGAGCCCGAAGGCGGGCCCCAGCAGGAAGCCCAGCTGGGTGTCGGAGATGCCGAGCTCGTGCTTGATCGCGCTGGCCGCGACTGCGAGCAGCTGGCGATCCACGAAGTTCAGCACGTAGGCCGCGAGCAGCACGAGCAGGACGTACCAGGCGTAGGTGCTGGAGGGTGCAGAAGCCTGGCGCGGCGCGGCTTGGCTCATGTCGGGCGCTCCATCCCCCCTGGCAATCGTGGAGCAGGCCGACGCAGTATACTGGGCCGCTCTCCTGGAGGGCCCGATGAGCGACGCCGTGAAGCGCATCCATTCCGGCCAGACGTGGGCGGATTTCTGCGACGGCCTGAAGGCGGCGGGCCAGGAGATCCTGCGCGACACCACGCCGGCGGATCCCCTGGACCGGGCGGAGGGTTGGCGCTATCTGAGCCGGCTCACGCGTACGGCCCTGGAGCAGTATGTCGAGTTTGCAGACCCGGAGGCTCCGGCCTTCCGCCGCCCCTCCCACGAAACCGTGAAGATCGGTGCGGACAATCCGGACAACTACTACCAGAGCGCCACGATCCGAGGCGATTGCGCCTACCGCATCACGGGCGTACGCAATACCGTGCACTACCTGGGCATCGGGACCTACGCCGGAGGCTACGGTTCTTCTGGCCGCTCCGGACAGACGGGATACATCGACGACGCGAGCCTCCAGGTGGCGGCGGACGGAAGCTTCGAGATCGCGATCTCCGGCGAAAAAACCCCCGGAAACTAGCTGCCAATGGAGCCGGAGTCCAGCACCCTGATCGTTCGCCAGACCTTCGAGGATCGGGAGGCAGAGCAGGTGGCGGAGCTGCAGATCGAGCGCGTGGCTGCGGCGGGCCCCCCGGCACCGGTATCGGCGGCATTCATCGACCACGGGCTGGCCGCCGCCGCCGCCTATGTGCGAGGCACGGCTCGCATCTTTACCGACTGGTCCGAAGGCTTCGCGAAGCACAAGAACACCCTCCCGCGCTTCGATCCCAAGGTCGCAGCAGCTGCCCACGGCGACCCGAACATCTGCTACTTCCACGGCTACTGGGAGCTGGCCTGCGACGAGGCCCTGGTGGTGGAGGTAACCCCCCCGGCCTGCGAGTACTGGAACTTCCAGCTGAACAACCACTGGATGGAGTCACTGGACTACCGCTACCACCATATTGCCGTGAACCACCACGGCGCGCGCCTCCTGCCCGACGGCTCGCTCCGTCTGGTGGTCTCTCACGAGCTGCGCAACGACCCGAACTGGCTGGAGACGGCCGGCCACACTCGCGGCACCATGTGTTTGCGCTGGGTCGGCGCAGCCGAGCATCCCGAGCCCACGACCCGCGTCGCAAGGGTGAGCGAGCTGTGAGCGATCATTCCTTCGAGGTAGAAGGCCTGATGGCGGCTGCCCGGGAGCAGACCGGACTCACGGACTTCGGAGACGAGGGCTTCCGACAGCCCCTCGCCGTGCTGGCCCAGTCCCTGGACGAGGAGGCAGGCATGCACGCCATCGGTCGCGCGACGCAACGCGCTCGTCTGGTGGACAGCCTGGCGGTGCGCCTCGTGCTGAACGACTTCGAGCGGCGTCATCCGGAGATCACCCGCGAGAAGCTCGGCGATCCCCTGGTCATCGTGGGCCTGGCGCGAACCGGCACCACCATGTTGCACCGCCTGCTGGCGGCAGACCCGGCACACACTGCGGCCCGTTGGTGGGAGGTGCGCTACCCCGCGCCGCCGCCGGGCTGGGACTGGCGGGGAACGGATCCCCGTATCGCACAGGCCCAGGAGGAGGTCCGACAGATTCTCGAAGCGGTTCCCGCACTTGCCGCCATCCATCCCTGGGAGCCCGAGGCGCCAGACGAGGAGGTCATGCTCCTCGAACACTCCTTCCGCTCCTGGGTCCCCGAGTCCGGGGCGGACGTCCCGAGCTACCGCGACTGGCTTGCCCGACACGACCTGCGGCCTGGCTACAGCTTCCTCGTGCGCCTGTTGCGCTTCCTTCAGTGGCAGAAGCGCCGGCGTGGCGAGCGGTTGGGCCGCTGGGTTCTGAAGTCACCGTTCCACCTGGGCTACGTCGATCGCCTCTTCGAGGTGTTCCCCGGCGCCCGCGTGATCCAGACCCACCGCGACCCGGTGGAGACGATTCCCTCCGTGGCGAGCTTCTATCGCGCTCTCTGGGCGCTGAACGTGGACACAGTGGACACACGCAAGGTCGGCGCCATCTGCCTGGAGCGCTATGCCTGGGCGGCACGTCGCTGCCGCGAGGCGCGCAAGAAGCTCCCCGCCGCGCGCTTCTTCGACGTCCGCTTCGAAGACGTGACCCGCCGGCCGGTGGAGTGCGCCCGAGAGATCTACCAGTCCTTCGGCTTGCCCTTCACGCCGGAGCTCGCGGCCACGATGCAGCGCCACGCCGAAGCCCACGCCCGCTCCAAACGGCCGCCGCACCACTACACGTTGGAAGAGTTCGGATACACCGCAGACGCAATCACCGCCGAGTGGGGAACGGAAACGGGGACGTTCTTTGCGAACTTGCGTTCTTGAGGGCTGGTTCCCAGCCCTCAAGAACGCAAGTTCGCAAAGAACGTCCCCGTTTCCGTTCCCGCTCTCAGCGACTCTGTCTCACGGGCATCGTTTCCCAGCCCTGGACGAACTCGGTGCGGATGCGCTTCAGACGGTCGGCCTGCACTTCGTACTCGGGAGCGTTGGCGAGCAACTTCTCGAGGCAGAGCTTGCCTTCCAGCTTGGCAAAATGCTGGCCGATGCAGGCGTGGATGCCATGTCCGAAGGTCAGGATCCGCATAGGGCGTCGGTGGATGTCGAAGCGGTCCGGGTCCTCGAACTCCCGCTCATCCCGGTTCGCAGAGGGGTAGAGGAACATCACGCTGTGTCCGGGCTTCAACTTCTGGCCGTGAAGCTCCAGCTCCTTCGTAACGACGCGCATCAGGAACTGCGTGGGCATGTCGTAGCGCAGCACCTCGGCATAGGCGCCGGGGATCAGAGAGGGGTCCTTTACGCACTCTGCGCGCTGTTCCGGGTGCTCCCACAGGCGGTGGGCTGTGCTGGCGAAGGTCTTCGGGAAGGTCTCGGCACCGCCGATGATGAACATCGAGAGGTGCGAGCCGGCCTCCTCGACACTGAGTTGGCGACCACCGATCTCGGCGCCCAGGGCCACATCTACGACGGTACCTCCGGAAGTACCCGCCGCACGCTTCTTCTGGATCAGCTCTGCAAAGTAGGTGTTCATTTCCATGAGCGCGGCCAGGCCGTCTTCGGTAATGCCGTCGTTGCCCTCCTCGCGGGCAAAGAAGCGCCACACCATCCTGTTCAGTGAATCGGCATCCTCCATCGGGAAGCCGTTGGCCAGGCACGCCACCTTCACGGAGACCTCGGCCGCAAACTCGTTGAAGAGATCGATCTCTTCCTGCTCCGCCACCCGCGCCCAGGCGACGTCCACGAAGTGCTGGATTTTCGCCTCCAGTTTACGCACCTTGCCCGGCGTGAAGAACGGCGCGATCTTCGAACGCAGCTCCGTGTGGGTGGGGGGATCCATCATGTTGATCATAGGCGTCACGGGCTGCGCCTTCGTCAGCAGGTGCGAGGAGGTGGTGCCTTTCGTCGCGGTGTAGTGCTCCGCGTCCATCGAGGCCTCCCAGATGTCCTCGAAGCGCGAGAGTGCCCAGGAGTTGTACTTCTCGAGGAAGTAGCAGGGCGCCTCGGCTCGCAGGCGCTTGTAGATGGCCTGCGGGTTCTCGATCACTTCCTGGGAGAACGGGTCGTAGTGCAGGTCGGCCATGGGCTTCTGGGACTCCTGTGTTAGTGCACGTCGTGGCGTTGCTCGAGCTCGGCCATGATCTTGTTGGCGAGCTCCTCAGCCACGGGGAGCATGATGGGCTTCATCATCGCGTCGATCATCGGGCCCATCGGGCCACCCGGCGTGATGCGAAGCCGAAAGGTGAGCCTGGACATCCCCTGGCCCGGTCCGGCGCTGGCGCTGGCCGCGCGCTGGGTCTTGCCGGCGAAAAGCTGGTAGAAGAAGCGCGCGATGGCCTGGAGCAGGCGAGCGAAGAACCCGGGCTTCTCCGGCGCGGGCGCGCCGCTGCGAGCATCCTCCTCCTCGTAGGGGGCGAGCAGGAATTCCCCACCACCCTCCATCGGCTCGTTCAGCCCCTTCAGGCTGAAGCACACCTGCGAGGGAGCGTTCCATTCGTCCACGGTTACAAAGAACTTCACCGTGCGCGAGACGGCGCCCACATCGCCCTTCAGCACCCAGGTAGACTCGTTCTCGTCGTGCTTCTCGTGGCTCTGGTAGCCGCGCAGGAAAGGGGCCCAATTGTCCATTTCCTGGACATAGTCCCAGATCAACTGCACCGGCAACTTGACCGCGGTGCTGTACTCGGCTTCGGGCACGGGTGGAGGGTCCTCCGGGCTAGCGGCCAGGGCTCTTGGCGATGTGCTGGCCGGCCACGTAGCCCCAGGTGATCGCGCGGCAGTTCGAGGTGCCGCTCTGGTAGCCGCCGCCCAGATCGAGGAGAGCCGCCGAGTTGCCCACGGCGTAGAGCCCCGGGATGGCGTGGCCGCGCACGTGCATCACCTGGCAGTCGGTGTTCCAGCGCAGGCCGTGGGAGTTGATCCCCACCGAGACAGGGCGCAGCCGCACGGCGTGGTAGGGCGGCTTGTCGAGGGGCCCCAGCAGAGGGTTCGGATAGTCCATGTCGCCCACCAGGCGGATCGCCCAGGGCATGGAGCCGCGTTGGTAGTCCGGATCCTCGCCCTTCGCAGCACCCACGTTGAAGTGCTCGACCGTCTGCTTCAGGTTCGCCCCGGAAACCTCCATGTGGCGCGCCAGCTCTTCGAGGGTGTCGGCCTCGATCGCCATGCCTTCCGGCAGCGGCATGCCCGGCATGAACGAGCCCAGCGGATAGCGCTCGCGGTAGTTGCCGTCGAAGAGCAGCCAGATGTCCGTGTTCGGCTGTACCTGCTTCTTGCCGTTCCACTCCCGGATGCGCGGTTGGAAATCCTTGTAGAAAGACTCGTCGCAGAATCGCCGGCCCTCCCCGTTCACCCAGATGGCGTGGGGGCAACCGCCCTCCCAGGAAGAGCGCCACAGGGGCTTGCCGTCCACCTCCTCGCCGGGGATCTGGTAGCCGTAGAAGAGCGCCAGGTTCGTAGGCGGCACGCTGGCAATGGCCGCGCCTACCTCCGTGCCGAACACCATGTGGTCGCCACTGAGGTAGTCCGGGAAGACGCCATGCCAGTCATGCATTTCCTCGAACATGGTGGCCATGTCCTTGTTGTGGTCATAGCCGCCCACAGCGATGACGACGCCCTTGTGGGCGCGAACGAAGAAATCCCGGTCCTCCTTGCGTGCGCGCACGCCGATCACCGCGCCGGCCTCGTCGGTGATGAGTTCCTCCACCGGCGTCTCCACGAAGGCCGGAATGCCGCGGTCGATCACGGCGGCCTTCACAAAGAAGCCCATCATCCCCGGGCCAAAGCTGCGCTGGTCGTCCGCGATACGCTGGCCCAGCAGCTCGTAATCCCACTCCGTCACCTTGGCCAGGCCGCCCCAGGCGTACATCTCTTCGTGGAGCGCACCGCCGGGCATGATCGGTGTGAGCCAGGTCTTGGCCTGCCACTCGCCCATTCTCTTGCCGGCGAAGAGCTCCACCGAGAGGTAGCGGCCGCTGGCCTTGGTGCCCGGGCCCTCCGGGTAGTAGTAGTCGGGGAGGCCCTGGCAGGCTTTCCAGCGCACACCGGCCTTGCCCTCGTAGTACTCCACGGCCTCGTGCATCGTCGCGACCCACTTGTCGAGGTGAGGCGGGCTACCGAAGCCCGCGGTCAGGAACTCGAGGTAGGCGCGGCCCTCTTCGATCGAGTCTTCGAGGCCGAGCTTTTGCATGTGCCGGTTGTTCGGCACGAACACCTCGCCACCACCAAAGCCGCACAGGCCACCGAGCTTCGGGGCTTTATCGAGGATGGCGCACGTGAGCCCGTGGTCCTTGGCGACGATCGCTGCGGAAAGGCCGCCCAGGCCCGACCCGATGGAGACCAGGTCGACTTCCAGATCCCAGCGTGCGGGCTTGCTGGCCATGGTCCTCCGACCCTCCTGTGCAGTGCCGTGCATGGCGGCGGGATAGATTAAGAACGAGACGTATAGTATCGTAATCAAGGAGACGGGTCAGCCAATCCAGCGGGTCTCCAACCTGCTGGATTCCCAGGAGAATCCAAGAGTGCGTCAAGGCCCCGCCAGCGCAGTCAGTGCCGGGCGACCCCGGAGCGAAGAGGCCCATCAGGCCATCCTGGACGCCACCCTCGAGCTGCTGGCCGAGGTGGGCTTCTCGGCCCTCACGGTGGAGGGCGTGGCCAACCGCGCCGGCGTGGGCAAGGCCACCATCTACCGGCGCTGGTCCTCCAAGCTGCCGCTGGTGGTGGAGGCCTTCGGCCAGCTGCCCGCCCTCCAGGACTGCGACACCGGCAGCGTGGCCAAGGACCTGAAGACCATGCTGGAGGGCTACTTGGAGGTATTCCGAATCACACCGCTGGCCAGCGTGCTGCCCAGCCTCGTGGCCGAGCGCGCCCACAACCCGCAGCTGGGCGAGCTGCTCGAGCCGCTCCTGGTGGGCCGTCGCCAGCCCCTGCGCCGTGTCTTCGAGCGGGGCATCGAACGGGGCGAGCTGCCCCAGGGCCTGGATCTCGATCTGGCGCCGGATCTGGTGGTGGGCCCCATTGCCGTGCGACTCTTCTTCCGAGGCCGTCGCCCCCACCCGGAGATGGTGGGTCCGATGGTAGACCTGGCGCTCGCGGGCCTGCGTCACGCGGTCGCCACGCAGGAGGGCTGAGATGGCGCGCTACGACTACGAACGGCTCGGTGCGAAGAGCGCGGCGTTCCTCAGCGCCGAGACCTCGCGCACCCTTACCCACTCTGTCGCGGTGCTCATCTTCGAATCCGGCCCCCTGGCCACGCCGGTGGGCGGCGTGGACTTCGCCGCAGTGCGCACGGCCGTGGAAGGCTGCCTGCACCGCGTGCCCCACTACCGTCGCAAGCTGCGTCGCATACCCATCGAGAACCATCCCGTATGGGTGGACGACCGCGAGTTCAACCTGGCCTACCACCTGCGCCACACCAGCCTGGCACGGCCCGGCGCCATGGAGCAGCTGCGCACCCTGTGTGCGCGCATCATCTCTCAGCGCCTGGACCGCTCGCGACCGCTCTGGGAGCTGTGGGTGGCGGAGGGTCTGGAGGGCGGCCGTTTCGCGCTGATCCTGAAGACGCACCACGCCATGGC
>Ga0114931_10004328_pt1 | contig 17733 bp, 16 predicted proteins | sample 2SBtaG_FD_89579 | JGI IMG/M metagenome (GOLD analysis project Ga0114931, IMG submission 89579) | Deep subsurface microbial communities from Kolumbo volcano to uncover new lineages of life (NeLLi) - 2SBTROV14_V59a metaG | ecosystem: Environmental > Aquatic > Marine > Volcanic | place: Kolumbo...
AGATAGCCGGGATTTTTTCTTCTTTTAACCAATCGGAAAGTGAACGTTCAGCATTCCAATGCGAATAGTTTTCAGAATATTCGGTAACAATCAATCCCCTGCAGTGGATATTATCAGATTCAAAATATTTTAATAACCCGTTTTCTTTTTTCTTACCCGGAACTCCGTAATTACCGATAAGCGGATAGGTCATTACCAATATTTGTCCTTTGTAGGACGGGTCGGTTAAAGTCTCAGTGTAGCCAACCATCCCTGTATTAAAAACAACTTCGCCGTTAGAGTTAATCTCGTACCCGAAACTTTTACCTATGAACTCGCTTCCGTCATTAAGTATTAATTTTGCTTCTTTATAATTCATCGGTTGTTAAAATTTTTACAAAAAAATAGCCACTCTATGAGTGGCTGAAAATCATAATGTTATTTTAAAGGCAATTATTTTTAACACTAAATGTAAAATTTTAATCTCTTGTATAAATTCGGTTCAAATATATATTAAAGTGATTTGATTTACAAATTTTGAGAAAATTTAGTAAACTTGAAAGTATTAATAATTTACCGTATGTTAAAAAGAAATTGCAATAATCTTAAAATACAAAATTTTATTTGTTATATCTAAAGACTCAATAAACTATCTAAAATTAATAAATTGTATAATATGGAGAACTAAATGAAATCGATAAAAATTTTTATTTCAATAATTTTTTTTTCACTAGTAGTAATTTCCTGTGGAAACCAAGATAATTCCAATATAGTTAATGTTGTTGCAAAAGATTACTATTTCGAATCACCCGACTCAATAGCTTCAGGCTGGACTACATTTAATCTTAAAAATGAGGGTACTTGCGTACATTTCTTTTATCTCACTTTTCTGCCCGACAGTGCAACATTCCAAATGTATCTTAAAGATATAGGAGGTGCGTTTGCAATTGATTTGGATTCATTACAAGCCGGAATGGATAAAGCAAGTGCCGGAGCATTGCTTGGCAGTTTATTGCCCAAATGGTACGCTTCGGCAAAAGCTATGGGCGGCGTAGGACTTATTTCACCCGGGAAAACCGCTCAAACTACAATAAAACTTGAACCGGGCAATTATGTTATGGAATGTTATATGAAAACGAAAGATGGAAAATTTCATAGTGAATTAGGTATGATAAAACCGCTTACAGTTACAGATAAAGTTTCTAAAATGAAAGAACCAATGAATGCAAATGTTGATGTAAGTCTTTCAAATTATAAAATTGAATCGAATGGGAAACTCTCTGAAGGAAAAAATAGGATTGCCGTACACTTTAAGGAACATCCTAAATACGGCTTGGGGAATGATGTTCACATTGTAAAGTTGAATAATAATACAAATATTGATCGAATAACAAAATGGATGGACTGGATGAATATTGACGGACTTCGAGCTCCCGCACCTGCCGAATTTCTGGGAGGCGTACAGGAAATGCCTGTTGGATTCACTGCTTATTTTACGGTTGATTTAAAACCAGGAAATTATGCATTTATTTCCGAATCCCCTGTTGCAAATAAAATGTTTGAAAGATTTACTATAAATTAGAAACATTTAAATAAGATATTTTGTGCAGTAAAAAGTATGCTTTTTAATTATGTCTAAATCGGTGTGTTTTAAAGATAATTTCTTGGCAAATTTCACATACCAATAAAAGATATAAAATGAAAAAATTTATTGTTTTTTTAATTATTCAAATTCTTCTACAAATTTTTACATTTGCACAAACAAGTACTAATATAAGTCAATTTAGAGGAAATGAACAACATTCCGGAGTTATCAGCAGCGTCGCGACAAAATCTGCACCATTAAATCTTTTTTCATTTAGGACAAACGGTGCTGTTCGTTCAACTCCCGTAATTTATAAAAACATTTTACTTTTTGGCTCAACCGATGGTAATCTGTATGCAGTTAATAAAACGTCGGGTCAAGAAATATTGAAATTTCACACAAACAAAAGTACAACATGTTCCCCGGCTGTTGTTAATGATTTGGTTGTATTTTCAAGTCGTGATAAAAATATTTATGCTGTAAATGTAGACAATGGAAATCTTGTGTGGAAATATCCGACAGGAGAAAACAAAGAATTGCATTGGGGATTCGATAATTATTTATCGAGCCCGCTTATTGTTCTTTAACATCATCCAATATAATAAGGATTGAAAATGTGCTAAATAATTTTTTAAAAATTTCCATATAATCATTTCTATATATTATTTTCCAAACTTAAATTTGTCAACTGTTTACCAATATTTTATTTTAGCATAATATATTTTTCAATTAAATTTATAATGAGAATTTTATGGAAATAATAAATGATACAAGCAACAACGTTTTTGTTGTTGAAGTTGACGGTAAGGAAGCATATTTGCGTTATGCATTAAGAAGTAAAGATGTAATTGATTTTGTTTACACTTACACTCCACCCGAACTGAGAGGTAAAGGACTTGCTGAAAAAATTGTAAAAGAAGGTTTTAACTTTGCAAAAGAAAATAAATTAAGAGTTATACCAACCTGTCCTTATATAATGTATTTCCTTACTAAAAATGAAGAATTTAGACACTTAATAATGTAAAGTTTTTTTGCAAAAATTTTTTACTTGCTCAATTATGTAAAATATTCTTATTATTCATATTACTTTCCTAAATTTTTTTGGAGATTTATAATGAAAAGAAATTTGTTTTTTTCCCTGTTAGTAATTCTTCTTGTTAGTTCTTGCAATGTTTATAAAAATAAAATTGAATACCCTAAAACCAAAAAGGTTGATGTTTCTGACAACTACTTTGGAACAATTGTTAAAGATCCCTACAGATGGTTGGAAAATGATACAAGTCAGGCAGTTAAAAAGTGGGTGAAAGAAGAAAACAAAATCACTTTTAATTACTTAGAGAACATATCTTTCAGAAATAAAATAAAAGAAAGATATTCAAAGCTTTTTAACTATCCAAAATATTCAGCACCTTTTAGAGGAGGTAAAAATTATTTCTTCTTTAAAAATAACGGACTGCAAAACCAAAGTGTTCTTTACATTCAAAAAGGGCTTAATGGAACACCGGAATTATTTTTAGATCCGAATAAATTAAAAAGTGACGGCACCGTTGCGCTTAGAAGTTATTCAATTTCTAAAAACGGAAAATATTTTGCTTACGGAACTGCATCGGGAGGGTCGGATTGGAATGAGTTTTACGTAATGGATATTGCTACTAAAAAGAAATTAAAAGATCATCTAAAATGGATAAAATTCTCCGGTATTTCCTGGTATAAAAACGGTTTCTTTTACAGCCGTTATCCCGAACCCACAAAAGGAAAAGAACTAACTTCGTCCAATGAATTTCACACTGTTTACTATCACAAATTAGGAACGAATCAAAAAAAAGATAAAAGAATCTTTGGAAATAAAAATAATCCCAAAATGACTTTTTACGCACAGACAACCGAAGATGAAAAATTTCTGATTATATACCCCTCAAAGGGTACAAGCAATAATGCTTTATACGTAAAAAATCTTTCTAAACCTTATTCTAAATTTAAAACAGTAGTTTCAACTTTTGATAACAATTATTCAGTTGTTGATAATATTGGAAATAAATTATTGGTTTTAACCGATAAAAATGCTTCAAAGAACAAATTGGTTTTAATCGATCCTAAGCGACCAAATAAAAAAAATTGGAAAACTATAATTCCTGAAATGGGGGATGTTTTACGTTCGGTTCAAATAATAGGCGGAAAAATAATTGCTAATTATATGAAGGATGCAAGCAGCCACATTTATATGTATACATTAAACGGTAAGTATGAAAAAGAAATAAAGCTGCCTGCTTTAGGAACTGTCGGCGGTTTTTCCGGCAAAAGGAAAGATAACATTGCATTCTATACTTTTACTTCTTTTACATATCCGCCGTCTATATATAAATTCGAAGTTAACACCGGAAAATCAGCTCTCTTCCGTCAGCCTAAATTGGATTTTGATTTTTCACCTTACGTAACTAAACAAGTTTTTTACAATAGCAAAGACGGTACAAAAGTTCCTATGTTCCTTGTTTATAAAAAGGGTATAAAATTAGACGGCAGCAATCCTACTTATCTTTATGCTTACGGCGGGTTTAATATTAGCTTAACTCCTTCCTTCAGCTCATCAAGACTTATTTGGTTAGAACAGGGCGGAATATTTGCAATGCCTAATTTGCGTGGCGGCGGAGAATACGGAGAAGCCTGGCACAAAGCCGGAACAAAATTACACAAACAAAATGTGTTTGATGATTTTATTGCCGCTGCAGAATATTTGATTAACAATAAATATACATCTCACAAAAAATTAGTTTGCGCCGGTGCTTCAAACGGTGGATTGTTAATAGGAGCAGTAATAAATCAGCGACCCGATTTATTTAGGGTTGCCCTACCTGCTGTAGGTGTTATGGACATGCTGCGTTTCCAAAAATTTACAATTGGCTGGGCTTGGGTCTCGGATTATGGCTCAAGTGATGATTCGCTTCAGTTTAAGGCGTTGTATAAATATTCACCGCTCCATAATATTAAAAGCGGGTTGAATTATCCCGCAGTTCTTGTAACTACTGCCGATCATGATGACAGAGTTGTCCCCGGACATTCTTTTAAATATATTGCAACTCTTCAAGAAAAATATAAAGGTGATAATCCTGTTTTAATAAGAATTGGCGTGCGTGCCGGACACGGCGGCGGAAAACCAACTTCAAAAATAATTGAAGAACAGGCGGATAAATGGGCGTTTGTATTTTATAATTTAGGAATTGTACCTAAATATTAATTATGATTGAGAAAGCTACATTCGGTGCAGGTTGCTTTTGGGGTGTACAAGCTGAGTTTGATAATTTAAAGGGAGTTATTAAAACCATAGTAGGTTATGCCGGCGGACATTTTGAAAATCCAACCTATGAAAATGTTTGTTCCGGTAATACGGGACACGCAGAGGTTCTTCAAATAGAATTTGATAATGAAATTATATCATATCATGAATTATTAAATTTTTTTTGGAATATTCATAATCCTGTAACTCCCAACAGGCAAGGTCCTGATGAAGGCTCGCAGTACAGGTCAATCATTTTAACTCACAATAATCAGCAAGAAGAAACAGCTTTGGTAGAAAAGAATAAGTTGAATGAAAGTGGAATTTTCAATTCCGATATTGTAACCGAAATAGTTCCCATAGATTCTTTTTACAAAGCCGAAGATTATCATCAAAAATATTATTTTAAAAAATAAATAGACTTCAATTATGTTAAGAAAATATAGAAAAACTTTTTATGGGAATTTTATTAAAACATTGCTTCCTTTTTCCATCGTTTTATTTTCTATCTTATTTATAATTGCTACGTTTGCTCAAACAAATGAAATAAAAGTAGTAAAAGAAAAAGTTAAATTTACAACAGATGACGGTTTTAATATAAGTGCAATTATAGGTAAACCTGAAAAAATAGATGACGAATTGCCTGCAGTTATTTTAATTCACCAAGGCGGTTCTAATAAAAGCGAATGGAATGGTTTTTTTGAACAGTTAGTTAAACAGAACTATATTGTTTTAGCTTATGACATACGCGGACACGGTGAATCGGATAAAGTTGATAATATTTATGCCTTGTTCAATGATCCTAATCAAGCACCTCACGATTTGATATCTACGATAGAATATTTGAAGGATAATAAAAATGTAGATGCTGAAAGGATTGCAATAGTTGGTGCATCAATAGGCGCCAATTTAGCGTGCGTGGGAATTTCAAAAATGGATGTTAAAACGGCTGTTGCTATTTCCGGTAAAACTTCTGCAGTTGAAAATCTTAATGGTTCAAAAGATTTAGATTTAAAATCTATCTTTTATATTGCATCCGAAGGAGACCAAAACGGCAAAAGAGTAGAATGGGCCAAGCAATTATACAACAGAACTGAACCACCAAGAAAAATTGAAGCTGTCCCAAATTCGTCAGCTCACGGAGTTAGTATCTTTAAAGACCATCCAAAAGTTAAAAATAAAATTATAAAATGGCTCAAAGATACTTTATAATCAAAATGTAATGTTATTAACATTTTATGATTTATTATTATTTTAAATTGTAAATAAAAAGGATTAAAAATTAATTATTTAATTATAAAAAGGGGGATGAAATGAGTTTACTAACCGGTGTTTTTAAAGCAAAGAAAAATAAAAATGGTTTAAACAGAATAGAACTTATAGATAAGTTTAAAACTGTTCGTGCTTTTTCAGAAGAGTTGGCAAAGCCATTAAAAATAGAAGATTATGTAATACAATCAATGCCGGATGTAAGTCCTACAAAATGGCACTTGGGGCACGTAAGCTGGTTTTTTGAGGCTTTTATTTTAGACAAAGCTGTTAAAAATTATAAATCTATAGACACTAAATACACATATATTTTTAATTCATATTACGTGCTGATTGGTGAAAGATTTGTAAGAGCAGACAGAGGTCTTTTATCCCGGCCGACAGTCGAAGATGTTTACAATTATAGACAGTTTGTAAACGAGAACTTAATCGATTTTTTAGAAAACTGCAGTGAAGCAGAGTTTGAAAAATATGCACCTATTGTAGAAGTTGGACTAAATCATGAACAGCAGCACCAGGAATTATTACTTACCGATATTAAGCACGTCCTTTCCTTCAATCCATTAAACCCTGTTTATTCTTCTGTTGAATTACCAAAGGGAGATTATCAGTCTTTAAATTGGAAAGCTTTTGACGATGGAGTTTATCAAATTGGAAATTCTGGTGAGAAATTTTGTTACGATAATGAAACTCCAATCCACAAAGAATATCTTCATTCATTTCAATTGGGAACAAGACTTGTAACAAATCAAGAGTTTATAGAATTTATAGAAGCCGGTGCCTATAAAAAACAAGAGTGGTGGCTTTCAGACGGATGGGCAACATTAGACAAAGAAAATTGGGAGGCTCCTCTTTATTGGAAAAAGATTGATGGGAAATGGTGTTATTTTACTTTAAACGGATTAAAGCCTGTTTCACCAAACGAACCGGTCTCACACGTTAGTTATTATGAAGCCGAAGCTTATGCAAGATGGAAAGATAGTAGACTTCCTACCGAAGCTGAATGGGAAATTGCTGCGGATAATATTGAAATAAAAGGCAATTTTGTTGACAATAAATTTTTTCACCCTATTTCTTCTAATAATAAAAGAGAACAAAATCTAAATCAAATGTACGGTGATGTTTGGGAATGGACTCAAAGCGCTTACTTACCGTATCACGGTTACAAACCCTTGCCGGGAGCTTTAGGTGAATACAACGGAAAATTTATGTCGGGTCAAATGGTACTTCGCGGAGGCTCTTGTGCAACATATTCAAATCATATTAGAAAAACATACCGTAATTTTTTCCCGCCACATTCACGCTGGCAGTTTATGGGAATAAGACTGGCAAAAGATATTTAATAACTAAAAAGAAAAAAAATGAAAATAAAAACAGAAGAAATAACAAAAGGCGATATATTAACAGACGTATTAAACGGGTTAAGTCAGACACCAAAAATGTTGCCGAGTAAATTATTTTATGACAAGAAAGGTTCTCAATTATTTGATGAAATTTGTGAGTTGAACGAATATTATCCCACTAGAACTGAGATGCAGATAATGCAGAATAATATAAAAGAAATGGGAGAACTTCTTGGTGAAGGTACAATGTTAATTGAATTGGGAAGCGGAAGCAGTCAAAAAATAAAATTATTGTTAGATCACATTCCCGGACTTGCCGGTTACATTCCCATTGATATTTCATCAGAACATTTAATTAATTCCTCTAAAATATTAAGAGAAGAATACACTCATATAAATATATTCCCATTAGCTGCGGATTACACAAAATATTTTGAGCTACCTGTTATCGATAAACCTTTTGATCATAAAGCCGTGTATTTCCCCGGATCAACAATAGGTAATTTTACAAAAATTGAAGCAAGAAAATTTATTAACAGAATAGCCGACATAGCCGGTAAAAACGGTGGACTAATAATCGGTGTTGATTTACGAAAAGACAAAGAAATACTTGAAGCAGCTTATAACGATAAAAAAGGAATAACCGCAGCTTTTAATCTAAATATATTAAATCATATAAATACTGAATTAAAAACTGAATTTGAATTAACTAAATTCAAACATTTTGCATATTTTAACAAAGGAATAGGCAGAATAGAAATGCATTTAGTAAGTACAGAGGAACAAGATTTAAAAATAGATAGATCTAATTTTTTAATTAAAAAAAATGAACATATAATAACTGAATATTCTTATAAATATACATTGCAAGATTTTGAAAAATTAGCAAAAGATAGATTTGATTTAAAAAGGGTTTGGATTGACGATAATAATTTATTCAGTATTCAATATTTAAAAGTCAGAGATTAGCACATATTGCTATTTGTCTAAATTTTTAAAATAACGTTATTATTTTTTTTATATTTGTATACAGTTTTATAAATAACAAGAATTATTTTTACTATGACATCAACATTGAAAACAGAGGAAAGTAATACCGATAAAAATTCAAAATTACCGCAAACATTACTTGTAGAAGATGAAGAAATTAGCAGAACAATTACAAGAGTGTTCTTGCAAGACATTTGTGATGTGGATTTTGCCGAGAACGGAGAAATTGGATATGAAATGGCAGAGAAGAAAAACTATGATATTATATTTATGGATATTGGTTTAGGTAGGGGAATGAATGGAATGCAAACAGCAAAAAAAATAAAACAACTTGATAATTATAAAAATACACCTATAGTTGCTTTAACAGCTTATGCAATGAAAGGGGATAAAGAAGAATTTCTGGCTAACGGATGTTCACATTACATTTCACGTCCTGTAGACAAACATAAATTAATAAAATTAGTCCAAGATATACTGAACCAGTTGTAAAAAAAATAATTTCTATTTTTTTTATCATCAAGTAAAACTTAAATTATGTAACTATATTAAAACATTAATTATTTATAATTAAAATTAGGTAACATTATGTTTAGGAAATTACTGCCTAAAGAAGAGAAATATTTTGAAAATTTTAGAATGATGGTTCAGCACCTTACTGATATGGCTGACTTAACTCTCAAACTATTTTCATCCGAAACTTTTGATAAAAATATAATTCTTGAAATTAAACCTATCGAGAGAAGATGTGACGAGATAACAAGTAAAATTTTTAAAAGACTTAACCAAACATTTATTACTCCATTTGACAGAGAAGACATCTTTAATCTAATTAAAAAAATGGGTGATATTAGTGACATTCTTTATGCCGCTGTAATAAGAGTAGACCTTTTTAACAGTAATGAAAAAATAAAATATGCAGATGAAATTACTTCAATAATTGTTCAACAATTAAAAGCACTTGAAATTGCTATACAAGACTTAAAAGCAAAACATGTAAACGAATGTAAGGCTGTAAAAGATTTAGAAACAGAAGCTGACAGTGTATATCATACAGCAATTAGGGAATTGTTTAGAGACGAGAAAGATGCAATTGAATTAATTAAGAAGAAAGAAATTTTAGGTTTACTTGAAGACGCTTCCGACAAGTGTCAGTCTGTTGCAAATGTTATTTTATCAATATTTATAAAGAACGCGTAATATGGTTTTCATTATTGGTATTATTTTACTGGCGCTAGTATTTGATTTTTATAATGGAATGAATGACGCCGCAAACTCTATTGCAACAATTGTTTCTACAAGAGTTTTAACACCGATACAAGCTGTAGCTTGGGCTGCATTTTTTAATTTTGCGGCTGTATTTATTTTTGGCGTCAGTGTAGCAAACACTATTGGTAAAGGCATTATTGACATAACAATAGTGGATAATGCTGTTATTTCTGGAGGAGTTATCGGCGCTATTTTAATGTCTGCAATTGCAACACACAACGGCATGCCGATTAGTATTTCTCACGCAATAATTGGTGGTTATGCCGGTGCAGGTGTTGCTAAAGCGGGTTTTGTAGCAATTGTCGGCTCAAGTTTCGGACTAATTGTTCTATTTATGTTTCTTGCACCTATTTTAGGTATGATCATTGCACTTTTATTTTCAATTGTAACTACTTGGGTAGTTAAAAACAAAAAGCCTTCCAAAGTAGATAAATACTTTAGACGACTGCAGCTTATATCTTCAGCTTTTTTTAGTTTAAGTCACGGTTCTAACGATGCACAGAAAACAATAGGTATTATTTCTGTTGCACTATTTACAAACGGATTTTTGGGTAAAACTTTTTATGTGCCCGATTGGGTAATTTTTATGAGTTATACCGTAATTGCTTTGGGCACTTTGTTAGGTGGATGGAAAGTTATAAGTACTCTTGGTATGAGAGTAACAAAGCTCACTCCATTTGGTGGCTTTAGCGCTGAATCCTCAGCCGGACTAACAATTACTTTTGCATCTTTAATTGGTATTCCCGTTAGCACTACACATACTATAACAGGTTCAATTATTGGTGTAGGTACTATGAGAGGTTTTTCGGCGGTTAGATGGGGAGTAGCTAGAAATATTTTATGGACTTGGGTTTTAACTATTCCATTAGCCGGTATATTTGCAGCGGTTTCTTATTTTATTATTGATTATATAACAAAAGTAATTTGAGTTTTAAACTCAGATTACTTTTAATGTATTTATACTATTTTCAATCAGCTTAGTGATTTCACCTAATAATTCTTTTCCCCTGTTTCTTCCGTACCACAAATGTAATTTTTCATACAATTCAGGTTTTACAATTCCTTCGGCTTTTAATCTTTTAATTTCTTCTTTTGCTTTTTCCGGTCTGGGTCCCCATTTAAATAATTCTTCGTTATTTTCATCAAATACAACCCATATAGGAATACTCATGGTTCCATTAGTAAGATATTGATTCATTATATCAGGATTTGAATCTCTTAAAATAATTACCAATTTTATATTTGAATTTAACTTAGCAAGTTTAGCTATGTACGGCAAGTTCTGGGAGGAATCACCACACCAATTTTCTGTGATAACCACCCAAGTTTGTGGCTCCGATATGCTATGAATTATTTCTAAGATTTTTTCCGATGGCTTAAATGTTTTTGCTATCCTTTTACTTCTCTGAAGATTGAGCTTTATATAATTATATGTTTCAAACTCTTCGTCATTTAAGTTATTAACATCTGTTGTCTCTAAAAATTTTTCAGTTATTTCAACGTAACTGTTAAAACTTAATCCGTTTTTTATTATTTTGTTATAAATTAAATTGTTATCCATAATATCTCCTAAAATTTTGCCATCTTTATATTAATTTTATATTATATGATGCATAGTAATTAGTGAAGATTCATATTTACTGTAAATTATATTACATATCATATTAAAGTTTTATTTCATCCCAAATATTTATATCTTTCAAAGAACAAAATGTAATTCTGTTAGCAAAAATTGCTATGTTACTAAAAAGATATCTAACACCGTTAAGAGCCTAAAGAACTTTACTTTAAGAATAATTTATTTACATATGTTATTGGAAAGGAAAATTGTATGAACATTTTAATGATATACCCTGAAATGCCGAATACAATTGGTAAATTTAATGAAATGGTAAAATTATCAGGTAGAAAAGCTTCTTTTCCTCCAATAGCTTTACTGACAATTGCTTCTATGCTGCCAAAAGATTGGAATGTAAAATTAATAGATCTAAATGTAAATAATGAATTTATATTTGAATTAAAATGGTCAGATTATGTATTCATTAGTGCAATGAATGTTCAGTCAAAAAGTTCAAAATATGTAATTGATACTTGCAAAGACCATAATGCTAAAGTAGTTGCAGGTGGACCTCTATTTACTCATGAATTTGAAAAGTTTTCCAATGTAGACCATTTTGTTTTAAATGAAGCTGAAATCACTTTACCTCTATTTTTAAATGACCTTGAAAATGATGAATTAAAACATATTTATAGAACAGATAAATTTGCAGATGTGCACACAACCCCTGTACCAAGATGGGACTTAATAAACTTAAATGATTATTTATACTCTTTAATTCAGTTTTCCCGAGGTTGCCCATATCTTTGTGATTTTTGTGATGTTACAGCACTTTATGGTCGAGTTCCAAGAACAAAACCTACAGAACAAATTATAAAAGAATTAGATTTGATTTTATCTAAAGGAAAAAATGAAATGATATTTTTTGCCGATGATAATTTAATCGGTAATAAAAATGTTCTAAAAAAAGATTTACTTCCGGCACTCATTGAATGGAGAAAAAATAATTTATATGCACCTGCATTTGCTACACAATTAACAATTACGCTTGCTGATGATGAAGTGTTAATGAAAATGTTATTTGAGGCAGGATTCAGACATATTATTGTTGGAATTGAATCGATAGATACTGAAGCTTTAATAAAAATGAGAAAAAAACAAAATACGAGAAGAGATATTTTAGAAAATGTTCAATTGATTCAGACAAAAGGATTTTTAATTATCGGAACATTTATTGTTGGCTTAGATACGGACACAACAGAAGTATTTGATAATCTGATCAAATTTATTCAAGAAAGCGGAATTGTTTTGGTAGTTGTTAATGTATTAAAAGCTCCACCGGGCACTGAACTTTACGAAAGGATGAAAAGAGAGAACAGGTTACTAAAAGAATTTGAATTTGGTGAAAACAGAACAAATATAATCCCAATCATGGATGCAGATACTTTACACAAAGGTTATAAAAAAGTTTTAAGCGAAGTATATAATCCTCAAAAAATTTACGAAAGGATAGTAACTAATTTAGATAATTTAGATCCTTATAAAATTAAAACTTATATCAGGCGCAAAGTTTCATTTAAGGAATTTCTTATTTTTGTTAAAATTATTTTTAAACTTGGTGTAATATATAAGGGACGAAAGTATTTTTGGAAATCATTACTCCATACTATTTTTTATAAAAAACAATACCTAGATCTTACTATTTTATTTTGTATGCTTATGTACCAGTATAGCAATTTGCTAGATACATTTTTGGAGAATGAGAAAAAAGGTATATTAATATATTCTAAAGGTGATCTAGAGAGACCAAAAGCATCTTAATAATTTTTGATTAATAAAAAGTTTATATTCTATATTATAATTACTAAAAATTAATGAATAATTATGTTATTCGAAAAATATTTTATACCTATTGAAGCAAATAAAACTCTTCCTCTTGTGAAGCAGATTGTAAGAGATATTATTAATTCAGCTAACGAACTAAGAATTTTAAGAACTAACATTGAAAAAGATTTTGAAGACGATATTTTAGTTAAAAAGCATTTGGAAATGATAAATTATTTTGTTGATGAACTAAAAGAGATTGGTTGTTTTTATAAAGATTGGAATTTTGAAATTGGTTTAGTTGATTTTCCTTCTATAATTGACGAAGAAGAAGTTATGCTTTGCTGGAAAAGTGATGAAGAAGATATAAAATTTTATCACAACCACGAAGAAGGTTTTGCGGGCAGAAAACCTATACCTGAAAAGTATTTTGTAGAAGAGGCGATAATTTAAAAATTGTAAAGCGATTCGTCTGTCTCTACAGTAGAAAGGTTGAATCTTAAATAATTATTTCACTTGTGTGAGCAGCCTGCTCGCTTTACAAATCTATCCATTCCTCTGCTGGAAATCTTTCATAAACTTAACAAGTTCTTCAACAGCAACCTTCGGACAAGCATTGTAGATGGATGCCCTCAGTCCGCCGATTGAACGGTGACCTTTAACTCCGCCGAAACCGTTTTCCAAAGCTTCCGCAATAAGTTTCTTTTCTAACTCTTCACTCGTCAAATTAAATGTTACGTTCATTACCGAGCGGCTGTCTTTTTGTGCGTGACCTTTATAGAAGCCGTCGCTTTCGTCAATGCAGTTGTAAAGCATTTCTGCTTTTTCTTTGTTGACTGAATTCATTGCATCGAGTCCGCCTAAATTTTTAAGCCACTTTGTAACAAGCCCTATCATATAAACACCGAAAACAGGAGGGGTATTAAACATAGAATTTTTTTCAGCGTGAGTATTGTAATTCAACATAGTAAATAATGAGTCGGGACTTCTTTGCAAAAGATCATCTCTAATTATTACAAGTGTAACACCGGAAGGGCCCATATTTTTTTGTGCACCGGCGTATATAATTCCGTATTTAGAAACATCAATTTTTTTGTGAAGTATATCCGAAGAGGCATCGCAGACCAAAGGGATATCTCCAACCTCCGGCTCTGAGTTCCATTCTGTTCCGTAAATTGTGTTGTTGGATGTAAAGTGAACATAAGAGGCATCTTTGGCAAGATTTAATTCCTTAGGTATTCTGTCAAATCCAGTTCCTTCAGATGAAGCTGCAATATTTACTTCTCCAACTCTCTTAGCTTCTTTTACGGCTTTCTTTGACCAAGCTCCGGTAACTAAATAAGCCGCTTTATTATTTGGTGGCATAATATTCATCGGTACCATTGCAAACTGAGTGCTTGCACCGCCCTGTAGAAAAAGTATGTGATAATTATCCGGTATACTTAAAAGAGATTTTAAATCTTCTTTTGCGCCATCAATTATTTTGTTGAATGTTTCCGAGCGGTGACTTATTTCTAGTACTGACATTCCAACACTGGGTAATGAGTAAAGATTTTCCTGAGCTTCTTTTAAAACTTCTTCCGGTAATACTGCCGGACCAGCATTAAAGTTATATATTCTCTCTTTCATAATTTCACCTTATATTTTAAATTAAATGAATTAAAAGACCATCTCTTAATTTAGGTTCGAACCAAGTAGATTTGGGAGGCATTTTTTCTCCCGCATCGGAGATATTTATTAAGTCGTCTACGGATAACGGGTGCAATGAAAATGCAACCGAGGCTTTTCCTTCGTTCACTAACTTTTCCAATTCCTTTGTTCCACGAATTCCACCGACAAAATCAATCCTTTTATTTGTTCTCGGGTCGTCAATGTCTAATATAGGGTTAAGCAAGAAATTCTGAAGTATACTTACGTCTAATTTTTCACCTATATTATCGCTTAATGAGTTGCTTGCTATTATTGAATCTCTGGCTTTTAATTTGTACCACTCACCGTCTAAATACATACAAAATGTTTTAGTCTCAGCTGGTTCTTTTTCATCGGATTTTTCTACTGTAAATTTATCACTTATTTGACTTAGAAATTCTTCCTTGCTTTGTCCGTTTGAATCTTTAACAACTCTGTTGTATGCAAGTATTTTTAATTGTTCTGCTGGGAAGAGAACTGCTAGAAAATAGTTGTATTCTTCATCACCGTTATGAGCCGGATTGATGTTTCTTTTTTCGTTCCTTGCTCTCCAAGCACTTGCAGCTCGGTGATGTCCGTCAGCTATATAAAGGTTTTTAACATTTTTAATTTCATCAATGATAACGGTATTTATCTCCTCAGGTAAAAGCCAAATTTTATGTGTTATATTGTCCTCGGTTGTAAAATCGTATTCAGGCTCTTGGCTGTTAATAATATTATCAACTACTTCGTTTACTTTTGAAACTCCTTTGTATGTTAAAAATACTGGGCCTGTCTGTGCTGATGTTGAAACAATATGATTTGTCCTGTCATCTTCTTTTTCTTTTCGCGTGTTTTCGTGTTTCAGAATTACATTATTTTCATAATCATCAACCGAAAATGTTGCTGCAATTCCTGTTTGAGGTCTGCCGTCCATAATTAATTGATAAAGATAAAAACGAGGTTTATCATCCTGAACTAACGGAGCTTTTTCAATAAGATAACCCAAGTTTTCTTTTGCTTTTTTATATACTTCCGGTGAATAAGCATCCACACTATCGTCCAAAGTAGCTTCGGCTCTTCCGATTCTTAAAAAACTTAACTCGTTGTCTGCAACTAATTGTTTTGCTTCTTCTCTGTTTACAACATCATAAGGTACGCTCGCTACTTTTGATGCAATTTCTTTTTGTGGTCTTAAAGCTTTGAAGGGTTTGATAACTGCCATTTGATTTCATCTCCATATTTATCTGAATTTGTACTACTAAAATCCACAAAATCTGAATAATAATCCATCAGCAAATTATAATAGGAAGCGTTGTTTTATAAAATTTATTAACGATTTTAAAATATTAGGCGGGTTATAGTTACTGTTATTTATTTTATATTTGCAAGTAAGATTTTATCCAAATTATCAAAATCAATTAAACATAAATCTCAAATATTTTAAAAATATGAAACGATCATTGTTATTCTTAGTTATCCTTCTCATTAGCAGTACATTTTTAAGTGGGCAGGAAATAAAGTCTTCACCTAAATTAGTTGTCGGCATTGTGGTTGACCAAATGAGATATGATTATTTATATAGGTTTAATTCTTTATACTCGGAAGGTGGGTTTAAAAAATTGATGAGAGACGGGACTAACTTTACGTTTACACATTTTAATTATATTCCTACTTATACAGGACCCGGTCACGCCTCAATTTATACAGGAACAACTCCGTATTTTCACGGAATAATTTCAAACAATTGGTATGATAAAAAAATAAAAAAAGTTATTTATTGTACAAGTGATAAAAGATATGAAACTGTTGGTGCTAATAATAAAAATGGTAGAATGTCACCAAAGAGATTGCTCTCTACAACTATTACCGATCAGCTAAAACTTTCAAACAACGGAAAGTCGAAAGTAATAAGTGTTTCCATTAAAGACAGGGCAGCTATTCTTCCCGGTGGCCATTCTCCCGATGGGGTATTTTGGTACGATCCCAAGACGAGCAATTTCATAACTTCTTCTTTTTATATGAATCAATTACCCAAGTGGGTAGTAGATTTTAACTATAGGAAATTAGCAGATAAATATATGTCATCCGGCTGGAAACTTTCTTATCCATTAAACAAATATGAAATGAATTTGCCTGATAACAATTCATTTGAGGAAGACTTGTTCTTAGAAAATAAAACAGCATTTCCTCATTCATTTAATAATATTTCTTTTTCTGAAAAAAGAGATTTAATAAGAAGTACACCTTACGGTAATGAACTTTTATACGTCTTTGCCATTGAAGCCTTAAAAAATGAAAACCTTGGAAAAGGCAAATATACCGACTTCCTTGCTATAAGTTTTTCATCAACGGATTACATAGGACATTCGTACGGACCAAATTCGGTTGAGATTGCAGATACATACGTAAAGTTAGATTTGTTAATTTCAAAATTAATTAGTGAACTAAATAAACAAGTTGGAAAAGGAAATTATATATTATTTTTAACAGCCGATCATGGAGTTGCCGAAGACCCGGTTTTTTTAAATGAACATAATATACCAGGCGATTGGGTAAATTTTAAAATAATTACAGATTCCTTAAAAAGATTTACAAAAAGAAAATTTAATAACGAAAAAGTAATGGAAAAATTTTCAAGTAAACAGATATTTCTAGATTATAGTGTTATTAATTCCTTAAAATTAAATCCGGTGAATGTTAGACGAGAATATGCACATTATTTAATTAATGCTTTTCCTTTTATTGCACAAGTATATACACGCAATGCTTTAAGTCACGATGTTGCAAATCGAACCTCATCAAACTTAGTTCTAAACGGTTTTAGTCCTTCACTTTCGGGTGATGTGGTTTTAGAACTTCAACCCGGTTACATTCCAGGTTCTACTTCTAACCGCCACGTTACGCACGGTTCCAGCTATTCTTATGATACTCACGTTCCGCTTTTATTTTATGGATGGAACATTCCCAGACAAAC
>Ga0114931_10004329_pt1 | contig 17732 bp, 14 predicted proteins | sample 2SBtaG_FD_89579 | JGI IMG/M metagenome (GOLD analysis project Ga0114931, IMG submission 89579) | Deep subsurface microbial communities from Kolumbo volcano to uncover new lineages of life (NeLLi) - 2SBTROV14_V59a metaG | ecosystem: Environmental > Aquatic > Marine > Volcanic | place: Kolumbo...
AACACGCCGCAAGACCGCGTTTCGGCCCCCTCCGTGGTTCCACAGGAAGGGACGCGAGACCATCAGGGCGGCTTCCTGAACCGGGTCGAGCTGATAGTAGCCGTCGTCGCGCCACAAACCCGCCATGTCCGAGGGCGCGTTCTCCATTTCCAGGACCGATGGCGTGATCAGCCTGCCGTCGTGGCTGAGGACGACGGGCGAGTAGTCGTAGATGGCGCAGTTGAACCCCGTCGCCTCGAGAGTCTTCCTCGCGCAGGCCAGCGCCGACTTCGCATCCATCACCGGTCGTGACAGACGCGCGAACCTGGCTGACAATGAGCTCATGAGAAAATACTACTCACAGCGCGACTAGCTGTCAATTTTATGGACTTCCCCAAGACTCGGCGCAAGGTGAAGCGGCGCCGGCGTGTATCGAGCCGGGTTTGTTTTGGGGAGAACCGGGGCCGGATCACGCGGACTTCCGGGTCACGGGCGCGCGGAGCAGTCGCCAAACCTATCGAATTTTATAGCTATCCCACGGACGCCAGCCACCCTAACCTTCCATGGTCAAATCGGATGATCGCGCGAATGTTCTCGTTCGCGCGCGTGCGGCGTCCCCGGTTAGTGGTCGCTCGACCGGGACCGTGGTCGCCGCGCTTGGTTCGACGCAACAGGCAGGAAAGGAACAGGGGCATGCAAGCCGGGAAGAGAATCGTCGCGCTGCTCTCGAGCGTGGCGCTGATGGGAGCGGTGGCCGTGCCGCTGGGGTCTTCGCTTGCCGGGGAAGGAAAGATGGGGGGCACGATGCGACTGCTCGCCAAGGCCGCCTCCGGCACCATCGATCCGCATATCAACTATACGCTGCAATACTTTCAAATAAACTATCTTCTCTACGACGGCCTGGTCACCTTCCGGAAAGCCGGCGACAAGACCGGCTTCGACGTGGTCGCGGACCTCGCCGAGAGCCTGCCCGAGCCGCGGGACGGCGGTCGCAAATACGTCTTCAAGCTGCGCAAGGGGATCAAATTCGCCGACGGCAGCGACCTGACGACGGCGGACGTGGTCGCGTCCTTCCAGCGCATCTTCAAGGTCATCGGCCCGACCGCCGGAACCTTCTACAACGGCATCGTGGGCGCCGACAAATGCCTGGCCGAGCCGGCGAGTTGCACGCTCGAGGGCGGCGTCGTCGCCGACGAGCAGGCCGGAACGATCACCTTCAACCTCACCCAGCCGGACGGCGAGTTCCTGCAGAAGATCGCCATTCCCCATGCCGCGATCCTGCCGGCCGAGGCGCCGCCGAGGGATTCCGGCACCGAACCCATCCCCGGTACCGGCCCTTACGTCATCAAGAGCTACGACCCGAACAAGCGCCTTCGGATGGTGCGCAATCCCTATTTCAAGGTATGGAGCAAGGAGGCGCAGCCGGCGGGCTATCCGGACGAGATCCACTACGACTTCGGCCTGACGGAGGAGGCGGCGGTGACCGCCATCCAGAACGGCCAGGCCGACTGGATGTTCGATCCGCCACCCCCCGACCGCTTGGCCGAACTCGGCACCAAATACGCGAGCCAGGTCTCGCTTCACGCGCTGACCGCCATGTGGTACGCGCCGATGAACACCAACCTCGCGCCCTTTAACGACGCGAGAGTCCGCCGGGCGGTGAACTTCGCCATTGATCGCAACGCGATCGTGAAGCTCTTCGGGGGCGTCAATCTCGCCCAGCCGGCCTGCCAGATCCTGCCGCCGGGCTTCCCCTCCTACGTGCCCTATTGCCCCTACACGGCCAATCCGGGCGCCAAGTGGACGGCGCCGGACATGGCCCGGGCCAAGGCGCTGATCGCCGAGTCGGGAACCGCCGGGCAGGCCGTGACGATCATCAGCGAGGATACGACGGTTTCCCGCGCCATCGGGGTCTATCTGCAAGGCGTGTTGAACGAGCTGGGCTTCAAGGCTTCGGTCAAGCCGATCTCCCAGAACATTCAGTTCACCTACATCCAGAACACCAACAACAAGGTGCAGATTTCGATCTCGCAGTGGTTCCAGGACTATCCGTCGCCGTCGAACTTCCTCCAGGTGCTGTTTAGCTGCGCCTCCTTCACGCCGGGCTCGGACGCCTCGGTGAATATCGCCGGCTTCTGCGATAAATCCATCGATGCCAAGATGGCGGCGGCCCAGGCGGCCGCCATCACCGACCCGGAAAAGGCGGCCAAGATCTGGACGGAAGTGGATCACGAGGTCACGGACGCGGCGCCCCTGGCCGTTCTCTTCACCCTCAAGCGGGTCGACTTCGTTTCCAAGCGGGTGAAGAACTTCACCTTCAGTCCGCAGTTCTACTGGATCATCGACCAGTCCTGGATCGAGTAGAAACGCCGATCGGGGAGCGGCGGACTCGCGATGAGGGTCCGCCGCATTTTTTTGTTCCGCCGGCCACGTTTACCTCGTGGTCCAAACCGGAAATATGCTACCCCCGCGATCGCGCGCCCCGCTGTCTCGCTGGCTTGGCGCGCGCCGAGGAGGCGGCCACCGCGGCCCGATGGATGATTTTTTCGCGCTTATCGCCGGCGCCGCGCCATTGGCGGGATACACTCGGAATGCCGCCGCATGGAGACCCCGCGTCTGAATGAGACCACGAGTTCAAGCGCCGCGATGACCGACGACACGACGCCTCCGGGCCAACCGACGCCTCGGCGCCACCGCGCGACGGAAGGGCCTTGGGCGACCGCTTGGCGGCGGCTGAAGCGAGATCACGCCGCGCTTTGCGCCTTCGCCGTCTTCGTCGCCATCGTCCTCGCCAGCGCCTCGGCGCCGCTCTATGCGACATACGTGTCGCGGACCAACCCTTTCGATACCAATCTCAACGGCGAGATCGTCATCGACGGCGAGGTCCGCCAGGTGCTCGAACCCTCGACCGAGGGGCTCGGGCTCGGGCTGACGCCGATCGGCCCGACCTGGCGGTTCGGACCCTATGCCCTGGGCGCCGACAACCAAGGGCGGGACGTCGCCGCGCGCCTCCTCTACGGCGGTCGAAACTCGCTGTTGATCGCCGGGGTCGCGGCGGTGATATGCTTGGTTCTCGCCATCCTCGTCGGCGTGGTCGCCGGCTTCTTCGGCGGGGTGGTCGATATGGTGCTCTCGCGCGTTCTCGACGTGCTTTGGGCTTTTCCGATCTTTCTCCTGGCGATTTCCCTGTCGATCGTCCTGATCGCGCGGAGCGTCCGGATCGGGCCGATCGAAATCCGTTCCGGCAGTCTCTGGCTGCCGATCTTCATCATCGGCATCGTCTTCGTGCCCTATGTGGCGCGGCCCATTCGCGGCCATGTGCTCATCCTCATGAAGTCGGAGTTCGTGTTGGCCGCGATCGGGCTCGGGGCCTCGCCGTTGCGCATTCTGGCGCGGGATATTCTGCCCAACATCGTGACGCGCGTCGTTGTCTTCGTGCCGCTGATCCTCGCCCTCAACATGCTGATCGAATCGGCGCTTTCCTTCCTCTCGATCGGCGTGCAGCCACCGGACGCGAGCTGGGGTACCATCATTCAGGACGGCCAGGGGCTGCTCTATTCGCGGCCCATGGTCGCCCTGGCTCCGGGCATCGCGATCGTCATCACGGTGATCGCGCTGAACATTCTCGGCGACGGCGTTCGCGACGCGCTCGATCCCAAGTCGTCCATCAGGGTCGTTTGATGATCGCGGCCCTGGTCGCGCGCCTGGCCCAGATGCTGCTGGTCATGTTCGGTATCAGCATCGTCGCGTTTCTGATTTTCTTCGCGACGCCGGGCGCGGACCCCTCGGCGCGCATCGCCGGGCGCAATGCCTCGCAGGAAACCCTGCGCCAGGTCCGCCATGATTTCGGTCTCGACCGCCCCTTGCCGGTGCAATACGCGCTGATGATGAAGCGCCTGTTCATCAGCCGGGACCTCACCTCCTTCGTCAATCGCGGGCAGAAGGTCATTCCGACGGTGATGAGGGCGATCCCCATCACGCTCTCGCTGGTCGGCGGCGCCGCCGTGCTGTGGGTGCTCGGCGGGCTCGTCGTCGGCGTCGTCGCCGGGGCGACGCGGGGCAGCGCCATCGACCGGACCCTGATGATATTGAGCCTCATCGGGATTTCCATGCCGGTATTTTGGCTGGGCGAGGTGGCGAACCTCTTGACCCAGAGCCGCTGGCACGACACCTGGGTATTTTCCTGGGTGCCGGCCCTGGGCTACGTCCCCCTGACGGTGGACCCCTGGGGATGGTTCAAGGCCCTGGTGATCCCCTGGTTCACCCTCGCCACCCTCTATGTCGGTCTCTACGGGCGGGTGCTGCGGGCGAACCTGATCGAGACGATGCAGGAAGACTTCGTGCGCACCGCCAGGGCCAAGGGCATCGGCGAAGCCCGGGTGCTGCTGAACCACGGCCTGAGAACCTCGCTGGTCGCCTTCGTGACCATGTTCGGACTGGATTTCGGTGCCCTGGTCGGCGGCGGCGCGCTGCTGACCGAGGTCGTCTTCGGCCTCCAGGGCGTCGGCAAGCTGACCTACGACGCGCTGCAAACCCTGGACCTGCCGATGATCCTGGCCAATGTGATCTATGCCTCGTTCTTCGTGGTGATGGCGAATTTCGTCGTCGACATCCTGCACGTCGTCATCGATCCGCGAGCGCGCGATGCCTGATCGGGAGGCGCTGCTCGTCGTCGAGGACCTTTCGGTCACCTTCCGCACCCGGGACGGCCTGGTGCGGGCGGTCGATACGGTGTCGTTTCGCGTCGAGCGCGGCGAAATCGTCGGCCTGGTCGGCGAGTCCGGCTCCGGCAAGAGCCAGACCCTGCTCGCCGCCATGGGGCTGATCACCGACCCCAACGCCGAGGTCTCCGGCTCGATCCGCTTCATGGGGCGGGAACTCGTCGATCTCACCCGGCGCGAGCTCGACGCCATTCGCGGGCGCCAGATCGCGATGATCTTCCAGGACGCCATGACCGCCCTGACGCCGGTCCACAGCATCGGCGCGCAGATCGTCGAGCAGCTTCGCGCCCACGAGAGCCTGTCTCGCGCCGCGGCCCGGACCAGGGCGGTGGCGTTGCTCGACGCGATGGGTATTCCAAGCCCCGAGAAGGCCGTCGACAGCTACCCGCACCAGCTTTCCGGCGGCATGCGTCAGAGGGCGATGATCGCCATGGCGCTGTCGTGCAACCCGGCGCTCCTGATCGCCGACGAACCGACCACCGCGCTCGATGTCACGGTCCAGGCGCAGATCCTGGAACTCATCGCCAAGCTGCGGGACGACTTCGGCTCGTCGGTCATCCTGGTGACGCATGATCTCGGCGTCGTCGCCGAAGTGGCGGACCGGGTCTTGGTCATGTACGCCGGCCGGATCGTGGAGGAAGGCACCAAGACCGCCTTGTTCACCGAGCCCCTGCATCCCTATACCTGGGGACTGTTCGCGTCGATCCCGCCCATCGAAGGGCCTCGGCCCAACCGGCTTTCGGCCATTCCAGGCGCGCCGCCGTCGCTCGCCGACCTGCCGCCTGGCTGCGCCTTTCGGCCGCGTTGCGATTATGCCCGGGAGGCTTGTCTCCGGCGGCCGTCCCTGACCGGCGCGGGCCCGCACCGCGCGGCCTGCGTCTTGCCGGAAGACGAGCGCCGGCGGCGCGCGGCGGGCCGCGAGGCGGGGGCATGAACACGGGGTCCGTCACCCGGCCCCTGATCAGGACCCACGGTCTCGCCAAGCAGTACAGGGTCGGGCGTTCGATCGCCCCCTGGCGGCGGCAAACGGTGTTCGCCGTCGACGGCGTATCGTTGCATGTCATGCCGGGGGAAACGCTCGGCATCGCCGGGGAATCCGGCTGCGGCAAGTCGACCCTCGGTCGCTGTCTGTTGCGCTTGACGGAGATCACGGCCGGAGAGCTTTACTTCGACGGCGAAAACATCACCCACGCATCGCCGCGCAAGCTGCGCCCGCTGCGCCGCGAGATGCAGATGGTGTTTCAAGACCCGAGCGCGTCCCTCAACCCGCGCCGCCGGGTCGGCGACCTGCTGGCCGACCCCTTCCGCATCCACGAAAAGCTCTCCGCTTCGGAGATCGAGGATCGGGTCGCCGCCTTGCTGAAGCGGGTCGAACTCGAGCCCGATCACGCGCGCCGTTTTTCGCACGAGTTTTCCGGCGGCCAGCGCCAGCGCATCGGCATCGCCAGGGCGCTCGCGTTGCGGCCCCGTCTGATCGTCGCGGACGAACCGGTTTCGGCCCTCGACGTGTCGATCCAGGCGCAGATCATGAACCTGCTGGCCGACCTGCGCGAAGAGTTCAACCTGACCTATGTCTTCATCGCCCACGACCTGTCCGTCGTCCGCCAGATCTCGTCGCGGGTCGCGGTGATGTATCTCGGCTCGATCATCGAAACCGGGCCGACCGATCTGATTTTTTCGGCGCCCCGCCACCCCTACACGGCGGCGCTACGCTCGGCGGTGCCGGAGCCCAGGATCGCGCGGCGGCGGCGGCGGCGGATTTTGACGGGCGACCTGCCCAGCCCGACGAAGCCGCCCACGGGCTGCCGCTTTCACACCCGCTGTCCGGTGGCGACGGCGCTGTGTCGGGCCGAACGGCCGCCGCTCGTCAAGGGCGAGGACGGCCGCTTGCTGGCCTGCCACCACCCGCTCGACGCCTGACCCGGGTCCCGCGACGTCGACGGTTCGCGAGCCGCGATCCCTCGCTTTCCAAGAGAGGAGACCGATGAAACGGTCGGTCAGACCGCCGGCGCGATCATCGAGTTCTCAACCCGCCAACTGATCCATACATCACCCCTGTCGGGCACGCCCCGCAGTTCGGCGACCTTGGACAGCACCTTGATCGTTTGACCATTGCAGTCCAGGAGGCAGGTTACCGTCGGGCCGGCGAAAATTTTCTGGGCGAGACGGGCCGGTAATATATTAAGGCCCGGTTCACGGGCCGGCGCCTGGACCGAAATCGTCATGTTTTCCGGCCGGACCGCGATGACGGGGCGCCCGGCGGTCGACGCCGCGTCGGCCGCCCAGCGGATGATGCCGCCATCGCCGAGGCGCAAGCCGTCCTCGATCGCGTCACCAGCGAAGATATTGGCCTCGCCCAGGAAGCGCGCGGCGAACTGATTGACCGGGGCGTTGTAAACCTCTTGCGGCGTGCCGGACTGAACCAGCCGGCCGTCCTTGAGGATGCCGATGCGATCGCTCAAGGTCAGGGCTTCTTCCTGATCATGGGTGACGAAGATGGTGGTGATGCCGATTTCCCGCTGGATGCGTTTCAACTCGATCTGCATGTCGACGCGCAAGGCCTTGTCGAGCGCGCCCAGGGGCTCGTCGAGGAGCAATACCCGCGGCTTGGTGATGATGGCGCGCGCCAGGGCGATGCGCTGGCGCTGGCCGCCGGAAAGCTGATGCGGCCGGCGGACGCCAAGGTCGCTCAATTGCACCAGCGCCAGGGCTTCGGCCACCCGCGCGGAAATCTCGGCCGCCGGCCGCTTCCTGACCCGCAGGCCGAAGCCAATGTTGTCGGCGGCGCTCATGTTCGGAAACAGGACGTAGTTCTGAAACACCATGCCGATTTCACGTTTCTCCACGGGGACGGTTTCAACCGGCTCGTCGTCGATGACCACCGAGCCCCTGTCGGCGAAAATAAAACCGGCGATGATCCGCAACAGGGTGGTCTTGCCGCTGCCCGAAGGCCCCAGCAAACCGAAGAACTCACCATCCCGAAAGTCGATGGAAACATCGTCCAGCGCGCGCGTATCGCCAAAATTCTTGCCGATACCCGCTATGCGAACGTCGGCCATCAGCGTTCCCCGCCAAATTTCGCGTAGCGCGCCGCGAGCAGCATCACGGTCATCGACAGCGCGATGATAAGCGTTGAAACGGCATTGATTTCCGGCGTGAAGCCCTTGCGGATGGCCGAATAAATCACCACCGGCAGAGTGCTGTCGCCAGGCTGGGTCAGGAAATAGGACACCACGAACTGATCGAACGATACGGCGAAGGCGAACAGCGCCCCGGCGATGACGCCCGAGGCGATCCACGGCAAGGTCACGAAACGGGTCACCGCCCAGCCGTTGGCGCCGAGCGAGCGGGCGGCTTCCTCGAGCTGGGGATCGAAGGTTCGCAAGCGCGCGGTCACCACGACGATGACATAGGGCAAGGCCAGGGCCACATGGCCGAGGATCACCGCCTTGGAGCCGCGGCCCAGACCAATCGAGAAAAAGAAGATCAACATGGCGGTGCCGGTGATTAACCAGGGGATGGCGATCGGTGGAAACAACAATGCTTGCAAAATGGCCTTGCCGCGAAACTCATAGCGGAAAAAGGCAATGGCGGCGGCGGTGCCGAGCACCGTGGCGATCACCGTGGTGACACAAGCGATCCAGAGGGAATTCCAGGCCGCATCGAGAATTTCGCTGTTGTTCCACAGTTTCCGATACCAGATTGTCGTATAATCCATGGGTAATTGATAGAATTCAGAGGCATTGAATGACATTAATGCCATAACAAAAATAGGAACATATAGAAATACAATAATAATACCGAGATATACCCGACCAACGTTGCTTAACAGTCGATTCATGTTCATCATTGCGCCCTCTTCAACACAGGGCTGGATGCGGCCAGGATCAACAGCACGACGGCCAGCAGAATGAACGATAACGCGGCGCCCAGCGGCCAGTTGAAGACGGCGACGAATTGATCCTCGATCACCGTGCCGAAAAACGTGCCGGCGCGGCCGCCCAGGATGCGCGGTTCCATGAACGAGCCGACGACGGGAACGAAGATGAGCACGGCGCCGGCCAACAGACCCGGCAATGACAGGGGCAGAATGATGCGCCACAGGATCGTTCGCCGCGACGCGCCCAGCGAACGCGCCGCGTCGATGAGATCGTCGTCGATTGCCTGCAACGCCAGATAAGAGGTCAGGATCACGTAAGGAAGGTAGGAATGAACCAAGCCGATGATCACGGCGCTGTAGGTGAACATCAAGTTCACGGAAACATCGAAGGGGAGGATCGCGTTCAAGGTCGCGTCGATCACGCCATTGCCGCGCAGGACGATGGCCCACGAGAAGATCCGCACCAGGCTGTTGCTCCAGAACGGTAAAATAACCAGGAGAAAGAGAGCCTCGCGCCACCGTCCGCGGATCGTCTTGGCGAGCACGAAGGCGCAGGGGAAGCCGATCAGAATGCACAAGCCCGTCACCGTCGCCCCGAGCTTCAGCGAGCGCCATAACAGCGTCGCGTAAAAGGGCTTTTGGAAGAATTCGCCGTAGTTCTCCAGCGTCGCGCGCCAAGCGTGATCGGTGAAGGGAACATCGCTTAGGAAGCTGAAGAACAACATCATCGACAGCGGCAGAAAAACCGCCGCCGTCAGCCATATGTAGGCGGGCGTGACCAGCACGGCCGCGCTGGTGGCGGGTCCCCCGCCCCGAGCCACCATCACACGCCGCCGCGGCGCCTATCCTCGATTACTGGGCGTTGGTTTTGAGTTCTTGCCAGATTTCCAGATATTGTTTGCGCCGTTGATCCGGTATGGGCCGCATGAACTGGACGCGCGCGATCACGGCCGGATCGCCCAAGGTGTTGCGGTTGATATTGCTTTCCGGCAAGGCCGCCGCCGCCTTGGCGTTGGCCGAAGCCGGGGCGCCTTCCGCGGCCCATCTCACGTAGAATTCCGGGTCGATCATGTAGTTGATGAAGGCGCGCGCCGCCGCCCGGTTCTTGGCGCCCGTGGGGATCGACAAGCCGTCCAGCCAACCGATGGCGCCTTCCTTGGGCACGATGAACTTGACCGGCAGTCCCTTGGCGGCCGAGCGCGCGGCCGACCCGCTCCAATAGGGCGCCATGACGAAATCGCCGGCGGCGAAAAACTGGTTCCAGTCGTTCTCCGACGACCAATAGGTCTTGATCTGCGGCATCAGCGCCTCGAGCTTCGCCTTGACGGCGTCGAGGTCCTTGATGTCATTGATATTCTGGCCGGTCGCCAGGGCCGCCAACTGCATCGCCTCGACGGCGTCGTCGCGCCAGCCGATGCGGCCCTTGTATTTCTTGTCCCAAAGAACCTGGATCGAGTTCGGTACCGGCTTTACTTTCCTTGTATTGATGGCGAACGATGTCAATCCCCAGGTCCAGGCGACGCCGTAGACCGCGCCACCCGGCGCCAGATCGGGGCTCGCCGCCATATTGGGCGCCAGATCAGCGAAATTCGTGATCTCGGACGTGTCGATCCTGGAGATCAGGCCTTCATCCTTGGCCTTGGCGGTAAAGGACGAATTGATGAGCACGACATCATAGGCCCCTGGATTCGTACGCAGCTTCGTCAGCATCTCTTGTTCTGAATTGAAATAATCATGGACGACCGTATAGCCGGTTTTTTTCTTGAAGGCCGCCACCGCCCAATCGTCATCGGTGCCATAACCCTTCCAATTCAGGACGCGGATTTCCGCCGCGCCGGCGGCCATCGCGCCTAAACCGAGCAATGTCGCGACGACCACCGCGCTTACTGCCATTTTCCAATTATTTATTTTCACTTTGTCCTCCTTCTAAAGACTATTGAGGCCATACGGATTTCAAGGCATCAGCGCCGACGCCACCTTGTCGCGCGCGATCGCCTGCTTCGGGGTTGGGTCGGCGGTTCATGAAATTTCGTGTTTCGCTGTCCGTGGGCGCCGTCGCCGGCCCCAGTCTGGTGGTTGAAAGGGCGGCGGCGGCATTGGCGTATCGGGCGGCCTCGATGGCATCGTCGGCGCTATCCAACGCCGCCATGAAGGCGCCGATATGGGTATCGCCGGCGCCGTTTGTGTCGAACGGATCGACGACGAAACCCGGCACATGATCGGGCACGCCATCCTGGCGCGCAACCCAGCAGCCCGCGGACCCGCATCTGACGATCACGCCACCGTTTTTCGTCTCGACCCGGGCGGCCAGCGCCGCGCATGCGGCTTCCGCCGTGACGGCGCCGCTCAAGCGCGCGGCTTCATCGGCATTGGCGGAAATCCAACTGGCGCCGGCCAACGCACGCGCCAGTATATATTCCGGGATGGCGGCGACAACCGGAGACGGGTCGAAGACGAGCCGTGGCCCAGGCGGAAGATCCGCCACCCAGTCATGCAGCGCCTCGCGGCTCCCGGCATGCGCGAGACCATAGCCGGACAGCAATATCCAATCGAAGCCGGCCGGATCGATGGCATCGATCTGGTCGCGGTCGAGCATCCCGTCCGCGCCCTCTCGTGAAATAAAGCTACGTTCGCCCCGCCGATCCACCAGGACGACGCAATGGCCCTGATCGTCTCGCGTCGATTGGGCTTGGAGGAGCGGAATCGAGGCCACGCGTAGATCGCGCCGGACCATATCGGCGAACAGGCCGGTGCCGTGCGCGCCGCCGTAAGCGACCTCCATACCGGCGCACTTGGCCGCGATCATGGCGTTGAACCCGCCGCCGGCGGTGATCACGCAGTCATCCACGGTGGCTTCTTCTCCGGCGCGCGGCATGGCCTCGACCCGATGGATCAGATCGATCACCACAGCCGACATTTGCAGCAGCTTGGCGGCGCTCATGGCGCGAACGCCGGATAAGCGGCCGCGCCGCGCCGCGCCCGCCTGACCGTCAAAAGGCCCCGCGCGATACCGTCGAGCTCGAGCCCGTTGATCTCGATCAGTCGCGCCAGCCTGTCGGCGGGCAGCGACGCGGCCCCGCCACAGGCCCCGGCCATGCCGGCGACCATGGCGCCGATGGTATCGGTATCGCCGCCGATGTTGGCGCTGATCAGACCGGCGCGCCAGGCATCGCCGCCGCATGACGTGAAGATGGCGAAGGCCACCGGTACGGATTCACGGCATGCCACGGTGGTTCCGATCCGCTCGACCTCATCAAGCCAAGCGGTATCGTCTTTTCTTCGCGCCGCGATCGCGAGCGCGTTCGCGATGCGATCGGCCAGATCGACGCCGTCGCGCCCGTGGCCGCGACCTTCGCCCTCGCGCGCGGCGGCTAGCGCCATGGTCGCGGCATCATCGACGGAGGCGCCATCGATGCCGGCGCTGATGGCCGCGGCCACCGCCGCCGCGGCGGCGATCGCGGTCGCCGTGTTGTGGGTGACGCGGCAGACCGCTTCCACCCGGTCGACCAATCCCGACAGCGGCTCCACCGGCGTCGCGATGCCCACCGGCGCGATGCGCATGGCGGCGCCATTGGTGTCGCCAAACCGCCCCGTCTCGCTCACCGGCGCGCCGGCCAACAGGGCCTCCAGCGCGCGTTTGGTCGATGGCCCCAAGAGATCGCGCAGAGCGCGCCGCTTGATCGATGTTTCCCACGCCAACAAGGCTCTCGCCCAGCGCTCTTCGTCGAATGTTTCGGGGGCGGCCATGATGTATTCGGCGAGCAGCAGGGCCTGCTCGGTGTCATCGGTGACCGCCGCCGCCGGTAAGCCATGCGACACCGGATGGTTGTCGGAAGGGGCGACAAAATCGGTGATCGTTCCATAAGTGTCGGCGATTTCCGCGCGCGACATCGTTTGCGTCGGCATGCCGAGCGCATCGCCCATCGCGCCACCCAGCAGCGCGCCAAGGGCCTTGTCGGCGAGGCCGTCGATCGCCGCTTGGGTCGTCGCCGCCCGGGTCATCGCCTGAATTCCAGATGCAGGCCGAAGCGTCGCGGATCGAGAAGGCTCTCGACGAATTCGATCACCTCGCCGGCGGCCGTCCGGGTCACCCGCCGGAGCCGCAGCATCGGCTCCGTCGCGGCGCGTCCCATGGCGCGCGCGTCCTCTTCCGGCAGGGCCGGCATCACCTCCGCCCATTCCTCGCCGTGATCGATGGCGAGACCGATGCTGGCGAATGTCTCGTTCAACGATCCGTCCACCAGACCATTCGCGAGCACATCGTCGAAGGCCGCGCGCCAAGGCGAGCGACTGCGTTCCAAGGATATGCCAACGCCACCGCCCTCGAGCAGCCTGATCCTGTCGACGTGGAGGAAGTCATCCGGCGTCACGTCGAGGAAAGCGCTGGCCATGGGGCAGGCGGCGCGTTGAATGCGCAAAACGCGCGTCTCGACGACGTCGGCGGATCGTGACAGCGCCATGGTCCAGCCCAGCGCGTCGTCGATCGAGGCGCCGCCATAGGTGACGAACGAGCCGATGCCGCCGCGCGTGGTGATGAGACCTTGCCGGGTCAGTTCCTCAAGGCCCTTACGCACCGTGTTGCGGCTCACCGAAAAACGGCGCACAAGCGCGTTCTCGCTCGCCAGTCGGTCCCCCCGGGAAAATTTCCCGGCGCGAATTTCGCGCTCCAAGGTGCGCGCCACGCGCATGGACTTCGGTTGACCGACCAGTGAAGTCATCGCTCGTTCATCAGTGTGAACTTGTTCATACCTGTTCACTATAAGCGACCGCGCGATGGCGTCAATCGGCGAGGCTCCGGTCGCATGGCCGCGTGGAGCGTCTTCGCCGAACCTAGGCCGCTTGGCGGCGCAGAACGCGGCCGGGGCGAGCGCCGGTGGCGGCGCCGTCGCGCCAGATCGGCTCGCCGTTGACCAGCACCTGAACGATGCCGGCGGCGGGGCGGATGGGGTCGGCGAAGGTGGCCCGGTCGATGATCGTGGCCGGGTCGAACAGTGTCAGGTCGGCCCAGTTGCCGGGGGCGACCGCGCCGCGATCGACAAGCCCGAATTCTGCCGCCGGCAGGCCGGTCATGCGATGCACCGCCTCGGCCAGCGAAAACAGGCCGACGTCGCGGGCGTAGTGGCCCAGCACCCGGGCGAAGGCGCCCCACAGGCGCGGGTGGGGGCGGGTGTCGTGGGGCAGGCCGTCGGAGCCGATCATCGCCCGCGCATAGCCGAGCACCCGGCGCACGTCGTCCTCGTCCATGGCGAAATAGACCGCGCCCGCCGGACGCAGCCGGGCGATGGTCTCGGTCCGGTCCAAGCCCCAGTCGGCGGCGAGATCGTCGAGGTCGCGCCCGGCCGCCTCGGGCACCGCCTCCGACCAGGTGACCAAGACCCGCATCGCCTGGTCGGCGGGGGCCTCCATCAGCACCGTCGAGGAGGCGATATAGGGATAGACGTCGAGCGCCACCCGCTGCGAGGCGCGGGCCGCCTCGATCAGCGCCAGGGTCTCGCGGGTGCGGCCGAAATTGGCCTTGCCCTGGACCTTGTGGTGCGAGATGACCACCGGCACGTCGGCGCGGCGGCCGATTTCCAGCGTCTCCTCGATCGCCTCGATGACGGCCGAATTCTCGTTTCGCATATGGGTGGTATAGAGCCCGCCGGCGGGCTTGAGCAGCGCCGCCAGGGCGACGATCTCGCTGGTCGGCGCGGCCCGGGCGGGGGGATAGAACAGCCCGGTCGAGAGCCCCACCGCGCCGGCGTCGAGGGCCTCGCCGAGGCCCGCCCGCATGGCCGCGATCTCGCCGTCGTCGGCGGGGCGGTCGAGATCGTCCATGGCGCCGACGCGCAAGGTCGCGTGACCGACGAGAAAGGCCGCGTTGGTCGCCGCCGGCGCGGCTTCCAGCGTCTCGACATAAGCCGCGAAGCGCGGGAAGCGGTAGCCCTCGCCCAACAGATCGAGGGGTGGCGGCGGGCGCTCGCTCAGCACCAAGGGCGCCAGGCTCACGCCGCAGTTGCCGGCGATCACCGTGGTCACCCCCTGGCTCGCCTTGGGGGCCATCTCGGGGGCGGTGAGCAACAGGTTATCGTCGTGGGTGTGGACGTCGATGAACCCCGGCGCGACCACCAGGCCCGAGGCGTCAATCGCCCGCTCGGCCGTCGCCGCGCCGAGATCGCCGACGGCGACGATCCGCCCTTCCGCCACCCCGACATCGGCCCGCGCCCCCGGCGCCCCGGTCCCGTCGATGACGGTGCCGCCGGTGATCAGCGTGTCGTAGCGCGTGGTCGCTATCACGAAATATCCCTCGTTCGTTTCCGCCCCGGCCGTGGCCAAGGGCCGCCTTAAGTGCTTGGGTTACCCTGTGCCCGGTCCAGAACTTCAGTCAAGGCCAGCGAAGCCGCCGCCTCGGTCGCGTCGGGGTCGAGCAGATCGACGATATCGCCGATGATCGCGGTCAGGTCGTAGTCCTTGGGCGTGTAGACGGCGGCGACGCCGGCTTGGCGCAGGGCCTTGGCGTCGGCCTCGGGGATGACGCCGCCGACGACCACCGGGGTGTCGCCGATGCCGAGCGCCCGCAGCTCCGCCAGGATGTCGCCGACCAGGGCCTCGTGCGAGCCCGAGAGGATCGACAGGCCGACCACGTGGACGGCTTCCTCGAGGGCCGAGTTGGCGATCTCGACCGGGGTCAGGCGGATGCCTTCGTAGACCACCTCGAGACCGCAGTCCCGCGCCCGCACGGCGACCTGCTCGGCGCCGTTGGAGTGGCCGTCGAGCCCCGGCTTGGCGACCAGCATCTTGATCGGCCGGCCGAGGCGCTTGGCGACCGTGGCGACGCGGGCGCGCACCGCGTCAAGCGCGGCGCCATCGGCGGCCGGGACGGCGGCGGCGACCCCGGTGGGGGCGCGGAACTCGCCGAACACGGCGCGCAAGGCGGCGGCCCATTCGCCGGTGGTGACGCCGGCGTGGGCGCAGGCGATCGAGGGCTCCATGACGTTGCGCCCCTCGCGCGCGGCGGCGCCGAGGTCGGCCAGAGCGGCCTCGACCCGGGCCGCGTCGCGGGCCTGGCGCCAGGCTTGGAGGGCGGCGATCTGGGCCGCCTCCGCCCCCCGGTCAGGGGTCAGGAAGCCGGCCCCATCGGCGGTCAGCGGCGAGGGCGCGCCGTCGATATAGGCGTTGACCCCGACCACGGTCAGATCGCCGGCCTCGATCGCCGCCACCCGGCGGCCGTGGGCCTCGACCAGGCATTCCTTCATGTAGCCGGTTTCGACCGCCGCCACCGCGCCGCCCATGGCCTCGATGCGGGCGAGTTCGTCGTTGGCCTCGGCGATCAGCTCGGCGACCTTGGCGGCGATCACGGTCGAGCCCGCGAAGATGTCGTCGTAATCCAGGATGTCGGTCTCGAAGGCGGCGATTTGCTGGGCGCGCAGGCTCCATTGCTGGTCCCACGGGCGCGGCAGGCCGAGGGCCTCGTTCCAGGCCGGAAGCTGGACGGCGCGGGCGCGGGCGTCCTTCGACAGCACCACCGCCAGCATCTCGATCAGGATGCGGTAGACGTTGTTCTCGGGCTGCTGCTCGGTGAGGCCCAGCGAGTTGACCTGGACCCCGTAGCGGAAGCGGCGCAGCTTGGGATCGGCCACGCCGTAACGCTGGCTAGCGATCTCGTCCCACAGCGTCCCAAAGGCGCGCAGCTTGCAGATCTCGGTGATCAGCCGGACCCCGGCGTTGACGAAGAAGCTCATCCGCCCGACCACCTTGGGCATCGCCTCGGCCGTTACCCGCGCCCGCACCGCGTCGAGGATGGCGATCGCGTTGGCGAGGGTGAAGGCGAGTTCCTGCACCGGGGTCGCGCCGGCCTCCTGCAAGTGATAGGAGCAGACGTTGACCGGGTTCCAGCGCGGCGCCTCGGCGACGGTGAAGTCGATCACGTCGTCGGTCAGGCGCAGGCTCGGCTCGGGCGGGAAGATGTATGTGCCGCGGCTGAGATATTCCTTGAGGATGTCGTTCTGGGTGGTGCCGCCGAGCGCCGCCCGCGCCACCCCTTGGCGCTCGGCGACCGCGACGTAAAGCGCCAGCAGCCAGGCGGCGGTGGCGTTGATGGTCATCGAGGTGTTCATGCGATCGAGCGGGATACCCTCGAACAGCGCTTCCATGTCGCCGAGATGGGCGATCGGCACGCCGACCTTGCCGACCTCGCCCCGGGCCAGCGGGTGGTCGGCGTCGTAGCCGGTCTGGGTCGGCAGGTCGAAGGCCACCGACAGCCCGGTCTGGCCGCGCGCCAGGTTCTGGCGATAAAGCGCGTTCGAGGCCCGGGCCGAGGAATGGCCGGCATAGGTGCGCATGATCCAGGGCCGGGCGCGGCCGGCCGTCGTCGGTTCCCTTTTCGCCCGGTCTGTCTTCGCGGTCGCGGAATCACCCGCCCCGGTGGCTCGTTCATCCATGGACCATCTCCACGCAACGGTGTCGTCGCGCCCGCCATGACGCGCGACGCAGCCGATCATACCTCATGGTGCGTTGCAACAAAACCTTGCCAAACGCGGGTCGCCATGGACACAATCGCCAACCACGGGGATAGACCCGTGGACGGATGGATACGGGGGATGCGATGAGCGCAGGCGCCGAAACGATCGTCGAGGAACCAAGGGTCGAGGAGCCGGTCGGCGAAATCAAGGATCTCTACGAGGTCGGCGAGATCCCGCCGCTCGGCCATGTGCCCGAGAAGATGCACGCCTGGGTGATCCGCCGCGAGCGCCACGGCGAGCCCGACAAGGCGATGCGGATCGAGGTCGTGCCGACGCCGGAAATCGATTCCGACGAAGTGCTGATCATGGTCATGGCGGCGGGGGTCAACTACAACGGCGTCTGGGCGGCGCTCGGCCAGCCGGTCTCGCCCTTCGACATCCACAAGGCCGACTATCACATCGCCGGCTCGGACGCCGCCGGCATCGTCTGGAAGGTCGGCCGCCGGGTCACCCGCTGGAAAGTCGGCGACGAGGTGGTGGCGCATTGCAACCAGGACGACGGCGACGACGAGGAGTGCAACGGCGGCGACCCGATGCTCTCGCCGAGCCAACGCATCTGGGGCTACGAAACCCCCGACGGCTCCTTCGCCCAGTTCGCCCGCGTGCAATCGCGCCAGCTCATGCCCCGCGCCCGCCATCTGACCTGGGAGG
>Ga0114931_10004330_pt1 | contig 17729 bp, 22 predicted proteins | sample 2SBtaG_FD_89579 | JGI IMG/M metagenome (GOLD analysis project Ga0114931, IMG submission 89579) | Deep subsurface microbial communities from Kolumbo volcano to uncover new lineages of life (NeLLi) - 2SBTROV14_V59a metaG | ecosystem: Environmental > Aquatic > Marine > Volcanic | place: Kolumbo...
GATTATCTCACCAAGGTCGAACAGCTTTGCGGTGTGCCGATCGATATTATTTCCACCGGCCCGGACCGCGAAGAAACTATAATCAAGCGCCATCCATTTGAATGAAGTCCGATTTACGCGGTGTCGAATCGGGGTTGTTGTTTAAGGGTGCGCGGCCAAACCTTCCAGTGCCTCAAAGTTGTAGATCTGAATATAGCGGCGTTCGACCTGTAGCAGACCGAGGCTTTGGAAGCGGGTAAGTATGCGGCTGACAGTTTCCACTGCGATACCCAGGTGACTGCCGATCTCGCTGCGCTTCATGCTCAAGTTAAAACAGGTGGCGGAATAACCACGCTCGCGGAAGCGCTGCGAAAGACTGATCAGAAATTTTGCCATTTTGGCTTCCGCATCTTTTTTTGCGATAAGGCTGAGCACCGCCTGGTCACGGATCAATTCCATGGAAAGTAGCTTATACAGACAATGCTGGTAGTCTGGAGCCTGCACGAGCCCGGAAATAGGGATGACACAAAGACTTGTCCGCTCTAACGCCAGCGCTGAAGTCTGATGTCTACCGCTACCAAGCGCGTCCAGCCCCAATATTTCACCGGGCAGGTAGAAACCCACGACTTGCTCATTACCGTTTTCGCAAATGAAATACAGTTTGGCAGAGCCGGATTTTATAATGTAGCGCATCGAGTTTGTCGCCCTGATGAAACAGGTGCGCTCGCTTTTTCAGCGTGTGGGCGTGGTTCGGGGTGGCGGTGAGGGGGTCGCCCGCCAATAATCTAAAGCGCCAACCCGGGCAGCGGTCATTGGAGACGCAGGATGCACAGGATGCAGGCAGTGACGGGGGGCTGCTGACTTCAGCTTGTCCATATATAGTCTCCTCGGCACAAGCGCTACTGGCCGGCATTTCTCGCCGCCTCGCTACGGAACCCGGTGAGCAATGCCCGCTAGGGTGCCCGGCGCGAGCCGCATTGGATCTCAATGCTGAAACCGTCATGGTTTTCCTCCTTGTCGCTGTCTGCGCTTGCAGCCGCGGGTATTTCATGGCGACTGCCTGTTATTGTGAGTGGCAGCATGCTATGCGCCGGACGCGAAGCCCATCGGGGATTCCCCCATAGTGACTTGGGGGAAAACCGAACAGATCGTGCGGCAGACAACGGGGTTTTGTTTTACACTTGAGGCCGGGCAGGCCCTATTAACCCGGTAACCTTATATGTCGGACTCAGGGCATCAAGCCGGGTTAATACTATGACTTCGAGACAAAAAGCCGCCAACCCGCTTTCGATTCTGCTGGTAGACAGTAACGAGGTGGATTCAGAGCGGATTCGACAGGCGTTCGAGGATTACAATCAGCGGGTACAGAAAGCGCCGCCTGATGAACAGTCGCGGGTGGCCTGTGCCAGCCGGATCGGCGGGCCTGTGCAACTGATGATTGTCGATACCTTGGGAAAAGCGTACGAGCGGCTCGAAACCACGAGGCCGGATCTGCTCATAGCCAATCGGCAGTTGCCGGATGGCAGCGGCATTGACTTGCTCTCCGCGGCGGGAGATGCACCGTACCCTGTTCTTATCATCTCTGATCGCAGCGGTGAAAGGTCGGCCGTGGAAGCATTGAAGGCGGGCGCAATCGATTACGTTGTAAAGTCCGATGAAATGCTGGCGGCAGTGCCGAATATCGCCGCCGATGCGATGCATGAGTGGCAGCTCATGTTGGAGCATCAGAGCCTGCAAAACGAAGTTGCCGAAATCCCACAGCGCCAGCAGCACCATCTCGGCCGGGAGTTACACGATGGACTGGGGCAGCAGCTTACCGGTCTGGGATTGCTGGCGAGGAGTTTGGCGAAGCGCTTGAGGCAGGCGGCGCCAAGAGAACAGGAGATGGCCGAACAGCTCGCCAATGGCCTGGATCAGGCGTTGGCCGATGTACGTGATCTGTCGCACGGCCTGATGCCGGTACCCATGGATGCACGTGGGCTGGTCAGCGCCCTTGAAGCGCTCGCCCGGCGTGTTAGTAAACAAAGCGGCGTCAAAATCGAGTTACGGCATGAGAATCCGATACTGATTTCCGATAATGAAACAGCGACCCATGTTTATCGTATTGTGCAGGAGGCAATCAATAATGCAACCAAGCACGCGCAGGCTAGAACGATCACGTTGATGCTGGAGGCGGATGAACATGAGGCGATCATAGAGGTACGCGATGACGGCAGCGGTCTGCCTGAAGATCTGCATACACGGCAGGGGATGGGGATGCGTACCATGTTTCACCGCTGCCAGCTGTTCGGTGGCAGCCTGGATATCTACACCCACGATGACGGGGGTACGCGGGTGCGCTGCTGCTTCCCATTAAACCCGGTCAAACGGCGCGTAGAATGAAACGTATTTTGGTTGTGGATGATCATCCCTTGGTCAGAGCTGGATTGGCCCAGCTAATTTCCGATGAACCTGATCTGGAGGTTTACGGCGAGGCAGCCGACGAAACCGAAGCGCTGCAACAGGTCGCGGCAAGTTTACCGGATCTGGTTATCATCGACCTGTCGCTGGCCGGTGGTAGTGGTATCGATCTGATTGGGCGCATCAAGGCTCATCATAGCGACATTTGCATGTTAGTGGTTTCGATGCACGACGAATCGCTGTTCGCGGAGCGGGTGTTGGCGGCCGGCGCTTTGGGATATCTCAACAAGCAGGAAGCCCCGAACAATATTATCAAAGCCATACGCCAGGTACTCGACGGTAAGGTGTACTTGAGTGAGGAATTGACGGAGCGGCTGCTGGGTGGTTTGACGGGCGATCCGAAAGCACCCGGGTTGAGCCCCATGCAGCGGCTTTCGAACCGTGAACTGGAAGTTTTCGAATTAATCGGTCGTGGCATGACCACTGGCAAGATCGCCGATCATCTTAAACTCAGTATCAAAACCATTGAAACACACCGCGAAAATATCAAGAAGAAACTGCAACTCGATTCCGGGCAGGAACTCACGCGGCGTGCGATGCATTGGTACATGGAAAATGGCTGAAGTTGTTACGGCAGGGAGATATTGATCGGCGTCAATAAATATTTTTGGAAAGTGGTTATGCTGTACCTGATCCTTGAAGCAGGCGGGGGAGATCCGGTATGGAACGTAGCGACCCGGAAATAAGAAGCGATATCGTAGAGGCGCTTTCGCGCGACAGCCGGGTCAATACCGCGCGGATTACCGTCGCTGTCGAAGCCCAATGTCGTCCTCAGCGGCGATACCCCGACACTCTACACGACATACATTGCAAATGAACTGGCGGCCTGCGTGCCGGGTATACACACCGTACGCAACGAACTCGCGGTGGTGCATGCCTCAGGCGTTCCCGGCGACAGCGACATAAAGAATCATGCTGAACACATGCTGAAATGGAATGCCAGTGTCGGCGCACGCAAAATCAACGTCGGCGTGGCTTCCGGATACATCACCTTGTCGGGCGAGGTTGATGCCTATTGGCAGCGTTGCCGTGCTGAATCACTGATGCTGGATATTCAGGGTGTAATCGCTGTGGTCAACAAGCTGGAGGTGATACCGGATTTGATTCCCCAGGATCGGGTCATTGCAAGCGATGTGAAGTCGGCCATAGCACGTTGTGCTTGCCTGGATAACGACAGTATTAGCGTCGAGGTCGAACACGGTGTGGTGACATTGAGTGGTCGTGTACCAAGCTGGTGGGGCAAACACAATACCCCGCATTTGGCGGCATCAATACTCGGAGTAAAAGGGGTGGTTGATCACCTGGTCGTGGTACGGTGATCAAGGCGCTGTAGGCAGGCCATGAAAGGCCGCTTAGCGAGCGGCCGCTTCGCGCTGATCACCAAGCATAAACTGGATCTTGCTGACCCGATCGAGCTGTGCAACGAAGGCATCCAGGCAGGCAGGATCGAAGTATTTGCCGCGCTGCTGATTGAGATAATCAAGCGTCTTGTTGACTTCCCAACGCGGTTTATAGGGCCGCTCCGAGGTCAGCGCGTCGTAGGCGTCGGCGACACTGACAATCCGTGCGGCCAGAGGAATCTCCTGGCCACCCAGCCGGTTCGGATAGCCGGTGCCATTGAATTTTTCGTGGTGACTGAGTGCGATGATAGCGCCCATTTGTAAATATTTGGACGGGCTGTCTTTAAGAATTTCGTAGCCGATTTGGGTGTGCGTTTTCATGATTTCGAATTCGCAGTGACTCAAACGCGCCGGCTTGCGCAGGATTTCGTCGGGAATGCCGATTTTGCCGATGTCGTGCATGGGTGCCGCCAGCTCGATGGCGTCGCAGTCTTCCGTCGACACACCCAGTTGTTCGGCGATCAGCCGTGAATATTTGGCCATGCGGATAACGTGATTACCGGTTTCCTCGTCGCGGTATTCGCCGGCCTTGGCCAGGCGCAGCAGAGTTTCATGCTCGCGCAGACGAACTTCGCTGGTCGCTTCGGCGACCTTCTGTTCCAGCCAACGAGCGCGCTCGTGAATGATGCGCTGCTGGCGGCGCTGGGTGAGCAGGTTGCTGCAACGGGCGTGAAATTCGAGATCGTCGACCGGCGTGGCCAGCAGGTCGGTGGAGCCGGCATCCAGTACCCGGCGGCGCACTTCGTTGTCGCCACAGGGTGTCATCATGAGCAGCGGCAGGCTGTCACCTTTCGGCAACTGACGCAGTTGCCGGATCAGGTTGATCGGATCAATGGCTGGCAGCTGACTGTCAGCGATCACCAGGTCGGCGGTATGCCAGTACAACCAGGACAGCGCCGGTTCCGGTTTAAGAAACGCTTCGATATGAATAGCGGGATCGATGCGCCGGCCTAAATCGACCAGGCGCTCTCTCCGGGACGCATCCCGGTCCAAGATGAGTATCGTCGGCATACGGTGCCCCATTTCCCCTGTATATTACGGCAGTACTTGATGACTGCGGAGCCTCCGTGCCGACCGCATAACCGAGGAAAAAATTCCTCTAACACGCTGAAAATGAACTAAAATAAAATATTCTTCCGGTGCTGCTTGTAGCTAACGGCAGAGTTGGTTCAAACTTAAGCGCCTAATTTTCAGTTCTAACAACACATTAACCCGGGAGGCTGCATGTCGCAGCAGGAATCAAACCAGCACCGTCAGTCGCTGGTCAGCGTTGTCAGCAGTGTATTCGCATCGTTGTTCGGTGTGCAGAGCAGCAAGAAACACGAAGAAGATTTCGCCAAAGGCAGTGCCAAGGCGTATATCGCCGTCGGCCTGATTGCCACGGTGGTCTTTGTCCTCACCGTGTGGGGCCTGGTGAAGCTGGTGGTATCGGTCACGCAAACAAGTTAGGGACCCCGTCCAAATCTGTTTTGAAAAAAACCATTAAGACCCTCGGCCGGTCATTGCTGGACAGTTTGCGCGACCTGTCGCCGGTGGTGCTGGTGGTGGTGTTCTTTCAGCTGGCTGTTCTGCAGCAGCCGCTACCCAATCTGGTACAGCTGATCGGCGGTATGCTGCTGGTGGTGCTGGGCTTGACGTTTTTTGTCAACGGCCTGGAGATGAGCTTGTTCCCGATCGGTGAGTCGTTGGCGCATGCGCTGGCGCGCAAGGGCAGCCTGTTCTGGTTGATGGTGTTCGCTTTCTCCCTCGGGTTTGGGACTACCGTCGCCGAGCCGGCGCTGATCGCCGTTTCGCAGGAAGCCGCCGAAATTGCCGCGGATGCCGGTATTATCGGTACCGGCGAGCGCGCGCAGCTGCTTTATGCAGACGGGCTGCGGTACACGGTGGCGTTCGCGGTGGGGCTTGCCATTGTCATCGGCGTGGTGCGCATCCTCAAAGGCTGGCCCATGCACTGGATGATTATCGGCGGTTATGTGATCGTGGTGATTATAACCACGTTTGCGCCGTGTGAAATTATCGGTATCGCTTACGATTCCGGCGGGGTGACCACCTCGACCATTACCGTGCCGCTGGTGGCGGCACTGGGCGTAGGACTGGCATCCTCGATCCGCGGACGTAATCCTATGATCGACGGTTTCGGCCTGATTGCCTTCGCGTCGCTGACCCCCATGATATTTGTCATGATTTACGGTATGGCGGTGCATTAATGCTGTGGAAAGATCTATGGCAGACGCTGTTGGACACGCTCGGCGATGTGTTTCCGATCGCCGCTATTATCGTAGTCTTCCAGTTTATGGTGATCCGCAAACCCATCGCCCATCCGGCCAGAGTAGCGATGGGTTTTGTCTATGTGCTGCTGGGTTTGACCCTGTTTCTGGTGGGCCTGGAAGAGGCGCTGTTTCCTCTGGGGCGGCTGATGGCCGCTCAACTGACCCATCCGGCCTTCATCTATGGTGGTGCTGCTGTGGAAATCCACACGCTACACTGGGCCGATTACCTGTGGGTGTACATTTTTGCTTTTGCAATCGGTTTTTCCACCACCATTGCTGAGCCGGCACTGCTGGCCGTTGCCATCAAAGCGCATCAGGTTTCCGGCGGCGCCATCGGTATCTGGGGCTTGCGCATGGCCGTGGCACTGGGTGTCGCGGTGGGTATTTCGATGGGGACGTTCCGTATCGTCACCGGACTGCCGATTCACTATTTCATTATCGCCGGCTACCTGGTGGTGGTGATACAGACCCTGTTTGCACCGCGTATGATTGTTCCCCTGGCGTATGATTCCGGCGGGGTGACAACCTCGACGGTGACGGTACCGCTGGTAGCGGCGCTGGGGCTGGGCCTGGCCGAGACAGTGCCGGGCCGGAATGTGCTCGTCGACGGTTTCGGCTTAATTGCCTTTGCCAGCTTGTTTCCGATGATGAGTGTGATGGCTTATGCGCAGTTGTCGGAGTGGCGCAGTGCGAGGGCTGGCAATGGGTAGTAGTAATGGAGACAACGGCTGTAATCCCTGTTTAAATTGAATGGGCGGATGATTTTATGCATTTCAAACTGATTATCGCTTTCGTTGAAGACACGGTAACCGACAAGGTCATGGAGGCGGCGCGCGATACGGGTGCCACCGGCGCCACTGTGATCAGCAACGCCCGCGGCGAGGGCTTGAAGAAGAGCACGACTTTTCTCGGCCTGTCGCTGGAAACACAACGCGACGTGCTGCTGTTTCTGGTTGAAGAACACTTGAGCCGAAAAATACTCGAAACCGTGTGTCGGGTCGGGCGGTTTGATCAGCGACCCGGTACGGGCATCGCTTTTCAGGTCGACGTGGAGGATGCCGTCGGCGTGCAACACCAGGTCGCCGAATTGGTCGGGCGTGTGGAGGAGGAGTTATGAATGAAAGAACCATGGTGCGGGTCCGCGACGTGATGAAACCCGACTTCGATATGATCGACGGCAAGATGACGGTCAAAGATGCGTTGAAAACCATGCGGCATGTCGAAACAAAATCCCTGCTGGTGGATAAGCGCCATGACGATGATGAGTACGGTATGGTGTTGTTGTCCGATATCGCCAAGCAGGTGCTGGCTAAAGACCGCGCACCGGAACGCGTGAATATTTACGAGATCATGTCCAAGCCCGTGATTGCCGTTGATCCGGACATGGATATTCGCTACTGCGCGCGTATGTTCGAGCAGTTCGGCCTATCGCGGGCACCGGTGGTTGAAAACAATAAAGTGATCGGAATCGTCAGTTTTACCGATATGGTGCTGAAGGGTATCGTCGATCACCTCTGATCAGGCTATTGCCACACTTACAGGGCGGCGATTTTTTTTACTTGTTCTTCCAGCTGTTGAATGGCCGAACATAAGTCATCGGCTTTGGCTTTTTCTTTATCGACGACGGCGGTTGGGGCTTTTTCGACAAAACTGGCGTTGCTCAATTTTTTCTCGGTGCGTTCCAGGTCGCCACGTTTTTTATCGAGTTCTTTGGACAGGCGCGCCTGCTCGGCGGCTTTGTCAATCAAACCCGCCATGGGGATCAGCAGCTTCATGTCTCCGACCAGCACGGTGGCCGATTCCGAGGCTTCCTGATCACCGAGCCATTCGACCGATGCGACTCGACCCAGGGAAGTGATGTAGTGACGATTCCGGTCGAGTCGCTGCCGGTCTTTCTCACCGCCATTTTGCAATAACACCGGCAAGGCCTTGCGCGGATCGATGGTGTACCCGCTGCGGATTTTGCGTACCCCGAGAATAAACTGTTTGATCCAGTCTATTTCGGCAACGGCATCCGCATCGATCCGGGCGGCATCCTCACCGGGGTAGGGTTGATGCATGATGGTCGGCGCGTCTTTGGCGATACCGGCCATCGGCGCGACGCGCTGCCAGATCTCTTCGGTAATGAAGGGGATGATGGGGTGGGCCAGCCGTAACACGCATTCCAGGACACGCACCAGTGTCTGGCGGGTGCCGCGACGGGCCGCTTCCGCGGCGCTGTCGTCACTCAATACAGGCTTGGACAGTTCCAGATACCAGTCGCAATACTCGTCCCAGATAAAGGCGTAAATGGCTTGCGCGGCCAAGTCGAGACGGTAGTTGGCGAAATTGTCGATAACCTGTTGTTCTACTTGCTGCAACAGTGACAGGATCCAACGGTCGGCGCTGGACAGCACCAGCTCACCACCGTGCTGCCCACAATCCCGGTCCTCGGTGTTCATTAATACGTAGCGCGCGGCGTTCCATAATTTGTTGCAAAAATTGCGGTAGCCTTCGATACGATTAAGGTCGAAATTGATGTCGCGGCCGGTGGAGGCCATGGCGGCAAAGGTGAACCGTAAAGCATCGGTACCGAAGGAGGGGATGCCGTCGGGAAAATCCTTGCGCGTCTGTTTGGCGATTTTCTCCGCCAGGTGCGGCTGCATCATGCTGCCGGTGCGTTTTTCTACCAGCGCTTCCAGGTCGATGCCGTCGATCAGGTCGATGGGGTCGAGCACATTGCCTTTTGACTTGGACATCTTATGGCCGTGCGCATCACGCACCAGGCCGTGAATATAGACTTCTTTGAAAGGCACATCGTCCATGAACTTCAGGCCCATCATGATCATGCGCGCGACCCAGAAGAAAATGATGTCAAAGCCGGTGACCAGTACGCTGGTGGGGTAGAACGCCTGCAGGCGTTCGGTCTGTTGCGGCCAGCCCAATGTGCTGAACGGCCAGAGCGCCGAGCTGAACCAGGTGTCGAGTACATCCTCGTCCTGCCGCAGCTCCAGATCCGGTGACAGGTCATGCTGTACGCGTGCCTCGGCTTCCGAGCGGCCGACATAAACGTTGCCCTGGCTGTCGTACCAGGCCGGGATGCGGTGGCCCCACCAGATCTGCCGCGAGATGCACCAGTCCTGGATATTGCGCATCCATTCAAAATACGTGTTCTTCCAGTTATCGGGAACAAAGCGGATGGCACCATTTTCCACCGCCTTAATAGCCGGATCGGCGAGTGGCTGTACCCGTACGTACCATTGGTCGGTGAGAAAGGGTTCCACCACCGAACCGGAGCGGTCACCGCGTGGCACCATCAGTTTGTGATTGTCTATTTTCGCCAGCAGACCGAGTGTTTCCAGGTCTTTGACAACCTGCTTACGCGCCGCGAAGCGGTCCATGCCGACGTAGGGTTCGGGGATAAGATTATCTTCATCGGCTGCACTGTGGCGGATGGCGGCATCGACAGTGAAAACGTTGATCAGTCCGCCGTGCGGCTGCTCGCTGATGGCATTCTCGTCGCGGTGCCGTTGCCATACGGCATAGTCATTGAAGTCGTGTGCCGGGGTGATTTTCACACAACCCGTGCCGAACTCGGGGTCGACATAGTCGTCGGCGATAATCGGAATCCGACGGCCGGTCAGCGGCAGTTCGACGAATTCGCCCAGCAGGTGTTTATAGCGCCCATCGCCGGGGTGAACGGCCACGGCACAGTCACCCAGCAGCGTCTCGGGGCGGGTGGTGGCCACCACCAGCTCGCCGGTGCCGTTGGTGAGCGGGTAGCGCATGTGCCACAAGTGGCCTTGCTCTTCCTGTGACAGCACTTCCAGATCGGAAATCGCGGTATGCAGTACCGGGTCCCAGTTGACCAGGCGTTTGCCGCGGTAGATCAACCCCTCTTCGTAGAGGCGCACGAACACTTCCTTGACGGCGTCGGACAAACCCTCGTCCATGGTGAAACGTTCGTGGGCCCAGTCGACTGAGGTTCCCATGCGCCGTAGCTGGCGGGTGATGTGGCCGCCCGAGGTTTTTTTCCACTGCCAGACACGCTCGATGAAAGCTTCGCGGCCCAGGTCATGGCGGGTTTTACCCTCGGCTTCCAGCTGCCGTTCAACCACCATCTGGGTGGCGATACCGGCGTGATCACTGCCCGGCTGCCACAGCGTGTTGCGCCCGCGCATACGATGAAAACGCGTCAGCGCATCCATCAAGGTGTCCTGGAAAGCGTGCCCCATGTGCAGGCTGCCGGTAACGTTCGGCGGCGGGATCATAATGCAGTAGGGTTCGCCTTCGCCGCTGGGGGCAAAATAGCCGTGGGTTTCCCAAGTCTGGTACCAGCGCTGCTCGATGCTATGAGGATTGTACGTTTTTTCCATAAAAATCAGGGGTGTTGCTTCGGGCTAAAATTTGCGAGCGGCGATTATATCGCAGAAATGCCAGTCTGCCTGGGGATTGCCTCCGGGTAATGGATTCGGCGCCACACGGCAGTGTGGCCTTTCCGCAATGACGGATTAGTCCGAACTTTCCCGGGATGCGGATGAATGCGCCTGCTCGATCATGTTCGCCAGCAGCCCCGGCAGTGCCAGTTGCAACTGGGTGCGGATATCTTCGACCAGTTTCGGTGCGCACTCTTCGGTAGCCTGCGTGATTAGCCGATTGATCTGCTCTTTGAGCAATTCCTCGATTTTCCAGGCTACCAGCTTTTGCAGGTCTTCCGACATATCGTCCAACAGGTCCTGGACCGAGGTGTCGTGCAGTAGTTCGGCGACCACTTCATGGTCACTGAAATCCGGCAGGGGGGGCGTGGCTGCGGCGGCGAGTTGTTCCAGCGTGACCGGGTTGTCCAGTATCGGAATACCGTCGTCGTCCAGTTTAACAGTGTCTGAGACCATCAATGTTTAATCTCGTGAGTGCGTAACGGGTAGCCACGTTGCTTGTAAAAGCTGTAGCGGCTGCGACCTTGCCGGCGCAACGTGGCGTCGCTGTTGACCAGTTCGGCCACGCGCTCGAAGCGTGAAAAGAATAGCGGCACCTCGGGCGCAAGGTTGATCAGAACCTGGTGGCTGGCGTCGGGTTCAGCATCGTGGCCAAGCTGGACCGGCGGGGGCGTTTCGCCAGCGTCGCTTAAAATCGCGTGCGGAATAAAGCTGTTTTGTTGGAACGTCCACAGCAGGTCGTCCAGTAATTTGGTCTGCGGCGGCGACTCGGTATGGATATACACACGATGACCGAGTCGATAGGCCTTATCGGCCAGGCGGCAGGCGAATTGTACCCGCTACTGCAGGTTATCATGGGGCAGAATGTAGAAATCAACCTCAGTCATGGTATTTGTCCGCTTCTAGATGTTCTTGCCGGATTCGTGACCGCTCAGCGGGCTGACATGCTCACAATGACGAATAATTTGAGCTGCTCGGTGTCATTAACACCGGTCCATCAAAAACTGCATCAACAACGGCACCGGCCGGCCGGTCGCCCCTTTTTGCTTGCCGGATTTCCAGGCAACACCGGCGATGTCCAGGTGGGCCCAGCGATAATCCTTGGTAAAGCGGCCCAGGAAACTGGCAGCCGTGATGGTGCCGGCGCCGCGGCCGCCGATATTGGCCATGTCGGCAAAATTGCTCACCAACTGCTCGTCATACTCGTCCCACAGCGGTAGCTGCCAGGCGCGGTCGAAGGCCGTCTGCCCGGCGCTCAACAAGGCATCGGCCAATTCCTGATCGTTGCTCAACAGGCCGGTGGTGTGGTGGCCAAGGGCCACAATACAGGCGCCGGTCAAGGTGGCGATATCGATGACCACGTCCGGCTTGAATTTGTCGGCGTAGGTCATGGCATCGCACAGGATTAGGCGTCCTTCGGCATCGGTGTTGAGTACTTCGATGGTCTGACCGCTCATGCTGGTGACGATATCGCCAGGTTTGCTGGCGTCGCCGTCCGGCAGGTTTTCGGTGGACGGGATAATACCCACCAGGTTGATCGGCAGACCCAGTTCGGCGACCACGGAAACGGTTCCGAAGACGCTCGCGGCGCCGCACATATCGAATTTCATCTCGTCCATGGCCGCGCCCGGCTTGATGGAAATCCCGCCGGAGTCGAATGTCACGCCCTTACCGACCAGTATCACCGGTTTAGTTTTCTTATCGGCACCGTCGTATTGCATAACGATCAACCGGGGCGGCTGGCGGCTACCGCGCGCAACCGACAGCAGGGCGCCCATGCCGAGTTTTTTCATGGCTTTTTCGTCGAGAACCTCAACCTTGAGTGCGCTGTGGATTTTCTTCAGCCTTCTGGCCTGCGCCGCCAGGTCGCGCGGTGTGCACAGGTTGCCCGGTCGGTTGCCCAGGGTACGCGCCAGCTCGATACCATTGGCGATGGCGATACCGTTGGCGACCCCGCTTTTGACGGCGTCGAGATGATCGCGCGAACTGACGGCGACCGCCAGGCGGCGCAGCGGCCGTTTAGGCGCCTTGGCATCCGTTTTCAGTTCGTCGAAGCGATACACGGCGTCGCGGCTGGCGGTCACTATCTGCGCGGCTTTCCAGCTCAGGTCACGGTCGACGACATCGAGCTCGGCGAGGTAGGACACTGCGTCAGTGGCGCCGCTGCGCTGCAAGGCAGCGGCGGCGGCCGAGACGATCTTGATAAAGGATTTGGCCGACAACTGTTTGTCCTTGCCGCAGCCCACGACCAGAATGCGCTTGGCCTGTATGCGCCCATCGGGGCTGTAGATCAGCGTGGTTTTCCCGCAGTCAGTGTCGATATCACCGCTTTTCAGCAGCGCGACCAGCTGGCCGCGGCCGGCTTTGTCTAGGCGCTCGGCGGCGGCCGACAGGCGGCGCGGCGCGGAGGCGCCGACCACCACGCAGCCGCTGCGCAGTTTGTCTGAATCGCCGCTTTTGACATTGAAATCCATGGTGTACTCCTCGCTTACTGGTATGCTTGACCCCAATTAATCCGGCTAGTGTACTGGATGCACTGGCGTCGCCCAAACTTTATTACCAGGCCCACATGGCAACATTGATACGCCGCTATCTCAGCTGGGAATTGTTGCAATACTGGCTGGTTTTTACTCTGGTCTTGTGGCTGGTGCTGGTGTCGGCGCGTTTCTCTTTGTATCTCGGGCAGGCCGCCGCCGGCCAGTTGCCGGCAGGCGACGTACTCACGCTGCTAGGCTTGAAGTCGGTTGGCTTTTTCGTATTTCTGTTGCCGCTCACACTGTTTCTGTCACTGTTGTGGTTGCTCGGCCGTCTCAACCGCGACCACGAAACCCTGGCCTTGAACGCCAGCGGTATCGGTACGGCGCAACTCTATGCCGCTGTAGCTTTTCCCGTGTTACTGGCGGCGCTGTTGGTGGCAATGTTGAGTTTTTATCTGGTACCGCGTACAGCGCAACTGGGTTATCAGCTGCGTGCCGATGCCCAGCAAAGTCTCAAAGCCGGCAGCCTCAGCGCCGGCCGTTTCCACCTGTTGCGCAACGGCCGGTGGCTGCTGTATGCCCAACAAGCAGGCCAAGCCGAAGGCGAGCTCAATGATGTGTTTGTCCATGTGCAGCGGGCCGAACGGCCACAAATTCTGGTGGCTAAACGCGCCCTGTTACGCCGGGAAAAAAATGGCCGTGAGCGCTTTCTGGTGCTGCTGGACGGTTACCGCTACGACGGTGTACCGGGCCGGGCCGACTACCGCGTGCTGCACTATGCCGAGTATGCCCTGCGCCTGCAGCCCGCCCATACAAAACCGGCGCACAAGTGGGATGCTGTGCCGACCGATGCGTTGTGGTCAGATCCGAGGCCTGCCGCCGCCGCCGAATGGCAGGCGCGACTGTCACGGCCCCTGAGCGTTATCGTACTGGCGCTGATCGCCGTGCCCCTGGCCCGATTCCGCCCGGCCACCAGCCGCTTTTATCCACTCTGGCTGGGCGTACCGATGTTTGCATTGTATTTCAACTTGCTGGCGACGGCGCAACTGTGGCTCAGTCGGGCGGCGGTGCCCGGCTGGTTGGGTGTGTGGTGGGTACACGCGGTGTTCGTGGCCGGTTTGTTGCTGTGGTTGCGGCCGCGGCCGGGGCTGTTCCGCCGGGTACGCGTATGAAGCGGTTGGATCTTTACCTTGGGAAAGCGGTGCTGAGCGCCACGCTGCTGGTGTGGCTGTTGGTCAGCGCGCTGGATGGCCTGTTGGTACTGCTCGGTCAGCTGGCGGATATCAGCCGCGGCGATTACGGTCTGGCCGATGCCGCATTGTTCGTACTACTGGGTCTGCCGATACGTGCCTGGCAGGCGTTTCCGGTGGCCCTGTTGATCGGTGCGGTTTTGGGGCTGGGCAATCTGGCGGCCCAGTGGGAGCTGAATGCGTTCCGCCTTGCCGGCTGTTCAGTGCTGCGCCTGACACTGGCGGTTATGTATGCCGGCGTCCTGCTGCTGGCCGGAGCGCTGCTGCTGGGTGAAGGCTGGGCCCCACACGGTCAGCAAATCGCGCAGCAATTGCGCAGCCAGGCGATATATCAAGATGTCAGCGTACAGCGTGATGCCGGTTTCTGGGTGCGGGACGGGCGGCGTTTTATTCAGGTGGGTCGCAGTGAAGCTGACGGTAGTCTCGGCCAGGTGAACGTTTATCAACTGAGTACTACAAAGGGGTTGGAAAGGGTGACAGCCGCCGGCAGCGCCCGTCCGCAGAATGGACATTGGCTACTCGAGGACGTTAGCGTCAGCCGATTCCTGAAACAGCATATTGAGGTCGGGCATCGGGCCGAAGTGCAGTGGCAGAAGCTGATGGATAGACGCCTGGCGCAACTGCTGACACGCGATGCCGGCACCCTGTCGCTACCCGAGTTGCATGAATACATCGACTACCTGCAAAGCAACGGCAGCGATGTGTCGGCCTACCGGCTGAGCTACTGGCAGCGCCTGGGGGCGCCGCTGTCAGCGTTGACCATGCTGTTGTTGGCGGTCGTGCTGGTACTGGGCCCGTTGGAACGTCTCACCCTGGGGCAGCGTCTGCTGGTGGCGGTGCTGGCGGGTCTGGGCTTCAAACTACTGGGCGGCATTGTTGCCCACGCCGGTCTCGTCTACGGCATGAGCCCGCTGTGGAGCGCTTTTCTGCCGTCGCTGGCTGTACTCGTAAGTATTGCGGTCGTTGCGCTGAAATACCGATTGTAGTAGTACTACCGGCTGTCCGGATTTTTCTGCAACTGCACGACTGTCGTTTCCGAATAGCGGTCGTGCCAGCTCAGGTGTTTGCGGTCGACCAGAATCCACAAGTAACCCAGGCCGAACAGTAGCCCGGACGGCAGGGCGACCATGAAACGCAGCAGCACCTGCCACCAGCTGATGGGGCCGGGGCGCAGGTTGTGCAGTTGCAAACGCCAGGCGCGCATTCCCAGCGTTTGGCCGCCGTGCCGCCAGAACCAGCCATAGAAAAAGAAGCTGATAAACAACAGATAGGTGGTCAACAGCGGATTATTGGGGCCGAAGGCCTCACCACCGTTAAGCGGCAGGAGAATCGCCGTGGCTATAAACCACAGCGCCAGCAACAACAAACTATCGTAGAGCAGAGCGGCGAGGCGTTTGAATAAGCCGGCGGGCTTTGGGGCGTTACTTGCATCTGACATAGCGGTGGAATCAGGAGTGGTCACGCCTACTTTACAGCCCGCGCCGATCGTTGCGCAACGGTGACAATCCGCATCTCCTGTGCTATGAACAACACTGTAAGAAAAACACAATAGCAAGGAGTTGTTGGATGAGCGTCTATGCCGATCTGGCCTTGATGGACGGAGTGATTGCTGCCGGGGAGTATTCCTATCGCGGTGACCGCTACGCCTACAAGGGCCGGCTGAGCGAAGAAATGGCGCGCATGGCCTCAATCATGTGCCGCGCCACCACCCTGAGCACCCACATGCAGTCCGATATTCTGTGTACCAATATCGACAGTAAAGACTGCCCATTCAATGAATCGCACGGCTGGATAGCGCGCGGGCCGCAGTTTTCGGTGTGCGTAATGGCTAACGTATTCTGCTTTGTGGCGAATCAGCCGGGTGTGCTGAATCGCATCTTTACACACATGCGTGGCCGACTGATGGACGTTGAGGAAATGGTCTAGCCCATTCGTCATCCCGGCGAAGGCCGGGATCCAGTGTGAAAATGAGCAAAAGTAAAAGTATGCATCAGAGAGAAAAACAATGAGCAATCTGGATAATTTAATGAACCTGGCCGGCGCCGACGCCGCCTTCGAATTTTCGCCCAATGGTGAATTAACCGCCCACTGCCTGGCTGACAGTTCCAAACTCAAACCCGAGTCGCTGGATTTATTGGCGCATACCTTTGTCGCCAACATCGCCATCGCCACCATGCAGGCGCGTGGCTGGGAAAGCAGTACGGGGCAGGGCGGGTTTTATCCCATCCAGGGGTTTACCCTGATCGGCCTGGAATACTCAACCGTCGGTAACGGTCATCGCGGTGTGGTGTTGCACAACGAAACGGCGGATTTCGAAGCCGCTTTCGCAGCGCTCGATGAATAAGGTTTGCCAATGATTAAGCGACTGCTGGCCCTCGACGGGGTTTTAGTGATCTGCCATTTTCGGGACGATGGCGAACTGTTGGAAGGTTACGGATTGCTGGATGAGGCCATGATGCGCCGCCTGGCCAAGTTTGCCCACGACTACAAACGCATGGTGCAGGGCAACACCGACCAGTTTTCCATGTTCACCCAGTTGCCCGGCTGGGCGCCGCCGGGCGGCTGGATTGTGCGCGGCGACAAGCAAACCGTGTGCAGCGTCGGCAATCTGGTGTGCTTTATCGAAAATACCGAGGCTTCACTGAATGAAGTGATGCGCGAATTGCGCGAAGCCGAGCGTTATTAGCGTGAAGATCAAACTGCCTGGCGGCATCAGATTTTTATCGCTCAAGTTCAACGGCTATTTTTGCTAGGGCCAAGGTGATGGTTAATAGTGTAAATGCGACAACCCAGAGATACTTCCGGTTGTCTATGACTTGCTTCTCTATTAAAAACCTGGCCTCTAATCCATTCAGGAGGTTGTCGAAATTTCCGGTGTTATTATTTACGCTTTTATTCGCCGCCATACCATAAAAAAGCGCCTCTGTAAGCTTTGAGTACGTATTGGCATAGGTGAAATAGCCGATTGAGCGCTGTATAACTTCCAGTTTGGGCGCCTGTATTCTATGATCAATCACTATCAATGCAGCAAAACCGGCAATAATCGAAACTGCTAATGAGGTCTTTGGGCCTACCGCCATGGGAATAAACATCGCCCACAAGACAATAAGCGTCGTTATAAAACCGTACAGTAACGGCACTTTAACCGAGTTCGCCCACTTGTTTTTTCTTCTTTCGTATGCGAGCAGGCAACGGTCTTTTCTAATGGCATATAGTTTTCGTAGCTTCAGTAAAGCCCTGGGTGCGTCCTCTATACTTTCGCTCCCGCTTGCCTGAAAGCAACGTAGTTCATTTAAATTATCCTTTTCATTGCAGGGATCTAAAATTTGCTCAAGTGATTCGAATTCTTTGTCGGTCCTTTGTTTATAGCTGTTAGAAAACGGATTTTCCGTTCGCACAGGGTCAATATGTAAATCGTAATCCAAATCGCAATGAATGTAATCCGATGAATGGGAAATCTTACGCCATAAACGATTTA
>Ga0114931_10004331_pt1 | contig 17728 bp, 20 predicted proteins | sample 2SBtaG_FD_89579 | JGI IMG/M metagenome (GOLD analysis project Ga0114931, IMG submission 89579) | Deep subsurface microbial communities from Kolumbo volcano to uncover new lineages of life (NeLLi) - 2SBTROV14_V59a metaG | ecosystem: Environmental > Aquatic > Marine > Volcanic | place: Kolumbo...
AATCTCTTTTGCGTTAAACTCTTTCATGACCTGTCCTCTCAATTATGGCTCTGTGTTTAGGTGTTCCATCTCAACATAACCCACGTTCGTTGAGATGGGCAGGTCAAAACATGATGTCTATAAAACCCTTGAACCGTCTCGCTACGAACGGTGGTGAGAAATGCGGATTAACGCGATGAAAAACACAATTTAATTGTGTTTTTTACTGCATTTGCTTGTGATAAATCTAATGTCGACTGAAATGGTCGTGTATTCCCGCAGTCCGGATATGGCTTTAGTGTGGGGCGCGCAGCAGGGGTTTTGGGAGTGTCTTGCGGGCCGGATTGCAAACAGCGGGAAAGTCGGTACTGGAAAGGTCATGTAGCAACGACCTATCCGGCTGGCAATTATAACAACAGGGTGTGCGGACCTTTGTCCCAGCACCAAACATCAATAGGGAAAACCAAGGAGAATTGTCATGAAACCAGTTGCACTCATCGCTATCATCCCGGCGGCCTTTGTCGGCCTGATCGTGCTCGCTACCCTCAACGGAGCATAATCACCCGCTTGGTTGTGCGCCGGTGCGTAGCCTCACTCCCAGGGGTGTGCGCGCCGGCGGCCAAGCTCCCTCATTTGCTTCCCCCTTTTTTTTTAAAATTCTTTCTCTACTGATACATGGCAAACCCGAGCAGGGTTGGGCGCAGATCGCTTTTCAGAATCCCGTCGATCTGGTTTAACAGCCGGTGTTCGGTGTTTTCAGTGGTGATGGAGGCGGCCTTGAGTGACCAGCGCCGCACACCGATGTCATGGCCGTTGGCATCACGCAGGGTCAGCTCCAGGGTGCCGCGCAGCCAGATCCAGCCGCCCTCCTTGAGTGGCGGATCCAGTTGGGTATCCGCGATCAGGGTGTAGTCGGCCATTTTCTCCGCAGCGATTTTGAAGCCGGCATTGGCGGCATTGCCACTCAGGATGGGTTGTACCAGAAACGCCAGTTTGCCTTCGCTCTTGGGCAACAGTGTGATGCGTTCGATCAGGCTGTCACGGGTGCGCAGCAGTTCACCCATGGATACTGGTGAGGGAATGCCGCGGCCAGAGGGGTCCACCACCTGTAGTGCGCTTTGGGCGCTCATGCGTTGCTGCTGGGTCTCAATGGCCTGTTGCAGCAGGCCGGTTTTGCGCAGCGTATCGGTCTCCTTTTCCGCCTGCTTCAGGCGCTGGGCGACCTGCTGGTCCAGCGCAGTAATCTGCTGCTCATACTGTTGCCGGGCCTTGTTGCGCGACAACACCGCCAGGGCGTAATAGGTGTGGCTGGCCGGGTCCTCCCAGCTGGCGGCGATCTCGATGCCCTGCACAGTGCGGGTGGTGCGGGTGATGAGCTGGCGCGTAACGTGCTGATTTAGTGATTCGCTGCTCTGCTCCCCCTGTTGCTGCTTGCGGTACTCCTGCTGCTGTTGACTGCGTTCCTGCACCGCCACTTCGAATTGCTTGGCCAGATCGGCGCGGGCGCGGTCCTTGGCATCGTCCAGGGTGTCGCCGCTACCCTCACCGGTGAGGTAGAGCTGTTGTGAATACTGCCGGCTCTGGCCGTCGATCCAGCCCGGCCGTTCGCCCTTTTCAGGGGTGCCGGCACAGGCGCTAATCAATGCGATGGCGATAATAAATGGTGGTAGAAGAGTTCGTCTCATGGCTGGGATTCCTGCTTGTCACATGGGAGGCCGGCCAGTGCCAGCTGAAAAAGCGTTTCTGTTTTGGCCGCAGCGCGACCTGCTGTTTTGTTTCGCTGCCGACCATATTGCCCGCGCTGTTGTCGAGTTCGATATGGATATCATGGTTGCCCGGCGCCAGCGCTATGCGGCCGACCAGGATATCCTGCGGCAGTGTATTCCAGCCGCGGGTGTCGGCCTGCTCGGTAATGAAGCCGGCGATGTTGGTGATCGCCCCCAGCAGCTGGCTGCGTTCCGCCATATTGTCGGAGAGTTTGTTTTTCACCACCACCCGCGCCACGGTGCGGGCGATGATACCGGGCATGGCGTCTTCCAGGTTGGCATAGGCCTGGCGGTCGAGCCGGGCAAACAGTTCACCCTCGCTAGTGTTATTCAAACTGACCAGTTTCATATTTTCAACCTGGGGCTTGCGGGTTTCATAAAATGGAATGGAGATGCGGTGCAGACGGCCGTTTTCAGGATCCTGGACCATGATGGAGGTCTCGTGCTTGCGCGGTATCAGGCCGCTGAGGACGACGGCGATCACCTCGCCCTGTTTATCCAGCTCGGCCTGGGTCGGCCAGTGTTTGAGTTTGAACTGTTCTTCAAATTTGTCATGTTCGTCCTTGAGCTCCAGATAGTCGGTCAGGCGCAGCAGGTCGGCCTGCAGCTGTTGGGGTACCGGCAGTCCGGCGGCGCGGTAGGCCTGGTAGGCCTTGCGATAGGCGATCATGGCGTCACTCAATTCGCCGTCAGCCTCGAACACCAGGCCGTTGAGATAGCGGGCGAAGGGCGGTTCATTTTTCTCATAGTGCTGGTTGAGAAAGACATCCTGCTGCAGGGCCTCGACGTGGGCGCCGTCCACATCGTCCATCTGCAGATAGTTGAGGATTTCCAGACAATGCAGCATGGCACGCTCGAAAGGCGGCGGCAGGTAACTGCGCATGGCATCGTTGACCGTGACCGCGTCGGCCTGTTCACGCAGGCTGACGGCCTCCAGTTGCTGGCTGATCTGTTTGGCCGCTTCCAGTTCGGCGTTGCTGGCCTTGAATTCCCCCTCCATGCGCAGCAGCACGGCTTTGTTGAGATGGTAGAGTGCGGCGTTGCGATCCTTGTGGTTCTGTTTTTCCAGAATGGTCAGCGCCTGGGCCGGTTGCCGGTCGATCACGGCGCGCTCCAGGGGATCCTGCTGGAACTGCGCGGAGACGCAGCCGCCGACGGCCAAGCTGGCCGCCAGCAGCACTGGCCGCATAAGTCGGACGAACGAAGGCATCGACCGGCGTGACAAATCCCTGCGTTGGGTTTACCAGCGCAGACCGGGGTGTTTGACCAGTTTCTTGATCTTCTTCTGCCCCACCCAGACCTTGCGGTTGTCGGCCAGTCTGATCAGGGTCAGGTCCACCTGGTAGTAGCGCACCTCTTGCTTGCCCTCGGTGTCGATGATGGTGTTGATGGTGCCCTTGAGCATGAAGTCGGCACCCAACTCCTGGCCCATGGGGTTGCGGGTATCTTCGCGGGCGTGCAGCTCCTGGTCCTTGCGTTCGGCGCGGATCTCGCCGCGTTCGCCACTGGAGGCGACGAATTCCACCTTGCCCGAGTTGATCAGTTCGCGCTCCATATCACCGATGAAGGTGTTGACGTTGATGTGTTCGTGGCTGAGATTGCGGACTTCGCCGACAATGACGGCGGGCTGTTGACCTTCACGGGAAACGAATTCGCTCAGCCAGGGGCGCGACAGGACATCGCTGATCATCTCTTGCGAGACCAGGCGCGAGTCGGTGTCGTTCCAGGCGCCGCTGAGGTCGATTTGCTCATCGGTAGAAACGCGCTTCACGCTGGTGGAACAGCCCTGCATCAGGCCACCGACACTCAGCACGGCCGCCAGGGCCAGGGCTCCGCTCAATCTGTAATTCATTTCTTTTCTCCTGCTATACGGTCAAAAATGGTATCGCTGTTACGGTTGAGAAAATCGCGCAGCCCGGGGCTCATCTGTTGCGCCTTGTCCAACGTCTGCTGCATCTGTTTCAGGTCCAGTTCGGCGATGGAGTAGATGCTGCCGGTGTGTTTGTCGCGCCAGCGGCCGATGATTTTGGCGCCGGTGAGATTGATCTGGGTCAGGTTGTCGATCTGACGCGAGACGCTCTGTTCGCCACTGGATTCACCGCCGCTGCTGGCGGCGGCGCTGTAGTCGTTGGAGGCCACCGTGAGATAGGAACTCATTATCCGGGCCACTTCGGCGCGGGCGCGTTCATCGGCGGTGGATTTCTGCAGCGATTCGTCACCCATGGGGGGGGCGGAGCCGACACCGTGAAACAGGCGGCCACCCTTGTCGTTGAGCATCTGGGTGCCTTCGTTGACCCAGTCGGGGGCGCCTTTGATGTGCAGGTCGCTCTCGACCATGGTTTTGCTTGCACATCCGGCCAGCAGCGCCAGCAGGGCCGTCAGGATAAAAACGGATTTTATCTGTCTATGCATCGAAGGGTCCTCCATGAATGTTCCTGTTTATTATGATGCCTGGCGGGCGCGGGCGCCATCAATCGAAAAGGCCAATGGCCCATTTTTTGTGGGCTTGATATCACCGGGTGGTGGTCTAGAGTCAAGACATGACCATATGATTCCATAATTAATGGAAGGAGGTTGCAATGGCCGACGCTTATCGTCCTCTCCCCCACCATCCCCTCAACCAGCCGGTAATCGTTATGACCCCGCCTGAAGGGCATAGTGCCGCCGTGTCGGAACAGAGTCCCGCCATCACGGCCATGACCGACCTGTCCCACATCCGGCCGTTGATGATCGATCCCTTCGCCAGCATGAACGACGCCAATGAAAAGATGATCGCCTATGCGGTGCGTATGCTGTTCGTGGCCCCGTCCGGACAGGAGATGATCGGTATCATCACCGCCGCCGACATCCTGAGTGAAAAACCGGTGCAGTACATGCGCGAAGTCAACTGCGCCCCGGGCGAGGTGCTGGTGCGTGACATCATGACCCCGGTGGCCGGGCTGGAGGTGCTGCGCCTGGACGATGTGGAACGGGCCCGCATCGGCGACATTATCGAGACCCTGCGCCACAGCGGCAAACAGCATGCCCTGGTGGTGCAGCTGGGTGCCGATGGCCGGGAGACAGTGTGCGGGATTTTGTCCACTTCCCAGATCAGCCGCCTTATGAACGCCAGGGTGGAAGTCGCCGAGGTGGCGACCAATTTCGCTGCCATCCAGAGCGCCTTGAGTTAGCCCGCCCTTTTTAACAACCACAGCCAAACGCGGCGCTGCAGCCGAAGCGGTACCCGGGTCGGTTCGGGTCGGCGTCGGCCGCCCATGCCACAACGGCGTGTATGCCGCTGGCTCCACCGCAATCCTGGGGTGGGAAAAGCGGCATCTCAAGTTCGTCTTCCAGCGCAGCGGTTTTTTCGATGTCTTTGGCACTGAGTTGTCGCAGGCTCATTACCGTGCTGTTGATACAGGGGGCGCATTCCTGGCTTGGATATGGCAGTGGATTGAGGCCGGCATGTGCCAGTAGTGCATTGCGTTGATTGATGTTGATGTTGAACAAGGGCTGCCAGACACGGCGTTCACCATGATATTCACAGCTTTCTATATATTCGGGGATATCTGTAAAATTGGTTTCGACTCTAGACTTTGGTAATAATACAGTTGCCATAGTGGTCGGGTCGATCTCTTCTATCCACCTGAGAAAAGGAATGCCTTTCAGGTGCAGGGCGCACCACTGTCGCTCCCGTGAGGGAAAGCCGCCCTTCATTTCCATGACATCCTCGAAAGGCGAGAATGGCGTCAGGTGTTCAACCTTAAAGCCCATTCCTTCAACAACACTTTCACACAGGGCAACATGATTGAGCCAGCCTTCGGCGGCCCAGCCGGTATCGACATAGACAACAGTGACGTTTTGGAGTCTTTGTTCACGGGCCCATTGGATTAAGGCCATGGAGTTGTTGCTGTAATTGCTGCGCAGTATGTACATGGGAAGGCGGCTGTGACTGGTTGGTGGAATTAAAGATAGCAAAATCAGCTCATTTGAGCTTGGTTTGATTTGGGCAATTGGCTCGCCGGGCATTGAACAATAACGGGTGTTGAACAATAATTGGCCACTTCACTGATCTGGAGTAAAATAACCGGTTCCTTTGCTGGTTGGTTAGAGCCATGTTCTATCAAGATCAATTCGATGTCATTGTTGTTGGCGGTGGCCATGCCGGGACCGAAGCGGCCCTGGCGGCGGCGCGTATGGGTGCCCGTACACTGCTGCTGACCCATAACATTGAGACCCTGGGGCAGATGAGTTGCAACCCGGCCATTGGCGGCATTGGCAAGGGGCATCTGGTCAAAGAGGTGGATGCCCTTGGCGGGGTCATGGCCCGCGCTGCGGACAAGGGCGGTATCCAGTTTCGCATTCTTAATGCCCGCAAGGGTCCGGCGGTGCGCGCCACCCGTGCCCAGGCCGACCGGGTTCTATATAAAGGGGCGGTGCGCGCCAAGCTGGAGGGTCAGCCCAACCTGCAGCTGTTCCAGCAGGCGGTGGAGGATCTGATCGTGGAAAACGGTCGTGCCGTGGGTGTAGTGACCGGCATGGGGCTCAGCTTTCGCGCCCGCACGGTGGTGCTGACCGTGGGCACCTTCCTCGGTGGGCGCATCCACATCGGCCTGGAGAATTACCAGGGGGGGCGCGCCGGCGACCCGCCGGCCAATGCCCTGGCGCAGCGGTTGCGCGAACTGCCCTTCACGGTTGACCGGCTCAAGACTGGCACCCCGCCGCGCATCGATGGCCGCAGCATCGACTTTTCCCAGCTGGAGGAGCAGCCGGGTGACGATCCCGTGCCGAGCTTCTCCTTCCTCGGTAAGCCGCAGGATCACCCGCGCCAGATCAGATGTTTCATCACCTACACCAATGAGAAGACCCACGATGTCATCCGCGGCGGCCTGGACCGCTCGCCCATGTACTCGGGGGTCATCGAAGGCGTCGGTCCACGCTATTTCCCCTCAATTGAAGACAAGATCGTGCGTTTTGCCGACAAATCGGCCCATCAGCTCTTTATCGAACCCGAGGGGCTGAACACTCACGAGGTCTATCCCAACGGCATCTCCACCTCCCTGCCCTTCGATGTGCAGTTCGAGCTGGTGCGTTCCATCAAGGGCTTCGAAAACGCTCACATCACCCGGCCGGGCTATGCCATCGAATATGATTTCTTTGATCCGCGCGAGCTCAAGCCCAGCCTGGAGACCAAGCATCTGGCCGGCCTCTTCTTCGCTGGCCAGATCAACGGCACCACCGGTTACGAGGAGGCGGCGGCTCAAGGGTTGATTGCCGGCATGAATGCCGCCCTGCAGGTGCAGGAGAAAGAGCCCTGGTGTCCGCGTCGTGACGAGGCCTATATGGGTGTGCTGATCGACGACCTGATCACCCGCGGCACCCGGGAGCCCTATCGCATGTTCACCTCGCGCGCCGAGTACCGCCTATTGCTGCGTGAGGACAATGCCGACCTGCGCCTGACCGAAAAGGGGCGTCAGCTGGGGCTGGTGGGCGACGAGCGCTGGGGCGCCTTCTGCGCCAAACGCGAGGCGATCGAGCAGGAACAGCAGCGATTACGCAATATCTGGCTACGACCTGGTGAGTCGGGTGCGGCGGCTGCCGAGTGTGTGCTGGGCACGAAACTGGTTAAGGAGGTGCGCGCCGCCGACGCCCTGCGCCGCCCGGAAGTCAGCTATGAATCCCTGATGAGCCTGGCAGGGGTTGGCCCTGGTGCGGATGACTCCAAGGTGGCCGAACAGGTAGAGATCCAGGCAAAGTATGCCGGTTATATAGAGCGCCAGCGTGAAGAGATCGAGCGTCAGCGCGGCTATGATGAGACTCAGTTGCCGGAGAGTCTCGATTACGCGACGGTGGTCGGGCTTTCCAACGAGGTGCGCCAGAAGCTGGCCGAACAGCGCCCCGCCACCCTGGGTCAGGCCGGCCGCATCCCGGGGGTGACGCCGGCGGCGCTATCGCTGCTGTTGGTGCACCTGAAAAAGAGCGGTGCCAGATTGTCCAGGTCGGCTTGATTATTAATGAGTATGGATGATCGTTCGCGCCTGCGTCAGGGGGCGGCACAGCTGGGTATGGAGCTGAGCGAGGCGCAGCAGGATGCCCTGCTTCACTACCTTGCCCTGCTGGTGAAATGGAACCGGGTCTATGCCCTGATCTCGCGCCGCGACGGCGATGACTGGCTGGCGCGCCACTTGCTCGACAGTCTGGCCGTGTTGCCGTACATTAACGGGTCCCGTGTGATCGATGTGGGCAGCGGGGGCGGTCTGCCGGGAATTCCGCTGGCCATCATGCGGCCGGACGTGGCCTTCACCCTGCTCGACAGCAATAGCAAAAAGGCCCGCTTCATGACCCAGGCAGTGATCGAGCTGGGGCTGAAAAACGTCACCGTGGTCGACCAGCGGGCTGAGGAGTTCCGGCCGGAGACCGGTTTCGATTGCATCGTCTCGCGCGCCTTCGCCACCATCGCCGATATGCTCCGGGTGGCCGGCCATCTGGCGGCGGACAATGGCCGCTTTCTGGCCATGAAGGGTGTTTTTCCCGAGCAGGAGCTGGCGCAATTGCCCCTGGGCTACCACGCCGACGCGGTTCACATCCTGGCGATTCCGTTCCAGCCGGGCGAACGGCACCTGGCGGTGGTGGTGCACGATGAATAAAAGGTAACCCATGCCCATGGCAAAGATTATTGCGATAACCAATCAGAAAGGTGGTGTTGGCAAGACCACTACCAGTATCAATCTGGCCGCCTCGCTGGTAGCGACCAGGCGGCGGGTGTTGCTGGTCGACCTGGATCCACAGGGGAATGCCACCATGGGTAGCGGTATCGATAAAAGCGAACTGGAGGCCAGCAGCTGCGAGCTGTTGCTGAGTGAGCGGCCGGCGCGTGAGGTGGTGGTGCGCGCCGGGCAGGCCGGCTATGACCTGATCCCTTCCAATGCGGATGTCACCGCTGCCGAGGTGCGGCTGATGACAATGCCCGGCCGCGAAGGGCAGCTGCGCCAAGCGCTGGCGGAGATCCGTGATAATTATGATTACATTCTCATCGACTGCCCGCCCGCACTCAACATGCTGACGGTGAACGCCCTGGTGGCGGCCCAGTCGGTGCTGATCCCCATGCAGTGTGAATATTATGCCCTGGAGGGATTGACCGCCCTGCTGGAAACCGTCGAGCAGATCCGCGAGGCCAGCAATCCGGCGCTGCAGATCGAGGGTCTGCTGCGCACCATGTTCGATGCGCGCAACAATCTGGCCAATGATGTCTCCGAGCAGCTCAATTATCATTTCGGCGACAAGGTCTATCGTACCGTCATCCCGCGCAACATCCGTCTGGCCGAGGCGCCCAGTCACGGTCTGCCGGTGATGACCTATGACAAGGGCTGCGCCGGCAGCTTGGCCTACTTGGCGCTGGCGGGTGAAATTATCCGCAAGGAACAGTGTAGTGAATTGGCAGAAGTCGCAAGTTAACCGCTAGTTAGAGAGTATTAAACGAAGATGGCAACAAAAAAGCGAGGTTTGGGGCGTGGGCTGAATGAGTTGCTGGCCGGTTCGAAGCCTGCAATGGTGGCCAGCGGCGAGGAGGCAGCGGAATCGGGCCAGGATACACTGAAAAATCTGCCCGTGGATCTGATGCAGCGCGGTCGTTATCAGCCGCGCGTGGACATGCACCCCGAGACCCTGCAGGAGCTGGCCGATTCCATCAAGGCCCAGGGGGTGGTGCAGCCCATCGTGGTGCGCCCCATCGGCGACAAACGCTACGAAATCATCGCCGGCGAACGGCGCTGGCGTGCTTCCCAGATGGCTGGCCTGCAGGAGGTTCCCTGCGTGGTGCGCGATGTACCGGATCAGGCCGCCATGGCCATGGCGCTGATTGAGAATATCCAACGCGAGAATCTCAATCCCATGGAAGAGGCCCGCGCTCTGCAGCGCCTGATCCAGGAGTTCGAACTGACCCATCAGCAGACCGCCGAAGCGGTGGGCCGGTCGCGGGCGGCCGTCTCCAACCTGCTGCGGTTGCTGGATCTGGAGGAAGAGGTTAGAACTTTGGTTGAGCATGGCGACCTGGAGATGGGGCATGCCCGCGCCCTGCTCGCCCTGCAGGGCGAAGCCCAGGGGGAGGCGGCGCGTCATGTGGTAGCCCAGGGGTTGTCAGTGCGCGAGACAGAGCGATTGGTCAAGCGCCAGCAGGAGCAATCGAAGGGCGGCAAGCCCGCCCGCCCGGCGGCCGATCCCAATGTCACCCGGCTCGAGCAGGAGCTGTCGGAAAAGCTGGCCGCCAGGGTCAATATCCAGCATGGCAGCAAGGGCAAGGGCAAGGTGGTCATTCACTACAACAGTCTGAACGAGCTGGACGGCATCCTCACCCAGATGGGTAAATCCGACTTTTAGCCTGTCCCTGCTGGAAATATTTGACCGTACCGCAGCGATTTTTTATACTTCGCGGCGTTTTGATTGTGCGCGAGGGTTGCGACCACACCTTGACGCGGGCTATACTCACGCGCCGTTAGGGGGGCTGGGGCCCGGTTATGCAGAATAATAAAAGCACCGGATTGCTCTTAATAGGTGTGGGGACACACCTTACCTCGATGATTGCAGCTGGATTCATTCTGGGCTACGGGTTGGACTATCTGATTGATACCCGGCCCCTGTTCATGATCTTGTTTGGCATTTTGGGGTTTGTTGGAGGCATCCTCAAGGCCTACAAGATGTTGATAAGGGTTTAATAAAGTGGATATCGCCATACGGCAGGTGCAGGCCAACGCGAAGAAGGTTGTGCTGCTGCAACTTATCCTCGCGACAGTGATCGCAGCGGTATTCGCAATAGTTGAAAACGGCTGGTCGGCAGTCTCCGCACTCTATGGCGGATTTGCCAGCCTGGCTGTCTCCTGGATGTTGCGGCGCGGCGTTCTGAAGGCGAACGAGATCGCGCGCGACGATCCACAGAGGGGGATGACAGCACTGTATATCGGCGCCGTGCAACGCTTCGTGCTTGTGCTGGCGCTCCTGGGGCTGGGATTGGGTCTGCTGAAATTGACGCCTCTGGCCACGGTGGTTGGCTTTGCTGGCGCGCAGCTGGCATACGCCGTGGTGATGCGCAGAACTGCGCACCCCGCCAGCCGCTAGAAAAAGAATTTATTATATTTTATCTAGGGAGATAGAGTCTTGGCAGAAGAGCAATCAGGTGGCGGCTCAGTCGCGTATATCCAACACCATTTGACCAATCTCTGTGTTGGTGACTGCGATCCGGTCACCCACAAGGCCGCCGGTTTCTGGGCCTTTAATCTCGACACCATCTTTTTCAGTATGCTGCTGGGTGCACTGATTGTGTTTGTCAGCTGGCGTCTGGGCCGCAACCTGCGGGCGGATACCCCTTCCGGTTTTCAGAACGCCGTCGAGACCCTCATCGAATTCGTCAGTCAGCAGGTGAAAGACACCTTTCCGGGTCACAATCCGCTGATCGCGCCGCTGTCCCTGACCATCTTCATCTGGGTCTGGCTGATGAACTTCATGGATTTGATTCCGGTTGACCTGCTGCCCACCATCGCCGGTTGGCTGGGCATCGAGCATCTCAAGGTGGTGCCGACCACCGACCTCAACGCCACCCTGGCCATGTCCTTAAGCGTGTTCGGACTCATCATCTTCTACAACATCAAGGTCAAGGGTGTGGGCGGCTACATGAAAATGTTTCTCTTCCACCCCTTTGGCAAATTTTTTGTGCCGGTAAACATCGTCATGACACTGATCGAAGAGCTTGCCAAGCCGCTGAGCCTGGCACTGCGTTTGTTCGGAAACCTGTTTGCCGGTGAGCTGGTGTTCCTTTTGATCGCCCTGATCGGCGGCACGATGGCGGTTGGTATGGCCGCAGCTTTCTGGTTGCCTCTGCAGGTGGTGCTGGATCTTGGCTGGTTGATCTTCCACTTGTTGGTTATCACGCTGCAGGCGTTCATCTTCATGGTATTGACCATCGTCTACCTGGGTATGGCGCACACCGATGAGGAACACTGATCCCGGCCATGGCCGGCAGGAAATGTTTTTTTTGGTTTTTGATTTTTTAATTTTATAAATAAGGAGAGTATCAAATGACAGCTGATATGGTCGCAATGATCTATGCTTACACCGCCGTGGGTGTTGGTGTTATTTTGGCCGCCGCCGGTCTGGGTTCCGCCATCGGTTGGGGCCTGATCTGTGCCAAGACTCTGGAAGGGATCGCCCGCCAGCCGGAAATGCGTCCTGCGCTGATGACCAACATGTTCATCTTCGCCGGTCTGATGGAGTCATTCCCTTTCATCATCCTGGCCTTCGCCATGTGGTTCCTGTTTGCCAACCCCTTCGTTGGTGCACTGTCTGCCGCTATCGGTGCTATTGGTTAATCGAGAAAAGCACGTCTCTTAACTAACTAATAGAAACCAGGGGATAGACCAGTGAATATTACAGCGACCCTACTTGCGCAGATCGTCGCCTTCGTGGCGCTGATCTGGTTTGTAAACAAGTTCCTATGGGGTCCTTTGAACGGCATGCTGGAAACCCGTCAGAAGAGAATCTCTGATGGACTCGCTGCCGCTGAAAAGGGCAAGCATGAGCTGGAAATGGCAGAAAAGCGTGCGACCGATGCACTGAAAGACGCCAAGGTCCAGGCTGCCGAGATTCTCACCCAGGCTGAAAAGCGTGGCAGTGAGATCGTCGAGGAAGCCAAGGCCAAAGCGCGTGAAGAAGGTGAGCGGATCGTGGCCGCAGCTAATGCAGAAATCGAACAAGAGGTTAACCGGGCCAAGGAAGAAATCCGCAGCCAGGTTACCGAAATTTCTGTTGCCGCCGCTGCCAAGATCATCGGCCACGAGATCGACGCCAAGGTTCATGACAAATTAATCAAAGATTTGGCTACCCAGATTTAATCCTGACTATGGCAGAAAAAACCACAATTGCACGTCCCTATGCGCTGGCGATGTTCGAAAGCGCAAAAGAAAAGGGGACAATGGACCAGGTCGCAGAGGCGCTGCAGATTGCAGCCGCCACTATCTCTGACCCTGCGCTTGCAGCCATGATCGGCAACCCCGACGTGGCGGATGAAAACATCATCGCGCTGCTTACCGACCTTTGCGGAGACCGCGCCAGCAATGAGGTTGTCAATTTCTTCAAGTTGCTGGCCGAGTATGATCGGCTGACAATCTTGCCGGAAATTGCTGACCTTTATGAAGGCTATCGCGCAGAGGAAGAGAGCACGATCGAGGCCGAGGTGATATCGGCTACCAAACTGAAGGCCGCACAGCGAGACAGCATTGCAGCGGGTTTGAAAAAGCGTTTGGGCCGGGAAGTCACCCTTCAGTGCAAGGTCGACAAGAGCATAATCGGTGGTGCAATTATTCGGGCAGGAGATCTGGTGATAGACGGGTCGATAACGAGCCAGCTGAACAAGCTTGGTCACGCGTTGTCCCGCTAACATCTTATAGAGGATAGGCATATGCAACTTAATGCAGCTGAAATTAGTGAACTGATAAAAAAGCGCATCGAGAAATTCGAAGTCGTTACCGAAGCGCGAACCGAAGGTACCGTGGTCAGCCTGACTGACGGTATCGCCCGTATCCACGGCCTGGCCGATGTCATGTACGGGGAAATGATCGAATTCCCGGGCAACACCTACGGCATGGCACTGAACCTGGAGCGTGACTCCGTTGGTGCGGTGGTGCTGGGTGCTTACGAGCATATTTCAGAAGGTGACAAGGTCAAGTGTACCGGTCGCATCCTGGAAGTGCCGGTCGGCGAAGGTCTGCTCGGTCGTGTTGTCGACGCGCTGGGTAATCCTATCGACGGCAAAGGCCCCGCAGAGACCAGCACAACGTCACCGATCGAGCGCATCGCCCCCGGCGTAATCGCACGTCAATCGGTTGACCAGCCGGTCCAGACCGGTCTGAAATCAATCGACGCCATGGTGCCTATCGGCCGCGGCCAGCGTGAGCTGATCATTGGTGACCGTCAGACTGGTAAGACTGCTGTTGCCGTTGACGCCATCATCAATCAGAAAGGCACCGGCGTTAAGTGTATCTACGTCGCCATCGGCCAGAAGGCTTCTTCCATTGCCACCGTGGTGCGCAAGCTGGAAGAGCACGGCGCACTGGAACATACCATCATCGTTGCCGCCACTGCTTCCGACTCTGCGGCGCTGCAGTTCATCGCGCCCTACGCCGGTTGCGCCATGGGTGAATACTTCCGCGATCGCGGTGAAGACGCCCTGATCGTATATGATGATCTGACCAAGCAGGCCTGGGCCTATCGCCAGGTTTCCCTGCTGCTGCGTCGTCCGCCGGGCCGTGAAGCCTATCCCGGTGACGTGTTCTACCTCCACTCCCGTCTGTTGGAGCGCGCCGCGCGCGTCAATGCCGACTACGTTGAGAAGCTCACCAACGGCGAAGTCAAGGGCCAGACCGGTTCACTGACCGCCCTGCCCATCATCGAAACCCAGGCAGGTGACGTGTCGGCCTTCGTGCCGACCAACGTTATCTCGATCACTGACGGCCAGATCTTCCTGGAAACCGACCTGTTCAACTCCGGTATCCGCCCGGCCATCAACGCCGGTCTGTCGGTATCCCGAGTCGGCGGTGCGGCCCAGACCAAGATCATCAAGAAGCTGGGTGGCGGTGTGCGTCTCGACCTGGCCCAGTATCGTGAGCTGGCGGCTTTCGCCCAGTTTGCTTCCGATCTGGATGAGACCACTCGTAAGCAGATTGAGCGCGGCCAGCGCGTTACCGAACTGATGAAACAGAAGCAGTACAGCCCGCTGTCCATTGCCGAGATGGCATTCTCGCTGTTCGCGGCAAACGAAGGCTTCCTGGACGATATTGATGCCAGCAAGGTTGTCTCTTTCGAGCAGGCCATGCATTCCTACATCAAGTCCAACGCCGCCGATCTGGTCAAACGCATCAACGACACTGCTGATTTCAACGACGAAATCGCAGGCGAAATGCGCAGTACGCTGGAAAAATTCAAATCAAGCAGCACTTGGTAAGGGGGCTGACAAATGGCAGTCGGTAAAGAGATCCGCACCAAGATCAAGAGTATCCAGAATACTCAGAAGATCACGCGGGCCATGGAAATGGTGGCGGCAAGCAAGATGCGTAAGGCGCAGCAGCGTATGCAGGCTTCGCGTCCTTATGCACAGAAGATGCGCGCGGTAATCGGCCATCTTTCCCAGGCGCATCCTGAGTACCGCCATCCCTATCTGTTGGAGCGGGAATCGGTCAAGCGCGTCGGCCTGATCGTGGTCACCAGTGACCGCGGCCTGTGTGGTGGCCTGAACACCAACCTGCTGAAGACCACCGTTACGACCATTAGGGAATGGCGTGAAAAAGGCGTCGAGGTTGATCTGTGCCTTATCGGTCAGAAAGGCATCAGCTTCCTGAGGCGCCTCGGCAATGTGCGTTCGCAAGCCAGCCAGCTTGGTGATGCGCCCGGCGTCAATGACCTGATCGGCAGCGTCAAGGTGATGCTGGATGCCTTCGACGAGGGCGAGCTGGACCGCATCGACGTGATCTACAACGAGTTCGTCAACACCATGACGCAGCAGCCGTGCGTGGATCAGCTGGTGCCAATCCAGGCGGATAAGGCTGACGAAGAGCTCAAGCATCATTGGGATTATTTGTATGAGCCCGAGGCCAAGGGTGTTCTGACCGAGCTGCTGGTTCGCTATGTGGAATCGCAGGTGTATCAGGGCGTAGTGGAGAATATTGCCTGTGAGCAGGCAGCGCGCATGGTGGCCATGAAGGCCGCCTCAGACAACGCCGGCACACTGATCAATGATCTTCAGCTGGTTTACAACAAGGCCCGCCAGGCAGCGATTACGCAGGAAATCTCCGAAATTGTCAGCGGAGCCGCGGCGGTGTAGGCGACACCAGGATCACGGGTCTTAGCGGAATATAAAGATTTTAAAATTGCAAAGAGGAACTGAATCATGAGTTCAGGAAATGTAGTTCAAATCATCGGCGCAGTTGTGGATGTGGAATTCAGCGGTGACATGCCGAAAGTCTACGACGCACTGATGGTTGAAGAGATTGGTTTGACCCTGGAAGTACAACAGCAGTTGGGTGACGGCATTGTTCGTGCAATCGCCATGGGGACTACCGATGGTCTGAAGCGTGGTGTTGCGGTAAGCAACACTGGTGCGCCGGTTTCCGTGCCCGTTGGCCAAAAGACTCTGGGTCGTATCATGGACGTGCTGGGTAAGCCTATCGATGAGTGTGGCCCGATCGGTGAAGAAGAGCGCTGGTCTATCCACCGCAAGGCCCCCAGCTATGAAGAACTGTCTGCTTCTGCGGAGCTGTTGGAAACAGGTATCAAGGTAATCGACCTGGTCTGCCCCTTCGCCAAGGGCGGCAAGATCGGCCTGTTTGGTGGTGCTGGTGTAGGTAAGACCGTAAACATGATGGAGCTGATCAACAACATCGCGACTCAGCACTCTGGTCTGTCTGTATTCGCCGGTGTCGGTGAGCGTACTCGTGAGGGTAACGACTTCTATCACGAAATGCAGGAAGCCGGCGTTGTAAATGTTGAAGATTTCGAAAAATCTAAAGTGGCGATGGTTTATGGTCAGATGAATGAGCCGCCGGGTAACCGTCTGCGTGTTGCCCTGACCGGTCTGACAATGGCTGAGTTCTTCCGTGACGAAGGTCGTGACGTTCTGCTGTTCGTCGACAATATCTACCGTTACACCCTGGCCGGAACCGAGGTATCAGCACTGCTGGGTCGTATGCCTTCAGCGGTAGGTTACCAGCCCACCCTGGCGGAAGAGATGGGTGTACTGCAGGAGCGCATCACTTCCACCAAGACCGGTTCTATCACATCTATCCAGGCCGTATACGTACCCGCGGATGACTTGACCGACCCGTCACCGGCGACCACCTTCGCTCACTTGGACGCGACCGTCGTACTGTCACGCTCCATCGCTGAGCTTGGTATCTATCCTGCAGTTGATCCGCTGGATTCCACATCACGTCAGCTGGACCCGCTGGTCATCGGTGAAGAGCACTACAACGTCGCTCGTGCCGTTCAGGGTACCCTGCAGCGCTACAAGGAGCTGAAGGACATCATCGCCATCCTGGGTATGGACGAGCTGTCCGAGGAAGACAAGCTGACAGTTGCCCGTGCACGTAAGATCCAGCGCTTCCTGTCACAGCCCTTCTTCGTGGCGGAGGTTTTCACTGGTGCGCCGGGTAAATATTGTTCTCTGAAAGACACCATCAGCGGTTTCAAGGGTATTGTCGAAGGCGAGTATGACCATGTGCCGGAACAGGCATTCTACATGGTTGGTACCATCGACGAGGCGCTGGAAAAAGCCAAGAAGATGGAAGAGAAGTAATCCCCGGTTAGGAGGGCATTATGTCTATGACAGTACATGTTGACATCGTCAGCGCAGAAGCCGAGATCTTCTCGGGGACTGCCACGATGGTGCACGCCTCGGGCGAAATGGGGGATCTGGGTATTCTCCCCCGCCACGCTCCGTTGTTGACCAAGCTCAAGCCGGGCGAGGTGCGCGTCGAGCGTTCCGATGGTGAGGAGGAGTTTTATTACGTCTCCGGTGGGATGTTGGAAATTCAGCCTCACTGCATCACCGTGCTGGCCGATACCGCGATCCGTGCCAAGGACCTGGACGAGGCTGCGGCCAAGCAGGCCAAGGAACAGGCCGAGCAGGCGCTGCGCGACAAGCAGGGCGAGATTGACCTGGCCCAGGCCGAGCGCGAGCTGGCGGAAGCCATGGCGCAGTTGCAGGCCATCCAGAAACTGCGCAAAAGGGGTCGGTAAAACGCTCTCGTAATGTCAAAGTGGTAACATAAGGGGAAAGACTGTAGGGTCTTTCCCCTTTTACGTTTAAGTTGTGAATTTTTGATAGGTGGGTCAATGGAATTGAGTGTGGTGATTCTGGCGGCCGGACAGGGTACGCGGATGCGTTCGGCCCTGCCCAAGGTGTTGCACAAGCTGGCGCACAAACCGCTGGTTGAGCATGTTATCGACCGGGCCAGACAGCTAGG
>Ga0114931_10004332_pt1 | contig 17726 bp, 18 predicted proteins | sample 2SBtaG_FD_89579 | JGI IMG/M metagenome (GOLD analysis project Ga0114931, IMG submission 89579) | Deep subsurface microbial communities from Kolumbo volcano to uncover new lineages of life (NeLLi) - 2SBTROV14_V59a metaG | ecosystem: Environmental > Aquatic > Marine > Volcanic | place: Kolumbo...
GCGGCGCCAAAGGAAGCTTGCCCACCGCCAGAGCCCGTCGTATAGAAAGCCCTTCACCCCAAGGGCCGGCTTAGCTCAGCTGGTAGAGCACCTGATTTGTAATCAGGGGGTCAGAGGTTCGAGTCCTCTAGCCGGCACCATTGAAATCAAGGGGTTAGCCTAACTTCGTTTCTCGCGAATTTGCTCTAGTAATCACATAGTAATCACGGGCGCCTTGCCCAATCAATCGCCCTGGATATTTGACCTTACCCGTAAAAATGAATGCAGTTTAATTGGTTGAGGTGCGTCCATTCTTCGAACCGCCTAGCCTTTCATTGATAGTGAACACATGGACTTCAATGGGGCCGGGGCTCTTAGGCCCCGGATTATTCGCCTTGCGCTCTATTTGTTCGACGTGGGAGGCCCGCCAAACGATGCCGGATCGCCGGTTGGTTGTTTCAATAAGTCTCTCCATGTTGCTGATTTCGCCGCTATGAGATGACGTTTTTCGCCTTTGGGCCAGTCTTCATCTTCAATCAACTCGATAACATGGTCCGTATCAGAGAGCGTATTGCAGCGCTCTCGAACAAAGTCCCACTCCTTCTTGGCGCCAATCCGTATCGTGACGGAATTCATATAGGTTGGCAGCGCTATGTATGCGACCTCATGAAAGATCACTTCGAAATCAGACCATGTGCTGGAATCGAGTCCAGCGCTTAAGATCAATTTTTCGCCGACAAAAGACGAAACGACCATGTCGGTTGGGAGTCGCGGGGAGATTTGTTCGATCAGCGCTTGCAATTTGCCTGTTGTGCTCTTCTCTGATCTGGCCATACCCGATAACCTCTTAAATTGTTTGTTATGCTCGCAGATAACGTAAAATGTAAACGAGTTAATCGATAGAGACCTTGGGCAAATCGTTGTTCAACCAAAAACGCAACATCGTCGGAGATGCCATGTTCGAGATATGAGTACGACTTGACCGCCCTTTCGCTCAAACCGGATTTTCCAATTTCCTCCAATATAAGCCTGAATGCGCACTCTGGCGACTGGCATAAAGTTCGATATTGCTTCGCAAAGGGGAGCCAATTCTTTCAAATAGTTAAAGGTTAAGCACACATGGCCAGCACCCGTGGCGGGTGCGCGATGGGTAAATTCGTGCATTTGTCTGAAAAACCCGTCAATATGGCAATTGGGCCGCTGGTTTGAACCACAAGTCCAAGGCCTTGAAGTATTTCTTTTGTAAACTTTGAGAAATCTTGCGTTCGATTGAAAGTGAGTTGTTCTGCACCCTTGGCAAGGATATGCGCCTCTATTGGAACCGGACCGGGTGTGAACAGTTTCCTAGCTATCGTCATTCAGTTATTCTCCCAAAAGCCCCCCCTTTTGTGATTTTTGTAACCTGCTCGACCAAAACTGAGCGCACGGAAGTTCTGCCGAGCAGGATGCGTCATGCAAACTTGGAAGTTGCGCACAAGAGTCATAATCGGTGTAGGAAAGGCCCGACCCTCTTATGGGGACTTACGTGATTTGCCGAAAAGATCAATGCTGCGCATTTATCCCCTGGGCACATGAGACACTCTTCCGACGTCGGACGAAGTGAAACCTGAAGAAGCGGGGTTCCTCTCTATTCGGATTGACTGTGCCCCCCCTCTCGTATCTTCAGAGGCTTATGGTCCTGGCGCCACAGGGTGCACCCATCGTTGACAGCACTATATTCTGGAATTATAATAATTAAAAAGAATCGCGCCTTGTTTCTTCGGCAAAAGCCGGAAAGACAGGTCCCAACAACAAGGGGACAGGATGAAATACCAAACGCACCTGAGCATTCTTGGCTTGATCGTGCTGATCGCGGGATGTTCTCCAGAACAGGATGAGGCAGATAATTCAACGCCCAGCGCCGTGGCGCCGCCGGGTGAAACGACGCAAAGGGAGATGGCTCCGGTGGTGGGGAATCCCACGCTGGGTCTGCCCTCTGTGCCCATCCCCGCGAACAATCCCATGTCACCTGAAAAAGTCGTGCTCGGCGAAAAGCTGTTTCGTGAAGCGCGTTTCAGTGCCGACGGCAAAGTTTCGTGCTCGAAATGTCACAATCCCGATACGGCTTTCACAGACAGCCCCCGCCAGACTTCCGAAGGCTTCAACGGGTTGACCGGCAGCCGCAATGCGCCGACCGTCATCAATGCCGCGTTTAACCGTCACCAATTCTGGGATGGCCGCCGGCCCGATCTGGAAAGTCAATCCATGGACCCGCCTGTCAACCCGGTGGAGGGCGGCCTTCCCGATCATGATCCCATTCTGGAATTGGTCCGGACCGATCCCGCCTATGCCGAAATGTTTCGCGATGTCTTTGGCACAGCAGGCGAAGACATCACCATGACGCAAGTCTCCCAGGCGATTGCCGCTTTTGAACGAACCGTGATTTCCGGAAATTCCGCCTTTGACCGCTATTATTTTGGCGGGGAAAAAAGCGCCATGAGCGACGCAGCCATTCGTGGGTTCGATGTATATCTCAAACAAGGCCGGTGTGTTTCCTGTCATACGATTGATCAGGAGAGCGCTCTGTTTACGGATCACAAATTTCATAATTTGGGCATTGGATTCAAACGCATCGATAAAACCCTGGAAAAAACAGCCGGCGCCCTGATCAAGGCGGAACGCACCGGGCAAACGGTCGATAATGCCGTGTTGTCCAATGCCAGCATTTCCGAGCTTGGGCGTTTTGCCATTGACCGCCAGTGGCAGGATATCGGTCAGTTCAAAACGCCGACCTTGCGTAATGTCGCAGCGACCGGCCCCTACATGCATGATGGCAGCCTGGCGACCCTTGAGGATGTTGTCACGTTCTATAATGACACCGTGGCACCCGGAGAAAAAGGCGAACCGAATGCGTTCCAGTCCGGCGGCATCCGCCCGCTTAATCTGACGGACCGGCAGAAGAGTGACCTTGTCTCTTTTCTCGAAGCGTTGACAAGCCCGCCGTACCTTGAAGTCGCCGCGCGCGCCCGCGCTGAACAGAAAAAACTATTCGTGCCGGGCAGCCAAACAAAAAGAGACAGTCAATGAGCGAACTCAACAAAAGAACCCTTTTGCGCGCGGGTGGCGCCCTGCTCGCGGCATCAGCCATAGACATGACCCTTGTGAAGCTGGCCTTTGGTCAGGAGAATTATGAAGATTTTACGTTTGCCTATATTTCGGATTCTCACCTGCAACAGATAAAAGGCACAAAGTTTGTCCGTAATTGGGACCGGGGACTGGAACGCGCTGTCGCCGAAGCCAATCTACTCAATCCCAAGCCTGACTTTGTTGTATACGGAGGCGATCTGGCACAGCTCGGGAAACGCGAAGAGATCGATCACGGTCTGGAAATACTCTCGGCGCTGAAACACGACATCAAATTTGTCATGGGCGAGCACGATTATTATCTCGATCTGGGTGAATACTGGGCCGACAAAGTCTCAAAACATTTCTATAGTTGGGACCATAAGGGCGTTCACTTCATCACTTTAAAAAGCATCCTTGTGGATGAAAACTGGATCAATAAATGGTCTAGCCCGGCAGAACGGATGGGCGTGATGGCCGGACTGGACGATCCGCGCGGATCGCCTTTCATGGTCGGCGCGGCGCAACGCAAATGGCTGGCGGATGATCTGGCTAAAGTATCCAATGACACACCGATCGTAGTCTTTTCGCACTCACCCCTGCAGAAGATTTTCAAGAACTGGAATTTCTGGACCGATGATGCGGAATTGATCCAGGACATGCTTCAACCGTTCAACAAGGTCACGGTGTTCTATGGTCATGTCCATCAGATCCAGTACAATCAGATCGGCAACATCACCTTCCATTCCGTGATGGGAACCTCCTGGCCCTGGCCGTATCCGGAAACTTATGCCCAGGCCAAAAGCTATCTGCCCAAGTTGACAGTGCCGATGAACCGGGCCGACCCGTTCCATGAACGCGACGCTACGGGCTGGCAATATATTGATGTGCACAGCGGCAAGGCCACCATAAATTTCAGCCTGCCGGACAATAAGCCGCGCATGATTGCCTATGACCCTGAATTGGGACATCCAGTTGACACACAGTTTTCAAAGATCACGACCCCGCCCCAGCATCATTATTGAGGAGATCTGTTATGGTCCATCGTGTGCGTTTTTCTGTTCTGTCCCTTCTCACCATTGGAACGGCGGCCCTTCTGGGAACCTTTGTGGCGCACATGCCAATGGCTCAGGCCGATGAATTCAACGAACAGGATTTACAAATCTGGCAGCAGAATTTTGAGGAAGCCGTCGCCAAGGGACGCGCGGCCTTCACCGACCCCTCCCTGGGCACGAATGGTGTGGTCTGCGCCCAGTGCCATCCCAACGGAGCCAACACGCATCCGGAAACCTATCCTAAATACCAAAAGCAACTCGGCCACGTGGCGCCATTGTGGGAAATGATCAATTGGTGTATTCGCAATCCATTGGAAGGCCAGGAACTGGCCGCCAATGACCCGGTTATGTTGGCACTCCAAGCCTATATCACACAGGAACGGCGCGGCGTAAAACTAGCCCCCGGCAAGCATTAACGCCGGAAAACCGCCCCATCACCGTATTGAGGTTTGATCCACCCAGATTTGAGATGCAAACTGGAAAGGCACGCGTGTTCTTATTTTTCCTCAATCTTGAGTTCACCAGGAAAATGACAGGCCACACTTCCCTTGTTTCCCAGTGATCTGAGAGATGGGATTTCAGTTTTGCAGCGCGGTCTTGATATGGGGCATCGCGGATGAAAACGGCAACCGACAGGCGGATCAAAAATCGAACCTGGCTCACCAAAATCCATTGAGACCAAGGCCCCTTCCTTTGATATTCTTTTACCGCTGGAGAAGAGCAATGCTGCGGTATAGGGATGCTGTGGCTGCATTAGCACTCCAACCGTATCCCCCATCTCAACAATCTGCCCAAGATACAGAACCACTATCCTTTCCGTAAGCTGATAGACAAGGGGCAAATCATGAGCGACGAGAATAAGCGCAAGATTGTACTGCTGTTGAACTTTCTTCAGAAGTTTAGCTATTTTCCATTGTATCGTCACATCAAGAGAAGAAACAGGTTCATCAGCAATTAATAATTCCGGAGTCAATGTTAATGCGCGTGCAAGGCAAATGCGTTGGCGTTGCCCTCCCGAAAACTGGACAGGAAATCGTTGCGCCGTATCTGCAGGCAATTCTACCTGTTCGATGAGTTTTGCCACTCGAGTCTCTATTTTATCTTTTGATTCCTGACCTTGGGCACGTAGTGGTTCAGCTACAATACGTCCAACTCTCCACCGCGGATCAAGACTCGCATAAGGATCCTGAAATACCATCTGCACACGTCTCTTCAATGTTCGCAACTGATTCCCGGAAACCTTTTTACAATCGACACCATCAATAAGTATCTGCCCTGATGTGATATTGACAATCCTCATAATGGATTTGGCGATGGTGGATTTTCCCGAGCCGGATTCACCAACAATGCCAAGAGACCCGCCCGCTCTGATCATCAAACTCACCCTATCAAGGGCTTTAAAATTGCGTCCTCCCGACTTAAATGATACCTCTACATCTTTCATCTCAAAAAGTGGTTTGCAGGGAGTGGGTTCTTTCTTCGTTGAAATAAATAATTCACGGTGGCCAAATTTGGGAACAGCCTCGATAAGTTTCTTCGTGTACTTTTCCTGGGGACAGGCGAGAATCTCATCTGCCGCACCGGATTCAACAATTTTGCCCTGTCGCATAACTGAAATATGATCACATACTTCAGCCGCTACCCTAAGGTCATGCGTGATGAGAAAAAGCGCTTTTTGGCCTATGCCCCTCTTCAAAAGGTCAAGGACCTGCTGTTGAATTGTGGCATCCAGAGCGGTGGTTGGTTCATCAGCAACAATCAACGGCGGCGCATTCATGGCAGCCAGAGCAATCATGATTCTCTACCGTTGCCCACCGGAGAACTCATGAGGATATGAACGTATGCGTTCTCTAGCATTCACGATACCAACGGCGTTCAACATTTCAATTGCCCGCTCGGTAGCTTCAGTTCTTGAACATTTGGCGTGCTGCATGGCACTTTGTATTAAAAGTGACCCCACTGGTCTTACGGGATTCAAGGATGAAAGCGGATCTTGAAACACAATTCCCACGTCACGTCCCCTGATCTTTCTCAGTTCGGCCTCTGTTTTTTTAAGTAAATCCACTCCATTCAGGACGACGCTTCCCGCTAAGGCACGCCCGGGTGACGGGATCAAACCCATGGCCGACAAAGCCATCATGGTCTTCCCAGAACCGGACTCGCCTACCAGTCCCATAACTCGTCCTGGTTGAATATCGAGAGAAACATGATCAATGACAACCAAAGGCGCTTTTGCGGCGCGGGGAAATTCCACCATCAGGTTTTTGATACTCAATATGGGCGCATCACTCATACATCAATTCTCCGACCATGGCGGCGCGCCTGTGCAGCAATACCATCGCCGATGAGGTTTACTGTGAAAACAGCATAAATAATGCCCGCAGCCGGCACCACCATCAGCCAGGGAGCGATGAAAAGGTAGTCACGTGATTGCTGAAGCAAATTCCCCCACGTGGGCACGCCCAAAGGTGCTCCAAGCCCCAAAAAAGAGAGAGCACTTTCAGCAACCAGCATATCAGCAAAATGAAAAGCCAACATGACAGAGAGGGTTGGCCTTAATCCGGGGACGATGTGGCCAATAAGAATTGACCACCTACTTGCGCCAAATGTCCGAGAAGCGATCACATAATCACGTTCAAACAGACTCAATGATTCTGCATAAACTACACGAGCAAATATAGGCCAGCTTACTAATCCTAATGTTAAAGTGAGCGGCCAGAATCCTCTACCGATTACCGCCACAACAATGATTGCAATGATGAGATGTGGAAAAGCAAGCGCCATATCTACCACCTGATTTAGAGCTGTTCTGATCCACCCGTTATTTTGCGCCGCTATGAGACCAACAAGAGAACCCGTTAAAAATGCGGTCATCGTCGCCATTGTCGCTGCAGATATTGACCATCTCATACCTTCCAACAAACGCGACCAAAGATCACGACCTAAATTATCAGTGCCCAACAAATGCCCATTTTTACCCATCGGTTCGAAGCGATCCATCAGGTTACCAATGTACGGATCATATGTTTGAAACTTAGTTCTATATATAATCAGTATAATTACTAATGAAAACAGTATTGTACCTATTACTAATTCAATTGAAACACCGAAATGAGATCGCCATTTGTAACATGATTTGTGAGTGACGTTTTTATCAGTCATGATGTATTTCTTTGCAAGCGAGGATCAAGAAAAGAAAAAGTGGCATTGATCAAAGAGTTCACAATAAACACGAGGATTGCGATGACAAAAGCAATCGCCTGTAACACCGGAAAGTCGAGTGTCTGGGCTGATCTGAACAATAACAGGCCAATACCGGGCCATAAGAATAAAACTTCAATGATGACGGCGCCTGCAAACAGGAATGCAAATTGAGTGCCTATCAATGCGACCGCACCCAACATGGCGTTAGGGACGGCTTCACGCCAAAGAAGGCTCCACTCGGACGCGCCTATTGATCTGGCAGTACGGATATATTCCTCGCGCATGGCTTCGGAAACATTTGCAGAAATCATGCGCACGAGTTTTGGTGCGAGAAATGAGGCTAAGGAAATACTCGGCAAAATCCACGCCTTGACCTGGGAATAACCCAGAGAGGGAAACCACATGAGCTGAACAACAAAAACCTGAATGAGGAGAAGCGCTGTCACGAATCCAGGCAAACCCTGCATAAAAAATACGATGCCGGAAGCTAATCGTCTGCTCAATGCATCAGGCTTCATGCCTAACCACGCTCCGACAGGCACAGAAATAGCCAGTGTTACGGACATACCCAAAAAAGCCAGCAATAATGTCGCCGGCACCTGACTCAAAACATAAGTCAGTGCCGGTTGCCCTGTAGATAAAGATACGCCAAAATCCAGACGTAAGATATTTAAAATATAAAACTGGTACTGAACGATTAAAGGCTGATCAAAGCCGTATTGTTTATTTATTTCTGCAATGAGTTCAACACTCGCATTCTCGCCAGCAAGAACAGTTATCGGGTCTCCCGCCATCCGCAACGCAAAAAACATAAATGTGGTGATGCCGAAGAGAAGAATAATGAGATTTCCGAGTGATTTCGTAATCCGTTCCAAAATTTGCCAATAAGGTATTTTAGAAAATTGACTGATCTCCTTCATTGTTTTTCACTAAACTGAATCTCATTCAATGGGGGAACCCGATCACGCAGAGAAAAGCCAGTTATCTCCTGTGACGCAACCCAAATATGTCCGTATTCCAATAAAAACAATTGAGGCGCTTCTTCATGGAATTTTCGTTGCAAATCAAACAAAATCTGTTCCCTTTTCTTCGGGTCAAGTTCAGTGGCCGCACGATCTAATTCTTTCATCATTGATTTTTTGCAGAAAAATGGTCTGGACTTCTTGCATGAGAAATATTCCATAGGCCGTATTGCATCATTATATGGGGTTGCGTTCCAGGCAAGAGAGAATGCTTCTGTTTGCCACTTTCCTTTTATGTATTGCTGAATCCAGTCAGAAAATATTGTGGAATGAATCGTAATTGATACGTTTATCGCAGCCAGATCCTGCTGAACTTTCTGATAGATCTCCACATCATTGGCATATGTCCCGATCACCACTGTAGCAGACATAGAAAATCCATCTGGATACCCGGCCTCCACCAACAAATCGCGCGCCTTCTCCGGATCATAAGGATAGGGGGACAAAGAATTATTATAACCAAAAACCCCCGGCGCAGCGCCCTGGCTTGCAGGCGGATGAGTTCCGTAAGTGATGAATTTTGAGATAGCGCGTTTATCCACAGCATAGTTCAACGCCTGGCGTACACGTTTATCGCTGATTGGACTGTTTGGATGACCCACCACATCAAAAGCCAGTCCAATAATTTGCTTAGTTTGGTCAACATAAACATCGAATCCACGTTTTTTAAAAATATCAATTTCTTCTGGACGAATTGATTGGGCAAGATCCAATTGTCTTGAAATTGCTGCCTGAAAGCGGGAAGCGTGATCGTTAAGAGGAAATATTTCCACGACCGGTATGTGTGGAGGTCGCCAAGCATATGGATTGGCAACAAGTTTTGCGGCGCCATTCATATTCTGCCATGTGTCGATAACATAAGAGCCCGTGCCGACAGGCTTCCGAGAATAAGCCCCAGGTCCTTCATCACGCCATATTCCTGGTTCTACCATCATCACAATACCCAATCGATTGGGGAGTATGGGATCCGGCTGCCGCGTATGAATCACAAGTTCATATTCTCCTGACGCCGTAACCTTATCAATCACTTTAATTTCATTACCGACAATGGTGATGCGGCCTACATCGGATTGCAGCCAGTCAAAAACGGCTTTAGCTTTACGGGCGTCAAAAGGCATTCCATTGGAATAATGCACATTCTTGCGTAGATGAAAACGCCAGGTAAAGGGATCTACCAATTCCCAACCTGTGGACAACGCGCCTCTTACATGCCCGTTCTCATCAAGTTCCGTCAGCCCATCATAAATTTGCTGCCAGGTCAGGGCGCCGGGTAGACCAGTAGCGCCGTAAGGGTTGCCATAAGTGGGGGGCAGGCTGGTAATCCCCATGCGCAATGTCTGCCTTTCCGCCGCTTGGGCGGGGACCAACAAATGATGTGTCAGCAACAAAAACACTCCCAAAGAGCGTTTGAAAAAACGGTATGTGTCTCCATACTGTTTCCAAAGAGCGTGTTTTATAAGTTTTGTTGAAGGACACATCACCTGGGGCATGTCACAGGGGCAAAGATCCATCTTAAAATGGTTGCCAGAGACCCACCGCAGCGGCGGCAACAGTTAAAAACCAGAGACCCAAAATCACAGGCTTTGCTGTAGAAAGGGCATTATTCATGATGAGACTGTTTTCAACATTGTCTCCACCCTCAAGAATACGCTTGAGGGCGGGCCGATAAGGCTTAAAGGTCCACCGCAATACCAAGCTTAGAAAGATCGCCCCGGCATAAATGAGTACCTTAACAGAAAGAGAGCGGTCATCTGTAACACCTCTCCCAATCAGTGACAAAATGCCGGTCAGAGTAACGCCGATCAATACCAGGGTTCGCCAAACAAAATCAAACGTCAGCATGGGTTGCACGTTATCGGTCTTTTTGCGCCTGGAATAGATGATAAGCGCGGCCAGCACCCAGACAAGCGCCACCAGCCATATGACTGCCAGGGTGCGGTAATCACCCTGGAGTTTACCCGACAGAATTGCCATGCTTGCACCAGTCGCTCCGATCATCGGAACGCTGACCCGCGGGAAGAGGTCCACAAACGCCATAATATCGGCGATGACCACACGTGTTTGAGGAAGCAATTCAGGATTTGCACTAAAGCGCGCCGCATAAAAAACACCCAAATCCGCTCCCAGCCAGTATACAAAGAACAGCACATGAGCCAACACAAGCAGGTCGTAAAGTCCAATATCCATTTGCTTTGGCGCTACCCCTCTTGAAAGCCCTGAACGCACTGGATCAGGAAGTAAGTATAAAGAACCTATTTCATTAAACAAATTAATTATACATTGCTTATCATTAGCATAATTGATAAAAATTATGGCTCCACGATCCTGTCGCAGTCAGAACCCGACATGGGAGAGGTCAATTCATTTCAACTCGAAAGCGCCCAACAAAGAAGAAGTAACCAATATATGGATCTCAGACAAATCAGACAGTTTATGGCGTTAGCGGAAGGAAAGTATTTTTATAAAGCTGCCGAAGATATTGGCCTTACGCAATCTGCTTTGACCCAGGCTATATCCAAACTTGAAAAAGAACTTGGTTTGCAGCTTTTTGTACGCAGTAAGACAGGTTCCATCCTTACCGAACATGGCCACAGGCTTTATGATCATGCGAAAGTGATTATCGGCCAGTTTGAGGCGGCAGAAACAGAACTAAAAGTCCGCTCACAACAGCAAAGTGCAGAAATCAGCCTGGGCATTATCAAGAGTCTGTCCGATGACATATTGCTAAGAGTGATCTCAGAGTTCAAAACCCGCTTCCCGAATTACAACATAAAAATCATCAAGGACTGGTCCGAAACTTTATCCATATTACTGGCAGAAGGCGAAATAGATTTCGCCTTTCTCTCTGACCACTTTTTATCATCAGATTTGCTGGAGTTGAAACGGGATTGCCTCTTTAAAGACGAGATTCAATTGGTCGTTGGAGAACCACACAAACTCTACTCATATAAAGAGGTGAAATTAGCGGATTTATCAGATCATCAGTGGGTCGCTGTTTCTACAGCACTTGATTGGCCGGAGTTTTTGGCGCGGATATTTACAACAGCCGATCTTAAGCCACCCAGACATGTGATTAAGACAAACTCATTAACCCTTGCGACTTCTCTTCTTCAGGAAGGGCGGGCTGTGGGTATAGCTTCACCAAAACTTTTTCATTCAGCAAATATGGGTTCTGGTACATTCAAATATTTTAATGTTCCGGAACTTCGACAGGAGAGAAGCTTTAGCCTGTGCCACCGCGCGCGCATGGTCATCAGACCATTTCATACATATTTCATTGATCGATTTAAGGCGACGCTCCTGGACCGCATCGAGCATGAAGGGCACCTTTAATGTTCTTCGTCCCAAAGAGCGATCAGTTCAGATACATCGGGGCAATAGGATCGAGCCAACCAATTTGCCATAATGCGGTCATGGCGCTCCAGACTTGTTGAAGCAATGGCATCTTTGGCCAATACGGTATAAATATCCCGGTCACGGGCGCTGCGTATTGTATTTTCCACGCAACCTTCCGTCACCTGACCTGTGATGATCAGAGATTGAAGTCCCTGAGCATGCATCAGAGCCTCAAGAGGCGTGTTCAGGAAAGCCGAACTACGATACTTAGGAATAATGATATCTCCGGGTTGAACTTCCATGGCCTCATAAAGCTCAGCGCCCCATGTCCCTTCAATGGAATAAAAAGTCTCCTGATCCAGGTCTTTTAATCCAGCATTGGCGTGAATGCTCAACCATAAGGAAGAATCTGAAACAAATCCTTTTTTAATAATAAATTGGGTGAATATAACAGGTATGTCCCTGCGGCGCGCTGCACGCGTCAATCGATTAATCGGATCATTGATGGCACATGTCATCGACACGTCCAATCCTAGTTTCCGCGCGTAGAATCCTTTCTCATGGCAAAAATCATTCTGCTGATCAATAACCAGAACAGCCGTATGAGCCGGATCCACGACTTCTTCCAGAGAATCAAAAAAACTTCGGTTTCCAATGCTTTTCATAAACTCTAACACCTAATCCAGATAATGGTTGAGAATGGAATCTATGGCTTTGCGCTCTTCATCAAGGGCTGGAAACAGTGGCACGCGCACATTCGGGGTGGGAATATACCCCGCCGCATAAAGCGCGTACTTCAAACGTGCGGACCAGCGGTAGCTGGGCTTGCCGTAAATGGCATCCATCAACGGCATGATATCAAGCGAAGCCCGCCTGCTGCGTTCCATATCCCCCGCCCAGACTGCATCCTGAAGGGCTTTGACAGGTTTTACAAAGTTGGCTAAGCCAATTGTGCAGCCATCCGCACCAATGGTGTAATTGCCGAGCAGTCCACGATCCGTCGCACTGAACACAGATAGATCAGGCCGAACTTCACGCAGTGCCTTCAGGTCGCGTTCATATTCAATATCATCCTCTATTTCCTGTTTTATTCCTCCTACATTAGGAAGTGAGGCGATTTCCCTGAGGATATGACGTGGCATCATTAAATTAGTCTGCGGCCTGTATTGCATAAACCACATGGGAATGGGCGTCATCTCAGAGGCGGTCTTGTAATAATCAATCACCGCTTCAGGAGCAAATTGGAAGGCGCCACGGGCAAATGAAAATGGCGAAAAAACTAGAATCGCGTCCGCACCGCATTCAGTCGCCGACTCTGCCTGCCTTGAAAATTTTTCTCCCAAGCCCTGCGTGTGGATTCCTGCAATTATGGGAACGTCAGGTCCCACTGCCGCACGAACCGTTTTTAGTGTGAGCCGCCGTTCTTCTCCAGACAATACAGAAAGTTCACCCGTATGACCGTTCACAAGAAAACCAGATGCGCCTGCTCGTATCTGGCGTTGCGCAAGATCACCCATCGCATCATAAAGAATGTTGTTATTGTCATCTTGCGCGGCGACAATCGCTGGGAAGACGCCCTTGAATTTTTTCATGCTTCAATCTCCATTATACAATCCATGGCCTGCGCTCACCATAATCAGTATCAATCGGAGGTATGGTCATCAATTTCCGCGCCGGCCACGCAGGCAGAATCCACTTCGTATCCCGCAACACACAACCTGTTACGGTGACCGGTCCTATTTGTGATAATTCTTCGTCAGGAGCATCGCCAAATTCTATATTAGCCTCGCCCCAAATGCCAGGACCAAACCATCCATCTCGTGGTTCTATAACCAGTATTTCACGAATATCCTCCTCTCCAAGAGGCGCCGGAATGTGGCGCACTGTATAAAAACCGTTGAACGGTTTTGTATCTTGAGGGGAACACTCAAGATTCAACACTGCCCTCACCTTGATGATCTGATATCCATAGCGATCCACATCCACATTAAATTGATGACTACCCGGATCATTGTCATAGCGACCTTCACTCGCGAATAGCGAAGTCATATTGATATTCGCAATTTTTTTTGGCCAGCCAAAGGCCGCACGGGCCTTAAATATTGCCCAGTCATGGGTCACCCACATAAAAAGGTTATAATGGCGGGCAATTTCTCCAGGTGGCGCTGCAAGCACCGTCACACAAGCTTCGTGATATTGACTAAAAGCAGGTGGATAAGGCTTCCCGTTTTCAGGACGTCGCTTCAATTCATAGATCTTTAGAAATCCTTCGTGGGGATTCTCCATGTGCAGAGGCAATGGCAGCCATCGGGACAAATCCGATTTGGTGCGAAATGTGACATACAGAACACGGCCCGTATATCGCTCCGCAATCATTTGATAGCTTAGTTTGCGCGTCACGCCCAAAGGCTGGTCAGCACCGATCAATTGACTCATAAACCATCCGCTTCCATGAGCGCCATCACACCACTTGCAAGAGTTCGTGTTGTCATGACAGCAGTCGCAATTTCCAATCCCTGAAGCATAGCTTCACGGCTAAGTCCTGCCTGCATTGCCTTTTTACAATGGTTCGCGATAACCGGTTGGCTTGAACCAGCCGCAACGCATACACATGCCAGAATCATTTCCTTGTAACATTCCTCTAAGGAATCATTTTTATAAATTGATGAATTCAGAAAATTATTCAATGCTTCAAGTGCATTCGGATCCGTATTGGCCAGATATTCATGCATAGGCAGAACTTTTCTGCCCGCAGCTTGTATTTGCTCTAAAATATCACTGCCATTTATATTCGACATATTTCTTCCTTCCTGTTTAATGTATGCCTGCACATGCCAGTTCCATGATTCACAGATGGAAAAATATCAATGACATATTGAAGGGAGAAGAATTCATAGCATAGACCCATTTAAACCCTCATCAAATTTGGGGGATCGGGAGATATCTCCCCCGACCCCCCTTCTTCATTGACTTCTGAAAAAGCAGGCGGACAGAGTTCCTTAAAAGTCCAGGGATGCTGTCACGCCAAAACGTCTTCCATCAGCCAGGGGAACTAAAAATCCGCGCTCGACCACAGTGCTTCCGGGTACGTTATTTTGCGCCGGATTAGCTTGTGGACCAATATTGAGATTTCCCAAGTCAGCAAAACGTACAATTGTTGAAGGCGTTAGATCGTCAAGAACATTGTTGACAAAAAACGTCATCTTCCATTTTGATTGTTTCAAGCCTGTTTTCAGATTCAATAGATGACGATCGCCAGCAAATGCGAGATTATGAACTTGAGCAAATATTTTGCTGCGATAGGAATAATCTGCGCGCAGAAACCAGTCCATATCTCCAATTATAGGCCGTGTGTAAGTGGCATTCACAGCGATCTGCGTTCTTGGGGAATTCGGGGTCTGATGACCTTTTACACTACCACCTGGGATACCAGTGTTTGACACACAGTCAAAACCGGTCAATTGCGAGCCTTGGACGGGATCGCAATTGTTAACAAACTCGGCATTCGCATACCCAAAAGAACCACCGACTTCCAACTCATTCGTAATAAGAGCATTTCCCTCTAACTCAACGCCAAAAACTCTCGTCTTACCCGCATTTGAGATAAAGGAAATAGGGACACCAGCAACTAGAATGGAATTGGTGAGCTGTTGATTCTTCCAATTAATATAGAAACCATCTGCAGTGACTCTAATGCGACCATTGGGTGACGCCCACTTCACCCCACCTTCATAGTTCCATGCGGTTTCTTCTCCGGCTGTTCTAGCAGATGCAGGAAGAGATGGGTCTGTATTGAAAGCGCCTGGCTTGTCACCTTTGGCAGCAACCGCGTAGAGTAAAGTGCTGTCAGTAACCTGATAATCCAAGGTAAAACGCGGCAAAACCTTGTTGAATGTATTCTTAAGCACGGTTCCTGAGGCTTGGTGTAATCCGATTTCGTCAGACTGCCACCTCAGTTCGGCGCGGGCCGTAATGGATTCTGTAACATCAAGCTCCGTAAATCCGAAAACAGCAACGTTCCTAACCGTGCTTGTCCCAAAATCAGTGATAATGGTTGTGGTGTCAGGAAAACGGCGCACTCTTTGTTTGTCCTTGGAATAGTAATACCCACCAACCATATAGCGGAAGCGTTTATCCTCCGGAGAAGCAATACGCAGTTCAGTAGACCATTCCCGCCGCTCCATATCTTCAACCCGTGTAAATATTCCACCGGCAAAACCGATTGGATCTCCCAGGTTGGTCTGGTCATTGCCAAAAGTGCTATTAGCAAATGTTAACCCGCTGTTTGAGGTGAGCACATATCCGGACCCGCCAAGATCCCATTCAAGAGTGAGGGATGCGCGTGTCACCTCCCGTTCAAGACCAGCCTCACTTTTGAGACCGGCTTTATTCAGAATCACAGAATTAAACTTCGTGACTTCACCACAAAAATATTGCCGCGCCTGATCCAGGAAACAATTGTTAGCAAAGCGGTCCTGTACGCGAGTCGCTGCCAGGCCATCCATATCCCGGTTATAACCCCAGCGGCCTATAAGGGTTACATCCGGGTTTGGGCGAAATTCTAACGACCCATTGAAACCATATGAATTTTCCTGGCCAACTTTTTTCCCGTCAAGCTGATTCCTGTACTCTCCGCCGTAATCATAGTAGCGGGTTTGGAAAAAATAGAATAACTTGTCCTTGACGATAGGGCCACTCGAACTGAGATTAACTTCATAATCATTGTGTGATGCAGCCCGCGCCGTAATCCGGTTTTGAAACTCATTCGTACCGCGTTTCGTGATAATGTTGATTGCCCCTGAAAAAGTTGACCGGCCGAACAGTGCTGCCTGGGGACCCTTGACCACTTCAACGCGCTCAACGGCATCAATTGGGAATGATAGAATGGATTCTGAGTAGAGAATGCCATCAACAAAAAAGGAGGCATTGCCTTCACCCAGAATGTTTGATTGGCCACGGATAACCGGACGACTGGTATCTCCTTCAGCGCCTCGCCGCCCCCCAAATTTTTCAAAGCTGAAATTAGGCGTAAAGTCACTCAGACGACTCATGTCTGTAATGCCGGTATTGTCGATCATGTCCGATGTGAAAACATTCACCGTGATTGGTATATTTTGAATATTCTCTTCCCGCTTACGGGCTGTAACCACTATCTCCGGCAAGACTCCCTGGCTCTGCGCTTGAACTGTACTCTGCGGCGCATCCGCAAAAGCGGCATAAGTCAACACGGTGGCCGCACTTAATAAATATCTTGTGTATGTCATTGATGTAGATCCCCCGATATTCTCTGCATGTGGTCAGCAAGAATGCTGAATGCAAAACCCTTGTTTACCAACACGGATTCACGTCATTCATTCGTCAATTTTAGACAAAGCGGTGAATAAATCAAATTAAAGAATATACGTAAATTATTATTTATTTTTATATTACATGCAGACCTCAGAAAACGATTATTTATGAGATCTGCTATAGGCCTTCGTCACAGGGCGCACATAGCTGATACGAGCCGCCACATGACCTTTACGCGCAGCGCGAATCCAATAACCTTCTACCTTGCAGATATTATAAGCCACGCCTTCGCGGCGATACTTAATAAGACAGGCCATGACAAACTCGGCCTTCGTGTAGCCCTGATCTACCGCCTGGCCTATATATTTAAGAGACATGGGAGTATTGCCGTCATAAAAACAAACGCGGCCCAGTTGATACTCGAAACGCGCTGTGCCCGGTGCTGCCGCCAGAGTATCTTTGCAAGCTTCAATAGCCGCCGGAACATCCACATCAGACCGGTGCACACCCTCTGTAACACGGTCCGGATCCGGGTGGATTAGCTGCAAACTGATCGCACTCAGTGACCTCCGCCAAAGCCTGAGAGACAATAAATAAGTTTGCCGTAAGCTAAAAAATCCATCTCATGGAGTACTTCATGGCATTTCTTTTATTTGTAATTCTCTTCACGACCAACAACCCCGCACAAAATCCAATTGCAAGTAACTTTTTCAGAAACTGCAAACCGGGTTGGTTGATA
>Ga0114931_10004333_pt1 | contig 17725 bp, 13 predicted proteins | sample 2SBtaG_FD_89579 | JGI IMG/M metagenome (GOLD analysis project Ga0114931, IMG submission 89579) | Deep subsurface microbial communities from Kolumbo volcano to uncover new lineages of life (NeLLi) - 2SBTROV14_V59a metaG | ecosystem: Environmental > Aquatic > Marine > Volcanic | place: Kolumbo...
ACCATTATCCAACAGTCGTTGGCACAGTGCCGTCACAACATCCACACCGAAACTTTTTACAGATTTTGTGTCGTCACCAAAATACTCGAAACGTTTACGCATCCAGCGTGGTATCTCAGCACCACAGCCTTCGGAGAAACGCGATATTTGGAAGAAATTAGATATCGGCATAATGCCAGGAATAATCGGAACATCCAAACCTTTCTTTTCACAGGCATCGACAAACCGAAAATACGCGTCAGCATTATAAAAGTACTGCGTAATCGCGCCATTGGCACCGGCATCAATCTTCTTTTTAAAATTATTCAGGTCGGCCTCCGCATGAGCCGCCTGGGGGTGAACTTCCGGGTAGGCCGCTACTTCAATGGTAAAATAACTCCCGGTCTCCTGACGGATAAATTCGACCAATTCGTTGGCATAACGAAATTCACCGGCTTCGACCATTCCCGAGGGTAAATCCCCGCGCAATGCCACAATTCGGCGGATTCCATGCTGACGGTAATTTAAGATGATCTCACGTATACTTTCACGCGTTGACCCAATACACGACAAATGCGGAGCAGTGTCTACACCTGTAATTCTAAAGATATCGACAACGGTTTCATCAGTCTTCTGCCGCGTCGATCCCCCGGCTCCAAACGTTACCGAGAAAAATAGCGGTTTCGCGACCGCAAGATCATCGGCCGTGGCGCGTAGCGATTGTTCGGTTTCTTTTGATTTCGGTGGGAAAAATTCGAAACTATAATCCCGACTGGTTTTTTTCTGCGATTCCATGTGTGGAGGGAGGTAAATAATGAGAATTTTTGAATAATACTATTAAAATCAGCTGACACTTGAAAGTTAGCCGATCTTAGCGAGATTCGCCCATGCCAAGTCGAAACCAAGCGCCTATCGGACGTAGAGATACCGGAGTAACCCATCGATCACCCCAATAAACCTCGGAGGTTACCCGAAAATAGAGTGTCTACTGCGGAAAATCTGATTTTGGCCCATTTTCTCAATTGTAATCGTAAAATTTGCCCAATATTCGCCTCTTACAATCAAAAAAATGGACTCAGAACCGCTTCCCCTCGCGACGAATTCTACTCTCGGGCAGCCTTTTAGGGACTAGTAGCGGTAATGATCCGCTTTGTACGGGCCATCAACGCTGACACCGATATACTCGGCTTGCTTTGGGGTTAGTTGAGTCAGTTGTACACCCAGCTTCTGTAAGTGCAAAGACGCGACTTTTTCGTCCAGTTTTTTGGGGAGAACATAGACTTCCTTGGCATAATTCTCAGGATTATTCCACAGCTCAATTTGCGCCAGAACCTGGTTGGTAAACGAATTAGACATGACAAAGCTTGGATGCCCGGTCGCACAGCCCAAATTAACCAAACGCCCCTCGGCCAGAAGAATTAACCGTTTACCATTCGGGAAAATGATGTGGTCAACTTGCGGCTTTATGTTATCCCACTCGTATTGGCGCAAAGACGCAATATCGATTTCCGAGTCAAAATGACCGATGTTGCAGACGATAACCTGATCCTTCATGGCTTGCATATGATCATGGGTGATGATGTGGTAGTTACCGGTCGCGGTAACGAATATATCCGCCTCGGAAGCCGCTTGATCCAAGGTTACAACTCGATAGCCTTCCATCGCGGCCTGCAGGGCGCAAATCGGATCAATTTCGGTTATCCACACGGTTGCACCCTGACCGCGCAGCGACTGTGCACAGCCCTTTCCGACATCGCCATAACCGCACACGATGGCTATTTTGCCGGCTATCATCACATCGGTGGCACGCTTGATGCCATCCAAAAGTGATTCACGGCAGCCGTACAAATTGTCAAACTTGGATTTAGTTACCGAATCGTCGACGTTAAAAGCCGGCGCTTTGAGCGTCCCTTTTTTAACCATTTCATACAGTCTAAGCACACCCGTAGTGGTCTCTTCGGACAAACCTCTGACACCATCCATTAATTCAGGGTATTTCTCATGCATCACAATAGTCAAGTCGCCACCATCATCCAATATCATATTCGGGCGCCAACCATTCGGTCCGAAAATAGTCTGATCGATACACCACCAGGCTTCATCCTCAGTTTCACCTTTCCATGCAAATACCGGAATCCCGGCAGCGGCCATCGCAGCAGCCGCATGGTCCTGAGTCGAAAAAATATTACACGATGACCAGCGCACTTCGGCACCTAATTCCACCAACGTTTCGATCAAAACCGCGGTTTGAATTGTCATGTGAAGACATCCAGCGATGCGCGCGCCTTTTAAAGGCTGCCGCGCTTTATATTCATCGCGCAATGCCATCAAACCAGGCATTTCAGTCTCGGCAATGTTAATTTCTTTTCTACCCCACTCGGCTAGCGAAATATCCGCAATTTTGTAATCCGGCGTCAGGTTGGTAACGGGTTGGCTGCTCATCTTGAGTCCCTCAGTTTAGAATAGTAAAAATAGTGAATTAGGAAGATAGTCCCGCAGCATCTCGAAGTTGGTCGGCCTTATCGGTCTTTTCCCAAGTAAAGGTGCTTTCATTACGTCCGAAGTGACCGTAGGCAGCGGTTGTTTGATAAATGGGCCGCAGCAAATCCAACATTGCAATCAAGCCTTTGGGGCGCATATCGAACTGGTCACGCACTATCGCGATTAATCGGTCTTCACCAAGCTTACCGCTGCCAAAAGTTTCGATGCTGATTGATGTCGGTTCCGCGACGCCGATCGCGTAGGACAATTGGATTTCGCAACGCTCGGCCAAGTCGGCCGCAACAATATTTTTGGCCACATACCGGGCCATGTATGCCGCGGATCTGTCAACTTTGGACGGATCCTTACCACTGAACGCACCGCCACCATGCCGGGCCATGCCCCCGTAGGTATCCACGATGATCTTGCGCCCGGTCAAACCACAGTCGCCAACCGGGCCGCCAATAATAAATTGTCCCGTAGGATTAACAAAAAACTGAGTATCTTTGTGTATCCATTCAGCAGGCATAACCGGGAGAATGATTTCGTCCATCACTGCTTCACGCAATTCACTTTGACCAATATCAGGGGAGTGCTGGGTTGAAAGCACAATCGCATCAACCGCCACCGGACGATTGTTTTCATAACGAAAGGTCACCTGACTTTTGGCGTCGGGTCGCAACCAAGACAAGACTTTACTTTTTCGGACTTCAGCTTGACGCTGCACCAGTCTATGCGAGTAGGTAATCGGGGCCGGCATCAACACATCCGTTTCATTACTCGCGTATCCAAACATCAAACCCTGATCGCCGGCACCTTGTTCATGGTCCTCGCTATCATCCACACCCATCGCAATGTCCGGCGACTGCTTGCCGATCGCGTTCATCACCGCACAACTTTGCCAATCGAAGCCGATAGACGGATCGTCATAGCCGATATTTTTAACCACGTTACGCACTAGATTTTCAGTATCTACCCAAGCATCCGTGGTAATTTCACCTGCCAAGATCACCATCCCGGTCTTTACCATGGTTTCGCAAGCGACGCGGGATTTTGGATCTTGTTCCAACAAAGCATCTAGTACCGCATCAGAAACTTGGTCACAAACTTTGTCGGGGTGACCCTCAGAAACAGATTCGGAGGTAAAAATAAAATTTTGACTCACTGTTGATTCCTTTTGCCGAAAAATTTGAAATGCTGCGCTTGGCCTAAAAACAATGCGGACCTATAACGAAGCCACTTTAGCAGTGCATGGAAACGCACATGGGTTTTCAGCCGATCTAGCACAATTTATATTTGAATTCACAAAATTAGTTAATTCACCAGTATATATTAGAAATTAGATTGGTCCTAACCTTAGTCTCTTCCAATGTGAAATAAGCCTGAAGGAGAGGTTTATTTCTAAACTGAAATGAGCCTGAAATAGCGACTTATTTCCAACGAGAAAGAGCCTGTGCTAAATCGACGCATTCATGATGGTGGGAGGATGACTATCCATATAAGCGACACACGATTTAATCGACTAGAAACAGGTCTAATTATCCACTACAGGCTTGTTTTATGGATGGGGATAACTGATCGAGACCTTAACCAGAGCGCTCTCGTTAAGTCGTAGATTCACACAAGAACACTTTATCTGCCGTCGTTCCAACCGAAAAACCAACTTTGTGAGGTGTTTTTTAATTCAACCTGGTACTACAACTTCCCCTCCACAATCTTATAAATTTCTTCGGTATTCCATCCGCAACCATCCACAGCGGCAAATAATTGCGCACGCCGGTCTTCCACAAACGCGGCATCCCTTATACCACCGATATTGATACTCACATTTAGCGCCGCGCTTTTTAGCGCCGCGTAACCAGCCAATACAGCGACACCCGCGTCGCTAATTACGTTGAGATTACCTTTTTCAGCGACCACTCGGCTAAGCTTGATGACTTCTGCACTGGCTATCGCGCATTCCAATGGTACGTCCGTCGCGGCCTTTAGTGCCTCTTGAATTTCCGCACTACGGACAGCTTTTTCGTCATCGCTCCCTTTTGGCATTCCATACGATGCCATCACCCGGTCAAACACCTTAACGTCAGCTTGAATCATATCGGTTAATCGGATCCTAAGCGCTTCAGCCTGACCCAACACGGACTTCAGATCTTCTTCACCTTCTGCATACTTTTCTTTGCCTATCGTGAGGTTGCACACCATACTCACAAGCGCCGCGCCCATTGAACCCATAATCGCGGCCGCACTGCCGCCCCCCGGAGTAGGCGCGTTGCTCGCCAATTCGTCCAAAAATACCTGGATCTGTTTTTCTTTTATCATAACTCCCCCCTTATATTAATTCTTATAGTTGAAAACTCGACTCGATTATAATCGAGTTGGAGTTAAAGCGATACGCGTTAAAAATCAAAATAATCATTTCAGTACACGCAAAAATAACTTATCATTTTGCTCTTTTGCCGGTCGGGGTAAATTCGGAACTAGTACGCCAGGGTTACATATTCCTAGTAGTTTTTAACTATTTCTGACACCAAAAATAGCAACCACTACCCTTAAAACAGACAATAAAACGAAGAGTTGAGGACGTAAAATGAAGAAACTTTTATTTCAGCTGGATACAGATATTCACCCGGCCGTATTTGATACGGTTGTCGGTTATGACGGTGGCGCCGACCAAGTGATAGGGCACGGTGGGTTAACACCGGAAACGGTCGGCGCACTGGTTGAAGGTTGCATATTCACCCGCGCGCCAAAAGATAAGAAGAACACGGCCATCTTTGTCGGTGGTAGCGACTTGGGGGACGGCCAAAAATTATTCAAGGCAGTGCAAAAAATGTTTTTTGCCGATTTCCGCGTTTCAGTAATGTTGGACAGCAACGGTAGTAATACCACTGCGGCAGCGGGCGTAGCCAAGATGGGTACCAGCGGCAGTTTAACCGGCAAGCGCGCAGTAATTCTGGCTGGAACTGGCCCGGTGGGTCAAAGAGCCGCGGTAATGTTAGCCAATGAGGGGGCCGAGGTGTCTCTGACCTCTCGACAAATGCCCCGTGCTGTCGCAGCATGCGAAGCGATGCAAGACCGATTCAGTGTGCAACTAACTCCCGTTGAAGCCAACACCAACGACGCACGTGGTCTCGCCATCGAAAACGCTCAGATAGTATTTGCAACCGGAGCCGCCGGAGCGCAACTCCTGAACACTCATCACTGGGCTAATAACCCCCATATTGAGATTATGGCCGACGCCAACGCGACACCACCACTAGGTATCGAAGGTACCGAAATGATGGACAAGGGCGCACATAGAAACGGCAAAATAATGTGGGGCGCAATCGGCTTCGGCACACTAAAACTTGCGCTGCACCGGGCTTGTATTGCGAGAATGTTTGAAAGTAACGACTTGCTGTTAGATGCTGAGGAGATCTATGCAACGGCCAAGGCCATGGCGTAAATTCTACCAGCTTGGCAGTAGATCTTTTTAATCTGTAGCAGTACTGCATTGGCCGATTGTATCGTATACCTTTCGCGCTCAAAACGGGCATTCTTGAACGCGAAAGGTATAGCAACCCGCCTTATTTTGCTCTATTTGACAATGCACCCGGGTTAGATTATTCACGACGCCAAGTCGTTCCCCCGCCGACATCTTCCAGAATCACACGCGATTCCTTCAAAGTGTCGCGTATACGATCAGCCTCAGCCCAATCCTTGTTTTCACGTGCGGTACAACGCTTGGCAATGAGTTGTTCAACCTTATCGTCGCTCATCGAAGTTACGACCTTTGGAGAAAACCCCTGGATGTTAATATCGCCTGCCTGTAATACAGAGATATTCTGTTTTCCCTGTTTCAACCACTCGTCCGGATCCGACTGCAGAATTCCCAAAGTATCACCTAGTTTTTTTAGTAGCCGGGCTAAATTCACCGAAAATTTGCTATCGATCGTCCTTTGCCGGTTTATTTCTCTGGCCAGATCGAATAATACCGATAGTGCGATGGGAGTATTAAAATCATCGTCCATCGCGGCATTGAATCGTTCCAGGTAGTCTTGTCCGCTTAAATCCTCCGCATCTGCTACGCTCAAACCGCGCAAAGCGGTGTACAGCCGGGTCAACGCGGCACCAGCTTCGTCGAGTTGTTCGTTAGCGTAATTCAATGGACTTCGATAATGACTATTGAGGATAAAAAACCTAAGCACTTCGGGCCGATAAAGTTTCAATACCTCCCGTACGGTAAAAAAGTTTGCCAATGATTTAGACATTTTCTCTTCGTTAATTCGAACAAAACCATTGTGCATCCAATAATTTACAAATTTTTCGCCAGTCGCCCCCTGCGACTGTGCGATCTCATTTTCGTGGTGCGGAAATTGCAGATCCATTCCGCCACCGTGTATGTCGAATTGATTGCCCAAGCATTGGGTCGACATCGCCGAGCACTCGATGTGCCACCCGGGACGCCCCAAGCCCCACGGCGATTCCCAGACCGGCTCGCCGGGCTTGCCCATTTTCCAAAGCACAAAATCCAACGGATTATTCTTTGCTTCGTTAACCTCTACACGCTCTCCGACTATGAGCTCGTCCAGATTTTTGCCTGATAAGCGCCCGTATTCCTGAAACTTAGCGACCGCATAAAACACATCACCATTACCACCCACGTAGGCGTAACCTTTGTCGATCAAGGATCGAATCATAGCGATGATATTATCCATCGATTGGGTTGCATAGGGTTCTAAATCCGGCGGAAGAACGTTTAACGCGGCTTCGTCTTCGTGCATCGCGTCAATATATCGAGCCGTTAGACTCTCAAACGGCTCACCTATTTCATTGGCACGTTTGATGATCTTATCGTCAATATCCGTCACATTTCTAACGTAGGTAAGAGCGTAGTTCTGCGAACGCAGATAGCGTGCAACAATATCGAATACCACCATTACGCGCGCGTGGCCAATATGGCAATAATCGTATACGGTCATCCCACAAACGTACATACTGACTTTGCCAGGTTGTAAGGGTTTAAACGGTTCTTTATGACGTGTAAGGGTATTGTAAATTGTCAGCATCTTGGGAATAGGTTGAAAAACAAAAAACTACAGCTACGGCTCCAGCCATGTCGACCGTCTGAGCATAGTAACGGAAAGACCTCTAAACGACAAAAAACTCACTCGCTAGCCCGCATTTCTCACCAGAGGGCAAGATGATCGTGCAGAGATTTGTTTTCACAAGGAGTTTTCTGGCCGAGTTGAATACGGGCTGTATTTCCGAGGGAAGAAAATTCCAGGTGAGAACAAAGATCAAGCGAGAGCTTGTCATTCTGGTGAGAAATGCGGGCTAGGAACCTGCGGACTGGAATCGCCGCAATCAAACGGCGCGCGACTCTCTGCTAACTTCCGAATCGGAGTCTGCGGTTGATTGGGAATAACTATTCAGCGTCTTTGCCTTTTAAGACGCAGGTGTTTGATTTATCAGGACGCGTGAATACGTCCTTGTAAGCTCTGCTGCAAGAGCCTGATAACCGGCATCTTTTGGATTAAATCACACCGAATAGATACGATTGGGATCAGCTTAAAAATTAAATATGCAACGATACTTGCTGTTGACGAGTCAAAGTTCTATTTCTAGCCCTTCTTGGGCTAAACTATAATCCGGATCGCCGCCGGTTCGCGGATATCGCAATTTTATATCGGAAAACACCCGCTCCAGGTCGGCGTCCGTACGGGTGGGTTCATGGTGCGTAAAAAACAGCCTCTTTACATTGGCCTTCTTCGCAAAATCCAGACTGGAATCAAACGTGCCATGTCCCCAGCCCTTTTTGGCCGGATATTCCTCAACAGTGTACGATGAATCCGCAATTGAAATGTCCACACCCTGCATGGATGATACGAGTAATTGATCTCGTTCATCGATCATGCGTTGATATTCTGCATGCGTCTCGTCCCCAGATTCGAAAATATTGTAGCGGGGCTCATGATCACCTGTGAAGAATACCGACTTTCCATTTGATTCAACGCGGTAGCCGAAATTCAAAACCGGATGATTCATCAAGGTCGGCGTTATGGTCGCATCGCCGATTCGGATTGACTCGTCGGCTCTGATTGTTGTGTACTCTAGGCCTGCTTTGAGTTCGGCTTCACGAACCGGAAAATAACTGTATTGAAACTGTGTCGTCATTGCATGCTCGATACTGCGCCCAGCAACTACGTCGAAACCTCCATACAGATTGATTTTATTGCCCGGTATAAATAGTGGTGTAAAAAACGGTAAGCCATGAATGTGATCCCAATGGGTATGCGTAATAAATATATGCGCTTCGATTGGTAGCTCTTTGATCAGTTCCTGAGCTAATATGTAGATCCCACTCCCACCGTCAAGAATTATCAACTCGCCCTGGTCTGTACGAATCTCGATACAGGTGGTATTACCACCATATTTTACCGTATTTGGCCCAGGGGTCGGTATGGATCCGCGCACACCCCAAAATCGAATTTTCAATTTTCGTCCTTGCTAGCTTTTAGGTTGAATAAGCGTTAGTTTCGTCAAGTTCTGCCGAGAAATCACCCAAATATTCAAGTAACTCTTTTAATCCCATTCCAAACCGCTCCGCTACTATGGGCGGTAATTCGATGTTAAATTCGCTATCCAACTGCGCATCTTCGAGGTCAATAATTTTGCTTAGTTGATCGGCCGCAATCACGCAATCACGTATTTCATTGCCGGGATTGGTCACATTGTGGTGTTCACCGATACAATCAACCAGAGATTCCGGAAACTGCCACTTGCTGCCCAGCATAGAACCAATCACGGCATGGTCGGCGCCGATTACTTCCTGTTCCGCCTGAAATAGCGATATGCCGTTTTCTTCGGACACCTTCTGTAACTCGACGTATCGCGCCGGATCGTATTGAGCATAAACAACCTTTCCTATGTCATGCAGCAATCCCGCCACAAAACAGTCGGAACCCTCAAACTCGACGTGGTTAAACTTGTTATTGAGTAACTTCGCGATCGCTGCTGTTACCAACGAGTGTTTAAGAAATTTGCGCGTATCAAATCCGCCAGCACTCTTCGTCGGCAGCATGCCTATGGTTGCGATGCTAAGCGCCACATTCTTTATTGTATTGATGCCAATATAAACCACGGAACGTTTTATCGATGTGATTTTGCGCGGCAAGCTATAGTATGCCGAATTCAAAAGCTTTAATATTTTCATAGTCATAACCGGATCATGTTCTATGATCTGAACCAGTTCTTTGGGCGAACATTGCATATCAGCGGTCAACTCAATTATTCGCTGAACGCTAATTGGAAACGCTGGCATCTTAGCCACCATCTCTTCTAGCTGCTTGTGCAATTCATCGTTCATCCGGTTTAACTCTAAAAGGCTTTAACTAACCATAGATAATAATACTCAACTCGACAAATTTCGCTGCAATAAAGCTGTGATCCTATTAATAAATTTAGCCGTCTTTGCCCTGGATGCATTCAAACAGCGATCTAAGCCTTTGGTACAATCTCCAGGCCAATTCGAAATTGGCTACTTCTCGCGCTCCGAATCTACAATTGCATCTACCAAACTCTATGCAAAACCATTAAAATCCATTTCTTTTTAAATGTACGAGGGAAATGCAATGCGAACACTTTTTTTTCAGATTTGCGGTCTCCTTTTATTTTCCACACTCTCATTCGCCGCGGATAAACCTATGACAAGCACTCAAACCAAAGTAAAACTACAAACTTCCATGGGTGATATCGTGATCCAATTGGATACTGAAAAAGCGCCCATCAGCTCGCAAAATTTTGTCGACTACGTCAATGAAGGGTATTATGATGGCACGATATTTCACCGTGTCATTCCGGGCTTTATGGCACAGGGCGGCGGATTCACTACCGATTTTGAACAAAAAGAAACCCGTGCCCCCATCAAAAACGAAGCGGACAATGGATTACTCAATTTGAGAGCTTCGGTAGCCATGGCGCGCACACCAGATCCAGACTCGGCGACTTCGCAATTTTTCATTAATTATGCCGATAGCTCATTTCTGAATCACACCTCACCAACCCCGCAAGGATGGGGATACGCGGTATTCGGACGGGTTATTGAAGGCATGGATGTAGTTGATGCCATGGCGAAGGCGCCCACCGGGTCGCGAGGCCCCCACCAGAATGTACCCCTTACCGATATTGTTATAGAAAAAGCCAAAGTAATAACAGACTAAGCCAGAAATCCAATCAGATAGTAAGATAATCGCAAGATTTCAGCAGGTGTTTTATGGCTCTGAGGAATAGGTATTTCACTTCCGCAGCAATAGAACTTTACTTGGAAACAATAGGCAGGCAAAAAATTAACCGGCTAGTTATCAATCCAGACTAATTAAACTAACCACTATTGAAACAAGAAACGCTATTCATCTCGGATTTGCATTTAAGGCCGATACGGCCCGCAACCACGCGGCGTTTTCTTGATTTTCTTGAGCATCGTGCAGTAGGCGTCGAAAGCTTATACATACTCGGCGACCTGTTTGATGCTTGGGTCGGCGACGACGACCCCTCTCCGCCAAACAATGCTGTCAAAAGAAGCCTAAAACAACTCACAAGTTCCGGAACAGCAGTCTATTTTCAGCACGGTAATCGCGATTTTCTAATTGGCGAACGTTTTATTCAGGAAACCGGCATTAAACTCCTAGGTGACTACACCCTAATCTGTTTATATGGCACCCAAACTCTGCTCACACACGGGGATTTACTCTGCACCGACGATATCCCGTATCTGGAATTTCGAGCTAAAACGCGAAAACCGGATTGGCGGCAGAACGTTCTGGCCAAACCACTAATTCTGCGACTCCTTTACGCCAGATGGTATCGCTTGCGCAGCTATTTTCACAAACGCAAAAAAACCCAGGACATCATGGATGTTAATCAGAAAACGGTTGAAAAGGTGATGCGCGACTACAACGTTACCCGGCTCATTCATGGTCACACCCATCGGCCCGCAGTGCACGAGATATGTATAAACGGCGTGACGGCGCAGCGATTTGTATTGGATCAGTGGGACCAATGTGGTAGTGTTCTGCGTTGGAATCCAGATGGGTATCGAATGGAACGTATTCTGTAACTTTTCCGCCTTCCAACCAACCAAGATGCTTCAACTTTTAGACCAAGACGGAGAACTTTACCTGAAGCAACACTATATTCCACCCGTCCAAGCCAATACCTTGCACCAAGAACTACTGGACAGTCTAGCCTGGCAGGAAGAAACGATTAGGATCTACGGCAAATCGATGCTCTCTCCCCGCCGGGTATGCTGGTACGGGGACCGCAACGCTGTTTATACCTATTCCGGTATCCGTCATATACCGAAGCCTTGGCCAGAATCACTTTTAGCGCTACGCAACAAACTGCAACAGTTTACCGGTAAATCCCTGAACGCAGTGCTCGGCAATCACTATCGGGACGGCAACGATTCGGTGGATTGGCATGCGGATAAAGAGAAAGAACTGGGGTCTACGCCCTTTCTCGCCTCGCTCAGCTTTGGCGACAGCCGCGTGTTTAAAATTCGCCACAACAAATCCAAGGAAACCGTATCGGTTGAATTGAACAACGGTAGCCTATTGTTGATGGGCGGTGAATTACAAAGACACTGGCGGCATTGCGTTCCCAAGACTAAGCAGCATAAAAATTCACGAATTAACTTGAGTTTTCGCTATATTTACCAGACTAATGATTAACAGCCGAACGAAACAACGAACAAAGAAAAAACCCGATACCTGGTGACCAGATATCGGGTTTAACTTGAAACGACTATCAGCAGTTGCTCAATTCTAGAACTGTGCTTCTTCCGTAGAACCGGTCAATGCCGTAACAGAAGACTCGCCACCTTGAATAACAGTAGTCACATCATCGAAATAACCCGCACCAACTTCTTGCTGGTGGCTGGCGAAAGTGTAGCCTTGTCCAGCCGCGGCAAATTCAAGTTCCTGAACTTTTTCCACGTACGCGGGCATACCGCGACGCACATAGTCACGGGTCAAATCGAACATGTGGTACCACATATTATGGATACCGGCCAAAGTGATGAACTGGTATTTGTAACCCATCGCGCCCAGTTCGCGCTGAAATTTAGCGATGGAGGAATCATCCAGATTTTTCTTCCAGTTGAAAGACGGCGAGCAATTGTAGGCCAGCAGCTGGTTGGGATATTCCTTGCGCACAGCTTCGGCAAATTTCCGGGCTTCTTCCAAAGAGGGAACTGCTGTCTCACACCATAACAAATCCGCATACGGCGCATAAGCAATGCCACGCGCGATAGCTTGATCTATGCCAGCATTGGTTCTATAAAAGCCTTCAGATGAACGCTCTCCGGTTACGAATGGTACATCACGTTCATCAACGTCCGAAGTCAATAAGTTCGCCGCGTTTGCATCAGTACGAGCCAGAATGATAGTTGGGACACCCATAGTGTCAGCGGCCAAGCGCGCCGCAACCAGTTTTTGGATTGCTTCCTGGGTCGGAACCAGTACTTTACCACCCATGTGCCCACATTTCTTTGCCGAAGCCAGTTGGTCTTCGAAATGGGCGCCGGCGGCACCGGCTTCGATCATGCCCTTCATTAATTCAAAGGCGTTCAACACACCACCAAAACCGGCTTCCGCGTCGGCTACGATTGGTGCGAAGTAATCGATATCGCTGCTACCTTTTGCCCATTGAATTTCATCGGCACGACGAAAGGTATTATTAATACGCTTAACCATAGTCGGCACGGAGTTATACGCATACAACGACTGATCAGGATACATGGTTTCCGAGGTGTTGCCGTCCGCGGCAACCTGCCAGCCCGAAAGATAAATTGCTTTGATACCGCCCTTGACCTGCTGCATAGCCTGCCCAGCAGTAATCGCACCCATGCAGTTAACATAGCCGTCTTTGTCGTTAACCAGATCCCAAAGCTTTTTAGCACCACGGGTTGCTATGGTGTACTCCTCTTGAACAGATCCACGCAGGCGTATAACATCTTCAGCGCTATAGTCTCGTGTTGTATCGGTCCAACGAGGATTTTCGGCCCAATCTTTCTCCAAATCTTTTATCTGTTCTTCTCTTGTCATTTCGATCTCCAGGCTCAACTTTCTTTATATTTAAAGTGTGGTAGTGGTGAAATATAATTACCGTTAAAAAATTAGCCGGGCATTCTCTCATAACTTACGAATTTGCACCACAACTAATTGAACCTATCTGCTCAAGAAAAACAAAATACTATCAAAGAAATGGTTATCGCAGTACAGTGTAGTCTCAGGATCAGATTCGGCGTTGTTACATATAGTCACTGGAGTTATACACACCCAACCAGTGCCTCTACGCTGGATTTACTACCCGCCAAATCTAGATTGATGTATCTTCACTTTCAGATCCATATCGAGCATACAGTTAGCCTTTCAAATGGAGTTAGAACATTATGCCAAACCCCACCCTGACAGCACCACCCGATGGAAGCAAGATCGCTATGGACAACGGAAAACTCCAAGTCCCAGATAACCCGATCATTCCCTTCATTGAGGGTGACGGTACCGGTCCCGATATTTGGAGAGCATCCGTGCGCGTTTTGGATGCAGCGGTTCAATCCGCTTATCAGGGCAAGCGTAAAATTCATTGGATGGAAATTTATGCGGGCCAAAAATCCAACGAGTTATTCAATACCTGGCTACCCGACGAAACCGTCCAGGCCTGCCAAGACTATTTGGTCTCGATTAAGGGCCCGCTGACTACACCCATCGGTGGCGGCATTCGGTCGCTGAACGTCACGCTGCGCCAACTTTTGGATCTTTATGTCTGTTTAAGGCCGGTGCGATGGTTCAAAGGCGTACCATCACCCGTTACTCATCCGGAAAATGTCGATATGGTAATATTTCGCGAGAATACGGAGGATATCTACGCCGGCATTGAATTCGAGGCTGGCAGTGATGCGAACCGCAAATTTTTAAGTATCCTAAAGGAATCGTTTCCTGAGCAATACAATAAAATTCGCTTTCCAGAAACTTCTGGAATTGGTATCAAGGCTGTCTCACGGGAAGGCACGACACGGCTGGTTAAATCGGCTATTGAATACGCGATAGCCAGTAAACGAAAAAGCGTAACACTGGTCCACAAGGGGAATATTATGAAATTCACCGAGGGCGGATTCCGAAACTGGGGTTATGCGGTTGCCGACACCTTATTTCCCGAACAAACGTATAGCTGGACCCGGTGGGAACAGAGGTTTGCCAGCGAAGGCCATGAAGCCGCCAACGCGGAGCAAAAAGCCGCACTGGAACAAGGCCGAATCTTTATCAAAGATACAATTGCAGATATTACGCTGCAACAAGTATTGACCCGCGCCAACGAATTTGATGTTATCGCGACCATGAATCTGAATGGCGACTACCTATCCGACGCGCTGGCGGCTCAAGTGGGCGGCATAGGCATCGCACCCGGCGGCAATATAAATTATGACACCGGTACCGCGGTATTCGAAGCAACCCATGGAACCGCGCCTAAATATGCCAATCTGGACAAAGTGAACCCTGGATCATTGATTTTGTCCGGTGAAATGATGCTGCGTTACCTCGGATGGACGGAAGCCGCGGACGCAATCATTAATGCAATCGACGCGGTGATAGCCAGCAAAACTGTAACTTACGATTTTGCCCGTTTGATGGATGACGCCACCGAAGTCAAATGCAGCGGATTTGCCGACGCGTTAATCAAGCAGTTCTAAGCCACAACAATGGATAGCCTCCATGGCTTCAAAGAGCTAACGAGGGAAATAGCCTCGACGGTCGCGAATGATTTCACCGAATACAACACTGAATTCCGCCGTATTACCCAACGCGCACGTTCGCGTTTCGAAAAACGCGATTGGAAAGGCAGCCAACGCGATGCCGTGGAACGTATTGAACTATACAATATCTGCGTTTCACGCTCTGCTAGAGAGATCAAACTACGATTAGGTCATTTGTGCGGCAACAAATCTTTGTGGGCTTTGACCAAAAATTGCTTTACAGAAATCGTCGAGGATTACAACGACTCGAGATTTTGTAAGACATTTTTCAACTCGATCACACGCAATCTTTTCGATACCGTTGGCGTCGACCCCGAGGTTGAGTTTCTCTCGCTGGACATTGAAAATGATCCCCGCCCACCCGGGCTCATGCCTTGCCAGAAATATACCTACCACCGTTCGCAACAAGACCTGTTCCGCGACATCTTAACCGATTTTGCGTTTTCGACGCCCTACGAAAACATAGGCGACGACATCGCCTATATTTGCAACGAGATAGACGGATTCCGCGCAAGATGGAGTATCGATGAAGCAATTAACTATATAGAAATTTTGAAACCGGTATTTCATCAACTAACCCGCGCCTACCTAGTCGGAAAAATTTTCGGCAATACGTGCACGCTCCCACTGATCATTTCACTCAAAAATAACGCGTCCGGCATCGCTGTCGATGCGGTAATGTTAACCAAGGACGATGCCAGTATGTTGTTCAGCTTTTCCCGATCATATTTTCACGCGGACCTGGAACGAGTCGGTGATGCGGTGGCCTATTTATCTTCTATCATGCCACAAAAGACCTTGGGAGAATTGTATACGGTACTCGGCCGGGCAAAACAAGGCAAAACGGACCGCTACTGCAATCTTCAACGGCACTTGGATAATTCCCAAGATTGTTTCGAACATGCGCCCGGTGATAAAGGACTGGTCATGCTGGTTTTTACGTTACCGTCATTTAGTATTGTCATTAAAGTTATCCGCGACCGTTTCGCCTTTCCCAAAACCACTTCGCGACAAGATGTACTCGACAAATATAAATTGGTATTCGAGCATGACCGGGCTGGTCGATTGATCGACGCGCAACAATTTCGCTATTTAACCTTCGCCAAGAACCGTTTCATGCCGGCCTTGTTAGATGAGCTGTTGTCGGAGACATCCGAAAACACCAGCATAGAAGGCGACAGCGTTATTTTAAAACATTGCTACATCGAACGGCGCCTCACACCTCTGAATTTATACCTGCAACAGGCTAGTCCCTCGGCGGCCAAAAAAATCATCTATGACTATGGACAAGCTATTCGTGATTTGGCGTTAAGCAATATTTTTCCGGGTGATTTATTGTTAAAAAATTTCGGGGTCACGCGTTACGGCCGGGTAATTTTCTACGATTACGATGAATTATGCATGATTACCGACTGCAACTTCCGAGATATGCCTCCAGCGCAAACATTGGAAGACGAAATGAGTGCCGAGACTTGGTTTTATGTTGGAGAAAACGACGTTTTTCCTGAACAATTCATTTCTTTCCTAGGATTCAATGATGAGCTCAGAACGTTTTTTATGGATTGGCATAGCGAAATATTAACCGCCGCGTACTGGCGAAATCTGCAAACCCAACATCGCATGGGTAAAGTTTTGGACGTCTTGCCGTATCATCGTTATCCGGTTGCATGCTCCTAACGCTTAAAATTAAAACTATACCCAATCTATTCAGTGTGAATTTGTCGAAGAGCTGCAGTTATCCAACGCCGCCCCGTATCGGAAAGATCGCTGTTAAAGTCCTACATCGACGCAACCACGGCACCTCGAATTCTGGCTTTTGCTCTGCTGATCCGTTAAATTGAGCCATCCTATAGCCCCCGAATGCGTGCATGGCACTAAAAACCAATAGATTTCTGCGCAACCTTGTTGGCAGTTTTTTCGATCTTTTGCCAATTCTTACCGTTGTGATCGTTTTTCAAGTATTGGTTATTCAAGAACCGGTTGACAATGTCGCTGATCTAATCATCGGGACTGTATTAATAATTCTCGGGTTAACATTATTTATCCAGGGACTGGAGCAAGGGCTTTTTCCGATTGGTGAAACAATGGCTCGCGCCTTCGCCCGCAAGGGAAGCGTATTCTGGCTTATGATGTTTGCATTTTCATTAGGCTTTGGCACAACCATCGCGGAACCCGCGTTAATAGCGGTGGCCGACGAAGCCGCCGAAATTGCATCCCGCGGCAATATGATCACTAATTCGGCCGCCTCACGAGAATCGTACGCACTCGGGTTACGCATAACCGTGGCATTATCCGTGGGTTTTGCGATCGTCGTAGGCGTATTGAGAATACTCCGCGGCTGGCCATTACATTACCTGATCATATCAGGCTATTGTGGGATCATGGTGATGACCATTTTCGCACCCGATGAAATCATCGGCATCGCCTACGATTCCGGGGGAGTCACTACATCTACAATCACCGTTGCGCTGG
>Ga0114931_10004334_pt1 | contig 17719 bp, 18 predicted proteins | sample 2SBtaG_FD_89579 | JGI IMG/M metagenome (GOLD analysis project Ga0114931, IMG submission 89579) | Deep subsurface microbial communities from Kolumbo volcano to uncover new lineages of life (NeLLi) - 2SBTROV14_V59a metaG | ecosystem: Environmental > Aquatic > Marine > Volcanic | place: Kolumbo...
AAAGAAAGCTTCAAGCCCTCGAAAAGAAAGAGGAGCTTGAGGAAATGGGGGAAAAACTGGTAAATGACGTTGGCAGGTTGGAAAAAGATCTGGCAACAACCACTGTTGAAGAAAAAACACTGATTGATGAATTTTCAAAAATTGTCAATCATGTGGAAAGCTGTTTAGAATTGGATGAAGACACAGATCATGTTTTATTCTCCGCTTTATCCGTTGTGGAATCTCCCGAAAACCCAACCCTGGAGCAAAACCTTTCCGCTTCATGAATAGTCATTTCATACCTTAGCTAGCGGATTTCCCGATAAACAGCAAGGTAAGTGTTGACTTGGATTTATTAATTTTGCATAATTTGCCCAAGAATGCAGGAATTTAGCCCTTTCATTTGGTTTTATCCGAAAGGGTCCGACCGGGGGCCATCATTTTTAAAATTTTGGTTTTAAATAGCAAAAATCCTCAGTTCCTTTAATTTTAATTTCCAGGAATCAATCTCGTTATTCAAGGCCGCCGGATAGGTTTGCCGGTTAGGCGGCTGTAAATGTATCTCTTCTTATTTTAATTGGCCCGCAGGAGGTGGAGTTAATAATGTCGCTTAAGGTTGCTATCAACGGATTCGGTAGAATTGGTAGAAATGTTCACCGATGTATCCTTAATGATAAAGAATGCAACGATATAGAAGTCGTTGCCATCAATGATTTAACGTACGCCGGGACCCTCGCCCATTTGTTTAAGCATGATTCCGTGCAGGGGTTAAACAAAGCCGAAGTGAATGTCGAGGGAAACAGTTTAATTATTAACGGCAAATCCGTCCGAATTTTGTCCGAACGCGATCCGGAACAGCTTCCCTGGAAAAGCCTGGGGGTGGATATTGTCGTAGAATCCACGGGGTTTTTTACCAGCCGTGAAGGCGCGGGGAAACACCTTAAAGCCGGCGCTAAAAAGGTTATCATTTCCGCTCCCGCTAAAGATCCGGACGTGACGATAGTGCTGGGCGTCAATGAACAGGAATACGATAATGCAAAGCACCGGATTGTTTCCAATGCATCTTGTACCACTAATTGCCTGACTCCCGTGGCCAGGGTCCTGCACGAGAAACTGGGAATCACAAGGGGCTTGATGACGACCATTCATTCTTATACCAATGACCAGAAAATTCTGGACTTACCGCATAAGGACCTCAGGCGGGCGCGGGCGGCGAATTTGTCCATGATCCCGACAACCACCGGAGCGGCGCGTGCGGTTTCCCTGGTTTTACCGGCGCTCAAGGGAAAGCTGGATGGAATGGCTATACGTGTGCCGACACCCAACGTTTCCCTGGTGGATCTGGTGGTTGAAGTGGCTAAAGACACCAGCGCGGAAGAGGTCAACCAGTTTTTCAGGGACGAGAGCGCCCACCGTTTAAAGCGCATCTTGCGGGTGGAGGACAGCCCTTTGGTTTCCGTCGATTTTAACGGGGATGATTCATCATCCATTGTCGACAGCCTTTCTACCAAAATCATTGACAAGAGAATGGTCAAGGTTCTTTCCTGGTATGATAATGAATGGGGATATTCCTCGCGAGTTAAGGATCTGGTTAAATTCATTATCCACCGGGGAATATAAAATGGCATGAGAAGACCGATCATCGCCGGAAATTGGAAGATGAATATGCTCCAATCCGAAGCTGAGGATTTGGTCGAAAAGCTGATTGAATAGAAAGAACTGCCCCAAAAGGTCGATGTCGTGCTGGCGCCGCCCTTTACCGCTCTGGGAGTCGTTCGGAAGCTGATAGAAAACTCAGGGATCTGGCTTGCGGGTCAGAATATTTATTTTGAAGCGAAGGGCGCCTGGACCGGAGAAATTTCCGCGGCCATGCTAATAGATGCAGGTTGTCGATTTGTTATCCTCGGACATTCAGAGCGCAGAAGTTATTTTCACGAGGATGACGCTTTGATCAATCGAAAAATCAAGGCCGCCCTCAAAAATGAATTGCAGGTCATATTTTGCATTGGCGAAACCCTGGAGCAACGGGAGCGTGAGCAAACTGAAGACGTTGTGGAGCTTCAACTGAAAAATGGTTTGCAGGGGATGGATGCCGGCGACCTTAAAAATCTGGTGATTGCCTACGAGCCGGTTTGGGCCATTGGCACCGGTGAAACGGCGACTCCCGGGCAGGCCCAGGAAGTTCATTGTTTTGTCCGAAAATTTCTTGAGCGGGGTTTTGGAAAAGGCGTGGCCGAAAGCATAAGAATTCAATACGGCGGAAGCGTCAACCCTGAAAACAGCAAACTTTTATTGAGCCAAAAAGACATTGACGGCGCCTTGGTCGGTTCCGCCAGTCTGAATGCTAAATCGTTTGCAACCATAATCAATTCCGCCAATTAACCCCAAAATGGGAGGGTTTCACTGCTAATGCAGACCGTCATTACTGTTTTTCATGTTATCGGAGCGTTGATCTTAATTGTTGCCATCCTTTTGCAGGCTGGAAAAGGAGCCGCCATGGGTTCCGGATTGGGAGGCGGAAGCAGTCAGACGATGTTCGGAAGCAGTGGCGCGGGTAATTTTTTGACCAAATTGACGACGGGAGTCGCAATTTTATTTATGATCACTTCGTTGGCATTGGCAGTCCTTTCAACAAAAAAGGATTCCCGGTCGATCATGCAAGGGGTTGAAGATCCTGTCAAAGGGCAGGAATCACCCGTCGACTCCCCTCCCTCCAAATAATATTGATTGGTTAACTCCAAAAGCCGATGTGGTGGAACTGGTAGACACGTGCGCTTGAGGGGCGTATGGAGCGATCCGTGGGAGTTCGAATCTCCCCATCGGCATCCATTTTTCTTTCATTGTAGATCAAGGTTCTGAAATGTCATTTATTTATTATCCACGGTGAATTGAGTTTATTCATTTTGTCGCTTCCCTTTGGAGACGAAAAGGGGTCAGGGATATGTTTAAGAAAAAACCAAAATCCGAAGAAAAAGTAGCGGAAAAAAGTTCCGCCACGAAGGAATTCAACGAACGTATTTATCGCATGCTTTTGGTTTGCATTGAAGGTATTTGCAAACTGGCTCCCAAAAAAGAGACTCTTTGTGAAAATCTGGAGAGCCTCGGAATGGTGGTTAGAAAAGTAACTCGTCCCAAACCCGTTTCCGGCCTCGCAAAAGACATAGAGGATTTTTTCACTCGTCAGCAATTGGAAGTCAGTTTTCTGGAAACAAAAAACGATACAGTCAAACAAATTGTCCTCGATCTCACCGACACCATTCAGGAAATAACCTCCACTACCGGAGATTTCGATCACAAGATGGAATTGAGTATTGAAGAAATCCAGGCCGCAGGTGAAATTGAAGATATTTTAGCCCTTAAAGAAGGGATCATTGGAGAAATTAATAAAGTACGAGTCCATTCCCAGTCTATTAAAAAGGAATTGAATGAATATCGAAAGACCACCCAATCTTTATCCTCGAAACTGGAGCATACGGAAGCCAAAGCTCTTGTGGACGCTCTCACCAATGTGCTGAATAGAAATGCCTATAATATGAAAATCAGCCAAATGGTCCGGGAGTTCGCCCGACAGAATGAAACTTTTTGTTTGCTGGTGATCGATATCGACCTTTTTAAAAAGTTTAATGACCAGTATGGGCATAAAGCCGGGGACCGGGTGTTGAGAGCCGTTGCCGCTTCCGTTCAGGATAGTCTCAGGACTTCGGATTTGGTGTTCCGCTATGGAGGAGAGGAGTTTGTGGTCATTTTAAGCGGGGTTCAGTTGGAAAATGCGGCCAAATTGGCGGAAAAGGTGCGTAAGGGAGTGGAGAAGGATTACTATATAGATAAAGAAAGAAAGATGAAAGTCACGGTCAGCCTTGGTGTTGCTTGCGTCAAGGAAGGAGACACGGAGCTTTCTTTGTTCGAAAGGGCGGATAAAGCGCTTTATGAGGCCAAACGAAAAGGCAGAAATCAAGTGGAAGTTGCGGAATGATTGTTTCTGGAAAGTTGCTGACTGTGTTTCACGGGATTTTTCAGAGTTGAGATGAAGGCAGATCTATTTTTTTTTGCAGGCACCCTTGCCCGCCCCGTTTTTAGCTGGGTACAGAGAAGTCCCAAACGAAGGTTCCATTGCTGTTATGCTTCGACAGGCCCGGCATGACAATTGCGAAAAAATAGTTTTTGAGCAAGCTGTTATTTGCAGTGATCAAGATTATCGGATTCGTAGTCAAGGACCTTAAAATTTCTATTCGGTGCGGGGAATCTGGCGCCGTTTCCCCATGCACATCACGACCTTAGAAGACTTATTTCTCAACCCAGGTTTTCTATTCGTATTCTGTGCGCTTCTCATGACCATCGCCAATGTCGTGGTGGGAGTCAGCATGCTCCCCGCCGATATGAGAAAGAGACGGTATCGACTGCACCGATATGTATTTTATTCCGCTATTTTTTGTTATTTATGTTTTCTTGGGTGGAATCATTTTTATCGCGGGGAAAACAACCTCATAAATTATATTGTCTTCATTTACTTCGCCGTTATCATCCCCATCAGCAGAAGGGCCAATGTTACAGCTCACGCAATTATTTCCTCGGTGGGGCTGGTACTGCTCACCCTTGTGGGCATTCTCCACATGGGTTGACGTGAATTTATTCCCACTCCGTTAATCTCTTGTCCTGTTGGATGGGTCGTGTTCCTCAATGTATCCCCGGCGTTGCCTCTTACGGGACAAGTATGGTCTAATATCCCGGGTTTCCCTTTAATATAAAGAAGGTTTCCAGTTTATGGATGAATTTGATATTGCCATTATAGGGGCGGGCATTGCAGGTCTTTCCGCGGCGAAGCGTGCAACGGAGTTGAATGCCAGAGTCTGTCTGATTGAAAGCCATGTCCTTGGGGGCCGGTGTATTCATAAAGGCCTGTATCCCTATAGGCATATGATGAATCAACTGGAGAAAAACGGGACCTCTCTGCGTCTCCAGGATTTAGACAGGGACGAAGCTGAGAAAACTGCAAATGCTGCTTCAGAATTTTTTAAAGGAACAGGAAAATTTTCCCAGTCGGTTGCCGGGAAGTGGGAATCGACCCTAAGGGCAGAGGCGTCCATATCGAGACCGGTGAGGGTGTGCTGATAGAATCCAATGCAATCCAGGTCCGGGGCGCTAATGAAGAAAAAGTGATCAAGGCGCAAAAAATTATCCTCGCAACCGGGTCCCGTATTGAAGCGCCAGCAACGATACCGTTTGATTTGGAGAGGATCACTTCCGCCGATACCGTATTTGAAATTGGAAAAGTACCCGCAAGTGTTTTGATTCTGGGCGGCGCCGGCGCCGGGTGCGAATTGGCCGCCCTGTATAATAAGTTGGGAAGCAAAACCTTTTTATGCGATGAGGCTCCCCGCCTGCTTCCGGATCTGGATTCGGATCTTATGGAGGCCGTGGAGGGCGAGATCAAAAGACAAAAAATTAAGCTTCTTCCCAATAAAAAAGTTATTTCAATTTTCAAGGACCGTGACGCTATCGACATTTCCCTCGATGGAGGGGTGAAGTTTTCCGTTCAAACCATTGTTCTGACTGGTAATAGAAAAGCCAGAATCGAGGGGGTGATGGCTGAAAAAACGGGAATGCGTTTAGGGGAAAAAGGGCAAATTCTTGTCGATGAAAAACAGGAAACGACATTGAACGGCGTGTACGCGGCTGGAAGCGTTACTGGGAGAGACGGGTTTCATGGATTGTCGGAAGAAGAAGGGAAAGTTGCCGCTGAAAATGCTTTGGGCGGGAAAGCACGCCTCAATAAAGATTGGATTCCCCGAATCGTCTATGCCGGCCTTGAAATTGCTACCGTGGGTTGTTGTGCGGCCGACGCCCACCAGAAAGGCTTTCGGGCGGTTGAGGGAAGATGCGACGGAGATCAACTGGACTTTTCCCTGATCCTAAACGATGCCGCTGGTTTCGTCAAAATTGTGGCGGATAAATCCTCCAGAAACGTCATCGGCGGGCAAATTGTTTCTAAAAATGCGTCGGAATTTATCCCCTTGATATTATTGGCTATCAAAAAAGGTTTGCAGGTAAATTCTTTGGCAAATTTATCCTGTGGAGTTACAACACAAATATTGGGTATTCGGGAAGCGGCAAGAGCTTGCGTTGAAGCCTTGCGAAGATGAAATTAAAGGGATAAACTGAATTAACATCTTGTCTTGACTCGATTTTTCAATTATGTTAAAAACCAACTCTTTGATTGAATTTAGCTGGTGTGCGGCCCCCAAACTTTTATAATTCATCCACTTGAAAAATTAGGTTTATTATGGCTGAAACCTCTGAAGAAAAAAAAACCAAGCCTGGTGCGGCAAAAGCCAAAGGAAAAAAAGAAAAGAAGGAATCTGTTGTCGATAACCTCTACTCCCGTCGGGACTTTTTCTCCCTTGCGGGATGGGCCAGTTTCATGAGCGCTCTGGGGTTGTCATCGGTTTATTTTTTACGCCTTTTATTTCCAAGGGTTTTATTTGAACCTTCCCCCATATTCAAGGCGGGTTTGCCCAGTGATTATACCGTTGGCGAAGTGAGCACCAAATGGGTTAAAGACCAGAGAGTGTGGATTGTTCGCGATAAAGAAGGGATTTATGTCATTTTTGCCAAATGCACGCACTTGGGGTGTACGCCCAGATGGTTGAAAACGGAAAGTAAATATAAATGTCCCTGCCACGGGAGCGGTTTTACTAAAATTGGGGTCAACTTTGAAGGTCCGGCGCCCAGGGCATTGGAACGTTTAAAAATTTCCATGAGTCCGGACGGTCAGATTGAAGTCGATAAAAGCAAAAAATTTCTTTACGAAAAAGATGAATGGAACAATCCTGAAGCCAAATTAAGGGTTTGATTTAATTTCTTAATCTTAATGTACGTTGGCCTTGAGTTTTCACTTGGGTTCATTGTTTTTTTTATGAAGGGGGAAAGTTTTGGCAACAAAACCACCTGAAATTCCAAATATCGCCGAAATAATGAACAAAATCAAGACCGGCAAGATTTTCGGCGAAATTGCCAAGTCAATTACCGAATCGCAGGTTTGGACGTCCACGTTTCGGCACGGCTACGCGGATACCCCGCGAAACCGGGTTCTTCAAGTTGTCAGCAACGTCTGGATGCACTTGCATCCCGTCAAAATTCACCGGCACGCGTTGCGCATCAAGTTTACCTGGTGTATGGGCGGGATCACATTTCTGCTGTTTTTATCAACAGTGGTCACCGGCGTTATCCTTATGTTCTACTACCGCCCGGTGGGTGAGTACGCCTATTTCGATATGAAATATCTGCAATATGACGTTCCTTTCGGGATGTTGATGCGGAATATGCACCGCTGGGCCGCTCATGCCATGGTGATCACCGTGTGGCTCCACATGTTCCGGGTATTTTTAACGGGTTCCTACAAGCCGCCCCGTGAATTCAACTGGGTCATTGGTGTATTTCTTGTTACCTTCACCCTTCTGCTGAGTTTTACCGGATACCTTCTTCCCTGGGATCAACTGGCAATGTGGGCGGTTACCGTCGGCACGAACATGGCGCGTGCAACCCCGTTTTTAGGACATGAAGGACCGTTTCAGGAATTTGTTTTTGGAGTCAGTCCCAGGTATGATGCGCGTTCCGTGTTGCTGGGAGGTAGCGTGGTTGGGCCTCCAGCCCTTCTCAGGTTTTACGTTCTGCATTGTATATTTATTCCTCTGGTTGCCGGCGCTTTGATGATCGTGCATTTTTGGCGGATAAGAAAAGACGGCGGAATATCGGGTCCCCTTTAACTTTCCAATAAGCAACTATTGAATTAACGGGAAAGGATTTATCTTATGGCTGAAGCGCCAAGGAAAAAGGTTGAAGCCATTACCGAAAAAGTTCATGTCTGGCCTTATCTGGTTCGGATAGAGTTTCTTTGCGCCATTATCACGATCCTCCTCTTGGCGGTATGGTCTATAACGATTGACGCTCCCCTGGAAGAAGCTACCAACCCCACTAAAACACCCAACCCATCCAAAGCCCCCTGGTATTTTCTGGGCTTGCAGGATATTCTGGTGTATTTTGATCCCTGGTTCGCCGGGGTCGTTGCGCCTGTCTTTATCATTGTCGGCCTCATGCTGATTCCTTACCTGGATGTCAACCCTAAAGGGAACGGCTATTACACCTATACCGAGAGGAAATTTGCGATATGGGTTTATAGTTTTGGTTTTCTGGTGTTGTGGATTGCCTTAATCATTATGGGGGTTTTTCTGCGGGGGCCCGGCTGGAACCTGTTCATGCCCTGGCAGTTTTGGGATCCGCATAAGGTGGTCGCGTTGGTGAATGTGGATTTGCCTTATGCTTTTGGGGTGCGTTCCTACAATATGGCCATGTTTTTCGGTGGGGTGGTGGTCCTGGGCTATTTTGCGGTAGGCACGGCGGTCTATATGTTTATGGAAAGAAAGGCCCTCAAGAGCGTCGGTTTTGTAAGAATGTTCCTGAAGATCCAGTTGATTCTGATAATGATAAGTATCGTGATTAAAATTGTTTTGCGCTTGGGTTTTAATATCAAGTATATCTGGGTGACTCCCTGGTTTAATATTTAATTAGAATTTTCCAAGGATTAGTTCATTGGACGATCAAGAGAAAAATGACGGCTACGTTCCTGTAGAAAAAGTTTCCTTTAGTTTTGTGTTCTTCCTCATTGCAGGGGCGTCACTTTTGGTGACCTTGTGGGCGTTTTGGGACGATGAATATTCCCGTAGAGGATATAAAGACTATCAGGAAGAATATTTCAAGGTTCAGTATGCAAGGGCGGAGCAGGATTGGAAGAAGATCGACAAGGATGTTTCCTCCAAAGTAAACCAGATTAAGGAAGGTCTGAAACAGGAACAGGGAAAACTGCATAAGTCCAGGGAATATCAGGATCTGCTGGAACAGCTTGACAAGGCGAAGGTCGCTCTTGCTGATATAAAGGAGGAAAGGAAATTTACCGGTAGCCGGTTGGATGAGGCCTATTATTATTATAAAAAGGCCCTGCACGCCGGGGAAAACTACGATGTTCAGCTTGCGGCCTACGAGTCCTTGAAAAAGGAGTTCAAGGACTGGGACCCACGGGTTGCGGAAAAACAAAAGGAATACGACGAGGCTGAATCCAGGCTGATGGAATTTAAGGCGCAATACGTCAATCTTGAGAAAGAGTTAAAGAATTTGACGCTCAAGCGGGATCAGATTGAAAGGACAATGGCCTATTACAAGCCTTTCCCCTTTGTCTGGAGGCCCGCGGAAATTCTGCAAACCGTTATTCCCGGTGCGGGAAAAAACAGTTTTTCTGAAATTATTTATCACGTCGACAGGTGCATGACCTGTCATATTTCCTATGAAGACAAGTATTATAAGGATTTTAAGCAACCCCTGAAAAGCCATTCCAACCTGGATGTGCTGATAAAAAATCATCCGCCGAAAAAAACCGGCTGTACCTGGTGCCATTTGGGCCAGGGCACGGCTACGGCTCCCGCGGAAGATGCGCACGGTTCTCATCACGAGACGGATCAGACGGCGGGGATCAACGAGCCGATTCTACAGGGGAGTTTCATGGAGTCCAATTGCCGGAATTGCCATGCGGAAGTTTTGAATCTCGAGGGCGCTCCGGTATTGTCGAAGGGTAAAAATTTATTCGTAAAACTGGGATGTCATGGATGTCATCTGGCGGAGGGGTATTCTCAGGAAGCCAAAGTGGGACCCAGCCTGCTTAAGATCGCCTCAAAAGTGAATCCCAGTTGGTTGTACCGCTGGGTCAAGAATCCCAAAGGATATCTACCGAAGACCCGGATGCCGGATTTTGGCTTCAATGATAAAGACGCTCTTGGCGTCACCGCGTATCTTTTGTCCGTTTCAGATAAAGCTTATAAGCCTTCTGATAAATTAGTGTCCGGCGATCCCGAAATAGGGCAACAGGAATTTGAGAAAGTCGGGTGTCTGGCCTGTCACGAACTGAATGGGAAAGGGGAGGTTTTCGGCCCGGATCTGAGCAAAATAGCCAGCAAGGTCAATTCTGACTGGCTGGTCAGCTGGGTGGGCAACCCGAAGCATTACAATGAAAAAAGCACCATGCCCGACCTCAGGCTCACTAAGGAACAGGCGGCCAATATAACCGCGTATTTAATGCAATTTGGCAAGCCAAAACCCATTTCGGGGATTTTGGCCCGCGTCAATCATCCCAAAATGATTGCGTATGGCGAAAAAGTGATTCGTAGGCGGGGGTGTTTTGCCTGTCATGATATCAAAGGGATGGAAAAAGAAGGACGCATCGCTCCGGAACTGTCCTCATTTGGACGGAAACTTATTCTTGAGCTTGAATTTGGCGATTCTCATATTCCTCACACCTGGGAGTCATGGGTGCGGGCTAAATTGAAAAAACCGGATTCTTTCAGGACCGAAAGAGTTTTGGATAAAATGCCTAATTTCCATCTCTCTGATGAAGAAATTGATGCGTTGGTGGTTCTTCTTAAAGGGTTTAATGGAACCAAAGTTCCCGAGAAGTATAGAAAAATTTTAACCGAAAAAGAGAAAACTCTGGAAACGGGACGTCGCCTTATCAGTCGATTTAACTGTAAAGGATGCCACCACATTGAAGGCGAGGGGGGTCGTATTCAGAAATATATCAAGGCCACCGCCCAATATCCTCCCCCACTCGATAACGGGAAGTATCATGTCGGGGAACGCATTAAAGGCTCATGGTTGTTTTCCTTTCTGATGAATCCAACACCCGTCAGAACCTGGGTGAAAGTGAAAATGCCGACCTTTAACTTTTCCGAAGATGAAGTGCGCGATCTCACCGCCTATTTTGAGGCCCTCGCTCCGCAGGAAATCAACTACGAGGCAGGGGTTCATATAGAGAAAGATAAAGACCTTGTGCAGACCGGTGTGAAAATCGTCAATTACATGGATTGTGGAAAATGTCATGATGATGGGGCCAAGGGAATCGACTTTTCCATCGCCAGTGCACGCTTGCGGCAGGATTGGATTCCCAAATGGTTGAAAAATACACGGGAATTGATTCCCTGGACCAAAATGCCTTCTCATTGGGACAGAAAAGGCGACCAGTATTCGGTCAAGACCAAGTTTGAGGAATTAAAAACAGTAGGAAATGTGGATCAGCAGATCAATGACATCAAGGATTTTATCATCGCTTATAATACTGCGGATGTAGATTTTGATCTGGTTCTCGGTGAGGAGCCCAGTACGGAAGGAAATGACGCCGAGGACGAAGAAACCGGCTCTGAAGATGAAGATGCGGCGGATGAAGAGGATGAATTTTTAGAGTAGTTTGTTTGAAATAATAGAGTACCGTTTATCTATCGTTTTTAATATTTGAATATCTCGGTTGGATTAAATTATGGAAAATTCAGGATTGGAAAACTTTTTGTTGATTGCCACTAAGCCGGATAATATCCCTATTGGAGCGATGTTGCTGTTTGTCGCGTGGGTTTTTTGGGTCGCCATCAAACAAATGATCGTTCACGATCGGCATATTAAAGAAGGTAAGAAAGAAAAAATCTGGGATGAAATGATCAAATAAGTGGGCATATTCATAATTTCATTTGGCGCTATCATTTTGGGATTGGTTCTCATCCTTTTCCTGAAAAATACCTCTCCGCCTGCTCCCGTGGAGCAAATCCACTTTGCCCGTCCAGACGACAAACCCCTGTACCTGATTGACCCGGAGGCTTTTAAAGAGAAGTGCATCGAATTTCTTCGGAAATTCAATCTGGAGTACGTCCATTCTATATGGGCGACCGATAATGAACTGGAAATATACATGAATGATGAAACTCCAGTCATCGGCGGTACCTACCTCGCTCTTTGCGTCATTGCTCCCCCCAACAATACCGTTGACAGTATTAAAGTAAAAGGCTTTCTGGATACCGTTAAAGGAGAGGGCGCCTCGCGCGGGATTTTCATAACCACGGGTTATTTTTCCGATGAAGCCATCCGAATCATAGAAGAAGAACCCGTCGAGTTGGTCAACGTTGCCTCTTTTGTTGGTTACCTGAAAAAATTTGATATTTATTAGGTCTTCAAGTTAATATCCCTTCCGGTTGCAGAGGGTTTCTAGTCCCTCAGTCGCGACAAAATATTGGCCGAATTCTGCTTTCCTGTTATGATATTTATCAAGCGGTTGATGTTTTTTTAATACTTTCGGTCCCTTGAGATTAAGAATGGCTGATTATTTTAGGTTTGAGGGAACCTCTTTTCGCATTTTGAATTTAACCTATGAAAATCAGTGAAATATTGAAGCAGGGATCGCAACCATTTTCGTTTGAGTTTTTCCCGCCAAAGACCGATGATGGATTCGATCAATTATTCCAAACCATTGAAAACCTAAAACCCTGGAATCCGGGGTACGTTTCCGTTACCTATGGGGCGGGGGGCAGTACGCGAACAAAGACCCTGGATTTGGTTGGGCGTATCAAACATCAAATTGGCTTGGAAGGCATGGCTCATTTGACCTGCGTTGGCCACACCGCCGATGAAATCAGAGGTATTTTAGACCGGCTGAAGGAGAATGGAATTGAAAACGTCCTCGCCTTGCGGGGAGACCCTCCGAAGGGAGAGCAGAGTTTTGTGAAAACAAAAAACGGGTTTGGCTTTGGCAATGAGTTGGTTGGCTTTATCCGCAAACATTATTCCTTTTGTCTCGGGGTTGCAGGCTATCCCGAAGGGCATGTAGAGAGTCCTGATAAAACAACGGACTTGGATAATCTAAAACGGAAAGTGGACGCAGGCGCCGATTTCATTGTGACGCAATTGTTTTTCGACAATCGCTATTTTTTTGAATTTTGTGAGCAGGCGCGTGCCAGCGGAATCGCCGTGCCCATCGTTCCTGGAATCATGCCTATTATCAATGCAAAGCAAACTCAAAGGTTTACAAAGATGTGCGGCGCATCGATTCCCTCTGCACTGAAAAAACATTTGGAACAGAGTCAGGACGACCCCATTGCCGTCAGGGAGTTGGGGGTTGAACATGCAACCGCCCAATGCGCGGAGCTTTTAAAGAACGGCGTGTCCGGAATCCATTTTTACACACTGAATCAATCCAGAGCCACACTATCCATTTTGGAAAACCTGAAAATGTGAGTTGTTAATATTAGTCAACCCTTATTCTATTGCCCTTTATTTGTGCGTTTCGTTGGAATTTTTATATTCAGCCTGCTATTCATAGCTCCCGTGACCGCTCATTCGGAACCCACCTCCAAGTTAAGAAAAGTTCCCGAGGATATGGTTTTCATTCCCGCGGGAACTTATAAAAGAGGGTGCGACCGGTTTGGCCTTCAACATGGAGCGCCGGCGCATCTGGTTTATCTCGATGATTTTATGATCGACAAATATGAAGTCACCAATGAAAAGTTTGAAAAGGTATTTCCCGAGCATTTTTTGCGCCGCAGTCAGTTTTCCCATTGCAATAATTGTCCCGTGAGCAAAATCAGCTGGTATGAAGCGGCGGATTATTGCCATCTCAAGGGAAAATCCCTGCCCAGTGAAGCGCAGTGGGAACGTGCGGCGCAAGGGCGAAATGGCTGTGAATTCCCGTGGGGGCCGGATTTTAACACCGAACAGCCGCAGGCGCGGGCGGGGCTGAAGCTGAGAGATAAAAGTAGCCCTGTGGGTAGCTTCCCTCCTAATAAAAATGGCGTCTTTGATATGGCCGGCAATGTCTGGGAATGGGTGAGCGATTGGTTTTCAATCCGCTACTATTTCAGGGAAATTATGTATAATCCCAGAGGGCCTGTTCACGGTACAATGAAAGTTCGCCGCGGCGGGTCCTGGTCCGACAATATCAAGGCGATGAATACCGGATACCGGGACTGGAGCTATCCTTTTTCCCGTGGGTTCAACGATATCGGGTTTCGTTGCGCCATCAATCTTAAAATGGATTCCCGGTAAGATGATCACCTCGGCCAAACTGGAATATATAGATCGGCTAATCACCGAATGCCTGTCCGAAGATGGGGAGGCATTGGAACTGAATGGAAAATTCATTGGCGATGAAGGCATGGAAGCCCTTATTTTGTCCGACAAACTGGACCGGGTTGAGAATCTGGATTTGACTAAAAATTCCCTCACCCATAAGGGGGCCATTCTTTTGGCCGGGTGCGATCGGCTGAAAAAGTTGAAACGGCTCTATATCGGCGATAATAATATTTCCGACAGCGGTGCCGCCGCCATAGCCCAGGCCGGTTTTGCTTCCAACCTTGCTCATTTGGACCTGCGATTCAACAATATGGGGCCGGAAGGCGGTTTGGCCATTGCCAGGTCGGGTGAGTTCAAAAAGTTGCAGGTTCTGATTCTACAGGAAAATGAGGTGGGCGATGACACCCTGATCACTCTGGCGAAATCCGCGACATTTGCGAATTTGAGAAAACTGAATTTTTACCGGACTCAAGTGACGGCAAAAGGTATTAAGGTATTGGCAAAATCAAAATCCCTGCAGAGAGTCCGGCATTTAAATATCGCAAGAAACTATTTGTATCAGGATGCCGTAAAAGCCCCGGCAAATACCAAGACTCTCACCAATATTGAAACTCTCCTGATGTTTGACACCGGAATCAGCGATGAAGGAGTCAAAACCATCATGAACTCCGCATCCTTCTCCAAGTTGAAAACCTTCCGCGTGACTTAGGCGAATTTAGATCCGCCTCCTGTTTCTAAAAGAAAATTTTTTGAAAACAGTCGCTAACTCGTTTTAGTCAGCCTGATTTTATTGTAGACGGCGAATACTTTTCCGGAATATTTTTTAGGATGTTTCCCTTTTCTTAAATAGCGGGCGATTCGGGTGGGGCCGTGATTGTATGCTTCCAAGGCTGTTTTAAGATTGCCAAAACGTTTGATCAATTTGTTTAAATAATAGGAGCCAAGGGCGACATTATTTTCCGGATGATACAGCGTTCGCTTTCCCCGCCAATGGATGTTGGTTTCCGATGCCAGGGCTTTCCCGGTTTTCGGGCGTATCTGCATCAAACCCAGAGCGCCGACTTTTGATTTGGCGCGGTGATTGAAGGAACTCTCCGTTATGATGAGGGCGGTTAAAAATAAGGGATCGTACCCATATTTTTTACTTTGCTTGAGGATATGCCGGGAAATTTGATCTTTTTGCCTTTCTCCGAGGCTGGTTTTGTAATGAGCGATCACACTTTTTATTTTCTCATGGATTTTTTGGTCGTAAATGCGGGCGGTTTTTATCTCGACTTTTTGATCCGGGTAGAAAAGCAGTTTTCCGGACGCCGTTCGAACTTCCTTTGCGTTTCCCGTTGAGACCGGGAAAGAAAAGAATGCAGCGCAGGCAATGGCCAGGATGACGATCGGCAAGCGAACTCGATAGTTAGAAAAACTCATTATTTATCCCTTGTCCAGATTGTGGATAAAATCACTCCCTAAATATTGGATACAGGATAAAAAATCCGGGTTAAGGCCGGGTCAAGCGTATGTAACAGTTGGGAAACAATAACGGCATGGCTCATAATGCGGTAGAAACAATATTAACCTATTATTTTAAAAAGATTTATAATTTGTTATGAATAGCGGTCGTTCAGCCAGGGTTCCCCCGTGTTGGAATAGCCGCGTTGCTCCCAGAACCCCTTCTCGTCATAATCACGAATGACGATCTCCCCGATCCATTTGGCTCCCTTCCAGGCATAGATCTGCGGCGTGATCATACGAACCGGGCCGCCGTGGTCGCGGGTGAGCGGGTGCCCCTCCCAATGGTGAACGAGGAGAACGTCCTCCTTCATGGCCTCTTCCAGGGGAAGATTGGTGGAATAGGCGTCATAAGCCTTTATATAGACAAATTTAGCGCCGGGGAGCAATTCGCAATGATTGACGATGTCCCGAAACCGCACCCCCCGCCAATGATTGTCCAATCGGCTCCACGAAGTCACACAGTGAAAATCGGATATGTCCTCGACTTGCGGAAACGCCATGAATTCTTCCCAGGAAAAGGTTTTGACGTTTTTTACCAGGCCGGAAACCGTTAAATTCCAGGTGGTTTCATCAAGCTCGGGTTGAAACCCCAAATCCAGAACCGGCCAGTTTTCCGTGACCCGCTGACCGGGAGGGACTTTGGGGTTGCCGTTGCGGTTCAACTCCCCTTCGCCCATGGGCATTTCTCCCTCCCATTTTTGTTTTTCCTGCAGGGCTTTTCGGTATTGGATCAGCTTTTCACGGCCTTGAATGCGCTTTGAATTGGGATCATACATTGGCGAATTGAGGCTCCTGAGTGATGAAAATGACGGATTTCCTGATTGGATGGGAAAATGAGGAAATGGTTACAAAAAAACAAGGGTTTTTCAATGCTTTCCAAATTCCGCCTGTTTCTCGATTAGAGATAAAGGGATTCCTTAAAGAAACCGACAAGATAACAACAGTGAAACTTCGCAGGAGCTTTTTCTTTCCATGAACCTGAAAATCCTGACTTTCAACTGGCACGAGCCCTATCTTTGCCTTTTATCGGGAATCGGTCACGAATTCCTGGTGGTCGAGCCTGAAATTGCCCCTGGAAAAGACAGACGCTGGGACCGAAACATGCGTCCTCTGCCGGAAAATGTGCGCCTCTTACCGCTTGAGGAGGCGCTGGAACAGCTCGACCGGGGGGCTGTCGATCTGGTCATTGCTCATAATGTAAAGGATCTGATTGAAATCAGGGACTACACTTTACCTAAAATTCTGGTGTTTCACAACCGGCTGACCACGGAAATCGAGCTCGGCAATGGCAGGGTCGATCGGGAGGAGTATGTATCGAAAATTCAGCCTCTACTGGAGCCGGTAAAAAAGGTCTTTATTTCCGAAAGCAAAAAAGCCGATTGGGGTTTGCAGGGCCGGGTGATTCTCCCTGGAATCGATGTTGACGAATTCGACGCCTATACAGGGGAGAATTCCTGCATTCTCCGAGTGGGGAACCTGTTGAAGGAGAGAGATCTCATGCTGGGCTTCACCGCAAGCGAAAAGATCGTCGCAGGGTCGCCAGACGTCACCCTGGGAATGAACCCGACGATCCCGGAGTCGCGGCTATCCACGGGCTTTCAGGATCTGAAAGATCACTACCGCACTTCCCGGCTTTACCTGAACACCACGGTGGATGGTTACGAAGACGGATACAACCTTTCCATGCTGGAAGCCATGGCCACGGGAATGCCGGTGATATCGACCGCAAACCGGACTTCGCCCATTGAGAACGGGGTCAACGGCTACATTTCAGACGACATCGAATATTTGCGTTCGCGGGTGGCGGAACTACTGAACGATCCTGAAAAGGCCCAAGCGATGGGAGCGAAAGCCCGCAAAACCGTCCAGAAGAAATTCGGACAGGCGGCGTTTTTGAAATCCTGGACGGAAGCGATTCAGGAAAGCATTGTGGATTTTCTGCAGGCGACGGGAGTTTCAATGGACGATTCGAACGGTTTGTTTCATGAAAAGCCGCGCAAGAATATCCTGATGAACTTTGTGTCCTACCCCGTCACCACCGCGCATTATATGGAGCGCGCGCTCAGGAAAGAGCATAACGTGGTCACCGCCGGGGCCATGATCACCAGGGAAATTGTCAAACAATGGAATCTCGAGGCTTTGAACTGGAAAGTGGCGCCACAGGACATTCCCTGCGAGGCTTCCGCCCCATTGTCCCACATGTTGAGCCGGCTGTCGCAAGGATGGCGGCTGGACCTGTATTTATGGGTCGAAACGGGGCTTGGATCCATCCCGCCGGATTTAAAGGACCACTCCATTCCCAAAG
>Ga0114931_10004335_pt1 | contig 17714 bp, 13 predicted proteins | sample 2SBtaG_FD_89579 | JGI IMG/M metagenome (GOLD analysis project Ga0114931, IMG submission 89579) | Deep subsurface microbial communities from Kolumbo volcano to uncover new lineages of life (NeLLi) - 2SBTROV14_V59a metaG | ecosystem: Environmental > Aquatic > Marine > Volcanic | place: Kolumbo...
CGCGCTTCGCCCTCGCGCGCTTCGCCCTCCCGCGCTTCGCGCTCCCGCGCGAAACGGGTCGCACAAAGACTGCGGCTCCCGGAAAGGGTTGACCGTCCGGGAGCCGCAGGGTCTTCAGCGAATCTGACGGGCCGCTAGGGGCATGGCTGTCCAAACACGCCGAGGATGGCCGCCAAGTCGGAGAGGTCGACGTCTCCGTCACCGTCGAGGTCGCCGTCACTCGCCTGCGCGCCGCCGACCGTGCCGAAGTTGCCGAGCATGACCGCGAGGTCGGTCAGATCGACAACGCAGTCGCCGTTCAGATCGCCGAGACAGTGGCAGCGCGGCTTGCACTTGCCCCCGTCACCAGCGGCGAACAGTGCGGCAATCTCGTCGGGACTCAGCGCGCGTCGGAACAACTCGACCTCGTCAATGCAGCCGCGGAACACTGCGGAAACCGAGAGCGAGCGTGATCCGATCCGCAGCGGCGACGTGTTCGACACCGAGCCCGGATGGCAGGAGATATCGAATGTGCCGACAGGCGCGCCATCGACGTAAAACGTGCCGACATCCGAGAAGCGATTGATCGTGACCGCGACATGCACCCAGTTGCCCGTCGCGACATTCGTGCCCGAAATGTAGTTCGTACAAGAAGCGCCGGTCGGACAGAAACCGCACACATTACTGCCGCCGCCGTCGGCCAACTGGAATCCGAGGTTTCCAGCGCTCGTAAACAGCGAATACCCAATCGTTCCGCCGGCATCCTGGAAGCGCTTGTCCACAATGATGCGCACCGTCCCCGTATCGACGGTCCGAATCCAGGCATCGATCGAGAAATTCCCCACGCCGAAATCGAGTGCGGGTGCGTCGGCCACTTCGATGTAGTCGTTGAGCCCGTCAAAGCAGCGCGAGTTGTCGACCCACTCGCCGATCAGCGCGGTCGGCCCGAACGCCACGCCGTCGTTGTCGTGTACGAGTTCATCCATGAAAGGCTGCCCCGCCGGATCGTCGAGCGGCCACCAAGCGGTCATGTCGGCCGGCGGGTCAACGCAGTTCGGCTTGCACTTGCCGGACTGGCCGGCGTTGTAGATTCCGAACACCTCGGACGCGTCGAGCTCGCGGTTGAACAGTTCAACCTCATCCACGCAGCCGCGCAATACGCCCGATAGCGAGAGCGAGCGCGCCCCGATGCGCAACGGGCCGCTGTTCGTGACCGAGCCGGGATGGCAGCTTGGATCGAACGTGGCAACCGGCGCGCCGTTGACATAGAAGGTTCCCCCACCGACGGCGGCGCGGCGAACCGTGACGGCGACATGCGTCCAGAGTCCGGTCGCGATGTTGACGCCGGAGAAATAGTTGGTGCAGGACGCGCCGGTCGGGCACGAGTTGCACACGTTGCTGCCGCTGCCGTCGGCGACCTGGAATCCCAACTGGCCGCTCGCCATGAACAGGCTGTAGCCTGTCGTGCCGGCCGCGGTCTGCGATCGCTTGTCGATGATGATCTTCACGCCGGCGACGTCGGCGGTGCGAACCCAGGCATCGATCGAGAAATCGCCTTGGCCAAAGTTGAGTTCGGGCGCGTCGGGGACTTCGATGTAGGTGTTGATCCCATTGAAGCACCACGAGTTGTCGACGTACTCCCCGGGCTGCCCCAATGGGCTGTTGACCGTGAAGCCGTCGTTCCCGTTGATGAGGTCCACGATCGGCAGCGTCTCATCGAGTTCGTCCAGCGGCCACCAGGCGACCATGTTGGCCGGGGGATCGACGCACGGCGGATTGCACAGGTCTTCCTGAATCGTGTTCGGCGGCAACGGTTCCATCGGATCCTGGACCTGCCCTTCAAGAGGCAATCCGCGCACCGTGATATCCGTCTCGAAGGACGCGCTGCCGAGCAACGGCTGGAACGCGTTCTCGTTGCACCCGCTCATGCCGAGCGCGTCTGTCTTGATCGAGTAGATGTCGAACGACCCCGCTCCGAAGGAGTTTGTCCACGCCGCCAGCTTGTAGCCGCCGTCGAAGGTCGGTACGACGCACTCGCCGAACTCCTGGTTCGCGCCGCCGTAGCGCATGCCCCACAGGAATCCGCCCGCGGAGTCGGTCAGCATGATGGCCGGGTCATTGAAGTTGGCGAAGTCGTTGGCGTTTCCGGCCAGCACGATGTCGCCGCTGGGCGTTTCGAGCATTGAGTTGGTCGAGCCGAAGAAGCGAAAGGTCTTGAGCCACAGCAGCGAGCCGACCGGATTGGTCCTCAGTAGATACGTGCCGCCGCCCTCGCCGATCCACTTCGTGAAGCCGCTCATCAGGATGTCATTGTTCGCGGCGACATCGAGCCCGAGCGCGAAGTCGGTATGCCCGGTGTCGGCATAGAGCTTGGACCAGAGCACGTTTCCAAGCGAGTCGGTCGCGACCAGCAGCGAATCGCGCGAGCCGAACACGTTCTGAGCCGTGAATCCGCAAGCGAGAAAGCCAACCTGCCCGGCGGCGTCCATGTACGGATGTACGTCGGCGAAACTGGCGAAGGTGTCGGCGTTGAAGCGGATATCGACGTAATACTTCATCCAGAGCAGCGTTCCATTCGCATCGGTCCGCAAGAGCACCGGCGCTTGCGCGATACCCTGGATCCCTTGCAGCCGACCGCAGAGAATGAACCCACCATCGGCCGAACCGGCCAACTCAAGCCACGTCTGATTGTGCGATCCACCCGCGAACGGCGTGCCGGGATACGCGAAACTCCAAAGAAGGTTACCGGCGAGGTCGAGCTTCAGCAGTGAGATGCCGAATCCGACCGCGTTGCCGTTGGTTTCACCCGCGAGGACATAGCCGTCCGCAACTTCGAGGATGCGCGTCGGCACGTCGATCCCCGCCCCGTTGAGCTGCGTGTCCCATTGCAACGCGCCCGCCGCGTCGAGCTTGAGCACATAGACGTGCGGGTCGGCGCTATCCGCGCCGCGCCAGCCGCAAATGACATATCCCCCGTCGTTGGTTTGCTGCACCCACTCAGCGCGTTCTTCGCGTTGGGTGCCAAAGGTCTTCTGAAAGGTTTGTGCATCCAGATGCGCCGGCAGGAGTACGGCTGCGATGAAAATCGCCGCAACGCCGTACGCGCGCACATTTGATGTAATGGTTGAGTCGGCTCGCATGAAACACCTCCAAAATCTGTCAAGGCTCGTGACGGGGTCGGCCGTCGCAAACCGGGTCGGAAACAGATGAGTCACAATCCCCAACCGGTCAGCCTATCGAATGGCGTGTTGCGATACAAGCGATTTTGTAAGTACCAGCGTCCGAGTTATCAGACTTGACAGTCCGCCGCGAAAGTGGAGATCGCCGAGTGATGACGTAGCGGCGGGCGCCCTCGCCCGCCGTAAACAGCCGGAAACGTCCTGTTGGACTACGGCCCGCGAGGGCGCGAGCCGCTACACGACTTTCGCGGCGGACTGTTGCGGTGCGATGCATCCGGCTCGGTCAGCGCCGCAGGTACCAGAGCAACACCACCGTCCCCAATGCGATGCGGTAGATTGCGAACGGCGTGAAGCGGTGTTTGCGAACGTAGCCCATGAACGCGGCAATGACGGCGAGCGCGACGACGAACGCGACCGCGGTTCCGACGAGCACCACGCCGAGCATGTCCGCCGACAGATCGCCGCGATACTTGAACAGCCGCCATCCACCCGCGGCAACCATTGTCGGAATCGCCAGGTAGAACGAAAACTCGGTCGCGACGCGCGGCGTGAGACCGAGCAGCATCCCGCCCATGATGGTGGCGGCGGCGCGCGACGTGCCGGGCCACATGCTGAGGCACTGCATCACGCCGATCCAGAATGCCTGCTTGAGCGTGACGTCGTCGAAGCTCATCGGCTTGTCGCTGCGAAAGCGCCGATCAATCCAGAGAATCGCGAACGCTCCGACAATGAGCGCCAGCGCCGTCGCCGGCGGGCCGGTGCGAACGTTCTCGAAGTGTGCTTCCATGAAGTCATCGAGAAGCAGCCCGATCACGACTGTCGGGATCATGGCGAGCAGAAGCTTGGTCAGGATGTGACCGCGCCAGTCCGTAAGCGGGGAAAGAAATACACGGCGGCAGAGCGGGCGGGCGAAATACGCGACCACCGCGAGGATCGCCCCGAGCTGACTGACGAACAGGAACACACGCCACAGTGGAAGCTCGGGATCGACTCCGAGCATCGGCTGCGCGATGATCATGTGCCCGGTACTCGAGACTGGGAGGAATTCGGTCAGTCCCTCAATTACACCGAGAATCACGGCCCGCAACGTGTCGCTCAAGTCAATCCCCCGTCGCCGCGCGGCGCAATATCTCAGACAGCGGCGTCCAGCGCCAGATGAGTTGGCCGACGATATTGGCATAGACCCCGGCCATCAGATCGTCGCACAGCACGCCCCATCCGCTGGGCAGCGCTTCGAGTTGTCGTGCGGGCGGAGGCTTGGTGATGTCTAACAGTCGAAAGAGAAGAAACTGTCCCGCGAGCAGTGCCGCCAGCGCCGCGCCGCTGCCCGCCAGAGAAGTCAAGAACAGCAATGCGACCCATTGTCCGGCGAATTCGTCGAGCACAAATTGCTTGGGATCGTTCGAGTTGAAGCGCCGCAGCGCCCAGTCGCCCCAACGCACGGCCAGGCACGATGACGCGGCAACCCCGACGGCGATCAGCGCCGGATCGAGCATCCAACTCGCCAGGTTCGCGGCGCGCATGCAGCCCCAGGCAACGCCGAACACGGCGAGCGCCGCGAGCGAACCCCATGTGCCGGGTGCGAACGGTGCGTACCCACTGAACCCGACCGTGATGCAGATTTCACGGAATCGCTCGCCGGCGCTGTTTGTCAACCTGTAACCCCGTGCGAGTTGTGTGAAGTCGTGTCATCGCCCGACGGGTCGCGCGCCAGCGCGCCGCGCGCGAACATGAACGGCCACGCGCGGCGCAAATAGGTGATGATCGACAACGCCGTCACGACGACCGTCAGCCACACGAGCACGCGCCGCAGCCCCAAGGTGTTCTCGGGCCAGAACGCGAGCGAGGCGAGGATGAAGGAGGCGGTGATGGATTGGACGATCATCTTGATTTTTCCAGACCAGTCGGCCGAGAAGTCGCCGCCGCCGGCCTCGCTGAAGGCGCGCAGCGCCGAGACGAGCAATTCGCGCAGCAGAACGACGATGACCATCCACGGCGCGACGCCGGTCACGTTGCGATGGGTCTGGGGATCGACGAAAATGACGCTTGCGAAGAATACGAACGCCCCGCAGATCAGGACTTTGTCAGCGACCGGATCGACAACCCGTCCGAAGCTCGTGATCTGTTTCATCGCCCGCGCCAGGTAGCCGTCGACCGCGTCGCTGATGGCCGCGACGACGAACACCCAGAACGCGGTCTGGAGCAGCCAGCGGCTTTCCTCGAATCGCTCGATCGAAAACGCCGAGAGCAGCCCGAAGAACGCGGCCGTCAGCACCAGACGCCCCAGCGTGATCTGATTGGGGACATTAATGGTCATTGTCACATGCTACTGCGCCTCGGCCCGGCGGCCAACGCGGCGGCACGCATCGCGTCCGACTGGGTGCGTGACACAATCTGCGGATTGGGTTTGCCGCGGAAGAAGTAGCGTCCGCCCCCCGTGGCGGACGTATTCGCGGCCGGCGCCGTCGCCATTCTACGTCGCCCACGGGGGGACGACGCTACGGAGCGGCCTTGCAGGCCGCGGATTCTGTCACGCATCGCGTCCGACTCGCATGGGAGGCGGTTGCTCGAAGGGGTAGGGCCGCTCCGACCCGCCTCCCGACGTGGCGCGCCGCGCGCTTCGAATGGGTTCACGCCGCGCAAAACGGCGGGTGGAACCCGCCCTACGCTCGCGCCGTGGGGGTACAATACTGCGGGCTTCTCGCGAAGGCGCAGGCATGAAGGTTCTCTGGTCCAATCCGACACGCCGACTGATCGACGCCGCGCTCGAGGAGGATCTCGGCGACGTCGGCGACATCACGTCGGCGCTGATGGCCGATGCCGATGGCGTGGTCCGCGCCGATCTCGTCGCTCGTCAGGACGGCGTGATCTGCGGGTTATTCCTGGCTGAGGAAGTCTGCGCCGTGTTCGCCGCCCATCTGGGCCGCTCGCTCACGTTCGCGTCAGCCAACGCCGGCAATCGCGAGTTTCTCGACGGCGACGCTGTCGGCGGCGAGCAGGTCGTCGGCTGCGTCGCGGGTCCGCGCTCGGCGGTGTTGGCCGTCGAACGCACGCTGCTCAATTTCCTCGCCCGGATGAGCGGCGTGGCGACCCTGACCGACCGCTACGTCGCCGTCGCGAAGGCCGCCAATCCAACGGTTCACGTGCTCGACACGCGCAAGACGATTCCGGGTTGGCGCGAGCTCGACAAGTACGCCGTCTGCGCCGGCGGTGGGTATTGTCACCGCATGGGTCTCTACGACGCGATTCTGATCAAGGACAATCACCTCGCCGGCATCCCCACGGACAAGCTCGCCGAAGCGTTAGAGAGAATGCTCGCCCGCAGGCCCGCAGCGGCCAGATTCGTCGAAGTCGAAGTCGACCGCCTCGAACAACTCGAACGTGTGCTCGACGTTTCCGGCATCGACATCGTGTTGCTCGACAATTTCTCGATCGCCGATCTTACGGTCGCCGTCGAAATGCGAAACGCGCGCGGGCTGCGCGAAAAGGTCGCCTTGGAAGCGAGCGGCGGGGTCACGCTCGAAACGATCGGCCGGATCGCGGCCGGCGGCGTCGAACGCATCTCCGCCGGCGCGTTGACGCACTCCGCCGCCACGCTCGATCTGACGCTGGATTTCGGCTGATCCAGTCCGTATGGATTTCGGCCTCGTCAGGCGTTGCGCGGTTCGCTGATATCGAGGCCGCGAGCTTTTTCGTCTTCCTGAATCTGTTCGAGCGTCCTGGCGCCTTCGAGCGGGTCGCTCTTGTCGCTGACCTGCTCGCCGGATTCCCACAACTCCGCGTTCTTGGCCTCCCACTCCTGATACGGCTCGGGAAGCTCGTCGTCCGCGTAGATCGCGTGAACCGGACACTCCGGAACGCAAAGCTGACAATCAATGCACGTGTCCGGATCGATCACCAGCATGTGCGGATCCTGGATCTCGTAAAAACAGTCCACCGGACAGACCGCACAGCAGTCCGTATACCGGCAGGCGACACAGCGCTCTGTTACGATGTGCGGCATGACTTCCTCGCTTGTTCGTTAATCCACTCGGCCCGCAACGCAACGCGGACCAACTCGCTGAGTTGATCTATTTACGATTAAATCCGCCGCGACGCAAATGAGGCGAGCGCCGCGAGCAAAGTCGAGACCTCCAGTCAGTCGGTCGGTGGCGCATCTTCGTCGGATCGCGGAGAGTCGGCGGGCGGAGGATCACTCGGCGCGCTGTCGCCGGCGCCGGCCGGAGATTCCGAGGCGACCTCGTTTTCTTCCTTTTCGCTGACCACCTTCGCGACCGCCACGACGCGGTCGTTTTCTTCAACGCGAATCAGTTTTACACCCTGGGTCGCGCGGCCGATCTGCCGCACCTGATCGAGCGCCATGCGCAGCAGTGTGCCGTTGCCGGTGATCATCATCAATTCGTCGTCGTCACTCACGCCGCGCAGCGCCACGACCGGGCCGTTTCGCTCGGTCGCTTTGATGTTGATGACGCCTTTTCCGCCGCGGTGGGTCAGGCGGTACTGGTCCATGTCGGTACGCTTGCCGAAGCCGTTTTCGCAAACGGTCAGCAGGCTCATGCCGGGTTGGAGCACGGCCATGTCGACCACGAGGTCTTCGCCGCGCAGGTCGATGCCGCGTACGCCGCGCGCCCCGCGGCCCATCGCGCGCACGTCGTTCTCGTCGAAGCGGCAGGCCATGCCGTTGCGTGTGCCGAGTACGATCTGGTTTTGCCCGTGGGTCAGCATGGCGCGGATCAGCGAATCGTCCGGGTCGAGCGTGATTGCCTGAATCCCGTTGGAGCGCGGCCTCGAGAACGCGGAGAGCGGCGTCTTCTTCACAACGCCCTTCTCGGTCGAGAAGAATACAAAATCCTCCTCGAACTGCTTGACCGCGACGATCGCCATATGCCGCTCGTTGGATTGCATGGTCAGCACGTTGGCGAGCGAGCGACCGCGGCTGGTGCGGGTCATGCTGGGGATGTCGTAGACGCGCAGCCAATAGACGCGTCCGCGATTGGTGAACACGAGCAGGTAATCGTGCGTCGACGCGACGCGCAGGTGCTCGATGAAGTCCTCGTCCTTGTTGTCGGTCCCGCGGATCCCCCGGCCGCCGCGGCCCTGGCTGCGATACGTGTCGATCGGGACGCGCTTGATGTAGCCTTGATGCGTGATGGTGACGATCACGTCTTCCTGCTTGATGAGCTCGTCCATGTTCAGCTCACCAACGGCGGACCCGATTTCGGTGCGTCGCGGCTCGGCGTATTTTTCTTTCAACTCGCACACGTCGTCGGCGATCATGTCGAGCACGCGCCGCGGATCGCTGAGGATCAGATTGTAATCCGCGATTTCCTCGACCAGCGTCGAGTACTCTTTGGCGAGTTGCTCGATCTCGAGCCCGGTCAGCCGGCGGAGCTGCATCGCCAGAATCGCGTCGGCCTGCGTCCTGGTCAGATGCTGATCGCTCGCCGCGGCGCGCTCGGCGAACGATTCGGGCAGGAGCTTGCGGACCGTGGATTGTTCGCTCAGCCGCAGCGCTTTGGCCATCAGCCGCTCGCGGGCGGCGTCGACGTCGGGCGATTCTTTGATCAGACGAATGATCTCGTCGATATCCGCGATCGCGAGAATCAATCCTTCGAGGACATGCGCTCGCTGGCGCGCTTTGCGCAGCAGGAACGCGGTCCGCCGGCGGATGACGTCCGTGCGATGGGCGATGTAGTGCTCGATCAGTTGCTTGAGATTCCGCTCCTTCGGCGTGCGGTTTACCAGCACGATGTTCATCGCGTGGATGTTGGAGCGCAGCGGCGTGTACTTCCAAAGCTGGTTGATCACCACGTCGACGTTCGCGTCTTTCTTGAGCGGAATGACGAGCCGCACCATCTGCTTGCGGCCGGACTCGTCGCGCAGGTCGTCGATGCCTTTGATGGTCCCGGCTTGAATCCCGTCGCGGAGGCGGTCCTTGATTGTCGGAAGCAGCACGCCGTAGGGGATTTCGTCGATGACGATTGAGCAGCGTCCGCCGCGGCCGTCCTCGATATGGTGCTTGGCCTGTACGGTGATCGATCCGCGCCCGGTCGCGAAGGCGTCGCGTACGCCTTTAAGCCCGCAGATGATCGCGCCAGTCGGGAAGTCGGGGCCGCGCACGATCTTCATCAGGTCGTCGAGTTCGAGCTGAGGATTGTCGATCACCGCCACGATCGCGTCGCAGATTTCGCCGAGATTATGCGGCAAGAGGCGCGTCGCCATTCCGACGGCGATTCCCTCGGAGCCGTTGACGAGCAGGTTGGGGAACTTGCTCGGCAAGACGACCGGCTCGGTGCGCGTGCCGTCGTAATTGTCCTCGAAATCGACGGTGTCCTTGTCGATGTCGGTGATCATCGCTTCGGCGGGCCGTGCCAGGCGGGCCTCGGTGTAACGCATCGCGGCGGGTGGGTCGCCGTCGATGCTGCCGAAGTTGCCTTGCGGGTGGATGAGCATGTGGCGCAGGCTCCATTCCTGCCCCATGCGGACGAGTGTCGGATAGATCACGCCCTCGCCGTGCGGGTGATAGTTGCCGCTCGTGTCGCCGCAAATCTTGGCGCATTTGCGGTGCTTGGCGGTCGGGCGAAGGTTGAGGTCGTGCATCGCGACGAGGATGCGGCGTTGCGAAGGCTTGAGCCCGTCGCGGACGTCCGGCAGCGCCCGCGCCATGATCACGCTCATGGCGTAGGTCAGATAGGACTCCTGCATCTCCTGGGCAATCGGCGTCGGAATCGGTGTCGGAAGGGACGCCGGGGTTGTTGTCTCTGCCATCGTCAGATCATTCCTCTTTGGGTCGATACGCGTGACGCCGCGTTGCATTATTTACAGAGGCATGCGCCAAGCGTTCGCGGACCAGGGCGGCGGTCGACCGCATGAACCGCTCCGCCTTGTACGGGCATTGTACGCGAAAACGCCGGCGACGGGCACCCGCCGCGAGCATTGTGCGTTAAGGCGTGCAGGGCGTGTGGGGAGGGCGAGGCGTGCGGCGAGGGCGAGGTACATGGGAGGGCGAGGAACGGGGGAGGGCGAGGAACGGGGGAGGGCGAGGCTCCCGCCGAGCCTTTTCGGTCGCCGGCACCGCCCGCCCGCAAAAAGGCTCGGCGGGAGCCTCGCCCTCCCCTCGCCCTCCCCTCGCCCTCCCCTCGCCCTCCCCTCGCCCTCCCGTCGCCCACCCCGACGCGTAGATTTCGCAATAGACGCGGGCGGATTGGGACTACACCCTTTGGCGACCTTCTGAGGATCACCCGATCACGACCGGGCGCGATGTCGTGGGTTGGAGTTGGCAGGATGTCTACAAACGTCCAGAGTGCCTCGACCAACGCGCTGCTCGTCGTCGAGCCACGGGATGAGGTGCGTCGCGGCTTGCGGTCGCTTCTCAGAGTCGATCACCGAGTGTTCGCCGTTGAGCACGCATGCTCAGCGTTCCGCGTGCTTCGATCCGGCCGATTTGACGGAGTGATTGTTTCGTCGTGCGGCGGACGCGACGAGGCGCGAGCGATCCGCGCATGGCTCGCGCGTCATGGCATGCCGATTCCCGTGCTGGGTCTTGTCGGGTTGCGAGATGAATCAGAATCCGCCGCGGCGCAGCGGCCCGCCCGGCCGAACCAGGCGGACGGAATACTGAGCTGCCTCGTCGTATGGCCCGCCGTCGATCGTGCGGCATGGCCATCCGCTGAACAGCGCCCGTCGCACCGCTCCGAGCTCGAAGCACTGATGTAGATATGCGAACCTATTCGATTTCGCCGTCCGGCACGACAAAATGACGACCACGACCGCAACGGATCCGACCCAACACGCTTTGCACTGCATGGAGGTATGGGGAGGAAACCGCCCGATCCAAAGCGGCATTTCCGTGCCCGGCATCGATGCCTGGGTTCTCAGCGATCCGTGCGGGAACGATCCCGGCGGGGGAGACATCTACTACGTCTCGATGTGCGGCGGCGGTCGGATCGCCCGCTTTATGGTGGCGGACGTCTCGGGGCATGGGGAGGCGGTGAGTGAGCTGGCGGTGAAACTGCGGACGCTGATGAGACGCCACGTCAACAAGCTCGACCAGACGCGTCTGGTTCGTTCATTGAATCGCGGCTTCGCCCGCCTCGGCCGGGCTGACAAGTTCGCGACCGCGGTGCTCACGTCGTACTTCGCTCCGACCGATCATCTGGTGATTTGCAATGCGGGGCACCCGCCGCCGCTGTGGTATCGCGCCCGAACCGGGACATGGTGCGTGCTCGCTCACGAAATGCCCGAGCGTCTTGAAAGTTCCTCGAATCTGCCGCTTGGGATCGTTCATCCGACGAGCTATCACCAATTCGCGGTCAAACTCGAGCTTCACGATCTGGTGCTGATCTACACAGACGGTCTGATCGAGGCCCGCGATCAGGACGGGAATCTGCTCGAGGAGTCGGGGCTGATGAAAATCGTACGCTCGCTCGATGCGACGAACCCAAACCAGTTCTGCGAGGCGTTGTTGGCGGAAGTTGCCCGCTTCTGCGATCAGAGACCGTTCGATGATGACGTGACCGTCGTGCTGCTGCACCACAACGCGGCCGATCCGCCGCCGCTGACGCTCGCTCACCGGATGAAGATGCTCGGAAAAATGATGCGGTTCTGAACCCGCCGCGCGCCCGCCGCGGCTGATTCGGCTTGGAGGATTCCTCATTGACAACCAATTCTGAAACCGGTGCGACGTGCGATCGTGAAGCGCGGCCCACGCGGCGCGGCGTGCTTGCGGTGATTATTGCGGGGACCGCGGCTATTGGCGCGGGGGCGCTTGGGCTGGTCGCGGGGTTTCTTTCGAACGCGCTCGGCCGCAAGCCCGAGAGTCCGTGGATGCGCATCGGCCTGGCTGAAGACCTGGACCCTGAGACGTTTCAGAAGTTCGTCGTCCGCGAAGAGCGACATCACGCGTGGGTCACTGAGCGCAAGCCGCGAGTCGTGTACGTGAAGGATCTGTACCCGGCGGACCCGCTGGCGCTGCTTTCGACATGCAGCCACCTGGGGTGCTCGGTGAACTGGAAAGCCGACAAGGGACGCTTTGTGTGCCCCTGTCATGGCGGCGTGTACGACGACAAGGGGCAGGTGGTCTCCGGGCCGCCGCCGCGGGCGCTGACGCAGATGGAAATCAAGATCGAAAACGAGGTGTGCTTCGTGCGGATGCCGCAGGCCGGTGGGAAGGATCACTCGGCATGAGCATCATCGACGGCCTGCGATCGTGGATTAACGTGCGCTGGGACGGTCCCGAGAAAATCGAGACCTTTCTCAACAAGCCGCTGACGCGCAACGTGTCGTGGCCGCACACGCTGGGCAGCCTGCTGCTGGTCTATCTGTTGTTTCAGATGCTGACCGGCATTCTGCTCGGGTTCTATTACAGCCCGTCGCCCGATTCCGCCTACGCCAGCCTGCGCTACGTTCGCTAAGACCTGTTCCTCGGCCGCTTCGTTTTCAAGCTGCACAAGTTCGGCGCGGGTTTCATCATCGTGACGGCGTTTCTGCACATGGCACGCTCCTGTTTTCTCGCCGCCTACAAGTCGCCGCGCGAACTGCTCTGGCTCAGCGGGCTGTTGCTCGGCATCCTGCTGACCCTGTTCGCTTTCACAGGACAGTTGCTCCCGTACGACCAACACGGCTATTGGGCCACCGTCGTCGGCATCCGCATCGCGTCGAGCGCGCCAAGCCTCGGCGAAATGATTCGGGCCGTGCTGACCGGGGGCTACGGCGACATCGGCGCGACCACGCTGGCGCGCTTCTACGTGCTGCACGTCTGCGTGCTGCCGCTGGTGTTTCTGGCGCTCGTCGCACTGCACCTCGGCATGTTGCAGCGGGTCGGGTCGGCCGGTCCCACGAGCGGACCGCGCGAGCCGATTCGTCCCTTCTTCCCGACGCAGGTCTATAAAGACGTGCTTGTCGCCGCCGCGGGCGCTGCCGCGTTGTTCCTGACGGCGGGTCTGCTGACGGCGACGGATACCGGTCCGGCGAATCCGGCGGCGGGCGACTTCGTGCCGCGGCCGGAGTGGTTCTTTCTGGCGCACTACGAGATTCTGCGTGTTCTTCCGGGGAAGTGGCAGATTCTGGGCACATTCGTATTGCCCAACGCGCTGCTCGGATTACTCGTGGTGCTCCCGTTCATTGATCGGGGAACCGAGCGTTCGCCGCGGCGGCGCAAGTTCGCGACCATCGCCGGCCTCGCCGTTTGCGCCGTCCTGATCGGGCTGACGATCAAGGGTGTCGCGAGCGCACCCCACACTGCGGGCAAGACCGACGCGGCATCCACGATGAGTCCGGCCCAGCGCGGCCGTGCGCTGTTCGTCGAGAAGAAGTGCGTCACGTGCCACTCGATCGAAGGTCTGAGCGAGACCGGCACGAAGGGTCCGAACCTCACGCACGTTGCTTCGCGCATCCGCTCAGACTATTTCCCGCAATGGATCCGCAATCCGCGCAACTTCAAACCAACCACCGAGATGCCCGCGTTCGAGGGCAGCGAGGACGAACTTTCGTCAATCGTCGAGTATCTGTTAACCCTGAAATAGGAGGTCTTGCGTCATGTTGATCAAACTGGTTCTATCGGGAGCGCTCGCCGCATTCGTCGCACTGCCGTTCACCACGCCGGAGCCGGCCCCGCCCCAATCCAAACCCTTCGGCGGCCCGGCGGATGTCGCGTTCGCGGGCAAAGTCTGGAAAGCGATGGAAGGCTATCAAGACTGGAAGCTGACCACCGTCGTCTACAAGGGCCAAAGTCCGCACGGCAAGTGGCTGCGGCTGTTCTCGAGCTGGGTGACTGTTGATGGCAAACACTACCCGATTATCGTCAAGGAGAACTACGGCGGCCGCGGCGTGACCAAGGAAGGCGTTGAAAAGGACAGCAAGAAGTGGCTCAAAGCGGTCACGATCATGCTGCAGCGCGAAGCCGGCTATGACCGCGACAATGACAACTGGTACTGGGTCAAGTACAGCCCGACCGGCAGCATCGAGAAAAACCCGATGGGCATGCAGCTCGCCGGCCGCGTCGCGAAGGGTATGAACCAGGGCTGTATCAGTTGTCACAGCCAGGCCGCGGGGAAGGATTTCCTCTATTCCAACGACTAATGCCGCGCGTCGTGCGACGCGCTGCTGCGTAGCATTACTCCCGCATCATGGGGAGTGCGGGCGTCGTGTCCGCTCAATCACAGCCGAGGGCGGCTGTGCCACAGTGGGGAGTGCTAGCGTCGTGTCCGCTCAATCACAGCCGAGGGCGGCTGTGCCACAGGCGTACGACGCGAACTCGTAGCGTCCGCCCCCCGTGGCGGACGTAGCCCGACGCAAGGATCGGTCAGCGCGAACCTCGTCCCGGAGAACCGATCCGGGGCGAGGTTCGTGTGTGTCGGCGCTTGCCGGCCCGTCTCACTGAAGCTGCACCGGTTGAAAAACCGGTGCCACAAGGACGAGATCCACCGGTTGAAAAACCGGTGCCACATATGGACGAGCTGCACCGGTTGGGAAACCGGTGCCAGAGGATCTGCCCGACGCCCTACGATGAGCAGTGCTGCCGGCTGAAGCTGTGAAGCACGTCCGGGCGGGCGAGACGCCCGCACCACCCCCGTGGCACAGCCGTCCTCGGCTGTGTTTCGCGCGGGCGATTGGGATTCGCGCGGTCGAATTGGGATTCGCGCGAACGAGACGCCCGCACCACCCGCTGGGCCGTCCGCCGTTGTGGAAAAACCGTCGTCATTCCGCGAATATGGCGACGGTTGCCGCGTTTTGCTCAGTGGTGCGTCCGTCGGGCGCGCGAATGGAAACCTACCGGAGGATCAAGCATGACTCGAAATATGATTTTCGGAGCGCTTCTGATCGCGTTGATCAGCGCCACAGGCGCTCCACTGGCGGCACAAGTCCCCGATCAGTTCACTGACGCCGCGTCTGATCTCACGGTTCCACCCACGGATCAGCCGGCGGACCCGCTCGGGCCTGATGCCGCTCGCGACGGCGCTTGCGACCTGTTTACGATCGCCCGCGGGTCGCACAGCGGCTTTGGCGCGGACGCGCCCGGCTTCGCGGGTGCGGACCTCGTCATTCGCGACCCGCATGCCTGGGCCGGATTCTGGCGCGCTCATACGTCGAACCGCGACCGGCCCTCCGAGCCGCCGCCGGTCGATTTCCGCCGCTACATTGTGCTCGCCTCGATTCAAGGACCGCAGAACTCCGGCGGCGGCCCGAACATCACGATTGCATTCGTCCATTCCGATGGGCCGCTCGTCAGCGTCGGCGTGGTCGACGACCCGCGCCCGGGGCCGCTCGACGAGATTACCAACCCCTTCCACATCGTCACGATTAACCGGCGTTGCGTCGCCGGCGACCGCTCGGCGGCGTTTATTCACATTCGTCCGCAGCACGGCACCGGCGTCGTACAGGGCCGCGTCTTCGCAGCGCGCGACGACGGCGGCGAGGCGCCGCTGCCCAACAGCATCGTCACGTTGCTCACGCCTGACGGCGCGGTCGGCCGCGCCCGCAGCGGACTCGACGGCAGTTACTACTTCCTCAACATCGCGCCCGCCGCCTATGGACTACTCGCAGCCCATCGCGGATTCGCGCCCGAGGACGCCGGGATCGAAGTGACCGAAAACTCGGTTACAAATCAAGTCTTCGTGCTCCATCGCCAGACCACTGGCGCGCTCGTCGGGCGCGTGCTCGGGGTGACGGATCCGTCGCAGCGACCGGTCCCGATAGGCGGGGCGCTCGTCCGCGTCATGCAAGGCGACCACATCGCCGCCGAAACACACAGCAACGACCGCGGGTACTATGCGATTCGCGAACTGCCGCCCGGCGAGTACCGCGCCACCGCGCAGGCCCGCGGGTGGCAACCCGGCCGAGCGGTCGTCGAAATTGCCGCCGGAGAGAGGACGCGGCAAATCTTCGAGCTCGAACCGCGCTAGGTCACCTGCGCGGCAACGAGCGAGTCGCTCGCCTATAATCGCGTCGTGCCCGCAATCGGTGACAGTTCCGACGACACGACGACCCGCGACGATCGCACGCGGCGGCACGCGCGCCTGTGGCGCGCGGCGCCGCCGCTGCTCTTGATCGTCTGTGCGGCGCTGGCGATCAGCTCGGCGATCGGCGACAGCATCACGTTCGACGAGTTTCCGCACCTGACGTCGGGGCTGAGCTATCTCGAGACCGGCGACTTTCGATTGCCGATCGGTTCGCCGCCGCTCGGGCAGGCGTGGGCCGCGCTGCCGCTGCTGCTTTTCAACGTGCAGTGGCCGCCCGCCGACGACCCGGCGTTTCTGGATTCCGACGTGTATGGCGTCGGTCGGCGGTGGTTCTACGATCTCAACAACGGCGAGCGCCTGCTGATCGTTTCACGCTGTGCGATCGTCGTGCTGCTGCTTGCGGCGTGCTGGATCACGTATCGGATCGCGTGCCGAGTCTTCGATCGCCGGGCGGGACTGCTGGCGCTCGCGCTCGCCGCGCTCAGCCCGACCATGCTCGCCCACGGGCGGCTCACGACGGTCGATATGGCGATCACACTGTGCATGATCCTCACGCTGCTCGCGTTCGCCCGCATGCTCGAGCGCGTCAGCGTCGGAACCGTCGCGGTCGCGGCGCTCAGCCTGGCGGTCGCGGCGCTGGTGAAGTTTTCGTGGGTGATTCTGATCCCGAGCACGCTGGTGATGGGCGCAGTCGCGATCGCGCGCAGCCGTCCAATGGATCTCCAGGTTCGCTCACGCGTAACTAAGTCACTCGCGCGCCGCTCGCATCGCGCGATGCTTCTGATGCTGCTCGCGCTCGTCTTCGCCGCGACGACCTGGGTCGCGATCTGGTCGGCGTACCTGTGGCGCTACAGCCCGTTCGCCCGCGGCGCGAGCGCCGCCACGCACATGCCATACTCACCCAGCCGGCAATTCGACAACTTGGAGGAGGGGATGGCCGGCACCTGGCACACGCTGCTCACCGAGGTCGATGGAACGCCGCTGCGAGGCGTCACACCCGCGGTGATTCGCTTCGCGCGCCGACACCGCCTGCTTCCCGAGGCATACCTTCACGGCGTGGCGTTTATCCACCAGACGAGACACAAGTTTTCAACGTACATGCTCGGGCGCGTCTCGGTGCATGGCAATCACGCGTACTTTCCGCTCGTGTTCCTGATTAAGACGCCGATCCCAACGCTGGCGCTGTTCGCGGTCGGCTTGCTTGTGATCGCCGGTGGCCGACTGCCGCGCATCGGTGACATGCCGTTGCTCGCGGGAATCGTGACGCTCGCGCTTCTCTACGGCGGCGGCGCGATCGCCAGCAACCTCAACATCGGGCAGCGGCACTTGTTGCCGATCTATCCGATTGTGTTCATTGTCGCGGGCGCGGCGGCGTACGTCGTGCGCGGGCGCGTTGGCAAGATCGCGCTCGGCGTTGCGCTGGCCTGGCTCGCGGTCGCCGACGCCCGAATCGCCCCGCATTATCTTTCGTACTTCAACGAGATCGCCGGCGGACCGGCCAACGGCTATCTTTATCTGGCCGACAGCAACATCGACTGGGGACAGGATCTCAAGCGGCTGGCAAAGTACGCGCGGCGGCATCCGACCGAGCATCTGA
>Ga0114931_10004336_pt1 | contig 17712 bp, 16 predicted proteins | sample 2SBtaG_FD_89579 | JGI IMG/M metagenome (GOLD analysis project Ga0114931, IMG submission 89579) | Deep subsurface microbial communities from Kolumbo volcano to uncover new lineages of life (NeLLi) - 2SBTROV14_V59a metaG | ecosystem: Environmental > Aquatic > Marine > Volcanic | place: Kolumbo...
AGCATGTCGTCGGGGCTGCGTTGGATGTCCAGACGCTCCTCGGGCTCTGCGAGGGCCTGGTCAAAGGGGACCGCAAAGGCGTTTCCCGGCGCTGCGTCGGGCACCTCGATCCACTCCTTCACGAGGGGTAGCCGGTCTCGGATCTTTGCGACGGGCTCCGAGAACCCCGTCTCATACACCACCGCGGTCGCATCGCTGTTGTCGAAGAGGTAGAGGAGCTCCTCCTCGCGGTAGCGATAGTTCACGTTCACCGGCACCAGACGTGCCTTCAGGGCTCCCACCAGGGCTACCATGTACTCCGGCCGGTTGTGGGCGTAGAGGGCGATCTTGTCGCCTGGCTGGTGGCTCCGCACGAGATGCCGCGCCAGGGCGTTGCTGCGGCCTCCGAACTCACCCCAGCTGAGCGGGGGACCCGACTCGCCGTGAGCCAGGGCGAGACGTTCCGGCACGGCCTCCGATGCTGCGTCGTACAGATCTGCCAGGTTCCACGCCACGCGATTCTTCCCTCCCGGATTCATGCCTGTCCGCTCCTTGTCCTTCCCCCGGCGGCCCACTATAGCTCGGGATCGTGCAGCAGATCTTCGTGGGGGACGTCCAGGGCTGTGCGGACGAGCTGGAGGAGATCCTTCGCCGGGCCGGGGCCCGCTTTGGCGCGGGCTATACACTGTGGGCGGTGGGCGACCTCGTCAATCGCGGGCCCGCCAGCCTGCGCGTGCTCGAGCGCGTCCGGCGGCTCCAGGAGCAGGGACGCGCAAAGCTGGTGCTCGGCAATCACGAGCTGGCCCTCCTGGAGTGCGCTCTCGGCACCCGGACCCCGGGGCCCCGCGATACCGCAAGCGAAATCCTCGCGAGGCCGGACATGTGGCATTGGATCGACTGGATCCTGGACTGGCCCCTGGTCGAGACGGGTTGTCTGGGCACGCGGCCCTTTGCGATGGTGCATGCCGGGGTCCATCCCGACTGGGATCTGGCGACGCTGGAAAGTCGGGCCCGGGAGGCAGTTGCTCCGCTGCGCCGCGGCCACGCTGCCGCCCGGCGGCATCTCACCGCCCAGGCGCGGCGGGATTCTCCGGCGGACCTGCTGCGCCGGCTGGTGAGCTGTCGCAGCGTGCACGCGGATGGGAGTTGGTCGGCGCAGCCGCCGGAGCTTCTCGAGCACGCGCAGCCCTGGCACAAGGCCTTCGCCGCAACCCATCCGAGCTTTGGTGTGGTCTATGGGCACTGGGCCCTGCAGGGCTTGCACGTGGCGCCGGGCCTGCGCGGACTCGACACCGGCTGCGTCCACCATGGCCGCAACGGCGATCGATTCCTTACCGCCTGGTTGCCCGACGAGTCACGCCCGGATCCCTTTGCGCTCCCCGATTCCGGCTTCTGGCAAGTGCGGGCTCAGCGTCGGTACTGGCGAGACTGACGCTGACATTCGTCACTGTGAATGCGACGTGAAAATGTGTCTCCGGAGGTCGATTCTGCGTTGAATCCACCCAAAATGCGGCGTACTCTCGACGTTGGATCAGGCAGGTGACGCAGGAGGCTGAGGTCTCGCCCTGCTGACAAAAAGCCGTGTCACTGGCAGCCTGATCCGAGTGAGTCGGCAGGTGTGAGCGTTCCCTTCTGGAGCTTCTCCCCGGAGCCCCTCCAAAACTGTGAGGTGTTCGACGAGGCGGGGCGACAGAGCGGGTCGAGTGCGGGAATTCCTCCCGGACCCGGGAGCTTCCAACAAAATGTGGAGGTGGGGATTCGGCTCGGTGGATTCATCTGATTCGTCCCCGGACCTATCCCCGGCAGGAAGCACCACTGGCGTTTGTGTAGGCCACACACGACGTGAAGCGTCTTCCGAGAGCGTTCAGAGCCGAGGGCGGTGACCTCCTCGCCGCGCGAGTCGAGTGGGCCGGTTCGAGCCCAGAGACCGTGCAAGGTCGCCAAACCCAGAGCGCCACTTCGCAGTTCGAAAGAACGGGCCGCCCCGTCGGAGGCCCGGGAGGACCCCGCAACCTCACACGCGCGATCTGGTGCGTGCTAGCGCTGTAGCCGCGCCCCGCGCGCTGGCTTTCTGGCAGAAATTCCAGGAGGCCGCAGCGCGCGCAGGGCTCGCTTGCCGATCGCGCGGGTTCCGGGATCCGGATCCTGCTGGGCGGCTCTTTCGATGCGCAAGCGGTCCGACGGCTCGAGGGCGGCATGCAGGAGCGGCGCCATACGCAGGGCGACCCTTCGCATCGGCGCAGCTGGGGACGCGAGAGCTGCGAGCCACAGATCCCGCAGACCGTCCACGCCAAAGAAGGCTCCGCGCTGCAACGCCACTCCCACGACCTCAGGTTCATCGAGGGCACCGCGTGCGGCGAGCGTGGCGACGAGGTTCCTGGCTCCCTCCGGCTCCCGGCCGGCCAGCCTGCTCGAGATGAGCCGGGCCTCGCGGGACCGGGAGCGGTCCGTTGCAGCGCCGGCGCGATCCAGGGCGACCCGGTGCTCGCGCTGCGGGGCGTCCCGAAGCAGTGCCGGGAGGCTCTGCGCCGCACGCGTTCGCAGAGCCTCCAGAGGGCCGTCGATCCACTGGAGGTAGCGGTCGGCCAGCCGGTCGGGGTCCCCACGCGCCGCGTCCACGGCTCGCACGGCCTTCGCCAGGGCAGCCGCCTCGTCTGGATCCCGGGTGTGCAGGACGCGTTTTGGCGGCCCCACCAGGATATAGGGAGCGCGGTCGCCGCGGAGCAGCAGGATCGCCTGGTCTCCGGCCCGAAGGGGAGGAGGCCGACCCGGCGCCCGTTTCACCTCGAAGCGATCCGGGGCCTTTCCTCGCAACGCCTGTACGAGCGTGAGAGAAATCCGGCTCTCACGGACCTCCAGCACGTTGGCCCAGCACAGGAGGTCGGCGCGTTCCAGGAGGCTCTGGAGGGGTCGTCCCTCTGGGGGAGCCCCATGCTGAGCCTGTGTGGCTTCCGGTGCCAGCAGCAGGAGTAGTGAGAGACAAGCGATCCAGCGCACTTGCGCAGACTAGCGGTCCAGGCCCGCCGGGGCGCGGTGCGCCACTTCCCGCTGGGGCCGCTACAATCGCCCGTCCAGTGAGTAGCCCATGCCCAAGGTGATCATTCCCCCGCCTTACCGTGGCCCGACCCAGGGCACAGCGGAACTCGACGTGGAGGGGAAGACTGTGCTCGCTTGCCTGGAGGCGGTGGAGCAGAAGTTTCCGGGCTTCCTGTCCCAGGTGCTCTCGGAGGACGGGGCCATCCACCGCTTCGTGAAGCTGTTTCGCAACGGCGAGCAGCTCGAGGGCGATGGCCTACGCCTGTCGCTGGATGCAGGCGACGAGTTGGAGATCCTGGCGGCGATCGCCGGCGGCTGACGCCGCGAGGGCTCCATTCCCCGAGAGGGGAGGCTTCTGGATCCATGGATCGCAAGACCGAAATTTGGAGGAGACAATGGCTGGACCGAGCGGCGACAAGCTGATCAATGTCGACATGACCAATCAGACGGTGGAGGTCGAGGACTTTCCCGCCGAGTGGAAGCTGCTTGGCGGCCGCGCCCTGTCGGCCAAGATCCTCCAGAAGGAGTGCGACCCCACCTGCGACCCCCTGGGGCCGGACAACGTCCTGGTGATGGCGCCGGGTGTGCTCTCTGGCAGCGCCGCACCCACCTCCGGCCGCATCTCCATGGGCGGCAAGAGCCCGCTGACCGGCGGGATCAAGGAGGCCAACTCCGGCGGTCAGCCGGGCCAGCATCTGATGAAGCTGGGCTACCGGGCCATCGTCGTGAAGGGACAGCCCTCCGATGCGGGCAAGCGCTTTGCCCTCGAGGTCACGGCGGAAGGGGCCACGCTGGTGCCCGCGGATGCGCACAAGGGAAAGTGGAACTATGCGTTGTGCGAGGACCTCCACGGGCAGTACCCCAAGACAGCGTCCTTCATTACCTGCGGCCCGGCCGGCGAGGCCCGCCTCTCCGGCGCGTCGCTGGCGACCACGGACCAGGACAACCGCTACCCGGCGCGCCACGCGGCCCGCGGAGGGCTGGGCGCAGTGATGGGCTCCAAGGGCCTCAAGTACGTGATGGTGGACCCCGGAAAGCGGGGTGTGCGACAGCCTGCGGACCGCAAGGCATTCGGCGCGCTGTGCAAGGAGTACACGAAGGGCTACCTCGACGGTCCCCAGATGTTCAAGGCAGGCACCAGCTCGGTGGTCCCCGTGGCGAACATGCTGAACACCTTCGTGTACAAGAACCGCACGGAGGGGCAGTCCCCGGACGCCCAGACCCTGGACGGAGCACGCATCGTCGAGAGCTTCGAGACCCGCGGCGGCAGCATGCACAACTGCATGACCGGCTGCATCGTGAAGTGCTCGAACGTGGTTCACGATGCCCAGGGCGAGTACAAGACCTCGGCCCTCGAGTTCGAGACCCTCACGCTGCTTGGCGGGAGCTGCGCGGTGGCGAGCTGGGAGGACGTGGCGGACCTCGACCGCATGTGCGACGAGCTCGGCCTGGACACCATCGAGACGGGCGGTGCGCTGGCGGTGCTGATGGATGCGGGCCGCATGAAGTGGGGCGATGTCGAGGCGATGAAGACGCTGATGGCCACGATCGGAGAAGGTGCCGGCCCAGAGGCCACGGCAGTGGGCAATGGCGCCGTGGCTGTGGGCAAGCTCACCGGCCACCACCGGGTGCCCGAAGGCAAGGGCCAGGCCATTCCGGCCTGGGACCCGAGGCCCCTCAAGGCAACCGGCGTGACCTACTGCACGAGTCCGATGGGCGCGGATCACACCGCCGGCCTCATCGTGAACCCGGGTCTGGCTCCAGACCAGTTCGCCTGGGAATCCCAGAAGGTGCAGATCGTAAACGCAGTGTGCGATTCCTCGGGCTTCTGCCAGTTCATCCAGCCGAGCCTCGATGACATCCGTGCGTTCTATACGGCCATGCTGGGCGAAGAGGTGAGTCGAGAGGCCATTCACGATCAGGGCTGGCAGTGTCTGCAGGACGAGTGGGCCTTCAACAAGGCGGCGGGCTGGACCGCCGCCGACGACAAGCTGGCGGACTGCCTCGGCGAGGACGCCATCGGGCCCGAGGGCGCGAAGCAGGTTTTCGACGTTCCCGACGAGATCATCCAGCAGGTCTACACGCGGATGCCCGCCCAGGAGGACCTGTTTACGGCGAAGGCCTCCGGCTGAAGCAGCCGCGTGATTGCGAGCGGGCAGGGGGGCGGCTCCCTGCCCGCTTTCTTTTGAGGGGAACGAGGAATGCGCCGCAATGTTTCTTTTGAGGGGAACGAGGAATGCACCGCGATGTGCGCATGAAGGGCTTTGCGGAGCGGGCTGACGTCGAGGAGGTCCTGGCCTTTGTCGAGGAGCAGGCCCGCGCGCTCTCCTCGGAGGAGGTTTCGGTGAGCGCCTGTGCGGGTCGGGTCCTCGCCGGCGACGTGAACTCCCAGGTGGATGTCCCCTCGTTCTCGCGCTCCGCGATGGATGGCTATGCGGTTCGCGGTGAGGACACATTCGGGGCCACTCCCTACGACCCCATTGCACTTCGTTTGCTGGGCGAGTCCATGCCAGGGGCTCCCTTCGCCGGCCAGCTCACTTCCGGTTTCGCCGTACGCATCATGACGGGAGCGCCGCTTCCCGAAGGTGCCGACGCGGTGGTCATGGCGGAGGTCTCTGAAGAGTCCGGAGAGAGGGTACTGATCCGTGATGCCGTGGCTCCGCGCAAGAACGTCGGAGCGCCGGGCGAGGACATTCGCAAGGGAGAGCAGGTGCTGCGGGCGGGTCGCCGCCTGCGCCCCCAGGATGCTGGGCTGTTGGCCTCGATTGGCGCGGGGCGCGTGGCGTGCGTGAGGCGTCCACGCGTCTCCCTGGTGGTCACGGGCAACGAGCTGTTGCCTCCTGGAGCCCAGCCCTCCGGCGCGCAGATCGTCGACAGCAATTCGGTGGTGCTGGCGGCGTTGGTGGCCCGCGACGGCGGCGTGCTGCAGCCTCACGAGATCCTGCCCGATCACGAGCCGCGTATCCGGGAGGCGCTCTGCGCGGCCGCCGGAGACATCGTTCTCGTCTCCGGCGGAAGCTCCGTGGGCAAGGAGGACCATGCCCCGCGGCTGCTTGGCATGCTGGGCAGCTTGGACTTCCACGGCGTGGCCATGCGCCCCTCGAGCCCGGCCGGCGTCGGCCGTCTTCCCGGCCTCGCGGACGGGGGCAGCGGCGCGGTGCGTGAGCGCCTGGTCTTCCTGCTGCCGGGCAACCCGGTCAGCTGTCTGTGTGCCTACGAGTTCTTCGCCGGGCCGGCCATCCGCGGCCTCGGGGGGCGCAGTCTTCGGTGGCCCCACTCGCGCGTTCGGCTGCCCCTGGCCCGCAAGATCAGCTCCGCCATCGGAAGGGTGGACTACGTGCGCGTCGCAGTGGAGGAAGGCCGCGTGGTGCCGCTGGCTACTTCCGGGGCGTCCATCCTGAGCTCCACGGTGCGGGGCTCGGGTGCCGTGATCGTGCCAAGGGGATGCGAAGGCATGCCCGAAGGCGAAGCGGTGGAGGTGCTGCTCTACGATGAGACAGCGGGGGTGGGGGTGTCGTGAAGCAGCGGCAGTTCCTCGAGGTGTTGGACCGCGACGAGGCCGAACGCCGCTGGCGAGGCGCGCTGGCCGTGGCTCTCATGGCCGGCGAGCCGGTGCCCCTGGATGCAGCCCTCGGCCGGGTCCTCGCGGAAGATGTGCGCGCAGAGGTGGATGTCCCAGGCTTCGACCGCTCGAACATGGATGGCTTTGCCGTGCGCGCCTCGGACACCTTTGGCGCCAGCGAGGAGGAGCCCGTGAGGCTCCGGCTGAACGACGAGACGATTCCGACGGGCGTGGCGCCCGAGCTAGAGGTGACCCCGGGGTTGGCCACCGCGATCGCGACCGGAGGCATGTTGCCCCGCGGCGCCGATGCCGTCGTTCCGGTGGAGCACAGCGATATGGAGTCGGGGGGCGCGTTGCTGATCCGGCATCCGGCTACGCCCGGAAGTGCGGTCTCCTTTGCGGGGACGGACATGGGGAGCGGTGAGACCGTGCTGCTGGCCGGGACCCGCATGTCCTCCCGGGAGACCGGGGTGCTGGCCGCCATTGGCCGGCAGCAGGTGCGGGTGGTGGCGCGTCCGCGGGTCGCCATCCTCTCCACCGGAGACGAGATCGTCCAGCCGGGCGACGCGATGCGTCCAGGTCTCGTTTTCGACAGCAACGGCCGCATCCTGACGGACGCTGTGCGCGAGCAGGGCGGTGAGCCCTGGTTCCTGGGCGCCTTCCGCGACGACGAGGCTGCCCTGCGCAGCGCGTTGCGCCACGCCCTCGAGCGGGCCGACCTGGTGCTGCTCTCCGGGGGGACTTCGAAAGGCGAGGGCGACCTGAACGCGCGCGTGGTGGCGGAGCTCGAGCCCGGCATCCTGGTCCACGGTGTGGCCCTGAAACCGGGCAAGCCCATCTGCCTGGCCGCCTCCGGCAACCTGCCCGTGGTGATTCTTCCTGGCTTCCCCACCTCTGCGGTCTTCACCTTCCACGAATTCGTGGCGCCGCTGCTGCGCGAGATGGCGGGCCAGAAGGCCGACCGCCGGGAGGTCGTTCGCGCTCGCCTGGCAGGACGCACCGTCAGCGAGCGTGGACGGATCGAGTACCTGCTGGTGGGTCTCCTGAGCCGTAGCGAAGGCGGGCTGGCCGCCTGGCCCATGGGCAAGGGCAGTGGATCGGTCACCAGCTTCAGCCGCGCCGACGGCTTCGTCCGCATCCCGCGCAATACGGAGATCGTCGAGGCCGACCAGGAGGTCGCAGTCCAGCTGATCGGCCACGAGCTTCCCCTGGCGGACCTTGTCGTGGTTGGGAGCCACTGTGCGGGTCTGGACCTGATTGCCTCCTGGCTCTCGCGGGAGGGTCTCACGGTCAAGGTGCTGGCGGTGGGCAGCCAGGGAGGGCTGGCGGCCGCTCGGCGCGGGGAGTGCGACGCCGCGCCGATCCACCTCCTCGATCCGTCCTCTGGCCTCTACAACGCACCGTTCCTCGGCGAAGAGCTGCTGCTGCTGCCCGGCTACCTGCGCATGCAGGGGGTGGTGAGCCGCGCCGATGAGCAACGCGAGACAGAGGCCCTGCTCGCGGACGCCCAGCTCCGGATGGTGAACCGCAACCGCGGGGCCGGCACTCGGATCCTGATCGACGAGCTGCTCGCGGGTCGTCGTCCCGAGGGCTACGCCTATGAGCCTCACTCCCACTATGCGGTGGCGGCCGCTGTCGCGCAGAAGCGGGCGGACTGGGGTGTCACCATCGAGAGCGTGGCCCGCGAGAAGGGCCTGCGCTTCCGGCCCCTGCGCCAGGAGCACTACGACTTTGCCATCCCGCGGTCTCGCTCCCTGCGCCCCGCCGTGGTCGCGCTGCGACGTGTCCTGGCGCCAGGTTCTGCGCTGCGCGCGCGTCTCGCCCGGGCCGGCTTCGAGCCCCCGGAAACGTGAGTGGCCCCGAGCTCACCCTCGTGATCGAACGGCTGGCGGCCGGTGGCGACGGGGTGGCGCGGGCGGCGGATGGGCGTGTGGTCTTCGTGCCGTGGACCGCCCCTGGCGACCGTGTGCGTGCCCGAGTGGTGCTTGCGCGCAAGCGCTTCCTGCGTGCCAGTCTCCTAGAGGTACTGCGGCCGGGAGCGGACCGCGTCGAGCCGCCCTGCGCGGCGTTTGGCCGGTGTGGCGGCTGCAGCTGGCAGCATCTCTCCTATCCAGCCCAGCTCGCGGCCAAACGCGAGATCCTCCGCGACGCCCTGCTCCGGATCGGCCACCTCGCGCTCCCCGAAGCGCCCGCATTCCTCGGCTCGCCGGATCCCTACGCCTACCGCAGCCGGGCCCGCCTGGTGATGCAGGCCGGTCGGCTGGGCTACCGCCGCGCGCACTCCCAGGCGCTCTGTCCCGTCGAGGCGTGCCCGGTCCTCGCCCCGCCCCTGCAGCAGGAGCTCTCCCGCCTGGTTCGCGATCCGCCCGCGGAGGCCCGGGGCGAGTGGGAGATCGCCGTAGGAGACGAAGGCGGGGTCCGCGGTTGCGTTCCCGGGCCGGGCTCCGGGCCCCGGCTGCGGCTGCACACCCCAGGCGGACCGTTGGGCGTCTCGCCGGGGGTCTTCTTCCAGGCCAACCGCACTCTGCGCGGGGAGCTGGCACGGCGGGTGGTGGAGGCTGCGGGAACCGGCGAGCTGGCCCTCGAGCTCTATGCCGGAGCCGGCTTCTTCAGCCTCGCCCTGGCAAGGCGCTTCACACATCTTCTGGTGGTGGAGTCCAGCGCTGCCGCAATCCAGGACCTGCGTGCCAACCTCACCGACGCGCGCCTCGCCGATGTGGAGGTGCATGAAGAGGACGTGCTACGCGCGCTGCAGCGCCGCAGGGTACGCGACTGCTCGCCCGACTGCGTGGTGCTGGACCCGCCTCGCGGGGGGCTTTCCACTGCCGGTGCCCTGGCGCTGGCGAAGCTCCGCCCGCCTCGCGTGGTCTACGTCTCCTGCGATCCGGCGACCCTGGCCCGGGATCTGGCATTGCTCGTGGCCGAGGGTCTCGCCCTCGAATCCGTCGAGGGCTTCGACCTGTTCCCACACACGCCCCATGTCGAAGCGCTGGCGGTCCTCCAGCGTCCCACGCCCTGAGGCGGAGGCTGTGCGTCAGGGCTCGATCAGGCCGTGACGCAGGGCATAACGCACCAGCTCGGTGGCCTTTCTGGCGCCGAGCTTGCGCATCACGCTGGTGCGGTGCGCCTCGACGGTCTTGGTGCTGATGCCCAGATCGGCCGCGATCTCCTTGGCAGACAGGCCTTCGGCGATCAGCTGAAGCACCTCGCGCTCTCGGGAGGAGAGTACAGAGAACGGCTCGGAGCGCGATCGATCCGGGGCGCGCAGCTGCTGGACGATTTCCTTCGCGACGGGCGGGCTGAAGTAGCTCCCCCCTCTCACCACGGCGCGCACGGCCGTGATGACCTCGCTGACACGACCATTCTTCAGCACGTAGCCATCTGCGCCCAGCGAGACGGCGCTCTGGATGAAGGGCGGATCCCCGTGCACCGAGAGCAGGATCACCTTGACGCCCGGATGCCGGCTGCGAAGCCGTTCCAGGGTCTCCAGGCCACCGAGTTTGGGCATGGTGATGTCGAGAATCACGACATCCGGATGGTGCACGCCCACCTGGTCCAGGACCTCGCGGCCATCCGCGGCCTCGGAGCAGACCTCGATGTCCCCCTCTGACTCGAGGAGTCGGCGCAGGCCCTCGCGAACAATCGCGTGGTCGTCGGCAATGACGGCCTCGATCACCGGCTACTCCTTCCCGGAAATAGCTGCTGGAAGTGGAATCCCGCGGTACCCCACGGGCGCCAAACACAGTCCCACTCCAGAAGCCCTGATCTTACACCTTGGTGGGCGCAGTGCGTGAAAAACCCGATGGGCCGAAACCCTCAGTTTTCCCCGAGGGTGGGCGATCGGCCCTGCGAGGCAGGGCCCGAGGCGGTACGCTCTTGGCGTCCAGGCTGCCCCCACCTCCGGCCGCCCGGGACCTCCGCCCGTCATCCGACCCGCCTCATCCGGAGGAGCTGTGTATCGCCGGGTCCGCAATGTGCCTGCCAGGGGCCCTTCGCCGGGCCCGCGGGCGGCGCGGTGGGTGCTCTACGTCGAAGGGCCGCGCGACCGCGAGATCCTCGACGGCTGGGCCCGACGCATCTCACCCCATTTCGCCAGGGATCTATGCCGAGCCAGCGTGATCCTCGGGGGCCGGCAGCCCGCACGCGCCGCGGCGCACCTGGAGCGGATGCGTCGCGCCCGCGGCGAAGCCTCCGGCTTGTGCCTGCTCGATCGCGACGGATTTGCACACCCTCCGGGGGTGGGCAGGACCGGGGACCTCGAGACCTTCACGTGGAGCCGGCGTCACATCGAGAGCTATCTGCTCGTGCCTGCGGCCATCCGCCGCGGGCTGTGTCTCGGAGAGAGGGAGCGTTCCTTCTCCCGTCTGCTCTCACGCGAGCTTCCCCCGGCAGACGACGAGGAAAACCTTCGCAGAGTCGATGCCAAGCGCATTCTGGCTCCCAAGGGGCCCATTGCCCGCCTGCTGGGTCGTCCCCTCCAGCTCGGCCGCATCGCGCGGGGGATGCGCACAGACGAACTTCCCGAGGAGGTACACGGGCTGCTGGCGAGGCTCGAGGTGGCGCTCGGCTGGGCAGATTGAGTTTCACCACCCACGGGGACACTTCTGGATGAGGAGTGATCGGGTGCCGCTCTTCGTGGGAGTCGAGGTATAATGGAGCCACGCTGAAAGGAGGCTGCCATGCCCGGGACTGACAGCTCTGATCGCGATTTCATGGGTCGCGATGAGCTCAGCGAGTATTCGGACGAGGCGTACTACGAGCGCGGCCGCGAGCAGAGTCCGCGCGTCTTCGATGCCCGCCTGCTGCGGGGGCCGGCTGCGGTGCTTCCCACGCGCAAGCCCATCGTCCTCTCACGGCAGGACTCCGTAACCGACGCCATGCGCGCGATGCAGGCGGAGCATCGTGGCGTGGTGGTGGTGACCCAGGATGGCAGCCAGGGCAGCCAAGTCATTGGCATCTTTACCGAGCGAGACGTGCTCTTCCGCATTGTCGATGGTGGACGCAACCCCGCGACCCTCGCGATCGGTGAGGTGATGACGCAGAATCCGGAGTGCCTCGTCGAGGACCGCAGTGTGGCGGCGGTCCTCAACCTGATGAGCGTCGGCGGCTTCCGTCATGTTCCAGTAGTCGATGGGAGGGGGCACCCGCAGTTCGTGGTCTCGGTCAAGGACGTCGTGCAGTTTCTGGTGGAGGCCTTCCCGGGGGAGGTGCTGAACCAGGGTGCCGACCGCCAGCGCCAGCGCGAAGGGGGATGAGCACCGCCGCGCCTGGCCCTTCGATGCGCGCCATGCAGCTCCAGGCGCCGGGAGATGCCGAGAAGCATCCTCTCCACCTGGTCCGGCGTGCATGCCCGAAGCCTTCCAAGGGTGAGGCGCTGGTGCAGGTCGAGGTGTGCGGCGTGTGTCGCACGGACCTGCATGTGGTCGAGGGCGACCTTCCGCCGCATCACTCGCACGTCGTTCCCGGCCACGAGGTGGTGGGCCGTATCGAGAGCTTGGGTCCCTCATCTGGGACAAGTGCACTGGCCGTGGGCGATCGCGTGGGAGTGGCGTGGCTCCACAGAAGCTGCGGCATCTGTCGCTTTTGCCGTCGGGGCGCAGAGAACCTGTGCACCCAGCCGAGCTTCACGGGCTGGGACGTGGATGGGGGCTACGCGGAGTACCTGACCGCGCACCAGGACTTCGTCTATCCACTTCCCGAGCGGGCCGATCCCCTTCACATCGCGCCGCTGCTCTGCGCCGGGATCATCGGTTACCGGGCCTACCAGCGCTGCAGTCTTCGGCCCGGCGGTCGCCTCGGCATCTTTGGCTTCGGCGGATCGGCCCACGTGGTGCTCCAGATCGCGCGGCACCGCGGCAACCCGGTTTACGTCTTCAGTCGCAACGCGGGCCATCAACAGCTTGCCCGGGAGCTTGGGGCTACCTGGGTCGGCGGGACCCTGGCCCCGCCTCCCGAGCCCCTGGATGCCGCCATCCTGTTCGCCCCGGCTGGTGAGATCGTGCCCATCGCCCTCGCGGTCCTGGACCGGGGGGGTGTCCTGGCAGTGGCGGGAATCCACCTGAGTGATGTGCCCCACCTCGACTACCAACGGCATCTCTTCCAGGAGCGCGAGCTACGCAGCGTGACCGCCAACACCCGGGAAGACGGCCGGGAGCTGCTGCGTCTGGCCTTCGAGATCCCCGTGGAGACCCACGTCGTCTCCTATCCCCTGGAGCAGGCGAACCAGGCTCTGGTGGATCTGAAGCAGGACCGGATCCGGGGCGCAGCGGTGCTGGACCTGAGCCTCTGAGGCCCTCTCCCCTGCCCTTCCGTCCATGCTTGGGCTGCTACGGTCGGTCCCATGAAGCTGCTGGCCCTGGACTTTGACGGCGTCATCTCGGACAGTGCGCGAGAAGCGTTCGTCGTGGCCCTGCGTGCCTGGCGGGAGCTTGCGCCCAGTACGCCGCTACCTGCTGCTGCGGAGCGGGATAGCTCCCTCTACGCGCGCTTCCTGGAGGCGATGCCCCTGGGAAACCGCGCGGAGGACTTTGCGGTCATCCTCGCCGCCCTGGAGCGGGATCGGCCGCTCCCCGACCAGGCGGCCTACGATGCCTTCTACGCCGAGGTCGATCCCGAGCTGCTCCGCCACTTTCACCAGCGCTTCTACCAGCTGCGCCACGAGTGGTGTGACCGGGCCCCCGGCGAGTGGTTCGCCTTGATGCGTCCCTACGCGGCCTTCTGTGGTCTGCTGCAGCGTCGCTCCTGCGACGTCATCCTGGCCATTGCCACGGCCAAGGATCGCCGCTCCGTCCGGAGCCTGTTGGAGCGCTATGGCCTCGCGGCGCTGTTTCCCGACGAACGCGTGCTGGACAAGGAGACCGGGGTCAGCAAACGCAGCCACATCGAGTACTTTGCCGAGTTCTTCGGCCTGGGCTTCGATGAGATCACCTTCGTGGACGACAAGGTGAACCACCTGGACAATGTGGCTTCCCTGGGCGCCCGCTGCGTGCTGGCAGCGTGGGGCTACAACGGTCCGCGTGAGCAGCGCCTGGCGCGTCAGACCGGCTATCTGGTGTGTCACCTGGAGGACTTCGAGAAGCGGGTGTTCGACTGCTAAGATCTGTCCCATGGTCACGGATCTCGCCTTCCGGATGCACGCAGAGCGGACGCCCAACCCGCAAAGCATCAAGTGGGTACTCGCCAGCGATCTCGCGCCCCCCGGCGTTTCGGCGAACTTCCACGAGCGCGTCAGTGCGGAAGTCTCTCCCCTGGCGGCCCGGCTCTTCGAGGTGCCGGGCGTCGAAGGGGTCTTCATCGCCTCCCGTTTTGTCACCGTCACCAAGGCGGAGGATCGGGAGTGGCCGGACCTGGCCCAGCCGGTCGTGGACGGGATCAAGGCCTTCGTCACCAGTGGAGATCCGGCCCTGGGCCCCGCCTTCGACGCCGTTCCACAGCTGCCCAGGGGCGAGGTGGTGGATCGCATCCGCGCGATCCTCGAGGAGGAGGTGCGGCCTGCGGTCGCCATGGATAGCGGAGACGTAGTCTTTGCCGGCTATCACGATGGAATCGTAGAGGTGGTGCTGCAGGGCTCCTGCGTGGGCTGTCCCAGCGCCACGGCGACCCTGCGCTTTGGGATCGAGGCGCGGCTCAAGGAGGCGATTCCCGAAGTGGAGCAGGTCGTCCAGGTCTGATCCGGAGTCGAGCAGGGCGCCGGCCTCCATCCCCCCGAGGAGGCCAGCCCGCGGAGGTGGTGTTGGCAAGGTATCGGGGGAAGCGACGGCGCCGCATGACGGTACGCGGGCGCGTCACCGTTGCGGGCGCGCTGCTGTTGGCAGCGCTGCAGCTGGCCTGGCTGTTTGGAGGCGTCCCGGGTGCCGCGCGGCCGAACCCGGGCGATCCGGCTCAGCAGCGCGCAGCAAATCGCTCCGCTCCGGGCATCGTGCCGGGCCTATCGTCCGCGCTCCTCGCCCCGCCGGTGTCCCGGGATGCGTTGAGCCGTATCGCGACCGGTACCCAAGAGGGATCGCTGCGCGTCCACTACACCCTGGATCCGGCTCTCACGCGTCGAGTCTGGAAGATCCTCGATCGTGGGCGGGTGGCTCTGGGCCACGTGCTGGTGATGGACGCACACAGCGGTGCACTGCTCGCCTATGTCGCTACGGATCCCCAGGCCTTCTCGCCAGCCAGAACCTACCCCGCGGCTTCCCTCGTGAAGGTGGTGACCGCAGCGGCGGTTCTGGCCGCCGATCCAACCCTGGCGAAGCAACATTGCCGTTATGCGGGAAGCCCCTACCGCCTCACGCGCCGACGCCTCGATCCGCCGAGGAGAGGCTACTCGATCAGCATCGCGCGGGCCCTGGCCACATCGAACAACCAGTGCTTTGCACAGTGGGCGGTTCATCGGCTGGGTGGCTACCGGCTGCTGGCCGCCCTGGATCGATTCGGCCTGCTGCGTTCGGTCGCCCTCGGCCACGCTTCGGGCCTGGCGGAGGATCCCGGTGAGGACAAGCTCGCGATCGGGCGCCTGGGCTCGGGCCTGGCAGGCCTGCGCATTACGCCGCTCCACGCCGTGCAGCTTGCCGCAACGCTGGTGGATGGCCACCGGGTGACGCCGCACTGGATCGCCGGGGTCGAGGACGCGGGGGGGCACCCGGTGGCCTGGCGGAAGGAAGGTCGCCCCTCCGCAGCGCCCGAGGTGTTGACTCCGCAGCTGGCGGGACGGATGCGCCACATGCTGATCCAGACCACGACGCGTGGCACGGCGCGCAAGGCCTTTCGCACCCGGCGGGGGCGCCCGCTGTTGCCGGGGATCGCAATTGCTGCCAAAACCGGGAGCCTCTCGGGACGCGACCCCGACGGTCGCTACGAGTGGTTCATCGGCCTGGCACCGGCGGACCATCCGCGGGTAGCCGTGGCCACCCTGGAGGTCCAAGGCCCTCTCTACTGGATGAGTGCCAGCCAGCCGGCCGCCGAGGTACTGAAGGAGATCTTCTGTCCGAACGGCGTGTGCCGGGCCTCCGCCGCGGGGCGCTACCTCGCGAAGGCCCGCAAAGAGGAGCCTCCCGCCGAGGGCGTTGACGGGGGCTATGTCTCGGCCGGCGGGTGACCCGTGCCGATGATGCGGGAGACGACACTGCCCATGCCGGCGACCTCGTCTTCCTCGAGGGTTTCCACAGCGGGGAGACGTGCCACCAGGCTCTCCAGGCGTGAGGCGACCCTGGGCTTCAGCAGCTCGAACTTCAGTCCGAGCCCCCGCCCGCCCTCGTCGCGCACCGCATGAGCGTAGACCGTGATCGGCTCTTCTTCCGGCTCTGCGTAGATTGCCAGCTGTACGAGATCCCCCACGTGGATGTCCGGGTGGGCCTCGATGCGCATTCCGCCCACCGAGAGATCCCGGCCCACCAGCGCCTCGCCGGCCTCCTGGTCCAGGCTTCGCACCTCTCCCTGGTAGCGCACGCGATCGTACTTGCGGCGCTCCTGCTCCGAGCCCTGTCCAGCGAGGGGGACGCGGGTAGCTTCTGACGCGGTGCCGCCGGCGGGTCCACAGCCGGGCTTGCTCCGACCGGCCTGCTCGCGGGGCAGGCGCGCCGGTCCCTGCTCGCGCTCCCGGAGGATTTCGCGGATGCGTTGCTTCCCGGCCGCAGAGACGCGCTCGAAGGCGATGGCTACCGCGCGCTGGTCGTCGTCCTGCACCGATTCTGCGACTCGGATGACCTTGGCGCGCAGCGAGAGGGCCTTCTTTCCGGCGACCTCGCGGGGAATCTGCAACGCGAGGCGCGCGCCCACCGGCGGCACCTCCCGGCACAGCAGGCGAGCACCGCCGGTGGAGAGGTCGCCCATCACGCCATGCTGGCGGCGCAGTCCCATGCGGAAGGTCACGTCGTAGCCGATGGCGAAGCGGCTCTCGCGGCGCTTCTCGCCCCCGCGGTAGAGCGCCCGGAGCAGGACCAGGCGCAGGGCATAGGGATGCACGGGCCTCCGCACGAGCAGGTCGAAGCCCATGCGGCGCAGCATCGCGCGCAGCGTGTTGGAGTCCTCGGTGACCACTGCAATCTTGGTTGGCCGGGGCGGAATGCCGTCGCCCGGGGGCCAGTCGCGGGCAATGACTGCGCGTCGAGAGCTTGCCACGAGCACCTCTGCGGGCGGGTCCACATGGGTGGGCACCGAGCCGCCGCGCAGGTGCACGAACGCCGTCCCCAGGTCTTCCAGGATCGCACGCACATCATCCAGCTCGCCGTCATCGATCAGCAGAACCGAGGGTCGTGTTGCCATGCAGGTGCCTCCGCCAGGAGAGGGGATCCCACAAAGGCTTCGTCGGCCGGCCGCCTACAGGCCTGAAGCGCCCGGCCTGCAGCCGCTCTGGCTTTCCCTCGGGGGAGGCGGGAGGCCCCGGCGGCGCAGCACCGTGCCCAGGCACAGGAGCGATGCCAGGAGCAGCAGCGGGACGCCCAAGGCCGTGGGTGGGCCTGCGATCTGGACAGCCGCCAGGCCGAGTCCCACGCCGAAGAAGTTGTTCGCGATATGGCACCACACGGCCGGCCACACACTGCCGGCGATGCCGGCGACGGTGCCCAGGTAGACCCCCATGACCGCGGCGGCGGGGGAGTGGACCGGGTCCCAGTGCATGGCGCCAAAGGCCAGCGCGGCTACCAGGATGCCCACCAGGTTTCCCCAGCGCTCAGCGACCATCCGCTGCACGAAGCCGCGAAAGGCCAACTCCTCTACGAGCCCGGCGGACAGGCCCAGCACCAACAGCACCGCCCAGGGGTTTGCGGCCCGGCCCTGGGCGATCAACTGGTCGATCCGCCCGAGACTTCCACGTCCGAGCAGGTCCAGGGCCTCCACGATCTGGAACTCTGCGCTGCTCAGGCAGAGCAGGCCTATGACGCACAGCAGGGTCTCGCCTGCCCCTAGACGACTGGGCAGGAGCCCGAGCCGGTCGCGCAGCGGGACAGCGTCGGCCAGGGCGGCTGCCACCACCACGAGGCCCAGCAGCCCAGCATGCGAGGCCAGGACCCACTTGAGCGCAGGGCCAAGCCCGGGCGACGCGGCCAACGCCACGGCGGCAAGGGCCCCGCACCCAACTGCGAGCACGAGGAGGGCGCGGCGTCGGTGACTCATTCCCCTCCACGGTAGTCGATTCGGAGACTAGTCAG